>WBZL01000659.1_pt1 | contig 38515 bp, 36 predicted proteins | sample 5204291 | NCBI WGS metagenome assembly WBZL01 (sample SAMN12344345, study PRJNA552823) | activated sludge metagenome | biome: Activated sludge suspended growth; feature: Nitrification reactor; material: Wastewater; isolation source: activated sludge from nitrification reactor of wastewater... | reverse complement strand
GGGTGCCTTCGATGACCTTCACATGGACCTTCACCGTGTCACCGGGACGGAAGTCCGGGAGGTCGGTGCGGAGGGAGGACTCGTCGATGAAGTCGAGCTTGCGCATTAGTGTCTGCTCTCTGCAGGCGCCACAGGTCGCCCACGAATGGGTCGTTGCTTCCGCGACGAGCAGGTCCGACTCCCCTGTGGCGGGGCCGGGGCGATTGTCGCGTCCCCCGAGTATGCCTGACCGCCGCGGCGCAGGCCAAACCCGCCGGGACCCACCGGGCGGATCAGGGAGCCAGGTCGGGGCGATGCGTGCGGGTACGGACCTCGGACTGGTCCCGGCGCCACTGCTCGATCCGGGCGTGGTCACCGCTGAGCAGGATCTCGGGGACGGCCAGGCCGCGCCATTCGCGGGGACGGGTGTAAACCGGTCCTTCGAGCGCGTACGGCCGGTCGGCTCCGAACGAATCGTCGGCCGCCGACTCATCGTTTCCCAGCACTCCTGGCAGCAGTCGGGCCACGGCCTCGATGATCACCAAGGCGGCCGGTTCCCCGCCAGCCAGGACGTAGTCGCCGATCGACACCTCCTCGATCCGGATCCCGTCAGCGCGATAGTGCTCCCACACCCGCGCGTCGATGCCTTCATAGCGCCCACAGGCGATGACCAGGTGAGATTCGGCCGCGTAGCGTTCCGCGATCCGCTGGGTGAACGGCCGCCCCGACGGTGTGGGCACCACCACAAGCGGATCGTCCTGCACCAGCGGATCCAGTGTCGCCGCCCACGGTTCGGCCATCATCACCATGCCGGGGCCGCCCCCGAAAGGGGCGTCATCGACGGTGCGATGGCGGTCGGTAGTGGCATCGCGTGGGTCGTGGGTGGCGAAATCGATGATTCCCGCACTGATCGCCCGACCGACGACCGACTGATGGACCGGGGCCAGGTAGTCGGGGAAGACCGTGGCGACATCGATCCTCACCCCTCGACCTCCGACGAGTCAACGGCCCCGCCGGCCGGGTCGTCGAACAACCCACCGGGCGGAGTCAGCACGATCCCATCGGCATCGATCTGGGGCACCAGCTTCGAAACGAACGGCACCTGGACCCGACGGCCATCCGCCGTGACCACGACGAGCAGGTCATGCGCGGGCGAGTGGTCGACGGACCGGACCGTTCCCAGTTCGACGCCGTCCGGCGTTCGGCACGACAGCCCGACCAGTTGCCAGTCGAACCATTCGTCGTCGGCCTCGGCGGGCGACGCCGCTGCGTACAGTTCCTCGCCGCGGAGCTCCTCAGCGCCATTGCGATCGGTCGTACCCGCCAGCGTCAGCACCCAGCGGGCACCATGACGGGCGGAGCCGACGATCTCGATCGGCCGGTGTCCGGATTCCTCGAAGGACAGCACTTGGCCCACCGCGAACCGTTCGTCCGGCTCGTCGGTGAATACCTGGATCGTGACCTGCCCCCGCACGCCGAACGGCTTGCCAATGCGCGCCACCCGGACTCGGCTGGGGGCCGTGTCAGCGTTCAGCGGTGTCCACGAAGTCAACGCGGACGTTGTCACGCCCGGCGAGCGCCGAGATGACCGTGCGCAACGAAGTCGCCGTACGACCGGCTTTGCCGATCACGCGGCCCATGTCGCTGGGGTTCACGCGCACCTTCAGGGTCAGCCCGCGACGGTGTTCGCGCTCACGCACGGACACATCGTCGGGGTTGTCCACGATGCCGCGGACCAGGTGATCCAGCGCCTCGGACAACACGTCAGGACTCCGGCGTCTCGGCCGGGGCCTCGGCGGTCTCCGGTGCTGCCTCCGCGGCTGGCCCTTCCTCGGGAGCAGGGGTGTCGGCAGCAGGGGTCTCGGCGGGTGCCTCGGCCGGAGTCTCGACTGCGTCGGCGACCGCGGCATCGGGTTCCGCCGGTGCGGCAGCCTCGTCGGCGGCGGAATCGCGCGCCTCGGCGGCCTTCGCCGCCGCCTTGGCCTGGACCGCTTCGAGGCGGTCCTTCTCGCCCACGGCATCCGCGGCAGCAGCCGCGAAGATGGCCTTGCGGTCGGCCTTCGGTTCGGCGACCTTCAGCGTGCCCTCGGCACCCGGCTCGCCCTTGAACTTCTGCCAATCGCCGGTGACCTTGAGGATCGCCATGACCGGCGGGGTCGGCTGTGCGCCGACCGACAGCCAGTACTGAACGCGGTCGGAGTCGACCCGGATCAGGCTCGGCTCCTGCTTCGGCTGGTAGATGCCGACCTCTTCGATCGCACGGCCGTTGCGGGCGGTGCGCGAATCGGCGATGACGATGCGGTACTGGGGCACGCGGATCTTGCCGATCCGCTTCAACTTGATCTTGACAGCCACGGCTGTGTGTTCTCCTGTCGGGTGAATGGGTGAGGACTTGCGCCACGGTGGGGACCGTCACTGGGTCCTCGAGACCCGGCCGCCCGGTTGAGAGGGTCCGTTCGGCCAACCAGCACAGTGTGCCAGATCGGAACCCGGTCCCCAAACGGCCCGGGACCGCCACCCCCTCGGGGATCGGGTGAACCACGCCCGTTGGCTTGCGTCGGGACCCGCACGCGGCGAACGATCGGTTGGCAGCCCGACCCATCCGCGAAGGAGCGACATGGCCGACCTGGATACCCGATTCGACGAAGCGGTGGCGGCGTCGAAGACGCTGCCCGAAGCCCCCGGCCAGGACGACATGCTGCGCCTGTACGCCCTGTTCAAGCAGGCCAACGAGGGCGATGTGACCGGCAAGCGGCCCGGGTTCACCAACCCCGTCGGCCGGGCCAAGTACGACGCCCGCGAGAAGGTGACCGGACTGTCCAGCGACGACGCCAAGGAACAGTACATCGCCCTGGTGGAGTCGTTGAAGTAGCCGGGCAGCCTCCGCCCGTTACTTGCCGAGCAGGTCCTTGAACTGGCTCGGCAGTTCGATTGAGGTCGGGTCCACCAACGGACCGGACGCCGCCGCGGCTTCCTGCTGCGCGCGCTTGGCCGGGTTGCCGGACCGGCCCTTCTTGGCTTTCGGTTTGCCGCCGGTGCGACCCTTGGCCTTCTTGCCGCCGCCGGGCATCGGAGGCATCCCGGGCAGGCCGGGGCCCTTTCCGGCGCGCATCTGCTTCATCATCTTCTGGGCGTCGGCGAACCGGTCGACCAGGTTGTTGATGTTCTGGACCTCGACACCGGCGCCTTTGGCGATGCGCTGCCGCCGCGAGGCATTGAGCACCTTCGGGTCTTCTCGTTCGCCAGGGGTCATCGACTGGATGATGGCTGAGACCCGGTCGATCTCGCGGTCGTCCAGCGACTCCAACTGCTGCTTCATGTCCCCCATGCCGGGCAACATGCCCAGCAGTTTGGACAGAGAGCCCATCTTCTTGACGGCCTGCATCTGTTCCAGGAAGTCGTTGAGGGTGAAGTCCTCGCCCCGTTCGACCTTGCCGGCCATCCGCTGCGCCTGGTCGGCATCGAACGCCTTCTCGGCCTGCTCGATGAGGCTCAGGACGTCGCCCATGTCGAGGATGCGCCCCGCCATGCGGTCGGGGTGGAAGGCCTCGAAGTCGCCCAGTTTCTCGCCGGTCGACGCGAACATGATCGGACGCCCGGTCACGCCCACCACGGACAATGCGGCGCCACCGCGCGCATCGCCGTCGAGTTTGGTGAGGACCACACCATCCACGCCGACCTGCTCGTTGAACAGCACCGCGGTGTTGACGGCGTCCTGGCCGATCATCGCGTCGACGACCAACAGGGTCTCGTCGGGCGACACGGCGTCCCGTACGTTGCGCAACTGGCCCATCAGTTCCGCGTCGATGGCAAGCCGGCCCGCGGTGTCGATGATGACGATGTCGTGCAGCTTCAGTTCGGCTTCCCGCAACGCGCGGCGGGACACGTCGACGGGATCGCCGACCCCGTTGCCGGGTTCGGGCGCGAACACCACGACCCCGGCCTGCTCGCCCACGATCTGGAGTTGATCGACCGCGTTCGGCCGCTGCAGGTCGGCGGCCACGAGCATCGGCTGATGTCCCTGATCCTTCAGGTACTTCGCCAACTTGCCCGCCAGGGTCGTCTTGCCGGCCCCTTGCAGCCCGGCGAGCAGGATCACCGTGGGTGGGGTCTTGGCGAACTGCAGCCGCCGGGTCTGGCCGCCGAGGATCTCGATGAGCTCCTCGTTGACGATCTTGACGACCTGCTGACCCGGGTTGAGCGCCTTGGACACCTCGACATCGAGCGCCCGTTCCTTGATCCGCGCGCAGAAGGCGCGCACCACCGGCAGCGCTACGTCCGCGTCGAGAAGGGCCAGGCGGATCTCCCGCACGGTGGTGTCGATGTCGTCTTCGGACAGGCGGCCCTTGCCCCGCAGGTTCTTGAACGTGGCGGTCAGGCGGTCAGACAGTGACGCGAACAACGGTGCCCCTCGCTCCGGGCTCGGAAGTACGAATGTCCAGGGTACTCCCCCGCACGATCAGCCCCCGGCCACGTCCACCAGGCGTTTGACCACCGCATCCGCCTCGTCCGCGTCCAAGAGGTCACCCTCACCGGTGCGGACGTAGAACACGTCCACCACGTTCGACCCCATGCTGTCCGCGCGGGCCCCCACGATATCCAGACCGGACTCAGCCAAGCTGGTGGCCAGCCGGAACAAGGCAGCAGGCCGGTCGTAGGTGCGGACCTCCACCACCGTCGCCGTCGCCGACGCATCGGGGACGATCTCGACGCGCGGTTCGAGCGCCATCATCTCGGCGCGGTCACGGTAACTCGCCTCCCGTTTGTCCAACCGGGCCGCCAGGTCCAACGACCCTTCAAGCGCCAGGCGCAGGTCCTCGCGCAGCCGATCCGGGTCGGGCATCCCGGAGAACCCGGGATCGACGGTCCACTGCGACCACGCCATCCCCTCGACGCCGCCTGCGCGCGCGGCCCTCACATCGAGCCGGTTCGCGGCGAGCACCCCCGCGACCGTGGCCAGCAACCCCACCCGGTCCGGCGACGTCACCGTCACCGTCAGCATGTCCCCGGGGGCACCCGTGTCGACCAATACATCGGTCACCCGGGCGTCGAGTGAGTCCTGTTGTTCGGGGCTCAGCGGGACGGGCTGGATCTCCCTGCCACCCGCCAGCGCCACCCGGACCCGTTCCACCAACTCGGCGATCAGCGCCGCGCGCCAGTCGCTCCACGCCGCCGGGCCGGTCGCCTGCGCATCGGCCTTCGTCAACGCGTAGAGCAGTTCCAGGGTGCTGCGGTCCCCCACAGCGTCGACCACCCGTTGCACCGTGGCCGGGTCGTCCAGGTCCCGACGGGTCGCTGTCTCCGGGAGCAGCAGATGCTGCCGCACCAACGTCGTGAGCGTGGCACTGTCCGCTTCATCGAACCCCAGATGGGGGGCGAGCTCCGCGATCAGTTCGACCCCGACGTCGGTGTGGTCGGTACCGGGACGACCCTTGCCGATGTCGTGCAGCAGGGCACCCACCACGAGCAGGTCGGGGCGATCCACGTCGCGCTGGTACTTGGCCGCCTGGATGGCCGTCTCGACCAGATGCCGGTCGACGGTGAACCGGTGCACGGGGTTGCGCTGGGGCGCGCTGCGCACGACGTCCCAACCGGGGATGAGCGCCAGCCAGATCCCCGCCTGATCCAGCCCTTCCCACACCGGCAGCGTGGCCCGTCCGGCACCGAGCAGGGACACGAATGAGTCGCGCGCGCCGGCCGGCCACGGCACGGGCATGGGGCTGGACTCCTCGGCCAGCCGCTGGACCGCGTGGGGGGCCAGGTGCAGGCCTGACTGGGCCGCTGCGGCAGCAGCCCGAAGCACAAGCGTCGGGTCTCGTTCCGGCCGGGCGTCGGCAGCAAGTACGACCTCGTCCTCCTGGACCACAACCCCGTCGGCCAACGGAGCCCGGGAGCGCCGTCCCCCCAGTTTGCGGAACGGCCGTCGTGACGAGCGTCGGGTGACCCGGGCGACGCGGTACCAGGTGGTGTCCGACGCGTGCCCCACCAACCGCCCGGCCGCCGAGATGCTGCGCATCAGCTCTTCAGAGTCGGGGTAGCCGAGTGCTCCTGCCACACTGTCCTGCTCCTGCATGAGCAGTCGGTCCGCGGGTTTCCCCGTGCGCTGCTGTAGGGCATCGCGGGCGTCCATCAGCAAGGCCCCGGCCGGCTCCAGTTCGGCGTGCGGGATGTCGGTCAGCCACGCCGCCGCGATGGCCCGCAGGACCGTCAGATCCCGTAGGCCGCCGAACGACTCCTTCAGATCCGGCTCGAGCAGGTGGGCGACCTCGCCCTGCCGTTCCCGGCGTTCGTCGACCGAAGCCCGCAGTTCGTCCATGCGTTTCGGCGCGAAGCCCCGCCAGTCCGACCGGATGGAACCGGCCAACCGTTCGACCAACAGTTCGTCTCCGGCGACCGGGCGGGCATCGAGGAGTCCGAGCACGACCTTCAGATCGCGGGCCGCCAGCCGCCGCGCTTCGGACAGGGTCCGCACCGAGTGATCCAGTCGCAGCCCCGAGTCCCACACCGGGTACCAGATCCGGTCGGGCAGATCGCCCACGGCACCGTCGTGCAGCAGCACCACATCGAGGTCGCTGCCGACCGCGAGTTCGGCCCGACCGTAGCCTCCGACCGCCACCAACGCCGCCGACCGCCCCGACCCGCCGGCCAGGCGGAACAGTTCCTGCAGCCATTCGTCGGTCAGGGCCACCAACGCGCGGCGGCGCCCCGGACCGGGTGGTCCGGGGCGCCGCAGCAGTTCGGTACGGGCAGCGACGAAGTCGGCCGTGGCCTGCGCCGCATCGTCGTTCCGCACCGTCGTACTCCTCAGAGGGCGTCTGCGCCGCGTTCGCCGGTGCGCACGCGCACCACCGAGTCCACTGGCGTGGTCCACACCTTGCCATCGCCGATGCGGCCCGTCTGCGCCGTCTTGACGATCACATCGACCACCGAGTCGGCGTCGTCGCTGTCGACCAGGACCTCGACCCGGATCTTCGGCACCAGGTCAACGGTGTACTCCGCACCCCGGTAGACCTCGGTGTGCCCCTTCTGCCGGCCGTAGCCGCTGGCCTCCGAGACCGTCAGGCCGTGGATCCCGTAGGACTCCAACGCCGACTTCACCTCTTCCAGCTTGAACGGCTTGATGATTGCCGTGACGAGCTTCATGCTTTCACCTCTTCTTCTTTGAGCGACCGCTGTGCGGCGTGGGCACTGAGACCGGCGAACTTGCCGCCGGCCCCGGTATCAGTCAGTTCGTACGCACTCTCGGCGTGCTCGGTGCGGTCCACTCCGGCGACCTCGTCGTCCTCGGAGACCCGCAGGCCGACCGTCTTGTTGAGCGCGAACCCGATGATCAACGCGAGCACGAACGAGTACGCCAGCACCACGAACGCAGCGATGGCCTGGCTCGTCAGTTGGGTGAGACCACCGCCGTAGAACAGGCCGTTGATGCCCGCAGGAGCGGCCTCGGTGGCGAGGAACCCGACCAGCAGGGTGCCGACCAGTCCACCCACGAGGTGCACACCGACGACGTCCAACGAGTCGTCGTAACCGATCTTGTACTTCAGGCCGACGGCCAGAGCACACACGATGCCGGCGATGGCACCCAGGATCAGCGCACCGACCGGACTCACGGCCGAACACGACGGGGTGATCGCGACCAGTCCGGCCACGATGCCGGAAGCGGCGCCGAGGCTCGTGGCGTGGCCGTCACGGATACGCTCCACCAGCAGCCAGCCGAGGGCGGCAGCGCAGGTGGCGGCGAACGTGTTCACGAACACCACGGCCGACGTGTTGCCGGCAGCAAGCGCCGATCCGGCGTTGAAGCCGAACCAACCGAACCACAGCAGCCCCGCACCGATCATCACCAGCGTCAGGTTGTGCGGCTTCATGGGGGTCTTGGGCCATCCCAGTCGCTTGCCGAGCACGATGCACAGCGCAAGACCGGCAGCGCCGGCGTTGATGTGGACCGCGGTGCCGCCGGCGAAGTCGATGGCCGGGGTGCCGTTGAGCGGGCCCGCGCCTTCGAAGATCCAGCCGCCGGCCGCCCACACCCAGTGCGCGACCGGGAAGTAGACCAGGGTCGCCCAGATGGCGCCGAACACCAGCCACACGCCGAACTTGGCGCGATCGGCGATGGCACCGGCGATGAGGGCCACGGTGATGGTGGCGAACATGGCCTGGAAGGCGACGAACGCCATGGCCGGGTAGGTGGCCTCGGGGTCCTCGGTCATCAAGCCTTCGAGTCCGAAGAACTCGGTCGGGCTGGCGATCAGTCCGTTACCTATGTCCGTGCCGAACGTCATCGAGTAGCCATACAGGACCCAGATGACGCCGATGAGGCACAGCGCCCCCATGACCATCATCATCATGTTCAGCGTGCTCTTGGCCCGCGTCATGCCGCCGTAGAACAGGGCCAGGCCCGGCAGCATGAGCAGAACCAGAGCCGCGCAAGTCAGAATCCAGGCGGTGTCGCCGGAATTCAGCGCCGTCTCAGGCATCGTGTGCTCCTTCCCCTCCAGGGCGGTTCCCCTTCGGATGTCCAGAGACTGGGCGCCGCGTGTTTCGCTGTGCGGTCGAGAGGCGTTACGGCGTGGTGACGGATCGGGCCAGTTCGTTACATCTGTGTTTCGCCAGGCTCCTGAACCAGGACAAGTCGGCGCTGAGGTGCGCCAGGATGGGGGCCATGGTGTGGTGGCACGAGACGACGATCTACCAGATCTATCCGCGGTCGTTCGCGGATTCGGACGCCGATGGAATCGGCGACCTGCGAGGGATCATCGACCGTCTGGACCACCTGGTCGACCTCGGCGTGGGCACGGTCTGGGTATCACCGTTCTTCCCCAGCCCGCAGGAGGACTTCGGCTACGACGTCACCGACTACACCGGGGTCGCGCCGGAGTACGGCACGCTCGACACGGCGGTCGAACTCATCGACGCCGCGCACGACCGGGGCCTGCACGTCATGTTCGATTTGGTGCTCAACCACACCTCCGACCAGCATCCGTGGTTCCTGCGGTCGAAGGGTTCCCGCGACAATCCGAAGTCCGACTGGTACCTGTGGGCCGATGGCCGGGGCCGCGACGGGCGCAAGCCGCCGAACAACTGGCGTTCCGCGCTCGAGGTGAACTCCGCGTGGCAGTGGAGCGAGGAGCGCGGCCAGTTTTACCTGGCAACGTTCCTGCCGTTCCAGCCCGACCTCAACTGGCGCAACCCCGAGGTCAAGGCCGCGATGTTCGACGCGGTTCGGTTCTGGCTCGACCGGGGGGTCGACGGCTTCCGGCTCGACATCTTCGGGCAGATCATGAAGGACCCGCAGTTGCGCGACAATCCGTTCGCCCCCCACATGGCCACGGGTTTCCCGCGCGGCTGGCGGCGCGAACACACCGAGAACACCCCGGACAACATCGTTCTCGCGCAGGAGCTCCACGCGGTCTGCGCCGAGTACTCCGACCCGGACCGGATCCTGTTGGGCGAGGTGTTCGGTCCGCCCGATGTGCTGCGCGAGTACAACGCCGGTGGCCGGGGTCTGGATCTGGTCTTCCTGTTCGACTTCCTCCTGTACGAGTACGACGCACAGTGGTTCGAGGACACCATCCGACGGTTCGAGGACTCATTCCCGGCGCCGATGCAGCCCACGTACGTGCTGGAGAACCACGACCGGTCGCGGTCGCTGGACCGGGTCGGCGGTGACCGGCGCAAAGCGGCCGTGTTGGCGGTGATCCTGTTGACTGTGCGTGGCGTCCCGACCGTGTACATGGGTCAGGAGATCGGCATGGGCAACACCTATCTCCCGCTGGACCGGGCCCTCGATCCGGTGGCGTCGACGTACTTCCGCTGGATCCCGGAGGTGGCCAATCGGCGTCTCGGCGAGCGGCTCAACCGCGACGAGGTCCGCACTCCCATGCAGTGGGACGGATCAGCGAACGCAGGTTTCACCCCCGCCGGAATCCGGCCCTGGCTCCCGGTCAACCCCGACTATCCGCAGGTGAATGTCGCCGTCGAAGCCGGTGATCCGGAGTCGCTGCTCGAGCTCTATCGGAGATTGTTCGCTGTGCGCCGGGCGCACCCGGCTCTCCATCGTGGGTCGCTGCACCTCATTTCGGGACTGCCCGCCGATGTCCTGGGATATCGCCGCACCGACCCCGAGACCGGCCAGCAGTGTGCGGTGTTCGCCAATCTGGGTCGCACGGAACGTCAGGTGCGGGCGGTCAGCTCCGAGTCGGTGGTGGGCACGGGCGGCGCGACCTGTGCTGACGGCACCATCCACCTGCCGCCGGACTCGGCGATCGTGGTCGTGCGGCAGCGGCCAGGCCCCAGCACGGTGTGAGTCCCCCCGTCCGCGGGGTGAGTGTCCCCCGCGGCCTGGAGCGGCCCCCACCTGACACCGACCCGCACTCTGCGGGGTGAGTGCCGCCGAAGGCGGTGTATCGAAGCCCGCCCAGGTCGGCCCCGACCACGGGCCTGAGTACGAGCCGACGGACGGCCTTGGCTTCGATACGGCGCTGCGCGCCTACTCACCCCGCGGCCGGTGGGCTGCACCAACTCCGCCCGCTGCGGCCGGGTGGGCCAGGGCTGCGGGGTGAGTGCCGCCGTAGGCGGTGTATCGAAGCCCGCCCAGTGCGGCCTTGGCCTGGGATCTGGGGCGAGTAGCCGCGCGCGGACCACTTGTCGCCAGGCAGGATGGCCGCATGACCTCTGCCCGCCAGCTTCCCCTGGCCGATCAGATCGCCATGCTCAGCGGCCTGGATGTCTGGCACACCCAACCGCTGCCCGACGCGGGTGTGCGCTCAGTGATGCTCAGCGACGGACCTCACGGACTGCGCAAGCAGGAAGTGGGCGGGGACCACCTGGGCACCACCGGCAGCAAGCCGGCGACGTGTTTCCCGCCCGCCGTCACGCTGGCCAGTTCGTGGGACCCGGCCCTGCTGCATGAGGTCGGAGCGGCCCTCGGCCGGGAGGCAGCCGCCGAAGGCGTAGCGGTTGTGCTGGGCCCGGGGCTCAACATCAAGCGCCACCCCCACTGCGGCCGGAACTTCGAGTACCTGTCCGAGGACCCCTTGGTGGCAGGCCGGTTGGCCGCCGCGATGGTCGAGGGCATCCAGAGCCAGGGCGTGGGAGCGTGCCTGAAACACTTCGCGGTCAACAACCAGGAAGCCCATCGGCTGGTGGTCGACGCCGTGGTGGACGAACGCACCCTGCGCGAGTTGTACCTGGCGGGATTCGAACACGCTGTCACCCAGTCGCGACCGTGGACGATCATGGCGGCGTACAACGCGGTCAACGGGACGTTCTGCACCGACCATCACCGCCTGCTCACTTCGATCCTGCGCGACGAGTGGGGCTTCGACGGCCTCGTCATGAGCGATTGGGGCGCCACCAACGACCGGGTGGCGGGAGTCCACGCCGGGATGGACCTGGAGATGCCCGGCAGCGGCGGAGTGTCGGACGGCGACGTGGCGGCCGCGGTGGCGTCCGGGAAGCTGGCCGCCGAGGCCGTAGTGGCGTGCGCCGATCGCGTCCTGCACCTGGTCGACCGGGCCCCCGCCGGTCCGGTCGGGGACACGGACCACGAGGAGCATCATGAACTGGCCCGCCGCGCTGCCGCCGAGAGCACTGTCCTGCTCACCAACGACGGCATCCTCCCGTTGTCCCCGGATCGCCGCGTCACAGTGATCGGCGCGTTCGCCAAACACCCACGTTTCCAGGGCTTCGGCAGTTCGCTGGTGAACCCGACCCGGGTGGACACCGCGTGGGACGCCCTGAGCCACCGCGGTGTCACGCAGGACTACGCCCCCGGGTACGACCCGGTGAATTCGGTGGCGGACGAGGCGCTGATCGCCGATGCCGAGCGGATCGCCGCGGATGCCGATGTCGTCGTGCTCATGGTCGGACTGCCCGGGGTCGACGAGAGCGAAGGATTCGACCGGACCCGTTCTGGCCTGCCGCCGCAGCACGACGCCCTCGTGCGCCGGGTCTGTGCTGTCAACCCGCGTACCGTCGTGGTGCTGTCCAACGGCTCCCCGGTCACCATGCCGTGGGTCGATCAGCCCGCAGCGATCGTCGAGGCCTACTTGGGCGGGCAGGCCTCGGGATCAGCGCTGGGCGACGTGCTGTTCGGCGACCACGAACCCGCCGGGCGCCTGGCCGAGACGTTCCCGGTCCGGCAGGCCGATGTTCCGTCCGACCAGTGGTTTCCCGGACATCCGCATCAGGTCGAATACCGGGAGGGCCTGGCGGTCGGGTACCGGGCGGCGGAGACCGTCCCGGCACCGTTGTTCTGCTTCGGCCACGGCCTGGGCTACACGACGTTCGAGTACGGCGATGTGTCGTTGAACCGCACCCGGAGCAGATCCGACCAGCCGGTACTCGTCACGGTTCCGGTCACCAACACCGGGACCCGGACTGGCAGTGACGTGGTCCAGGTGTACGTGCACGACACAACCGGCGCCGTGGTCCGGCCGCGGCGGGAACTGCGCGGCTTCGCCAAGGTCCGACTGGATCCCGGTCAGACCGAGCAGGTTGTGATCGAACTGCCGCCGCGTGCCTTCGCCTACTACGACGTGGCCAGCGCCGAGTGGCGGGTCCCGGCGGGCGTGCATGTCATCGAGGTCGGGGCGTCGAGCCAGGACATCCGCACCAGCACCGAACTGACGATCACCGGAACCGCCCCGCATCACTCGACCGAGAGTTCGCTGACCGCCCGCAGCGACACGGCCTTCGCAGCGCGGCTGGGCCGGTCCATCCCGATCCCCCGCCCGGATCGACCGTTCACCCGCCTGACCACCGTCGGCGAGCTGCGGTTGTCCCCGCTAGGCCGCATCGTCCGGTCCGGTCTGCACCGCTACACCAGGGGTCAGTTCCAGCAGATGGCCGACGGCGACGACCTCATGGCCGAACGGCTGGCCGGTGCTCTGGATGAGATGCCGCTGCGGGCAGCGGTGCTGTTCACGGACGGCGCGGTCCCCTGGTCGGCGCTCGACGGACTGCTCGCCCTGCTGAACGGACGTCCCCTGTCGGCGTTGAGCAGCGGGGCCCTGACCGTCGGGACCTTCACGAAACGACTGGCCACGGGTCTGCGGGGGCGACTGGGTCGTTGACGCGGTGCGCCGATCAGGGGCGACACGGCTGATCGGGTCACCCCATTGGCGCAGAGTCGCATACCCGGCAGGCTGGGCGCATGACTCGAACTCTGGCCTTCGGCGGCGTGGCCACTGCCGCACTCCTCGTCCTGACCTCCGTCGCCCCGGCGTTCGCTGCGCCTCAGAAGGACGGCTCGTTCGCCGTGTCTTCGGTCGGGACCAACAACCAGATCTCGCGCGGTCCGGACGGGTCCATGTGGGTGACCCTCGACGGGGGCACGACCGAGGTAGCCCGGGTGACTTCGGCGGGCACAGTGACCGAGTTCGACCTGCCGGGCGTCAGTTCGCCGGTCGGCATCGTCGCCGCCGCCGGCAAACTGTGGGTGGACTACAACGGCGGCGTCGCCTCGTTCAGTCCGGCCGACCCCAGCGGCACAGTCGCCACCACCGCCATCGCCACTCTCACCGGTCCGCGCATCATGACGCGGGCTACCGACGGATCGGTCTGGACCGCCTCCACAGACAAGGTCTTCCAGATTCCCCCGGCCAACCCCGCAGGCTTCACCCAGTTCGCCACTGCGACCACCAAGGTCAAAGACGCCAAGGCCATCACGTCCTCGGGCGACGGGACCGTGTGGGTGGCCGACGGTCTCGGCGGCGCACAGGTCGTCAACGTGACCGCCGCGGGTGTCGGAACGGCGTATGCGACCGGCGGGGGCCATCAGGGCATCGCCGCGGGCCCCAACCGTCAGGTGGCGTACGCCAACCAACTGGCCAATCCACAAGCGGTCGGCCGGATCACCGCCGGCGGCACCCCGTCCACCCGGACGACCCCGCAGAAGGATCCGTTCGGGGTCACCTACGCCGCCGACGGGGCCTACTGGATCGCCCAGTTTGCCGACGACTCCTTGGGCCGGCTGACCCGGACCGGCGGGTACTCGACACCCATTCGGTTCCCCGCGGGCTCGGGCCCGCGCCAACTGTCAGCCGGTCCCGACAAGACGATATGGGTCACGCTCGATCAGACGGATCGAATCGCGAAGGTCAAAGGCGTGGCTCCGGCGCCGCCACAGACCACCATCACCAAGGCACCCCCTGCCACGGTGACGTTCCAGAAGCCGCGCCGCACCCTGACCTTCCGATTCACATCGTCGCGCGGTCAGTCGACATTCCAGTGCCGCTTGTGGCGCAAAGGCAACGATCGTGGCCAGTGGCGGACCTGCACTTCGGCCAAGCGGTACAAGGTGAAGCCCGGCAGGTTCCGGTTCCAGGTGCGGGCCACCGCCGGCGGTGTCACCGATCCCACTCCGGCGCTGGCTCGGGTGCGCGTGAAGCGCTGACCTCACCCGGCAGGTTGCGGGCCCGGCTCATCTGCCACCGTAGGACCGTGACGCACGAACCCGAGATCACGGCCCCGGTCGACCTGTGTGACGACCGCGGAAGGCTCAACCCCGCCGCCGTCGGCTGGACCAGACAGCCACAGCACCGGGCCAACCTGCGCGGGTGGGGCCGCACCAAACGGTGGGAGTACTGGTGTGTGCAGGGCCCGGAGTGTGTCCTCGCCCTCACGGTGAGCACCATCGACTACCTGGCGCTGCACACGGTCTGGTTCATGACCTACCCGCGCGACGGACATTCCGGCGCGGAGATCGACAAGACGGCCATCGTGCCGCTGGGTTCGGTGGCACTGCCCGACACCAGCGGCGGCGGGCCCGTGTCCGTGTCAGCGAACGGGCTGGACATCCACATCGATCCCAGCCGCGAGTCGGTCCGCCTGCGCGCCCGCACCGCCGATCTGCGCGCCGACGTCACGCTGACCCGGCCCCCGGACCACGAGTCGCTCGGAGTCGTCATCCCGTGGAGTGACACCCGGTTCCAGTACACGGTCAAGGAGAACACCTTGCCCGCGTCCGGGACGGTCTTCGCACACGGTCAGGAGTACCGGTTCGAGCCGGACGAGGCGTTCGGGGTGTTGGATCACGGTCGAGGTCGCTGGCCGTACTCGACGACCTGGAACTGGGGCTCTGGCTCCGGTACCGCCGGGGGCCGCAGGGTGGGACTGCAGTTCGGCGGCAAGTGGACCGACGGCACCGGCATGACCGAGAACGCCCTGTGTGTCGACGGCGTGCTTCACAAGATCGGTGCGGAACTGACGTGGACCTACGATCCCCGCGACTGGTTGCGGCCCTGGACGGTGACCGACGATCGAGAGTCCCGGATCGACCTGCGGTTCACGCCCATCTACGAACGCAAGGCCAAGACGCAAGCTTTGGTGATCGCCACCGAGGTCCACCAGTGCTTCGGGATGTGGTCCGGCGACGTCGTCCTCGACGACGGCAAGACGCTCAGGATCAGCGATCTGCGCGGATTCGCGGAGGAAGCCCGCATGCGTTGGTGATCGGGCGGCGTGTTGTCCCGGCCTCGGCAGACTCCCCGTTCACCATGGACAGATGCATCCACTGACCCGCCGCATGCTCGACGGCGATCTGCCCGCGCCGCTGTACGCCGTGGTGGGGCTGGCCGACCAGGTCACCAGCACCACCCGCGACCTGGTCACCCAGGTCACGAACGTGCCCGGGTCGTTGGTGGGTGAGGCGCAGCGGCAGTACGAGTCGCTGGTCGAGCGGGGCCAGTCGCGGTCGGTCGAGATCGCCGCCGAACGGGCGGTGCGCGAACGGGTGTCCCGTTTCGAGGACCGGGTCGCGCCGGGCGCCGGGCGGGCCACCGCCCGGATCAACGAACGCCGCAAGAAATGGCGACACTCCCCCACGAGACGCCGCACCGAATCAGCCCGAGCCCGGGCACGCGCCGCCGCGGACAGGCTGGCCCAGGTCAACAGCCCGGTCCTGGCCGAACCGGGCGCTGCCGATCACTCGTAGAGGACGTAGTCAGGTCGCGGCTTCAGGGCCATGACCTCTTTCGGCGTCATGAGCCGACTGCCGTACTTCGAGGTGTCGGTGTCCTCCTGGTAGAAGAGTTTGAAGCCCGGGTGGATCCACCGCGGCTGATTCTTGATCAGCGCCTTGTACTCCTCGGTCTTGCTCTCCGGACCGCCCAGTCCGTCGATACTGCGCACCAGCGCCACCCCGTCGTGTGGCTTGAGACCACGGATGTTCTCGACCGCTGCCAGGTTGAACTGGTGGAACACCATGACCTTCTCGGGCAAGTTGTTCTCCGCCACGATGCCCGCAAGGTAGTCGGCCGCCTTGTTGAGCTCGGGACCGTCGCTTCGGCCCAGGTTCACGCCGGGCACCTCGCCCGGATCCATGGCCCATTCCGGGTCCAGGGCCACACCCACGTCGGGTTCGCGCAGGAACTCCTCGTAGTACTTCATCTCGGGCATGAACTCGGAGCGCCCCGGCTGGATGTTGAGCAGCAGTAGGGCGTCGCACCGACGGGCAGCCTCCAGATACTCGCGCACCTGGCCCTTGCCGACCCGGGTGCGATACGTGCCATCGGCCTGCGGATCGCCGTGAACCACGACCGGGATGAACTCGAACACGGGCATGATCCGCCGGCCGTACTCGTACTGCTTGCCGATTTTCTGGATCTCGCGGCACCGCGCATCCAGGTCGCCGGTGAGCTTCCCCATCGATTCGGTGGGGTCCTCGCGGACGCCGGAGTATCCGACGAGACGGTACTCGGGGAAGACCTCGCGACCACCGCGGGGCAGTTCCGGGGGCGGGGTGGGCGACGCGGTCGGTTCGACCACCGGCTCGCCGTTGCTGGTCGTGGTCGTCGTGGTGCTGGTGGACGTCGAGGAGCACGCACTCAGCACGAGACCGGCCGCTGCGAGAGCCACCACCGCAGCCCCTGTCTTCACCTTGACCACTGGTCCTCCTCGCCCTCGGCGTCACTCGCCGTCCCGAGGGTAACTGCCCGTCCCGGGGGCGACGAAAACGTGACCCCGCCGTCGATACCGGTCCGTGACCCGGCCATCGCTGGGGCGCAGGCGCTAGCGTGGATGTCGATGAAGCCGAAAGCTCTCCTGGTAGAGGACACCGCGGAATTCGCCCTCCTCGGCGGCACCCTGCTCGAGCGCGAAGGGTATGCCGTGACCACCGTGACGGACGGCGAGGCCGGCGTGGCGGGAGCCCGGGAATTGAACCCTGAGTTGATCGTCCTGGATGTCACGCTGCCCGGCATGGACGGGTTCGAGGTCTGCCGCCGCATCCGGGAGTTCTCCGACGCCTACATCATCATGGTCACCGCCCGCACCGAGGAGATCGACCGGGTCGTCGGACTCACGGTCGGTGCCGACGATTACGTGACGAAGCCGTTCTCGGCCCGGGAATTGGCCGCCCGGATCGCCGCGATGCGGCGTCGGCCGCGGGCGGGAGGGGCCCAGCCCGACGTCCGGGACTTCCCTGGCCTCCGGATAGACACCGCAGCACGCGAGGTGTTCCTCGACGGCGCCCCGGTGGGTCTGACCCGGATCGAGTACGAACTACTGGAACGTCTGAGTTCCGCCCCGCGCCGCTCTTTCACGCGGGTTCAGTTGCTCGACAGCGTCTGGGGCGGCGAGTGGTATGGCGACAGCCACGCCGTCGACGTCCACATGGCGAACCTGCGCCGCAAACTGGGCGAAAGCGGTAGCGAACCCCGGTACATCCACACGGTCCGCGGCGTCGGTTTCCGCTTCGAGGTCCCCGCCGCCTGAGCGTCCGCGTGTTCGGTGCGCGCGGGTCCGGATTCCGGCAGGATGACAGGGACACCACCGCGTGCGTCGTCACGCTGAGCCAAGGAGCCGGGAGTGCCCATCGCCGTGCCGATCGTGGCGGGAACTGCGATCAAAGGGGTGGCTGCCACCCTCATGATGCGTCGGGTTCTGGAGCGGCACCCGAATGCTTTTCTGATCACCCTGGCCAGCTTCGGCGTCACCGTCCCGCTGCACCGATCCCAGAACAGCATCGGCAAGGACATTCGTCGCGGCCTGATCGCCCAAGGTCGCGACCCCGACTCCCCCGTGGTCCTGGTGGGCCATTCACAAGGTGCGCTGGCCAGCCTCCGTTACGCGATCGATCATCCCAAACAGGTCCTGCACGTCTTCAGCGTGGGCGCACCCTGGCACGGGTCACGCAGCGCCGCGCGGGTCGCCCGACTCGTCGGCCTCACCCGTCGCAACATCGCTCCCGCGCTGACCGATATGGCGGCAGGCTCGGAGTTCCTGACCCGCCTGCACGACGACCTCCCCGTGATCGCGGACCGGGTCACGAACATCTACAGCACCCACGAGATCGTCATCTCGCCCTATACCCACGCCCACATCGACATCCCGGGGGTCGAGAACATCCTCATCGCGACCCAACCGGAGTACCGTCGCCACTTGGAGACGTTTCCGGAGTATCCCCTCGACGGTTACATCGAAGCGCGGGTCACCCACCTCGGCGAGATGAACACCCCTGAGGTGCGAGCCATCATCTGGGAACGGGTCGAGGAGATCAGCGCCTCGCTTCGTCCGGGCGGGAACGCCTGACGGCTCCCCGACAGGAAGGTCCGCCGATGTCGACCCACGACCTGTATCGCATCCCCGCAGAACTGCGCACCTGGGATGTGCCGGCAACCGGTGACGCCCGGTTCACCTGGGAGTACGACGACAACCGTGATCATCTCTTGCGGCTGTATCAGCGGGGCAAGGACAAGCAGTGGGACGCCACCCGCCGCATCGACTGGGACCAGGAGGTGGACCCCGACAACCCCGTCGGTCTGCCGCTCCAGGTGCATCCGCTGGCGGGTTTCGACATCTTCGACCGGTTGTCCGAGTCGGAGCGGGTGATGAGCGGTTCCGAGATCGCCATCTGGCAGTTCAGCCAGTTCCTGCACGGCGAACAGGGCGCACTGCTGTGCAGTGCCCGCATCGTGGAGTCGGTGCCCGATCTCGACAGCAAGTACTACGCAGCCACCCAAGTGATGGACGAGGCGCGTCACGTCGAGACCTACTCCCGCTTCCTGCACGACAAGGCGGGCCGCGCCTACCCCATCAATCCGTACCTGAAGGCACTTCTGGATGACACCCTCACGGATTCCCGGTGGGACCTGCCGTACCTGGGCATGCAGGTGCTCATCGAAGGCCTGGCGTTGGCCGCCTTCGGTGTCATCCGCGACATCACCCAGTCGGATCTGACCCGTCAGATCCTGGCGTATGTCATGGCCGACGAAGCGCGTCATGTCGCCTTCGGACGTCTGGCGTTGCGCGACTACTACGCCGAACTGACCGACGCCGAACGCCGCGACCGCGAGGACTTCGTGATTGAGGGCTGTCACCTCATGCGGGAAAGGTTCCGTGGCGAAGAGGTATGGGAGGCGCTCGGCTACCCGCGTGACGAGTGCCTCGAGGCGGTGGAGCAGTCGCCCTACATGCAGGCCTTCCGCAGCCTGCTCTTCAGCCGCATCGTGCCGTGCGTCAAGGACATCGGGCTGTGGTCCCCTCGGGTCCAGCAGGCGTACGACGACATGGGCGTGCTGGACATGGCCGGCATCAACCTCGATGACCTGATGGCGCAGGACGAGGACAAGGCCGACGCCGAGGATCGGGCGCGGCGCGACGAAGCCCGCTTCGCTGCCGAGTACCGCGAACGGATCGCCGAGGTGGACGCGGCGGTGGCCGCTGCCGACGAGTGAGCGGCCCCCGGCGCACGGGCGCCGTCCTACTGGTGGTCGAAGCGATCGCTTCGGTCGCTCCGGTGTTGGCGGTGGCCTCCTACACCATCGGCGGCCAGATGATCGGCACCGCGCTCGCTCATGTGCGCGTCAGCGATGTCGTGGCGCAGGGCGTGGTCCATGCACTCACCCCGCTGCTCGGACTGCTGCTCCTGCTCGCCGCATGGGGAGTCGCCCACCACACGCGCGGAATCGGCGCACTGCTGCTCCAGCCACTGGTGGCCGCACCGCTCCTGATCGGGTTCCTGCGGCCGATGACGCCGGTGTCCCGGCTCCCAGCCGGGATGATCCTGCTGGGCCTTCTGGTGCTGGTGACGACCGCGGTCCTGGTCGCAGTGGTGGTCGCAGGAGAGGGTCGATCGGACCGGCACCGGCGCTGGTGGTGGCTGGCGGGGTACGTCGCGGGCATCGTCGTGCTGGCGGGCATCGGTTCCGGCTCCCGATCCCTCCCAGCCAACCCCACGACCCAACTTGCCGATCCCGGTGCGGGCGAAGCGCCCATCAGTCAGCAGAGTGCGGGCACGCCGGTGCCCCAGAACCCGGGCCTGGCCGCCAACCCCTTCAACAGCATCCACAACGATTCCTGGGCCACCGACAGTTACCGAATCGCCGCGCCCGCCGAGCCCCGGACCGCAGCCGTCGACTCGCTGTTCACCGGCGGGGACTGCGCCACCATCACGTTCGACTCGCGCGGGCGGATCGTCACTTTGTGTTCCACCCTGACCGCGGTACTGGCGTATGTGATCGATCCGGAATCGCTGACCGTGATCGATCAGCAGGTGGTGGGCACCCGCACCCCCAACTTGACCGACTTCAGCGGCGGCGGCTACTTCGTCCTGGACGCGGACGACCGCATTGTGTTCCCTGCCGCCGACGGCACGATCTTGGTGCTGCGGACCGCGGGCGGGATCGCGCCGGACCGCAGTATCCCCGTCGCCGACACCCTGCAGCCGGGCGAGCGGGTGACCTCGGTCCTCCCCGACTGGCAAGGGCGGTACTGGTACGTGGGCAACCGCGGCACTGTCGGGGTCGTTCGCGCCGAGGGAGGCCCCGCCCGGGCGCTGCGACTGGACGGCGACACCATCGAGAACTCGTTCGCCGTGACCCGCGACGGGGTGTATGTCGCCACGGGTTCGGCGTTGTTCCGGCTGGTCGCCGCCCCCGATCGGGCCCCGCAGGTGCGTTGGCGCACGACCTACGATGCCGGCACCCGGCAGAAGCCGGGCCAGACCAGTCGGGCGACGGGGACCACCCCGACAGTCTTCGCCGACGGCCGCTACGTGGCGATCACCGACAACCACGATCCACGCATGAGAGTGGTGGTGGCCGACACCGCCGACGGCTCGGTGACGTGTGCTCAGGAGGTGTTCACCGCCGATCGATCGGCAACGGAGAATTCCTTGATCGCGGTGGGCGACCTGCTGGTCGTCGAGAACAACTACGGCTACGCACCGCCCATCACCGCCACCTCCGCCGGCAATACGAGCGTGGGCGGGTTGGCCGCCATCGACGTCGACCCCCGCTCGGGCCGGTGCCGAGTCAAGTGGGAGAACGACGACATAGTGATCCCCTCGCTGGTCTCCAAGGCAACCACCGCAGGGGACCTCGTGCTCACGTACACGAAGCCGTCGAACCCCTGGGGCGTCGATGCCTGGTACTTCACCGCCGTCCAGCTGGAGACGGGCGAGATCGCGTGGACCCGGTTGGCCGGCACGGGAACGCCCTTCAACAACCACTACGCGGCCGGGTACTTGTCGCCGTCGGGGGATTTCCTGGTGGGCACCGTCAACGGTCTGGTGGTGTTGCGCGACCGTTGAACGGGACGCGACGCACTGCATGCGGCATGGTGACGGGGTGACCCTGCGCCCCGGACCGCTGCCCACCTACGACTGGGCCAGCGCGTCCTCCGATCTGGTGCCGGTCGCCGCCATCCCGGCCGGGCTGCCCGCCTTGACCGACCCGGCGCCTCGGGAGCAGCCGGATGCTCCCCGACCAGAGCCGGGCGCCTTGGTCCCGGTCGCCCATCCGCGCATCCGACTGCTGTCGGCCTACTGGCACGAAGGCTGGGCGTTCGCCCGGCCGACGACGTGGCTGCGGCCTGAGGCGAACGATCGGCTGATCACCGCCGTCGACGCCCTGCCGCCCGGTTTCGGGTTGGCCGTCTGGGATGCCTGGCGTGATCCCGCCCTTCAGGCGGTGCTGCACGACACGGTGTACCGCGACGACACCCTGCCCCCTGGCTTCGTCGCCTTCCCCGACCCCGATCCGGCCCGGTGTCCTCCTCATGCCAGCGGTGGCACGGTCGATCTGACGTTGACCTGGCACCACACTCCGCTGAGCCTGGGGACCACGTTCGACGCGTTCGTCCCCGAGGCAGCGGCCACTGCGCTCGAGTCCGCGGGCCCGTCCCACGACCGGGACCTGCGCCGGCTGTTGTCCTCAGTGATGTCGGAGGCAGGATTTGTGGTCCACCCACAGGAGTGGTGGCACTGGGAGTACGGCACCCGGTGGTGGGCGGCGGTCACGAGAGCCCCGGTGCGCTACGGCCGCACCGCTCCCGACGACGGCGCCAACTCCGAGTGAGGGCGCAATGGGCTGAGGGTCGCCAGTAGCGGCGGAACCCGTCCCAGCAGCACCAGGGCCAAGCCGGCCGCGTCCGTCCAACCGTTCCACGGGGGACCGGCTGGCTCCACCGATCCGGGGGTGATGGCGGACACGCGTCGGTCGGCTCCGACCTGATCCCCGATGGCCGTCGCGGCGACAGAGACCTGGTCCCAGGCCGCGCCGACCTGCGCAGGCACCGGGGCGCTGGACTCGCTCCGCGCCGCGGCGCCCAAGAGGATCACCACCGAGGTGCAGTGTCGGGCGGCTTCGAGCCAATCCACCACGTAGCGGTGATCGATCAGTTCACTTCCGAACATCACGCCTGACACATCCGCGCAGCGCTGGAACTCCGCGGTCATCCGCGCCTGGGTTTCCTCGGCAGACCAGTCGGCCCGCCGGGTGGCCAGGTGACAGGCCCGGGCGGTGTGGGTGAACAGAGCCTGAAGGGCGGCCTCCAGGCGTCGCCGGACGTCGCGCGGCGCCAGCACCAGAGCCGCGACGATCGCGGCCAGTCCCCCGACCGCGATCTGAGCCACCCGCTCCTCGGCGGCGGTGATCTCGAACCGGCCCAGCGCCACGGTCAAGAGGGCGATCGACAGCATCGTGAACGCCGCCTGCCCCACCATCAATCCGGCCGCACTTCGAGGAAGACCCACCGCCAGGAACGCAGCCGCCGCGATGGTCCCCCACCACAGGTACTCGTGGCCCTGGATCGCCAGCGCTGCCCCGAGTACGAGCGTCAGTCCCATCACCGTGCCGCCCAGGACCCGCAGGAAACCCAGTACCGAGTCGCGCAGATACGGGTAATAGACGGTGACCGATCCCAGCAGCATCCACTGGGCGTGGGGCGGTCGCAGTACCAGTGTGACCACCATGAGGGTGGTGAACAGGAAAAGGGCCGAGAGGAAGGCGTTGAGCACGACCGCGTCACCACGCAGCCGGGCCCGCAGTTGGGCCCGCATCACTTCCCGGCGCGGGAGCCGACGGTGCCACGCCTCGCCGGGGTCGGCCAGTTGAAGGGTGAGGGTGAGGATCTGCTGGACGGTATCCAGGGTGACGCCGGTGAGGATCGACGGGTGCGACAGGTGTGCCCGTTCCAGTCGGTCGAGGGTCGCGCGGGTGTGGGGCAGCGAGCCCTTCCGCTGCAGCAGGTCAGCGGCCTGCCCCAAGCCGGTGTGGACCAAGTCCTGCTCGCCTGTGGGGATCCGCGCACCAAGGGCCACCAGATCGCCCAGTCGGGAGATCGCCGCAATCAGCGCCAACCGATGGGCGCTGGTGGCGTCGGGTCCGGCCGGACGGGTCGGATCGGACAACAACTGCTCGACGATGGCCTCCGGCGCCACCACCTCATCGGCGCGGCCGGTCACGGCGTCGGCGTACTGCCGCAGAGCACCGACGGCTCGTTCGTCGATCGGTCGGTGCCGGCGTCGGGGAGCGATGAGCACGCTCGCCACCAGGGCTGCGACGGTGCCGCACACCGCTCCGACGACGGTGTCGGACAGGGTCGTCCCGGACACTGCCACCGCCGCCGACAGGAGCAGGATCGCCGTCAACGCCGCCGAGGCCGGTGCCAGCAAACCACCCAACGAACGCACCACCGCCAGGAGCGCAGCGACGAAGCCGACGAGCAGGGCCGCCGGTATGGCACCGAGTCCGGTGGCAGAGCCCGCGAGATGCCCGATGACCGCGGCCACCACCGCGCCCAGCCCGGTCAGGACGTAGGCCCGGGCCCGGACCGCGGGTTCCCCTTGGAAGTTGGCGGCCAGCATGAGCAGGGCGCCCAAGGCAGCCACCCCGAATACCCCGGGCACATCCCAGACGACCAGCAGTAGGGCCGTGAGAGCGATCATGACGACGGCGGCCCGGATTCCGGCGCGCACATTCAGCCCCATCCTCCCGGTTATAGCCGAACGGAGCGGAGGAGTCCGCCCGGTCGCGCCCTCCCTTCGCCGCCCTCAGCCGACAGGGAATAGCGTGGGAACCGGAGTGGAAGGGGCACACATCATGGAACGAAACGACCTGGGCCAGGTTCTGGCGGTCAGCGCTGCGGACATCGACGCCATGGACTGGGTGGACGACCCGACCAGGGCCGGCGTCCGGCACAAGGTGCTGTGGCAGTCCGGGGCGACGGTGCTGGGCCTGATGATGATCGATGCGGGCGCGGTGAACCCGGAGCACACCCACCACGGGGCCCATCACCACATCCTGATGCTGTCGGGCACGGCGACAATGTTGGGGCGGGAGTGGGCAGCCGGGTCCTACCTGTACATCCCACCGGGCGTTCCCCACGAGGCCGCCAACACCACGGACGAACCGTGCACCTTCTTCTACACCTATCGGCCGGTCGAGGTCCCGCCGGATGACGACCCGTTGGTGGTCGCCTGACCGGCGCGCCTCGAGGCTCAGTCCGCCCCGACCGCCTCGGCCAGTTCGTCGAGTTGATCGACCACATGGTCGGCCAGGACATGCGGGTCCGGGATGAGGCCGGCGTCTGTGGCGAACCCGACGGTGACTTCGTCGTTGTAACTGAAGATCGTCGCCGTCATCGGCTGGTCACCGGAGCACGGCGCGAATCCCACGACCTGAAGCACCGGCGCGCCGGCGAACGTCATCTGCGCCCGCGGACCCGGGACGTTGGTCAGCACCCCGACCGCCTTGTTGGCGAAGAAGTTGGTGAGGGCGAAAGCGATCTGGCCGGGTGACTGCGACACCACCCGTTGCAGCCCGAAGGTCAGAACCGCTTCATCTGAGTGTTTGATGCGATCCATCCGCTGATGCATCTGTACCAGTCGTTCGCGCGGATCGGCGGCGTCCAGCGGCATCGGGAGAAAGACCAGAGCGAAATAGTTGCCCAAGTCGGGCGGCAGGTTGTCCGCGAACGGCTTGAGGTTGACCGGCACCATCCAGTTGACCTCGTCGATGAAGGCGTCGTGCTCCAGGAGGTACTGCCGCAGACCACCGGCGATGGCGGCCAGCAGGACGTCGTTCACGGTGGCCGAACCAGCGCGCCCGATGTTCTTGATGTCGGGCAGCGGGATGGGTCTCGACCAGGCGATGGCCTTGCGGGTTCCGGGCTTTCCGGTCCACACCGTCTTGTCGTTGCCGGCCAGTGCGATCTTGGTGACGGAGGTGAGGTCGTGGGTGCCGCGGGTCGACTCCACTCCCATGGCGTCGAGTGCGTCGAGCAGGTGATCCGGGTGGCGCAGGAACTGCACCCCGTCCTCGACCCCGTGCATGACAGCGCCGGGGAACTCGACCGCCTGCCGCGGGAGGCCGGTCAGCGCATCGACCGGATGGGTCACTGCACGGAGAACGTCGTAGGCGGCGCCCTTGACCGACCGCCCGACGACCTTCCCCGTCGCCTCGGCGGCGGTGCGGGCGGTGTCGGCGAGGCCGCTGACCACGTCCATGGCATCAGGGTCGGCCGGAGGTTTGGCCACCGTGACCGGCTTTGCGGAATCGGGGACGTCACACAGCCCCAACATCACCTGGGTGAGCCGCACGCCGTCGGCGATCGCGTGGTGGAATCGGTTGACGACCGCGGATCCGGTGGAGCCGTCCGGCAGGTTGATCTCGTCGACGAGGAAGGCCTGCCAGAGGGGCCGGTCCTTGGGCAACGGTGCAGTGCGCTGGGCCGCCACGAAGTTCTGCAGCTCGGTCATGCCGGCCGGTTGGGGCAGCGTGACCTCGCTGATGTGACGGTCGATCGAAAAATGAGGGTCGTCCTCCCAGGCCCACCCCATCCCCGAAGGGACCGCTCGGCGCTGGAACACCGGGAACTGGCTGAGGGCGTCGATGTAGACCGCTGTGACCCGATCCAGGCTCACTTGCTCCGACAGCACCATGGCGCCGTCGACGACCATGAGGTTGTTGGGGCGATCCATCGTCAGCCACAGTGCGTCCTGGACACTCATCGAGACCTTGGTCATGGCGACCTCCGCTTCCATCGTAGGCGCCGTCGCGCGGCTTCGGGCGGACTGGGCGTCTCCCGGTCGTTACGATCGGAGCGAGGGGAAGGATCGATCATGGATCTGCAGGGCGGACATAGTTTCTCGGGATTTGCGGACGCCGCCACCGCCGCCCTCCAGTTGCTCCAGGAGCGTCACCCGCTGGACCTGTGGATGGTCACCCGCACCATCGACAACGACTGGATCGTCTTGAAGTCGGCCGACCGCAGCTACGATGTGTCGGACGGCGATGTGCTGGCCTGGAGCGATAGTTTCTGCAGCCGGATGGTGCGCGGCGACGGCCCCAACATCGCCCCGAAAGCCGCCGAGATCCCCGCCTACGTCGACGCCCCAATCGGGCAACAGATCCCGATCGGGGCCTACGTCGGGTTCCCGCTCATGCGGGACGGTGAGTTGTACGGCACGTTGTGCGCGATCGATCCGGAACCGCAGTCCGAGGAACTCGCGGCCGACACCGGGCTCATCGAACTGATCTCCGGTCTGCTGTCCACGATCCTGGACGCCGAAATGGCCAACTCCCGGTTGCAGCAACAAGCGGATCAACTGTCCGAGGAAATCCACCACGACCCGGTCACCGGAGCGCTGAACCGCAGCGGGTGGGATCGCCTGCTCGAACGATCCGACACCACGGAACAGTTCTGTGTGGTGTTGGTGCAGTTCCTGCAACTGCGCCACCTGAACGAGTCGCGCGGCACGGCTGCCGGAGACCACGCCCTGGTCCGAGCCGGGGAGGCGATCCGCCGGGTCACCCGTGGCCGCGACATCGTGGCGCGGATCCAAGGCGGCGAGTTCGGCATCGTGCTCACCGGCGCGGACGCGATCGCGCCGGACGTCTTCGTCACCCGACTGCAGGCGGCAGCCCGGCAGAACCGGGCGCCGGTGGCCATCGGCTGGGCGGTGGGCGACGGCGGCGCCCCGCTGGCGGACGTGACCGCCGTGGCTCAAGCGCGGATGGCGTCCGAACTGGCCGCCCGGCGCGGCTGATCCGCTAGACCAGAGCAGCGACTGCCTCGTCGAACAAGCGCGTGTGGGTGTCCACGTCCACCTGCGAAGTGGTCGGGCACATGAGCGCCATGTTGTGGAACGGCGTCATGAGGACCCCGCGGTTCGACAGGAACAGGTGCAGGTACTCCTCCAGGTCGTCGTCGTGAGCGGCGGCTGACTCGGTCCCGGTGCGGGGAGCCGGTGCGGTGAATCGGTACTCCGCCCGGGCGCCCAGCTGGGCGATGGACCAGGGCACGTCGTACCGGCTGATCACCGTCTCGACGCCCTCGCGGAACGACGTGGCCAGCGAGATCATGTGGTCGAACGCGGCGTCGGTGAGCACCTCGCCCAGGGTGGCGCGCATGGCGGCGGTCGACAGAACGTTTCCGGCGAGGGTCCCACCGACGCCGCCGACGTCCACGAGGTCGGCTTCTTCCTGCGTTTCCACGATGGCAGCCAGTTCGGCCGACAATCCGTACGCTCCCGACGGGATACCCCCGCCGATGCTCTTACCGATGACGAAGATGTCCGGCTGCAGGTCCCAGGCTGCGGTACATCCGCCGGGACCGGCCGAGATGGTGTGGGTCTCGTCGATCAGCAGCAGCGTCCCGTACCGGGTGCACAGTTCGCGGACCCCCGCCAGGAAGCCCGGTTCGGGGAGCACGATGCCGATGTTCGTCAGCGCCGGTTCCATGATCAGGACGGCGACATCCTTGTCCTTCAAACCTGCCTCGACCGAGGCGAGGTCATTGAACTCCGCGACCTTCGTGGTGGTGCCGATGGGAACCGCAGGACCGACGTTGCCGCCGCGGGGGGCTGGTTCACCGTCGGGTCCGGTGATCACGAACGTCTCGTCGACCGAACCGTGATAGCAGTAGCTGAAGGCCATGACCTTGGGGCGGCCGGTGATCATCCGGGCCAGCCGAAGAGCCCAGCGGTTGGCGTCGGTGGCAGTGAGGCTGAACGACCACAGCGGCATGCCGAACCGGCGCGTGAGTTCGGCCGCCACCCACTCGGCATCGCCCGTGGGCATCATCGTGGTGATGCCGCCTTCGGCGCCGATCCGCCGGTTCACCGCCTCGACCGTGGGCTTCGGCGAATGTCCGGCCATCGCCCCGGTGTCCCCCAGAGCGAAGTCGATGTACTCATTGCCGTCCACATCGGTGATGCGGTTGCCGTGAGCCCGGGCGAGATACAGCGGGTACCCGCCGGACCACTTGTTCATCCAGGTCATGGGGACCCGGCCGAACAGGTGATCCGCCTGGTCGAACAGCGCGCGCGAGCCGGGTGTGCGGCTGCGATGGGTCTCCCGTTCCACAGTCAGTAGCTGGGCGAGGCGGTCACGGTCCACGGTCACAGGCACTCCTTCGTCCGCGCCAGATTAGCAACAGAGCGGCGCTGAACCTTCGATACACGCAGGTATCACCCCTCCAGACGACGGATTCCGCGCACCCCACGGCCGCGGGGTGAGTAGGCACGGCCAGCCCAACGGCCGCGGGGTGAGTAGGCGCGAAGCGCCGTATCGAAGCCAAGGCCACCTCCGACCCGCACCCCCACGGCCGCGGGGTGAGTAGGCGCAAAGCGCCGTATCGAAGCCAAGGCCACCTCCGACCCGCACCCCCACGGCCGCGGGGTGAGTAGGCGCAAAGCGCCGTATCGAAGCCAAGGCCTCCTCCGACCTTCACCCGCTCCAGCAGGTGCCGGCCGACCTGAGCGGGCTTCGATACACCGCCTTCGGCGGCACTCACCCCGCAGAGTGCGGCACTCACCCCGCAGAGAGCTCGCCCCGCGACGGTCCGGGTGACATCACGGGGCGCGGAGGGACGACTGTGGCTAGGGTGACTGCATGAGCGTCTCCGCAAGCAAGACCGTCACCATCAATGCCCCGCTGGACCAGGTGCTCGCCACCATCCGCGACGTCGCCGGCCAGACCGAATGGTGGCCGGGCACCATCTCGGCCGTGGTCGACACGACCGACGATGCGGGGCTGCCGGCCCGGGCCACGCTGGTCAATGACGTCAAGGTCGCCAAGGACGAGTTCCAGCTCGATTACGAACACTCCGACACCGGGATGTCGTGGACCCTGGTCGCACCGAGCAAGGCGCAGAAGGCCCAGAAGGGCTCCTGGGTGTTGGTCGACAAGGGCGGCGCCACCGAGGCGACCGTCAGTCTCGATGTCGACTCGTCGCTCCCGTTGCCCGGCTTCGTGCAGAAGAAGGTCATCGGCGACACGTTGAAGGGTGCGACGGAGGGGCTGCGGAAGCACGTGGGTGGCTGAGAGCTCCTCCTCCGAACCGATCGCCGACGGCATCGTCGCGGTCCACCAGCTCGAAGCTCCCGCTGCCCGACTGCTGGCCGGTCCGGTCTGGGACTACGTCAGCGGCGGTGCTGCCGACGAGATCACGCTCGCGGACAACTCGGCGGCGTGGCGTCGGCTGCGCCTCGCGCCGCACACCTTGGTGGATGTGTCCACCATCGACACCAGCATCGAACTGCTGGGCCGGACCTGGCCGCATCCGATCGTGCTGGCCCCGACCGCACGGCACACGGCCTACTGGCCCGACGGAGAAGCCGCCACGATCCGTGGCGCCCGGGCGGCTGACGCCCTGTACGTGCAGAGTTCGTTGGGTGGCACCGACCTGGCCGGCGTTGCCCATGCGACACACGATGCGGACCAGCCGTGGTGGTTCCAGGTGTACATCCAACGCGACCGGGGCTTCACCCGCGAGTTGGTCGCACAGGCGATCGCGTTGGGCGCCGAGGCGCTGGTCCTGACCGTCGACACCCCCACCTTAGGAGCGCGCGACCGCGACCGGCGCAGCAACCTGGGGACGAGCGAAGGCGCCGCCTATCCGATCCTGATGGCAGCCGCCCCCTCCGTCCCCGACGAGGACATCCCGCGGCACCGCCGTGTGTACAACCCCCTGCTCGCGCCCGACATCACCTGGACCGACCTGGAGTGGCTGGTCGACCTGTCCGACGTCCCGGTCCTGACCAAAGGAGTGCTGCGGGCCGACGACGCGGTGCGCTGTGTCGACGCAGGCGCCGCCGGAGTACTGGTGTCCAACCACGGGGCACGCAATCTCGACACGGTTCCCGCCACCGCGGATGCCTTGCCGGCCGTGGTGCACGCGGTGGGCGGGGCGGTCCCGGTGCTGGTTGACGGCGGGGTCCGCCGCGGCACGGACATCGCGAAGGCCTTGGCGTTGGGCGCCACCGCGGTGCTGGTGGGCCGTCCCTACCTCTGGGGACTGACCGTCTACGGGGCGGCGGGGGTCACCCACGTCGTGGAGATGCTGCGCACCGAACTGGACATGGCCATGGCCCTGCTCGGCACCCCCACCATCGCCGATCTGGGACCGGACATCCTGTGGCCGCCCGGCGTTGTCTGATCAGGCCACCTCGTGGGGCATCCCCACCGGCTTGCTCTCGGCCGATCCGCGCTGTCGCAGGTACACCGAGAAGACCACCATGGACGCCACCGCCAGGAACTCCGACTGCCAGTTCTGCAACGTCCGGTTCCAGAAGTCGGGCGTGAAGAAGACGTAGTCCACCAAGGACACCGGCGGCTGATCATCGCGAGCCAGTTCCGCGTTGTAGGCGACGGAGCCGGTGATCGCCTGCGCGACCCACGACCCGAGGAACAACACCGCCATCAGCGCCCCCAAGGACCAGCCGTACAGCCCTGCCCGCAGACCGCCCGCGCGAGCCCATCGGGGAGCGTCCGGGCCGGCGTACCGACCGATCTGTTGATCGGCGTCCGATTCGGTTCCGGTGGGGTCCGCCTTGGATTCAGGTGATCCCCGCTGGATCAGCCACACGGTGGCCAGGATGAACAGCGTGAACTGCAGGTACTCCGACTGCCAGTTCTCCGCGACGTCCACGGCGAACTCGCTGGAGGTGACGAAATGGGCGATGTCGACCGGCGGCAACTCGTCGATGGCCAAGATCCGGTTGTGGTCGGCGAGTCCGACGAACGCCTGAAGAATCAGCGTCACGACAAACAGCGAGAAGAACAGGAGTCCCAACGAGTTGTCACGCAAGGTCTTCATCGCTGCATCAGCCCGATCATGATCATGAGGGCCAGGCCCACGACCACCGTTCCGAGGGTCAGGACGAATACCCCGCGCATGACGACATCACCCGTCGCGTCCCACTGCTGGGTCGTCTGACGGGGCCGAAGCCGGTGGGGCGCCCTCCCACGTCATGTCCGGTCCCTTCGCTTCCGGGTCCGGCGCAGGCGCGTCGTCCGGCACGTAACCGGAGTCGTCGGTCACGCCGTCCTCTTCCTTCCCCTTGTTGTTCGAACCGTCGGGGTGACGCTCGTCAGCGGGAGTCGCCGCCACCAGATCGCCGGGGTCGTGGCCGGTCTGGTCGCGGATCTCGTCTCGCTGATCGATGACATCGACAGGACTGGGTCGCTCGTTCATGGGTGTCCCTTTCAGTGGTTGCGCAACAGATCGATCAACTCGGACTTGCGCAGGTCCGAGTAGCCATGGAGGCCGAGTTCCCGCGCGCGGTCCCGCAGTCGCGCCACGGTCCAGTCGTCGTAGGAGCCCGCTTCCCCGCCTTTGCGTCCCACACGACTGCGGCCACGGGCGGCAGCGGCGTTGCTGATCCGCGCTGCCTTCTCCTTGGAGGCGCCGTCGGCCCGCAACTCGTCGTAGAGATCGGCGTCCTTCAACGATCCGCGCGGCATCGTTCCCCCTTCCTAGAAGACCGGCTTGCCGCCGGTGACTCCGAGCACGGTGCCGGAGACGTAACTGGCGTCTCGAGGTGAGGCCAGGAAGACGAAGGCGGGAGCGACCTCCGCCGGCTGGCCGGCTCGCCCCAGCGGGGTGTCCTGCCCGAAGTGGGCCAACTTCTCCTCAGTCTGAGTCGCCGGCTGAAGGGGCGTCCAGATGGGACCGGGCGCCACGGCGTTCACGCGGATTCCGCGGGAACCCAACTCCCCGGCCAGGTTCACCGTGAAGTTGTTGATGGCCGCCTTGGTGGCGGCGTAGTCCAAGAGGGTCTGCGACGGCTCGTAGGCCTGGATCGAACTGTTGTTGATGATGCTCGAACCCTCAGGCATGTGCGGAAGAGCGGCACGGGTGAGCCAGAACAAGGCGAACAGGTTGGTGGTGAACGTCCGTTCGAGGCGTTCGTCGCTCAACTCCGCCAGACCGGAATCACGCGCCATCTGGTAGCCCGCGTTGTTGACCAGGACGTCGATGGACCCGAATTCCGCGACCGTGCGCTGCACCACGTCATCGCAGGCAGTTCTTTCGCGCAGGTCGACGGCCATGGGCAAGGAACGGCGTCCGGCCGTTTCGATGAGGGACTGGGTCTCCTTGGCATCGACCTCTTCGGGCGGCTGGAAGGTGAAGGCCACATCGGCACCCTCCCGCGCAAACGCGAGGGCCACTGCTCGTCCGATGCCGGAGTCGCCACCGGTGATCAGCGCGGTCCGGCCGACCAACCGGTCGTTGCCCTGATAGGACTCCTCGCCATGATCCGGCACTGGTGTCATGGCGTCGGTACGGCCAGGGGGCTCCTGCTGTTGGGGCGGGAATGCGGGTCCGGTCATGTGCTGCTCCAGTGTCGAGGGGTCCCGCCGGGGCCGTGATCCGGGAGGGCCGGACGGATGGGGCGGCCCCGACGGGCCGAGATCGGCCGAATGGATCCGGTCGACCCCGGTTCCTTCGAACCTAGGCAGGAAGCTGATCCCCGAAACAGGGTGCGGACGAATAGCGGAACCGCGGCACGACGACATGCCGCTCAGCGAACCGCCACTCAGATCCGCACGGCGGCCTGCATCGGGAGACTGAAGCTGAAGATGCTGCCCTCCGGCTCCGCTGCGAGGACCTCGATCGTGCCGCCGTGACCTTCGACGATGCGTTGGCACAGCGCCAGACCGACACCACTGCCGGCGCTGTCGCCCAGCCGGGTGAACATGTCGAACACGCGCTCCTGATCCCCCGGCGCGACGCCTCTGCCGTTGTCCTGCACCCGGACGACGACCAACTCGTCGTGTCGTTCCGCGGTGATCGACAGCCGCAGCGACCGGTCCGGGTGGCGATACCTGATCGCGTTGTCGACGAGTGCGGTCAGGACCTGTCCGAGCTGCCCCGGGTCGGCTCGCACCGGGCCCAGTGGGCCGACGCGGACGTCCGCACCCACTCCCAGCAGGTCGGGGCGGAGGTCGGCCAGCACCCGGTCGACGATCGCTCGCAGTTCGACGTGGGTCGGCTCCCGTGACTGTTCCCGGGCGAGGGCGTAACTCTGCAGGCCCCGCACCAGATCGCCCAGACGCTGCGACCCTCGTTCGATCGCCACGAGATCCGCGCGCACCTGTGGATCGGTATCCGCGGGCAGATCGTGACGCAGATAGCCGACGTTGTCGCGGATGGACCGCACCGGGCTGGCCAGGTCGTGGCCCGCCAGGGCCAGGAATTCCTCCACATCTCGCTTGGCTCGCCGCAACAGAACCGTCTGCTCGGTGAGCACCGCCTCTGTGGTGCGTCGGACGTCGAGTTCCTCGCGCAGTTCCGACACCAGATCCAGACCGCTCAACGCCAGGCCGAGGATCGTCGCCATGCCGATCATGACGTCCTGTTGGCCGGCTCGCTGCAGCGGCCAGTCTTCGACGTCGGGCCACACCGCCAGGTACCCCTTCTCCCCCACGGGCACGAGCACGCGCGACACCTCCCGGTCGGGTCGGTGGGTCTCCTGCTCGGAGATCCCGTGCAGCCAGACCGGCCGCTGGTCGCGTGCCAGGAAGCCGGCGCGCCCGCTGGGGCTGGTGTGTGCCACCTGGGTGACGATCCGTTCGATGACGTCTCGTCGAGAGGACATGGTGAGCAGTTCGGGTGTCTGGCTCCGGAACTCCGCCAGTTGTGGTTCGCGCCATAGCGCCACCAACTGTCGGGGGGGCGCCAGCGCGACGGCGAACAGCAGCGCAGCGACCAGGCCCATGACATCGGTGGCGACTCCGAGCGCCGGCGGCGGGGTCAGCGCCTGCGGATCGCGGATTGCCGACAGCGCCACCGCGCTGCTCAGGATCAGCGAGGCGACCCCCAGCAGGCGCAGCCGCTGGGCCACCACAGCTGTCCCTCGCGCACTCGCGGCGAGGAGCCGGAAGGACGCGGTCGCAGTGGTGGCGAGGAACCAGAACGCGGTGGCGGCCGTCAGCGTCGTCAACCACCACGGCGCGGGGCGCTGATCGGCGATGTCAGGCGGGACGAAGAACACCGGCACAAGCAACAGGAAGTACCCGGCTCCGACCAGCAGGGACCCCCGCTGCCGACCGGTCAGGGCCGCAGCGAACTGGAACAGCGCCACCGGAAAGCCCAGCACCAGTGCGATGACGATCCGCTCCAGCAGGATCGTGACCAGTCCCTGGGGATCAGTGATGCCGTGGGCCGGGTACACGGCAGCGATGACCGCCGCGAGGGCCAAGGGGGAGAACATCACACAGGCCCAACGCAGGCCCGTGGTGGGGGTGCGCACCAGGGCGCGCACCGCCAGTGCCCACACAGCGATCCAGCAGCATGCGCCCAGCCAGTGCAGCCATCCCATCCCCGCACCCCATCCATCGAGTCACCCGATGGTTCGACACACGGGGTCCTCCCGGCAACTGGTCAGGGGCGTCCGATGAGCCGACAGTGGGACAAACGTCCGCTTATCGGAGTAGCGGTCCGACTATTGGTCCAGCAGGCGGGCTGCCGCCTCGGGGGATGAGTCCGCGAGGAACGCGGCGCAACGCTGGGCTTCGTCGTCCTCCCCCACCGCTTGGGCCGCGGCGCTGAGTTGTGCCAGACACTGCAGGAACCCTCGATTGGGTTCGTGATCCCACGGGATCGGGCCGTGACCTTTCCAGCCGTTGCGCCGCAGTGTGTCGAGCCCCCGGTGATAGCCGACCCGGGCGTAGGCGTACCACGGCAGCAGGGCGTCGTCCTGACGCGCCTGTGCCGCAGCCGCGGCCCAGGCCGCGCTGGACGTCGGAAACCGCTGTGCCACGTCTTCTCCGGAAGCTCCCGAATTCAACTCGGCCACCGCCGGATCCTCCGGCAGCAGCGTCGGTTCCGGGCCCAGCAGGTTCTCCATGACGGTCATCTTCCCGTAATCGGTCGTCATGCTGCGCGTCCGCCCCGCATTTCGGCATCATCGGTGGTCCCTCCCCTGAGCTGCTGCCTAGCGTGCGGAGCAGCCACCAGGGAGGCCCCATGACCACTCGAACGACCGACGTCGTCGACATCCTGACCATCGACCATCGCGAAGCGCTGGATCTTATCGGCGAGATCCGCTCGGGCGGATCGGCGCAACAACAGCGAGATCTGGCCGACGTCCTCATCGCAGAACTCGTGCGCCACTCGGTGGCCGAGGAGACCGTGGTGTACCCGGTGATGCGGCGCACCCTGCCCGACGGTGATTCCGCGGTCGAACATGATCTGAAGGAACACGCGGAACTGGAGCATCTGCTGTCCGATCTCGCCGCTGCGGACCCGGCCGAAGGGTCGTTCGTGACCTGCGTGGAGGAGCTGCAGAGCCAGTTGGAACACCACATTGAGGATGAGGAGTCGGGCCAGTTCCCGGCGCTGCGCGAGAACGTGGCTGACGACGAACTGCGGCAGATGGCCGACGGGGTGGAAGCAATCAAGGCGGTCGCCCCGACCCGGCCCCACCCCGACGCACCGGACAACCCCCTGTTCCACCTCACCGTCGGCCCCGGCGTGGGCATGGTCGATCGACTCCGCGATGCATTGTCCGGGCGTACGACCAACCCTGACGACCTGACCTGACCGTCAGGCGACACCGTGGCCGGGGCCCGAATCCTGCGCGCCGTCGCCGCGGTGTGCGGGGTCCTGGCCGCGTTGCTCGTGGTGGCCCTGGGGGTCATCGCAGTCCTCTTCCCGGGAGAGCAGTCAGCCGCGCCCCCGATCCTGCAGCCTGCTTCCGCATGGCCGCTGCCGATCTTGGCGCTGGTGGCCGCGACCGCACTCGCAGCATCCGTCAGGGCACAGCGACCCCACCCCAGCGCGCAACGGGTGTCCTTCGTTGTGGCGGCATGGTGCGCCGCATCGGCGGTCGTCCTCGGGGTTGCGGCGACGGTGCGCTGCCCGATCGGAGGGGATCGGTTCTTCGCCACCCTGTGGCAGACCATGGTCCTGTTCGTGGGAACCAGTCCCGAGGCGTTCGACGGCGGCCGGTGCGCCGGGCCCGTGCCGCTGGCCGCTCAATGGGCCCGCACGGCCGCCATGGTCGCGGTCTTCGCCACTGCCGTCGCACTGGCCGTGCACGCCGCGACCCGGTCGCTGCGACGGCATCGCTTCCGCCGCCGCCCGGTTCGGGAGGTGGTCGTCGGGCTGGACACCGACTCGGTGCCGCTGGTGGGCGCTCTGCTGCGCCGGACTGCGTCGGACGAGTCGGTGGTGGCGGTCGTGCTCAGCAAGACGGCTGCAGCCGCCACCGAGGTCGCCGGGGACCTGGGTGCCGACGTGTTCGAGTTGGGACAGGTACCGATCCCACGCCTGGATGCCGATCCTTGGCGCTCGGGGAATCCCGCGGTCCTCGCCGAAGCCTTGGAGCCGTTCCTGGTCACCCGCGGAAGGATCACGGCGAGGCACCTGTGGGTCACCAGCGATTCGTCCGACGTGGCCGATCAGGTGTGCGCGGCGGTCACCGAACTGTCCGGCGCGGATCCCCCGCTTCATGACATCAGCGTCATGACCCGCTGCGTGTCCGCCACCCACGCCCGTCGGGAACGCGCACGGATGCTGCCGCGACTCGTTCCCGACGCCTCACCGTCGGCCACCCATCTCCTCCTCTGTCCCGTGTCGGACGAGGAGGTGGGTGCGATGGAGTTGGTGGGTCGGATCCTGTCGCAACCCCCGGGAACCATCGTGCTCATCGGGGCTGGCGCCTTTGCCGCGGCGGTGATGCACGAACTGGCCCTTCGTTGGTGGGAGGCGGGCACCCGCTCGCAGGCGGGTGAACCGGAACTGCCGAACGATGCCACCGATCTCCTCACCGGCGGGTGGCGCCCCCACGACGTCATCCTGGTCGCGGACCAGGCGAGCCGGATCCTGGACCACTGGCGTCGAGCAGCCGGCCCGCTGCGCGCGGCCGGTGACTCGTGGCAGACCTGGGACTGCCGGTCGGACCAGTTCGAACCGGACAACCTGCCGAGGAACGGACGGGTGCACTGTGTGCTCATGCACCGCCTCGACCCGGCATTGCTGGAACTCCTGCTGGTGGACGAACGGTTGACCGTCTGGGAGCCCAGGGATTCCGAGGCCGAGGCACGGGCGCTGCGACGCGGTGACCGGCACGACCACGGGTACACCTGCGACCTCTTGATGTCCGGCTGGCCCCCGGAGGATCCGTGGACCCGAGTCGCGCGGCACACCCACGAGGTCATGCGCCGGCTGGGCAGCGCCACCGACGCTCGGCCCTGGTGGCATTCCGAACCGGACCGCCGGCTTCCCACCGGCGCACGGGAGCAGGCGTTGACTGCCCTGCGGGACCTGATGGTCTCCCAGCAAGGATCCGACGGGCGGTGGGAATACCAGCCGTTGCGTGCTCATCCGGGAGGCGGCCGCTCTTACCGGGAGATCGTCGCTGCCACCTTGGCGGCCCAGGGTTACGTCCTCACCCGCGATGGGGCGATCGGGGAGCGCTAGCCACCGTCGACAGTGCACGAGTAGCCCACCGCCGAGGTTCGACACCCGGCGGCGGTGACCAGCCAGTGATCACCGTCGTTCGCCAGGATCAGCGTCTCGGGCCCCTGCCGGACCTGCGCCTGGCCGCCGTCGACCGTCACCCCGGTGATCATGCGCTGCGGTTGCAGTTCCCTCGTGATGACCTCCGGACACTCCCGACCTCGCTGCTGTTCGATCGTCTGGCGCGCTCTGGGTGTCAACAGGGCGCACGCCGTGATCGCATCGCCACCGGACAGCGCCTGGTTGAACTGTTCGGCGGAGGTGCGGGCGGATGTGGCCTGTGACGCGCACCCGGCGGCAGCGAGCCCGGTCACGGCGGTCAGGAGGAGCAGGCGCTGGATCATGGACTCCCCCTCCCATCAACTGACCGGAGCCAGCCCTTCGTGGGCGGGACCTTCGAGCAGACTCCCGTCGGGGGCGAACCGCGATCCGTGGCACGGGCAGTCCCAGGACTGCTCACCCGCGTTCCACGCGACCGTGCATCCCATGTGGGGACACCGGGCGGAGACAGCGCACAGGGCGCCGTCCGCGCCGCGACAGACCGCCACCTGTCCGGGGC
>WBZL01000658.1_pt1 | contig 38525 bp, 31 predicted proteins | sample 5204291 | NCBI WGS metagenome assembly WBZL01 (sample SAMN12344345, study PRJNA552823) | activated sludge metagenome | biome: Activated sludge suspended growth; feature: Nitrification reactor; material: Wastewater; isolation source: activated sludge from nitrification reactor of wastewater... | reverse complement strand
GGACAGGCCAGATGAAGCTTTGCCGCCATCCCACAGCGTCTGTCACGGTCACTCTGGCGCGTTCGATTTGTTCGAGCTCGGTCGCGCGACGCGCCAAGAACTCGGCATCCGGTGCCGTCCGACGGCGCACCCGGGAGATTGTCTCGACAAGCCAGCGAGTCGAGGCAACCTCGAGGGTTTCCGATACGACGTGGCCATCTGCCAGTACTGCGGTCAGTTGCGCGACTTCGCCATGATCCCTGCCAAAACCAGCAATAAAGCGGCGATCCTGCGAAAATGGTATCTCCTGCCCGTCCATCGCCAGCCGGACCGTACCCGAAGGAACGATTCCACGGATCAAAGCGCCCTGACGCGGCTGGCGATCGAGCAGAAATGGCCCCCGGCCCTGATCGGCAGACCCTGCTTCGACCGGTCCGGGCACTCGCATTGCCGGAACAAGGCCGGCAGGTAACAAAAACAAACCCAGGAACGCAGCCCGGGTGAGCCGAAACATCATTCCTCGAGCATGGCCTTGGTTGCCAATTCCGCCGTGGCATAGGCTTCCTGCCGGGCGACACTCCAGTAGCGCAACAGGTCAAGCGGAATCGGAGCTCCCGACTTGGCGCAGACGACATGCTCGCCCTGCGCAAGCACGCGAAAACCGTTCGCCATATAGTGGAGCTTGGCCGTGCGGCCCTGTGACATCAGCATCGTTCTTCAACCCTTGTGGGCCGTTACAGCAGACTGGGCTGATCCGGCTTTGCCCGTCCATACGCGGGTCTGCTGTCTGGCTCAACCCGTACGGGAACACTGCCATCCGCAAAGGACAGGGTCAGCAGCTTCGCACGATTGGCCCGATCAGCGCTGCCCACGACCTTGCCATCGCGATCCTTGACCAGAACATATCCACGCAGGAGCGGTCGTTCGGGGTGCAGGGAGTCTGCAAGCCTCCAGATCTGCGCGAGGCGCTGCGACGCCATTGACAGGCGCTGGCCAAGCATGGCCGGCCGCAGTCCGCCACTGATGCGGGCAAGATCAGCGCGTGCATCGGACAGGCGGTGTGACAGGCCTCTCCGCAGGCGATCCCCAAGGTCATCAACTTTCTGGCGCTGCATGCCGAGCAAGGCATCGCACGTCGGGAGTCGCCGGGCCACAAAGGCCAGCCTTTCGTCTGCGCGATCCGCATAGCGGCGGATGGCCCTGAGGGAGCGGGCCTGTACCGACTGAAGCCCGGCAAGCAGGTCCGCGCGCACGGGCACGGCCAGCTCTGCAGCGGCGGTGGGCGTCGGCGCCCGCATGTCGGCAGCGAAGTCGCACAGCGTTGTATCGGTTTCGTGGCCTACCGCTGAAATGACGGGAATCGTCGAGGCTGCAACGGCGCGCACAACGTTTTCTTCGTTGAAACTCCAGAGATCTTCGATCGAACCGCCGCCCCGGGCCACGATGATCAGATCTGGCCGGTCCGGACCCTGCATCGCCGAAAATCCTGAAACCGCAGCAGAAACCTGCTCCGCCGAACCCTGCCCCTGAACCAGAACGGGCCAAACGATCACGCGGGTCGGACAACGGTCTGCCAGGCGGTGAAGGATATCGCGGATAACCGATCCGGTCGGGGACGTCACAACGCCAATCGTGCGCGGCAGAAAGGGCAACGGGCGCTTGCGGGACGGGTCAAACAGCCCTTCGGCGTTGAGTCTTGCCTTCAGCCGTTCCAGCAGGGCCAGCAGGGCTCCTTCGCCGGCAATCTCCATGGACTCGATGACAATCTGGTAGCTCGATCGCCCTGGATAGGTTGTGAGCTTTCCAGATGCGACGATTTCCACGCCATCCTGTGGCACGAAAGGGATGCGGGCCACATTGCCCTTCCACATCACGCCATCGATCTTCGCATTTTCATCCTTGAGAGAGAGATAGATGTGCCCGGATGCTGCCCGCTTGAATCCCGAAATCTCGCCACGAATGCGCACATGACCAAAGCCCTGCTCAACATGGCGTTTGAGCGCGGAGGAAATTTCGCTGACGGACAGCACACCCGAATTGTCGCCCTGCCGTTCCTCGGCTAGGAGGCGCATCTCATCCAGCGGGGGCCTGTTTTCGTCCATGAACATCCTTTTGATCGGCAGCGGCGGGCGCGAACATGCGCTCGCATGGAAAATTGCGCAATCGCCCTCTTGCGATACACTCTATGCTGCGCCGGGCAACCCGGGCATTGCGCAAGAGGCAGAACTGGCTGCCCTAGACGCAGCCAACCACGCGGCGGTGATCGCATTTTGTGCGGGCCATGATATCGGGCTTGTGGTAATCGGGCCCGAAGGACCGTTGGTCGATGGATTGGCGGATGCTTTGCGCGATGCCGGTGTGCCCGTTTTCGGCCCGAGTGCTGCAGCGGCCCAACTGGAAGGATCGAAGGGATTCACCAAGGATCTGTGTGCGCGTGCGGGCATCCCGACAGCCGCCTATGCGCGGCATGTGAACAAGGAGGCCGCTCTGGCAGATCTGGCGCGCTTTGGCCTCCCCGTCGTCATCAAGGCCGATGGGCTCGCAGCCGGCAAGGGCGTGATCATTGCGGAGACAGCCGAAGCAGCGCGGGCAGCGGTGGACGACATGTTCGCCGGCGAATTCGGCGAAGCGGGTGCTGAAGTCGTGATTGAAGAGTTCATGACTGGTGAGGAAGCTAGTTTCTTCGCGTTGACCGATGGCACAAGCATCGTGGCGTTCGGATCGGCACAGGATCACAAGCGTGTCGGCGACGGCGACGTCGGGCCCAATACAGGCGGCATGGGAGCATACAGCCCGGCCCGTGTGCTGACTTCTGCCCTTGAAGCGCGGGTCATGGCAGAGATCATCGGGCCAACCGTGTCCGCAATGTCGGCGGCGGGAACGCCTTACAACGGAGTGCTTTATGCCGGCCTCATGCTGACGGCGGACGGGCCAAAGCTGATCGAGTATAACTGCCGCTTTGGCGATCCGGAATGTCAGGTCCTGATGATGCGTTTCAAGGGCGACCTGGTTGCGCTGATGCTGGCCATTGCCGAAGGTCGGCTGCATGAGGCAGAAGCCCCGGACTTTGAAGAGGCGGTTGCACTCACGGTCGTGATGGCCGCAAACGGATATCCTGGTCCGCCCGAAAAGGGCGCTTCGATCACAATTGGCGATACGGGGGCAGTCAAGGTCTTCCACGCGGGCACGGCATTGCGCGACGGCCAGCTGGTCGCCAATGGCGGCCGGGTGCTCAACGTCACGGCATTAGGCCCCGATGTCACCCGTGCACGCACGGCAGCCTATGCGGTGGTGGATGCGATCGACTTTCCGACAGGCTTTTGCCGACGCGACATTGGCTGGCGCGAGGAAGCCCGCGAGCGACAGGCCTGATCAGGCGTCGCCGGCGCGCGAGCCCGTCAAGCACGGGCGGCCGGTCCGGCGTTCGAGGTCCGCAATCCAGTCCGGCCGCGACTGCAGGCGTGCCTGCAGTGCTGCGGGAAGGGTAACCGGCTGCGCTCCGGTTCCGCTTTCACGCTCAAGACGCCTCAGTGCAGCCCGCACGCCCGCACCGATAGGGTCATCCCGAACAATTTCCGGAAGCGATGCCCGTATCCGGCGACGCACGACCTGCATGAATCCGAAGCCATTGATGGCCGTACGCTCAAAGGGCTGGGGCAAGGCCTGGTCAAACGCATCGGCCGCAGCCTTGCGGGCAGCCTTGTCAGACATGGTGGGGAAATCGATGCCAATCGACCCGCCAATGCCATGCCGGACGATCGCAGCGGCAATGGCACGGGCAGCCGCCGCCGCAAGCGAGGCAGGGGGCAGGCTGCCATCAACATCAAACAAGGTCATGGCGGGAGTGACTGAAAGGCGCAGGGCGCCCCCGGGAAAGGCAATTTCGCCCCGCAGGGCTTCGTCCAGCACTTCCGACCAGCCAGCGTCTTCCAGCCTGTCCGGCTCATGCGCATGGCAATGGCGGACAGGATAATCGGTGGCGCTGATGCGTTCGAGCAGATCCGGGCCGGGCGATGGCCCGTTGGTTTCGGTTGCCGCGACCGCCTTGGGCAACTTGCTGCGCCCGGGCTCCGGAATGGCTTCTCGGACAATGCGGACCAGAAGGCCAGCGCCTTCGCTCAATCCGGCCGGAATGCCATCAAGCAGGGCATCGCCCTGTCCGGCCAGAGTAACGCGCCCCCGCAATCGAGGCACGATCACTTCTGCCAGCCGCGCTTCGGCAATGGTTCCGGCGCGGGGCCCGGTGCCATCGCATTCGATGGCCGCTTCCACGATGGTCCCGCCAATGACCAGCGCGGCGCGGGCCTCTCCGATCCCGCGTTCGTAGAGCCATTCAGCCAAGGGGCACGCCCGCTGCCAGAAGCAGGGCGCGGGTTTCATAGAGCGGCAGGCCCATGACGCCGCTGTGCGAGCCGGAAAGGTAGCGAACAAAGGCTTCTGCCCGGCCCTGAATGGCATAGCCCCCGGCCTTGCCCTGCCATTCGCCGGTCGCCAGATAGCGGTCGATATCCCCGGCCCCCAGCCGTTTGAACGCGAGGACCGTAGTGGAGAGCCGTTGGCGCATCCGGCCCTCCGCATCAACAATGGCGACCGCGCTCAGCACGGTGTGGCGACGGCCCGACAGAAGCGAAAGGCAGGAACGCGCCTCGGCCTCTGTTTCGGCCTTGGGAAGGATGCGGCGGCCTGCAGCCACCACCGTGTCAGCCGCAAGGATCAGGCTTGCGGAATGCCGCGCCGCAACGGCAGCGGCCTTTTCGCACGCCATCCGCTGGGCATAAAGGCGCGGCAGCTCTCCTGCATGGGGGCTTTCGTCAATATCGGCGGGGACAATGGCATCGGGCACAAGGCCAAGGCGCAGCAGCAAGTCCACGCGCCTTGGGCTGGCAGAGGCAAGGATCAGCGGCATGGGCAGGCGCCCCGCAGGGATTTACTTGAAGCGATAGGTGATCCGGCCCTTTGTCAGATCATAGGGCGTCAATTCCACCAGAACATCGTCACCGGTCAGGACGCGAATGCGGTTCTTGCGCATCTTGCCCGCTGTGTGGCCGAGAATCTCGTGATCGTTTTCGAGCTTTACGCGAAACATGGCGTTGGGCAGCAGCTCCACAACCGTGCCGCGCATCTCGAGAAGTTCTTCCTTGGCCATCAATCCTCTTGGGCTCTCGCGTTCCTTGAAAAGTGGCGGCTCCTTAGCGTGTGATGGACAAAAAGGGAAGACGCGCTGTTTCGCTGCCGACTGCACCGGCCCTTGATGCGTCCCGCCGCTTGGACTGCGCCGGTTCCGTCCCTATATCAGGGGCGGAAGGATTGAGAGGTACAGCCATATGCAGGGCATGGGTGAAAATTGTCCGTTCGAATTCAATTTCGACGAAAAGTCGTTCAAGGCAGGCGACACCGTCAGCTACCGCGTGACGGGAAGCCTGGCCGACTGGCCCTTTGTCGGTACGCTTCTGGAAGTGCATGACGATCACGTCATCATTTCGGCTGACCCGAACGATCCAACGAGCAGAATGAAGGGCACCCGCGAAAGCCGCCCTGTGGTCGAGGAATCCGAAATCGGCTGAAACAGGCTTTGTCTGCCGTCTTCGATCAAGCCAGTGCCGTTCATACCACCGGCCATCGGCAAGAGGATGTGTCGTTGCATGCTCTGGCGCGCATAAGGCTGCAGTGTGGATCTTGACCGCTAACGCATCGGAGTGACGACGAGCCGCCTGTCCAGATTCCCAACGAACGCCAACAGTGCCGCACCGGCGCGCTTGCCTTGACTAGGGACAGGTTTTCAAAGACACATTTGCGATGTCATCAAGAGCTCAGCCCCTTGGTTGGCGGTCCGTTTTTTGGCCGCTGTTCTGGACTGTGCTGGTCATGGCAAGCTTATGGTTTCTCTATCGCGCCGTTCACTTTGCCGTGACGCGCGATCCCCAGCCCAACGCCACCTTTTTGAACCGGCAACTCTGGTACTATGGCCACATGGTCACAGCAGTCCCGCTTCTCCTGATCGGGCCGCTCCAGTTCAGCCAGAAGCTGCGTGCCGCGAGACCCCGGATCCATCGCATGATGGGCCGTATTTTTCTGGGCGGGTCGGTCCTTGCGGGCCTGCTTGCAAGCTATATCGGCGCCACCATTCAGTATGAAGGCTCGCGATTGCCCTTGGCATTCTTCGGACTGGTTTGGGTCTGTTTTGCGATTGCGGCCTGGCTGACGGCGCATGCCAAGGTTTTTCCATTGCACCGCAAATTTGTCATCCGGACCTATGCAATCGCACTCGCCTTTATCTGGGTCAGGGTTCTGGAACGCTTTGACAGCTATTTTTTCCCATTCATTCAGGATCAGGGCATCCGCGACACGACGACCGAATGGTTGAGCTTCATGCTGCCTCTGGTTGTGGCCGAGACGTATGTCAGCTGGTGGCCCGACCTTCGCAAGGTCTTTCGATCATAAGGCGATTTGGGGGCGGGCTCTGACGACCCACATTCGGGCCGCGCAACCCATTTTCGGCAGCTGGCCGCCTGCCAATCGTCATACCGGTCTGGGGGAGGTCGCATCCCAGGCCGTAAAGGTGCGATCGGAAACCCCGAGGCGGCTTGCGGCCTCTCTCCAGGGACCAATATGCGGAGCCTGCAAATGGGCCTGCAACGTTTCGAAATCCGGCCAGATTTCCGAAAAGCGCACGAGACCCGGATCATGGGGATCGAATGCCGCATCATAGGCGATGCACCCGTCATGGGCGCGCGTCGCCTCCAGGAGGGCCTGCAGATGAGGCTTCACGGCCTCCAGATTCCCTGCCGGAAACCGCATTGATCCGATCACCACTACGTTCGTCATAGGCCCTTTCCCATTGGTCTCAAGCTGTCGGCTTGTCTGTACTCCAGCCATCGATCGCGACACGCCATTTGCCATCCTCGCCCCGGCGATAAACATTGATGCCCTTACCGACATCGGTCGTGACAGCACCTGTTTTCCTGTCCGTATCCGTGGATTTGTAGGTATAGCGCTCGAACGCCCAATCCCCGGTCACGGTAAAGCCGATCGAGGTTTTCTCCCAATTGGTCCGGTATGCGCCGAAATAGCCGGCGACCCATTCGCGCACGGCTGTCTTGCCGACGACTTCCGGTGCGCCGGGTGCCTGATAGACCACGTCGTCGGTCAGGCTTTCCATGAGCGTATCGACATTGTTGCTGTTGATGGCTGCAACATAGCCGCCATGTGCAGCCCTTTCGATTGCAGCCGTATCGACCGGTGCAGCCGCGTGCGGCGATCCCGAACACCCGCACAGCAGCAGGGCTATCGGCAGAATGGTCACAGGCAATGTGCGGATCATGGCAATCCCTCCCCCTAAGAGAAACGCAGGCTTTCACGATCGGCAGCGCGCGTCAATGATGAAGCGGCCTGCTCCTTCCCGCCTTCCCCCCCACGCGCGCAAATGGTAGCACAGCAGAGACTGCAACGGCGTGCTACTTGAATAACACAGTGATTCACGCCATCTTGTATGCTGGAATTTAAGGAGATGCCCCGTGGCAACAAAGGTTGAAGAGGCAGAAATCACGTTGACCGCGCCCGACCCGGTGCCAGTGGTTGCGCCCGAAAAGGCGGCCGGCCTGGTCCCGCTGGCCGAAGGGCAGAAGACCCAGCTCGAGGAAAAGGCAGAGGGCTTTGTCAACGAACTGGCGGCGCTTGATCCCAATTCCCCCGAATTCGGCAAGATGGTCGATCAGCTGACGGTGATGGGCCGCAAGGAAATTGCCGAGGCGGCAGGCCAGTCCAACCGATTCCTTGACCGGCCGGTGCGCGCGATGGGCAAGGACACAGGCGTCGGGGCCGATCTTGCCGAGCTTCGTCGGACCATCGAAGATCTTGATCCAGGCAAGAAGGACGACCTGTTCAGGAAGAAGAAGCTGTTCGGCATCATTCCCTATGGCAACCGGATGCGGGACTATTTCGACAGTTACAAATCCAGCCAGGGCCATATTGCCTCGATCCTGTCGCACCTGAGTTCAGGCAAGGACGAACTGATCAAGGACAATGCCGCGATCTCGGTCGAGCGGCAGAATCTATGGGCCGCGATGGGGCGGCTCGAACAGATGATTCACATTGCCAAGACGCTGGATGCACGGCTCGAGGAAAAGGCCGCAGAGCTGGACATCAGCGATCCGGCCAAGGCGAAGGCCATTCGTGAAACCGCGCTCTTCTACATTCGCCAGCGCACCCAGGATCTGCTTACGCAGATGGCTGTCACGGTTCAGGGTTATCTGGCGCTTGATCTTGTGAAGAAGAACAATGTGGAGCTCATCAAGGGCGTGGATCGGGCCTCAACGACAACTGTGGCCGCCTTGCGCACCGCGGTGACAGTGGCACAGGCGCTGGTCGGGCAGAAGCTGGTCCTTGAACAGATTACGGCCCTCAACACCACGACTGCGAACATTATCGATTCAACGGGCGAGATGCTCAAGAACCAGACTGCAGCCATTCACGAGCAGGCAGCATCGAGCACAATCCCCCTTGAAACCCTCCAGCGTGCGTTCCAGAACATCTATCTGACAATGGACAATATCGACACGTTCAAGGCCAAGGCGCTGGTGTCGATGAAGACAACCGTGGATACGCTCGGCGCAGAGGTTGAAAAGTCGAAGGGCTATATCGCGCGCGCCGAAGGCCAGGCGCAGGCAGCCCTTGAATCGACCAGCACTCCCGGGCCCTTCGCACCCGTCGAGTGATGGAAGCGGATCGCATTCTTGCCCGGGCGGAAGACGCCCTTCGCCGCCACGGGATGGAGCCTCGCCTGGCCCAGCGCGCCCGCGCGGCCCAGCGACGGTCCTTTTTCGGCAAGTTGAAGCGGATTGCGATTGTCGCGGGGGTGTTGGCCGTGGGCCTTCCGCTCTGGGGGCTGCTGGTCGGCCCCGTCGGCATGGACGGGCTGATGATTGCGGTTCTTGCCTTCATCGTCGCGTCGGTCGGGTTGCTTGCTTTCCCGCGCACCCAGCTTGTCTCGAGCGAAGTGCTGCCGACAACCGGGCTTGCGCTGCTGCCGCTCAAGACCGAGGAATGGCTCGCCGGGCAACGCCGTGCGCTACCGGCCCCCGCGGTCAAGCTGGTCGATGGCATTGGCCTGAAGCTCGAAGTCCTTGCGCCCCAATTGCAGGCGCTTGACGAACGTGAGCCCGTTGCGGCCGACATCCGCCGCCTGATCGGTGAAGAGCTGCCCGAACTGGTCAAGGGATATCAGCGGGTTCCTCTGAACCTGCGCAAGGACGGCCTGAATGGAATCAGCCCGGACAGACAGTTGCTTGATGGGCTCGCTGTGGTCGACGATGAGCTGGATCGGCTGAGCAAACAGCTCGCAGCGGGCGATCTGAACCGTTTTGCAACCCAGGGCCGTTATCTGGAGCTCAAATATCAGGGCGACAGCGCCGCCTGATTTGGGCAAGAGTGCAGCATGCAGTTTCGTTTCGATCAATTGCCGAACCGGCGCGCCATCATTGACAGGCGCACCCTGTCCGACGCCTTGGCCAGTCTGGACGGGCGCGATGCAACCGCCCTGCGCAATTCCTCGATCGCCCTGCTCAAACCAGCGCTGGAGGCCGGGCGGGCAGAAATTGCCACACGTCTGCTCGATCACCCGCAGGCGGGTCGAGAGGCGGCCTCGGGTCAGGCCTTTCTTGTGGATCAGCTCCTGCGGCTGATTTTTGATTTCACCGTCCAGCGGCTCTATCCGCTCAACAATCCGACTGCGTCCGAACGTCTGACCCTGATTGCCGTTGGCGGCTATGGCCGGGGCGAAATGGCGCCATTTTCCGATGTCGATATTGCCTTCCTGACACCCTACAAACAAACCGGTTGGGCCGAACAGGTGATCGAATCGATCCTGTACACGCTGTGGGATCTTGGCCTGAAGGTCGGACATTCGAGCCGCTCGCTTGATGAAATGGTCCGCATGGCCAAAAGCGACCTGACAATACGGACGGCGCTGCTGGAGTCGCGGTATGTCTGGGGCGATCAGTCGCTCTACGATGAAGCGGCCGCCCGGTTTGACGCTGAAGTCTTGGCGGGCACCGCACGTTCCTTCATCACGGACAAGTTGGCCGAGAGGGAAGCCCGCCACAAGCGAATGGGCGACAGTCGCTATGTCGTCGAGCCCAACCTCAAGGAAGGCAAGGGCGGCCTCAGGGATCTCCACACCCTGTTCTGGATCGGCAAATATATTCACCGCGTCCAGAGTGTTGCCGATCTTGTCGATCGCGGCTTGCTGACCCGGGCGGAATTGCGCCAGTTCCAGAAGGCGGAAAACTTCCTCTGGGCGGTTCGCTGCCATCTCCATGCGCTGACAGGCCGGCCCGAGGAACGGCTGACCTTCGACGTCCAGCGGGAAATTGCCGCGCGCATGCACTATGCTGATCGACCGGGCCGTTCCGCGGTGGAGCGGTTCATGCAGCACTATTTCCTGATTGCCAAACAGGTTGGAGACCTGACGGGCGTGTTCCTCGCCCATCTGGATGACAGTTTCGCACCCAAGGGCCGCCGGTTTTCGCTCGCCGGGTTCCGGCGTTCGACACGCAAGCTCAATGGCTTTGTCCTCGATCGGGGGCGGCTTGCGCTGCCATCCGACGACTGGTTCCAGCAGGATCCGGTCAGGCTGATCGAAGTGTTTTCGCTGGCCGACCAGCATGACCTTGAAATTCATCCCCAAACCATGCGCGCTGCCAATCGCGATGCCAGGCTGATTGATGCGAAGGTGCGCAATGATCCGCGCGCCAACGCGTTCTTCCTCAATGTGCTCACTAGCAAGCGTGATCCGGAAACCGTGCTCCGCTGGATGAACGAGGCCACCGTCTTCGGCCGGTTTGTGCCCGATTTCGGGCGTGTCGTGGCACAGATGCAATTCGACATGTATCACCATTACACGGTTGACGAACACAGCATCCGCGCCATCGGCCTGCTCTCGAAGATCGAAAAGGGAGATCTGGACGGTGATCATCCGCTGGCAACAGCGATCATGCGTCAGATCGTGTCACGCCGTGTCCTTTATGTGGCCGTTCTGCTCCACGATATCGCCAAGGGCCGGGGCGGGGATCATTCGGTGCTGGGCGCAGAAGTCGCGATGAAGCTGTGTCCGCGGTTCGGGATGACTGCTGCGGAATCCGAAACCTGTGCCTGGCTGGTGCGCCACCACCTGCTCATGGCAAACACAGCCTTCAAACGGGATCTTTCGGATTTCAAGACAGTGCTCGACTTTGCCGAACAGGTGCAGTCACCGGAGCGGTTGCGCCTGCTCCTGACTCTGACCGTGGTCGATATCCGGGCTGTGGGGCCGGGCGTCTGGAACAGCTGGAAGCGGCAGTTGCTTTCTGACCTGTTCAGCGGGGCCGAGGAAGTGTTGCGGCTGGGGCACAAGCAGAATGGGCGCAAGGAACGGATCCTTGCCAAGCAGAGCGCGCTCGAAAGCAGTCTTGGTTGGTCGGCGGCAGCCTTTGAACGCTTGCGCAAGCGCTTGCCCGAAAGTTACTGGATCGCGGAGCCCGATGATATTCTGGAGAGCAACGCCCGGCATATCGCGGCTGCCGGCAACCGATCCCTGTCCATCGCCGCAAAGGTCTATCCCGCGCGTGGCGCCACGCTGGTCACGGTCTATGCGGCTGACCATCCCGGCCTGTTCTACCGGATGGCAGGGGCCATACACCTTGCCGGAGGCAGCATCATCGATGCCCGCATCCACACCACCCGCGATGGCATGGCGCTGGACAATTTTCTTGTGCAGGATCCCTTTGGCCAGCCCTTTGACGATGACCAGCGCCTGAAGCGGATCGAACAGGCGATCGAGGATGCGCTGGCGAACCGCCATGCCCTGACCGAAAGGCTGGCTGCAAGGCCGCTGCCCCGAACGCGGGCCGAGGCCTTCGACATCGAGCCCAATGTCCTGATCGATAATCGCGCCTCAAACCGGTATACGGTCATTGAAGCCAATGCCCGCGACCGGCCGGCCCTTCTCAATGCGTTGGCCTATTCCCTGTTCCAATCTCGCGTCACAATCCATTCGGCGCATATCGCAACCTATGGCGAACGGGCCGTCGACACCTTTTATGTGACCGATCTGACTGGCGAAAAGATTACGAGCGATGCACGCCTGAACGCCCTGGAGCAGGCTCTCCTTGCCGCGGCCGCCGGCACTCCGGTCGAAGCCAGAGCCGCATAGGGACGCCCGCCCTGAATGCAGGGCGGGCCATTGTCCCGCAACGGGTCCGGACCCTGATCAGTAACGCAGCCGGGCTGTGACGCCAAAGGTGCGCGGTTCGCCGGGGAAGGCGATGTACAGCTGGTTTGCCGTGCCCGACAGCCCGGTTGCAGCGGCGGCTGCAACAGCGCGGAAAGTGCCGCTGCCCTGCCCTTGCGCATCAGCAGCAACCTGCTGGTACTTCTTGTTGAAGATATTCTGGCCCCAGAACTCCAGGCTCCATTTTCTGTCCGGCCCGAGCAGGCCGACGCGGCCGTTGACCAACGCAAAGCCATCCTGAACCTTTTCAATGTCAAGGTCGGAACCCGTGTTCACATCGCTTTGTAGCCGCGTATCGAAATAGATCAGCGCAGACAGGCGGTCGGTGATCGGCGGCGTATAGGAAATTGCAGCTGTCACCGTGTAGGCTGCGCTGAATGTGCGTCGACCAGGCAGCTGGAACAGGACCGGCGAAAGCGCCCGGCCGCCGGTACCCACAAGGTCGTTGCGATATCTGGAGTTCAGGTAGGTGATGCCCCCATTGAGTGACAGATGCCGCGCCGGATAGACGAAGAATTCAGCCTCGACGCCCTTTGAGACGACGCCCGGCCGCAACCGGCTGGCGCCACAGCCCCCCGTGGTCGCACTTCCATCCCGATCGGCGCCATTGAGCTTGTCCTTGCATCCCTGAACGTTGGTCACTTCGAATGTCAGCCCGTTGAACGTGTTGAGCTGATAATTGTCGAACGCGGAATAGAAGGCCGCCACGTTGAGGTCGAACTGGCGCGTGTCGAGCTTGAACCCGACTTCATAGGCCGTCACCTTTTCCGCATCGAACTGCAGGTCGCTTGCTTCCGGGCGACCATTGAACGGCGTGTTTGCAGGAAGGGCGAGCCTGGCGGCACAGGCCGTATCGAACGTGGCGTTGCACGTCCGGTCAAGCGCGGATACGTCGAGGTTGTAGCCACCTGCCTTGTATCCCTTTGAGTAGGATGCATAGAGCAGCACCTCGTCAACCGGCTTCCAGCTGAGCACGGCCGTTCCGGTCCACTGGCTTTCGCCGCGCGACGTTCCCGGCTCGGTCCCGACAAACCCGATCCCGGTTCCGTTGATAGAGCACACCGTGCCGGCAAAAGATTGCAGCGGCGAGTTCACCAGCAGCGGGCAGATCGTGTTCGTCGCGTTGACGGTCGAACTCAAGTCCTTCTTTTCATGGGTGTAGCGTGCGCCCAATGTCAGCGAGAGGCGATCGGGAACGATGTCAATCACGTTGTGGGTGAAGAAGGCGTAGTTGGTGCTCTTCTGCCGGAAACGATTATTGTACCCGGTGTTGGCAATGGCGATGTTGGGTTGACCCAGCGCCGCAGCGAGAGAGCCGAAACCGGGGCGTGCGGGATTGGCGATCAAGGCACCAAGCGCCGGGATCAGGGCGCGACGGGGATCACCGACCGGCAGTCCCGAAAGGGTCGTAATCGTGCCCTGAACTGTCGCGACATTGATGCAATATGGGTTCGTTGTCTGCAGTGCAGTTGGAACCAGAGCGGCAATCGTCAGGCAGTTGGCGAACTTTTCATAGTCCGCGCCATACTGCGTGTTCTGTTCCGAAATCAGGGTTTCATCGGCGTAGTAACCACCCACGAGCCAATCCAGACGATCATTGAACAGCTTGCCCTGCAGGCGCAGTTCCTGGGTAAATGTCCGGAACCGCCGATCCTGATCGACAATGTGAAGCAGGTCGAGCGCCTGGAAGTCGCTGTCTTGCCCTGTCTTGAAATGATAGTTCCGATAGGCAGTGACGGACGTCAGCTGCGCTCCCCCCAGATTCCATTTGAGTTCGCCCGACACCCCATAATCGGTGCTGTCGGCCCCATAAGGGAATCCCGGCGTGGTTGCCGTCCGGCGCACAAAGGCCGTGTCGGTAGGGGCAAACTGGTAGTTGGCACCCAACGCGTTGAGCAGGGGCGCCAGAGTGTTGGCCGACTGCACCACATTCTCCGGGCCGGAGCCCGCAGCATTGGCGCGGGACAAATTGCGAATGGGGTTGAGGAACACGCCAGCACAGCAATTCTCGCTACGCTCGGAATAGTCGCCGATCATGCGGAAGCTGATCTCCGAATTCGGCTCGAACAGCAGTTGCCCGCGCAGAAGGTAACGATCACGATCATTGACATCCGGCTCCCCGGGCGTGACCTGTTTCACAAAGCCGTCGCGCTTCATGTACACCCCTTCCAGCTTGGCTGCGAGGGTGTCGCTGACAATGGGGCCAGTCACTCCGCCTTCAAGGCGCAGGTAATCATAGTTGCCATAGGTGGCGGCACCATAGGCCCCGAATTCGAAGCTTGGCTTCTTCGTGACAATGTTGAGCAGGCCCGCGCTCGCGTTGCGACCAAACAAGGTTCCCTGCGGACCGCGCAGCACCTCGACGCGCTCGACTTCGCCCAGTTCAGACAGGCCAACGCCGGTGCGGCTGCGATAGACGCCATCGATGAACAGAGCGACAGACGATTCAAGGCCCGGGTTTTCACCGACGGTGCCGATACCGCGCACGCGCGCAGTGAAGTTGGATTCGCTGGTGGCACCAGAGACGATCAACGACGGGGCGAGCTGGTTCAGCGCGCGAATGTCCGTCACGCCGGAATTCTGCAGCGCCTGCCCGCCAATGGCAGAGACAGCCAAAGGCACATCAGACAGCTGTTCGTCGCGTCGTGTTGCGGTGACGATGATTTCGCCCTGATCAGCAAGGGCATCTTCGGCCTGAGGAGTGCCAGCCGCCGGTGCACCAGACTGCGCCTGTGCAAGGGCCGGACTTGAAAGGCCGCTCAGGGCAGCAGTGATCATCAGCTTTGTGAGTGTGCGCATCATTCTCTCCCAAAAAGGCGCTGAGGAGGTCCCGAGACGGGAACATTCCATGGCTCATTTCTAGTAGGAAGAAGGAAGGCGGGCTAGAAAGCAGCGCACATGGGCACTGCTTTTGCGGGACCCTGCGTCTTTTGTGTCACATATCTACATCAATGCATCAGAGTATTGCGCCAGCGAGACGCGGGCAGATCGCCAGCAAAAGGCCCGCCCCGGACGAACCGGAGCGGGCCAAATGACCGTAACAGGGTTGCGAAATCAGAACTTGCCGCGCACGGTGACCCCATAGGTGCGGGGTTCGCCCGGAAAGCCGATGAAGACCTGATTGGCAATCGCGTTCACGCCGCTCTGGGCACCGCGAATGGTGCCGCCGCCCAGGAACGGGCCATCCGCGCCGATCTGCTGGAACTTCTTGTTGAAGAGATTCTGGCCGAACACTTCAATGCCCCATTTCTTGTCCGGGCCGAACAGGCCGATGCGGCCGTTCACAACCAGGAATCCATCCTGAATCTTCTCGGCATCGAGATCGGACCCGGTGTTGGTGTCACTCTGGAAGCGGCAGTCCAGATAGAAAAGCGCGCTCAGGCCCGACGTTCCAATGTCCGGGGTAAACGCAATCGACGATGTGACGACATATTTCGGCGCATTCGAAATCTGTCGGCCGGGCAACTGGAACAGTGCGCTGCTAAGCGGTGCACCTGCCGTGCCAACCAGGTTCCGGCGGTATTTGGTGTCGGAATAGGTCAGGCCCATGTTGACTGTCACATTGCGCACGGGCGACAGAACGCCCTCGATCTCAAATCCCTTGGATTCCACGCCGCCTCGCGTCCGGTTCGCCGCGCAGCCTCCCGTTGCGCTGTTGGCATCAGTATCTGCGCCGTTCAAACTGTCCTTGCAGGACAGAAGATTGGCGACTTCAAAGTTGATGCCATTAAAGGTATTCAACTGGAAGTTGCGGTATACTTGATAAAAGGCCGCAATGTTGAGGTTGAAGCGCCGGCCATCGAACTTGGCGCCAATTTCATAGGCATTCACTTTTTCCGGGGCGAATTGAAGATCCGAGGCTTCTGGCCGTGCGTTGCCAAGCGTATTGGCCGGCCGGGCCAGCTGAGCCCTGCAATTTGCGTTAGCGGTCATTTGCGCAGCGGTTGGCGCGGCTCCACCCAAATTGGGGTTGCACGGGGCATCGAGCCCCGCAGGGTCAAGGTTAAAGCCCCCGGCCTTGAACCCGCGCGAGAATGATAGGTAGGTCAGCAGCCTTTCAGTCGGCTTGAAGCTCAAAACCGCCGTGCCGGTAAATTCATCCTCGCTACGCTTGGTGCCAGGAGCACCCTTTGCAAACCCTGGGCCCGCATCATTGTTGATCGCGCAGGCAAAGCCCGCAAGTCCATTGCCGATATTGCGCAGTGCCGAACAGAGGCGGTTGTTGGTGTTGAAGGAGGCGGTAATATCCTTCTTCTCATTTGTATAACGCGCACCCAAGGTCAGGCTGAGCTTTTCGGGGATGACGTCGATGACGTTGTGCGTGAAAAATGCGTAATTCCGGCTATCCTGCTTGAAGCGGTTGCTGATAACACCGGTTCCCGCGAGGGCGGGGACGCCCAATGCCGCAGCAAGCCCCTGAAAGCCTGGAAAGGCCGGAGAATTGGTGCACGTAGGCGATGCGGTATTGACTGTAGCACCTGGAATAAGCCCACGGGCGACCGCAATACAGTTGAAAACCCGGTCTGCATCGACGCCGAATTTGGAATCGTCCGACGTTGTAAGCTGTTCGTCCGCGTAATAGCCCCCGATCAGCCAGTCGACCCGACCGTCGAACAATTTTCCCTGCAAGCGCAATTCCTGGGTGAACAGTTCGAATTCACGATTGAGAGCGGTCCTGCGCAACACATCGAGCCTGTTGAAATCCTGATCCTGTCCCTGCCGGTTCTTGAAATCGCGATAGGCGGTAATCGAGGTCAACTTCGCGAGGCCGAGATCGAGGTTGGCTTCGCCCGAAAAGCCATAATCTTCGGTATCGGCGATATAGTTGAAGCCCGGCGTCGTGCTGGTTCGGCGAACGAATTTGTCGCTGGTTGGCGAGGCCGTCGTCAAATTGGCACCGAGCGCATTGATCACGGACAGGATCGAGTTTGGCTGGATATTCAGCGTGCCATCCGCGTTGCGGGTGACGTTGCGGATGGGCGACAGGATGGGCGCCCCACAGCAGATTTCGTTGCGCTCGCTATAATCGCCGATCAGGCGGAAACTGAACGCATCATTTGGCTTGAACAGCAGCTGGCCGCGGATGAGATAGCGATCGCGATCGTTGATGTCCTTTTCGCCCGGCGTGTCATTCTTGATGAAGCCGTCACGCTTCTGGTACACTGCATCGAGCTTCGCCGCGAGCGTCTGGGTGATCGGACCGGTCACTGAGCCATCGACGCGGAAATAATCATAATTGCCATAGGTTGCCGAACCCTTGGCTTCGAAATCAAAACTGGGGCCCTTTGTCACCACGTTGATGAGGCCGGCTGTCGAGTTCTTGCCGAACAGGGTCCCTTGCGGCCCACGCAGAACCTCGACCCGCTCAATGTCACCCAATTCGGAAAGGCCGACGCCGGTGCGGCTCCGGTACACGCCGTCGATGAACAGGCCGACAGAGGATTCCAGACCCGCGTTTTCACCAACCGTGCCGACGCCGCGAATGCGCGCGGAGAAATTCACTTCGCTGGTTGCGCCCGAAACGAGCAGTGAGGGCGCAACCTGGCCAAGCTGGCGGATGTCGCTGGCACCGGTATTGGCAAGCGTTTCCCCGGAGACTGCGGAAATGGCGATCGGCACGTTCGAGAGCGACTGTTCACGCCGGGTTGCCGTCACGACAATGTCGCCAGCATCTTCGGCAGCCGCATCGTCAGCAGGCGTGGCCTGTTCCTGCGCCCAGGCCGGCATGGCCATGGCAAGAATCGCAGCGGAAACCAGAAAATTCACTTTGCGCATCGTCGACATCCTGTGACAGTTGAACCGTCAGAGTTACGCCGCGCGGCGCCATTTTGGTTGCAGCGCCAGCGCAGGTCGAAATCGATGTCGCGTGTTTTTGCCCCGCCGTGCGGCAATTATGCCACAGGCCTGACTGGCAAGACTTATTTGGGGCTGAGCACCATCAGCATCTGGCGTCCCTCCATGCGGGGGAACTGCTCCACCTTGGCATCATCTGCCGTATCTTCCTGGACGCGCACCAGAAGCTTCATGCCAAGCTCGCCATGCGCCAGTTCACGACCGCGAAACCGCAAAGTGACCTTCACCTTGTCGCCCTCGGCAATGAATTTGTGGATAGACCGCATCTTCACGTCATAATCATGATCGTCGATATTCGGACGCATCTTGATCTCCTTGATCTCCTGCGTCTTCTGGGTCTTGCGGGCCTGATTGGCCTTTTTCTGGGCTTCGTACTTGAACTTGCCCACGTCAAGGAACTTGGCAACCGGCGGGTCCGCATTGGGAGAAACTTCCACCAGGTCAAGTCCGACTTCGGCAGCCTGCTCGATCGCTTCGCGCGTGTACATCACGCCGAGGTTTTCACCATTCTCATCAATCACCCGGACCTTGGGGGACTGAATAAATTCATTGAAACGCGGCCCATTCATCTGGGCGGGCGTGGGGCCGAGCGGACGGCGAGGGGCAAGCGGTGGTATAACAATTTCTCCAAGACATGAACGTCAGCCGCGCGATGTATCTGTTTTGTGCCGGAAGGCAAAGCCCGAAAACGCGTCTGTGCCAGATTCTGGGGCAGTGTTGCACCTCTACGTCACTTCAGCCAGCCAACGGAGACGGCCGGGGTGGCAGGCGAATTGCCAGAAACAGCAGTGCGCCAAACACCAGGGCGGAGGCGCCAAGCAACTGGGCCAGCATGTAATCCCCAAACATGTCGTGCAGGCGGCCTACGCCGATCAGGCCTGAGGCATTGCCGATCCAGCCAAGGCCAAGCAACGCCCCATAAACCGTACCATAGTTCGCAATGCCAAAGCGGCGCGCCGTGAAATAGGCAAAGATGTCGTGCTCGGATCCCTGCTGGAACCCGATGAGAAATGCCGCGGCCAGCGCAATCCCGCTCATATTGTCCCATCCCCACAGCAGCAGAAAGCCTGTCGCAGGCAGCAGGTTCAGCAGGATCGCAATGCGCCTCGGGTCAAACCGATCAAGGAACCAGCCGCCGATCAGCCGGCCAGTCACCTGGCCAATGGCAAAGGTTGACAGGGCAAAGGCCGCCAGTTGCGCGCTCAACCCTTCGTCCTGGATCATGGGAGACATCTGGCCGACGAATCCGGACCCTGCTGCCCCCATGGCAATCAGCGAACAGGCCATCAGCCAGAAGCTGCTTTCCCTCAGGAATGACCAGTCTCCCGCCTGGCGCATTGTGCGAACACCCGGCCGCACGGGGGAATCGGGCGGCTCATTCTGGACAAGGAAATAGACAGCCGGAAATCCTACCGCGAGGGCAAGGGCGGCAAGGGCGGCGATCCCCGCCCGCCAGCCAAATGCCGCCGCAAGCGCTTCGAGAAGCGGGGGGACGATGATGGTGGCGATGGCAATGCCGCAGGCTGAAAGCCCCAACGCAAGCCCACGGTGCCGGTCGAACCAGGCGTTGATGGGGCGGGTAATGGTGAGGCCCGTCGTCCCGACGCCGATCAGCCCGATCAGGAATACACAGATGGCGAGGCCCGTGGTGTCATGGACGAACAGGACCATGCCCGCCTCAAGGGCGGCTATGGCGATCATCGAACCCAGAAAGACGATCCGGAACCCCAGCCTGTCGGTGGCCCAGCCGATCAGGGGCGCCCCGATCGCTCCGGCAACCACAAGGGACTGGATCGTCGAAATCTCTCCGCGTGAAACCTTGAATTCGCTGGCTATGGGAAGAACAAAGAGGCTGAATGTGAAAAACAGCAATACGGCCCCGACACCGGATCCGACGGCACAGCCCAAAACCGTGCGCCAGCCGCGTTTCCACTCACTCATCGACCATCCTCTTTTTCTGTGTCGATGCTCGCAGCTTGCCGGCCCCGGTGTCAACAGCGAAACAGGCTTGGCTGTTCATTCGGGGCGGACCACCTGGCAGCCGTTCTGGTTGCATCTGCCCCGGAAGTGAGTTGACGTTAACGTAAACCTCACCTAATCGTCAGTCACGAACTATGGAGAGTCGATCATGAATCTTGAATTCAGCCCGGAAGAGCTGGCCTTCCGTGACGAAGTCCGCGCCTTCATTGCCGAAAATTACCCCAAGGAACTGCGCGGCAAGCAGGATGAAGGCGATGAACTTGGCAAGGAAGATTTTCTGAGCTGGCATCGCATTCTCCACAAGAAGGGCTGGGTCGCCCCGGCCTGGCCTGTCGAATATGGCGGCACCGGATGGACGGCCACGCAGAAGTACATCTGGTCTGAAGAAACGGCGCGTGCAGACTGCATTCGCCTGATGCCCTTCGGCCTCGCGATGGTTGGGCCCGTGATCTACACGTTCGGCACGCCTGAACAGAAGGCCCAGTTCCTTCCGCGCATCCTTTCGGGAGAGGACTGGTGGTGCCAGGGTTATTCCGAACCGGGTTCGGGGTCTGACCTGGCGTCTTTGCGCACAAAGGCAGTGCGCGATGGCGACCACTATATTGTCAACGGGCAGAAGACCTGGACAACCATGGCTCAGCATGCCGACTGGGGGTTCTTCCTGGTCCGCACCAATTCCGATGTGAAGCAGCAGGAAGGAATCAGCTTCCTGCTGATCAACATGAAATCGCCCGGCATCACTGTCCGCCCGATCATCACGCTGGGTGGTGAGCATGAAGTGAATGAAGTCTGGCTGGAAGATGTGCGTGTGCCGGTCAGCCAGCGAATCTACGAAGAAGACAAGGGCTGGACCTGTGCCAAGTTCCTGCTTGCGCATGAACGGACAGGCATTGCTGGCGTTGCGGCGTCAAAGCGCGGGATCGAACGCGTCAAATCCATTGCGAAAACCGAGATGGACGGCGATCGGCCCCTGCTTTCCAATCCCTTCTTCAAGCGCAAGGTAGCCGAGCTGGAAATGGATCTGACGGCGCTCGAGTTTACGGAACTGCGCAGCCTGGCGGGCGAGAATGCCGGCAAGGGACCTGGGCCGGAATCAAGCCTTCTCAAGATCAAGGGCTCCGAGATCCAGCAGCGGCTGACCGAACTTAGCCTTGAAGCCGTGGGCCATTATGGCGCGCCTTATTTTCGCGGGTTTGGCGAAGGCGACAATGAGCATCCGATCGGACCGGACTATGCCCATCGCGCTGCGCCGACCTACTTCAACGCCCGCAAGACCACCATTTATGGCGGGTCAAACGAGATCCAGCGCAACATCATCGCAAAGATGGTGCTTGGGCTCTAGACACAGATGACCCGTCCTTCCGGCACCGTTCGGGACGACGATTGAGAGGACAACAATGGATTTCAATTTTACCGAAACGCAGGACATGCTGCGCGACACGCTCGCACGTTTTCTGGCAGACACTTATGACTTCGACCGGCGCCAGAAGATGATCGCCTCGAATGGCGGACGCGACCCGGGCATCTGGAAGGCACTGGCAACCGATCTCGGGATTTTGAGCGCACCCTTCAGCGAGGACCAGGGTGGGCTGGGCGGCGGCCCGCTTGAAAACATGATCATGATGGAAGAATTCGGCAAGGTCATTGCGGTCGAACCCTATCTCCAGACTGTCGTGATTGGCGGCGGCGCGCTCAAGGCCGCAGGCGGCGCGATGGCGGATGCGCTGATTCCGGACATCATTGCGGGCAACGCAATCATTGCCTTTGCCTATGCGGAGCCGCAGGGCCGTTATGACCTTGCGAACCTGCGCACCAGCGCGCGCAAGGACGGGGCAGGCTATGTCCTCAATGGCCACAAGGGCGTCGTCTATGCAGCGCCGTGGGCAACGCACCTGCTCGTCACTGCGCGCACGGGCGGCTCGCAGCGCGAAGCGTCCGGCGTGTCGCTGTTTCTTGTTGATGCGAAGTCGGCGGGAATTGTCCGGCGTGATTACCCCTGTGTGGATGGCTTCCAGGCTTCGGAAGTCTATTTCGAAAATGTCGCGGTTCCTGCGGATGCCTTGCTGGGTGAAGAAGGCGCAGGGCTGCCGCTGGTGGAACGGATTGTCGATGAAGCGACAGTTGCCGTTTGCGCTGAAGCCTGCGGCGTCACGCGCAGGCTGCACGAAGGAACACTCGAATACTCCAAACAGCGCCAACAGTTTGGCCAGCCGATCGGTCGCTTTCAGGTACTGCAGCATCGCATGGCCGACATGTTCCTTGAAGTTGAGCAGATTGTTTCGATGACATTGATGGCAACGCTCAAGCTCGATCTTCCGGCGGACGAGCGAAAGGCGGCCGTCAGCCTCGCCAAGGCCAAGGTTTCGAGATCCGCAAAGTTCGTGGGACAGAATGCCATCCAGACGCACGGGGGCATCGGCATTACCCAGGAGCTGGCAATCGGCCATTATTTCAAGCGGTCGACAATGATCGAGGGCCAGTTCGGCTCGGCTGATTTTCACCTCGACAGATTTGAAAGGCTGACACTGCCCGACGCAGCGTAAAAAAATTGAACGGCCATGCATCTTTCTGCCGTGGCTGTTCGTTAGGTTAATGTCGCGTCCAAGACAGCGCGACACTTGCTGACCTGACATCCCCTGGTCGGTCAGACTGAGTGACCAAGTGACTACCGTCCGCAGGAGCTTCCCTCCCCTCCCCCCCCCCTCCCAGGGGAGTTCCTGCGGCGGACCTCCAGAGCCGGCACAGCATCCCGCGCGGCTCGCCCCTGCCCCGGCAAACGCGTGAACGCATCCAATGTCCCATTCTCAAGGTATTCTTGGCCATAGGTACACAGGATGGCAGGCGTGAAATGAAAGTGGTCAATCAAGACCTTACGGCAGACGAAGCACTGGCGCTTGATTATGCGCTGGGCATTCTGCGCATAACCGACCAGCAGTTCGTGCGCCGGCGCATGGGCGAAGATGCGGCATTCGCCCTTCTTGTCGCACGCTGCCAGCTGCGACTTTCGGTCAAAGGCGAAAGCAATACGGAAAACTGTTGTGCCGGACCTGTGCCGTCACCCGAGATATGGAATGCCATACTCGCAAGGATTTGCCCGCGCGAACAATGCTGACGGCCTATTGCGCTCCGTTCAGCATGGCTTCTATCGACGTCCTGATGCTTGCGCTGGCCTGGGCAGCGCCAAAGCCGAACGTGCGATTGAGGAAGACAAAATTCTCCGTGCTCATGAGCGAAAGCATGGCCGTGGCGATCCGACGGCGCGGTTCTTCCGAGAGGTTCGGGTGCTCGTTGGCCAGCATCTTCAGAATGTTCCGGAATCCGATTTCATAGAGTGGCTGGCGAAGCTCCCGGCCGATTGCAGAGAGATAGGCTTCGCTGGCAATCCTGAGATTGTTTTCCCAATCCTGGTATCGTCCCTCCTGCCACAAGAGTAGTTCGGCAATCGTTTCCGGGAGCTTGAGGTCCGGCCCACCTGTCTCAAGGTTCAGGTGATACTCGATAAAGGCCCGGACGAGTGCATCGCGGCCATTATAGTGTCTGTAGATCGTCTGCTCGGACAATTGGGCGACGCGCGCAACTTCTGCAATACTTACTGCTGTCAGGTCGGCCGTTCGCAGGATCTCTGCCACCGCCTCAAGAATGATGACTGATGTCTGTTCCTTCAGCCGCGCACGAAGGGGACTTTGATAAGGTGCGCGTGGAGGTTTCACGCAGGCGCCATTCCGCATCGCTCCGGACCGGTGCTGTCGCGCGCTTCGGCTTCCAACGTAGACCGCAGACGCTTGAGCCCCCTTTGCGCCCGGGATTTCACGGTTGGCACAGGAACTCCTCCGCGCACAGCCACCTCTTCATGAGTCCATCCTTCGACAACAATCCGGCAAATGGCGTCCTGTTGCACGACCGGCAGATCGCCCAACGCCCTTTCCAGGTCAAGTCGATCTTCCACCGGTTCGGGGGAAACGGGGATATCCGGCCGGTCTTCTTCCGGCGCGAAATAACGCTGGACCTTGCGGGTACGGCGAAGGTGATCAATGGATACGTTGCGCACGATCCGGGCCATCCAGGCCAACGCAAGCCCGCATGTCGGATCATAGTGTCCAGCACTTGCCCAGATGCGCAGAAAGGTTTCCTGCAGCGCGTCTTCAGCAGAATCGCGGCACCGCATGAGCTTGATCGCCTGCCCGAAGAGGCGGGGCGAAACCGCATCGTAGAGGCATTTGAAGGCGCGCCGGTCACCACTGGCGATCAAGTTGAGCCATGCCGCAAGCGCGGCATTGTCAGGACAGCGATTCTTCCGGCTGTTCTTTGGCGAAACTGACGTGGCAAGCGCATTTTCCAGCATATCACGGTTCCTCGCATTCTGGCCATTCACCCACGGGCAAAATCGAAATCACGCTACACAAGATTGATGATAGGCCTACTAACATCATTAATGCCATCGTCAATCGAAAATTCAAAACGCGCGGCAGGCGGCGGGAACGGGGCATGTCTTAACTCTTCGTCAACCATATGCGGTGCACAGTTGCGCCCATTCGATTGTGGGACGAATTGAGGGTTTTCCAGATGGACCAGACAGGCCAAATTGCCCGGGAAGACGATGTCGGCGTGGAAACCCCGCTGAACGTCGGCACCGACGAGCGCCGGATGCATGTCCGAGCCTACAACTATTGGGTGTCTCTGCTCAATGGCCGGGCCTATCCGGCCATCGAAGACCTTGATCCCGCCAGTATGGACGATTTTGGCCCGCACAGCGTGCTGCTGGACTTCACTGGCGGCATCGAAAGTCCGACGATCGCGTTTCTTGGTCATGCCCTGCGCCAGGAATGCGACATGGGAACCAACGTCGAGTCCGTGTCCGATATACCGAGCCGGTCACTGCTGTCGCGCCTGACAGACCATTATCTTCAGATCATTGCCAACCGCGCACCCATCGGATTTGAAGCCGAATTCGTGAACGGCCGGGGCAACAACACCATGTACCGTGGCATCCTGATGCCGTTCTCGTCCGACGACGACAATATCGACTTCATCTATGGTGTCATCAACTGGAAGGAAGTGGCCGGCGAGGCCCAGACCCAAGCCATCATGGATCAGGTCGAACAGGCCCTCCAGACTGCTCCCGTGCGGCACGACCCGCCCATCAATGTCTGGGCGGACGGACCCAATGGCACCGGATCATCTGCAGCGCTGGCTTCCCCGGGCTTCGACCCTATGGCTGCCCAGGACCAGAACGAGGATGTGACCGAATTCCAGCCGGATGGCAGCGAAACGCTCTGGGACTGGCTTGCCGCAGCGCGTGAGACCGCCGATGCGGCGACCCATTCGGAATCGCGCAGCCGCCAGTTCCTCTATCGTGCGCTGTCACTTGCTTATGATTTTGCAGCCGTCGCCGATCATCGGCCGGACGAGTATGCCGAACTTTTGGCGGACAACGGAATCGTCGCCCAGTCCAGAGCGCCCATGACGCCCATCGTGAAGCTTGTGTTCGGCATTGGGTACGACAAGACGCGACTTGCCGAATATGGCATGGCGCTATCCCACGGGCGGCGTCTGGGCATTGGCATCGGGGGCTTCCAGGCTGCGCTAGAATCGCATCCCGGCGGTCTGAAGGGCATGGTCTATGCCGAGCGCGCCGAACGTCGGCCAGCGGCCCGGGCGGTGACGGCAACCGGTGACGCTGCCCGCGAACGCGCCCGAGCCCTTCAGCCGCGCATGATCATCGAGGCGCCCGGAGAAGAGGAATTCGTTGTCCTCGTCGCCCGCCGCATCGACCAGGACCATGTGGGCCTGTTGGGCGCGCTACCAGAAGATGCTGCGTTGGTTCAAAAGGCCCTACGCGCCCTCACGCAATAATATTACAGGGTTGAGCCAGACTGTTCCAGAGCGCATAAGCGTACCTATCTGATGCACGCCCGCAATGGGTGGCATCATCCAGATTCAGGCGGAGCAGAATGACAGACGTGTCCAGCAGCGGCAGCGCGCAGCCTTTCAACCCCATTGCAGCCATCGCAAAGGCGCTCGCTTCCCGATCGCTTCCTGGCGAGCTTGATGGCTTTGGCCCCCAGGCCCGGCTTGCGGCCGCAGAATTTGCCATGACGGCGATGGCCAGTCGGCGGAGTGGGGCCCCGAGCCTCGCTATCGATACACTGACCGATGGCGAAGGGCGGCGGCGCATGCGGCTGGCCGTCGTCAACCCGAACATGCCCTTTCTGGTCGATTCCGTTGCCGGGATCATTTCAGCCAAGGGGCTGGTCATAGACCGTCTTCTGCACCCTGTGATCAATGTGATCCGGGATGCCAAGGGCGCGATGACCGGCATTGGCAAGGGTGGAAAGCCGGAGTCACTCATCTATATTGAAACTGATCGTGCCGATGCCCGTGACCGGGCCGAGATCCGCGACGGCATCCGCCAGAGCATGCTGGATGTCCGCAATGCGGTGAACGACTGGGGAGAGCTGAAGGCTGCGATGCTGGCCGACGCCGGAACGCTTCCAGACGAAGACGGCTCCCTGCTGACCTGGTTCGAGGACAACAATTTCACCCTGCTTGGCCATGCCGTGTTTGCAGCGGACGGGCGCTTCCAGTCCGGGTTGGGCATTGGCCGGAACAGGGGCGAAAGCCTGTTGTCCGAACAGGCCCGGACGCGTGCAATCGCATATTACCGAAAAGGCGGAGACCGCCTTCTGGTCATCAAGTCGAACATGCTGTCGAGCATCCACCGGCGTGTTCCGCTTGACCTCATGATTGTACCGCAACGTCAGGGCAAGAAGCTTGTCGGCCTGTCCATTCACGCAGGTCTGTGGACCAGCGCTGCGCTGGGCAAGCCGGCTGACGACACACCGATTCTGCGCAAGCGGCTTCAGGCCCTGCAGGTGAAGTACAAGTTCGATCCCCGTGGGCATACGGGCAAGGCACTCGGCCATGCGATCGAAAGCCTGCCGCACGACATTGCCATCAGCATCGATGAGGGCAGCCTCGAGGATCTTGCGCTTGCGGCCATGTCGATTGCGGATCGGCCGCGCCCGATGATCCAGTTGGTTGAAGCGCCGCTTGACCGCCACCTCTTTGCCTTTGTCTGGCTGCCGCGCGATGAGCTGACCACGGCACGGCGGCTGGCCATTGCCGACATGCTGGCCGAAGCGGCCAAGGCCCGCCTGCTGAGCTGGACTATCGATCTGGGCGATGGTGAGGTCGCGCTCATTCGCTATACGCTGGACCTGCGCCAGGGAGGCCGCAAGCCAGCGACTGCGCCGCTGCACGAGCGGATCGAAATGATGGTGCGCGGCTGGCAACCGGCGGTGGAAGCCGCGCTTGGCGAGTTGGGCGATCATGGCCATGCGACGCGGCTGGCGCTGCGGTATGCCCATGCCTTTCCAACGGCCTACCGCAACGGCGCAGGGCCCGACGAGGCAGCACTCGATATCACCTACCTGCACGGCCTCACTGAGGCCGGACAACGCGGCGCGCGATTTTATCGCAACGATGACGATACCGCGAACCGCCTCAGGCTCAAGCTTTACAGCCTTGACCCGCTGACGCTTTCGGATGCCGTTCCAGCCCTTGAGAATTTCGGCTTTCGCGTGATCGAGGAGCTGTCAACGCCGCTGGAGTCGGGACGGCTGGGCCATATCCAGAAATTCGTGCTTGAGACGGCCGGCGGGCGGCATACCTCTGCACTCGTTTCCAAGCCGGAGGTGCTTGAGGGGGCCGTGGCCGCGGTTCTTGAAGGCAGGGCGGAGAATGACCTGTTCAACCAGCTGATCGTCGCGCTGGACCTTTCGCCCTTTTCGGTCACCCTGTTTCGTGCCCTCTACCGTTACCTGCGCCAGACCGGCATGCCTTATGGCATGGCGACAGTGGTGCATGCGCTACGGCAGGCGCCAGACATGACCCGTGCCCTTTCCGCACTCTTTGCCGCCTTGCATGGCCCGGACGGCGATGCGCAGGCCGCCAAAGCGGCGGAGGACGAGATCGCACGCGGCCTCTCGCGGGTTACGGGCATTGATGATGATCGCATCCTGCGCCTGTTCCGTGCCGTCATCCAGGCCACGCTCAGGACCAACGCCTATGCGCCAGCCGCGCGCGAGGCGCTTGCCTTCAAGATCGACAGCGCCCGTGTACCCGGCCTGCCCGATCCCAAACCCTGGCGCGAGATCTTCGTCTATTCTCCACGGGTCGAAGGCATCCACCTGCGCGCCGGGCCAGTAGCACGGGGCGGCCTGCGCTGGTCTGACAGGCGGGATGATTTCCGCACGGAGATACTGGGCCTCATGAAGGCGCAGAGAGTAAAAAATGCCGTGATCGTGCCGACGGGGGCAAAAGGCGGTTTCTATCCAAAGGCCCTGCCTGATCCGGCCAATCGCGATGCATGGCTGGCCGAAGGAACCGAGTGCTACAGGATCTTCATCCGTTCGCTCCTGTCCGTCACCGACAACATTGTGAAGGGCCGGGTTGTCCACCCCGAAGGCGTTGTGATCCTTGATGGCGAAGACCCGTATTTCGTGGTGGCGGCAGACAAGGGCACAGCGACGTTTTCCGACGTGGCCAATGCCATCGCTCTGGAACGCGGGTTCTGGCTGGGCGATGCGTTCGCAAGTGGCGGATCGGTTGGCTATGACCACAAGGCAATGGGTATCACGGCCAAGGGTGGCTGGGTTTCGGTGCAACGGCACTTTGCCGAAAGCGGCGTCGATGTGCAGAAGGAACCGGTGCGGGTCGTTGGGTGCGGTGACATGTCTGGCGACGTGTTCGGCAATGGCATGCTGCTGTCCAAGGCGATCAAGCTGGTCGCGGCCTTTGACCACCGACACATTTTCATTGACCCCGATCCCGATCCCGCCGCGAGCTGGAAGGAAAGGGCGCGCCTCTTCCGCCTGCCACGATCAAGCTGGGCAGACTATGATGCCAAACTGATTTCAAAAGGCGGAGGCATTTTCCCGCGCAACGTGAAGGAAATCCGGCTGACGAAGGAAATGCGCGCGGCGCTTGGCACGGATGCAACCGTGCTGGACCCGTCCACGCTCATTTCCGAAATCCTGAAGGCATCCGTGGACCTGATCTGGTTCGGTGGCATCGGCACCTATGTGAAGGCGCGTGCGGAAAACAATGCAGACGTGGGCGACCGCGCAAACGATGGCCATCGCGTCAACGCCGAAGACCTGCGCGCCAAGGTGATCGGCGAAGGGGCCAACCTTGGCGTGACGCAGGCCGCGCGCATTGCCTTTGCCCTGAAAGGCGGGCGGATCAACACCGACTTCATCGACAATTCGGCGGGCGTGGACTGTTCGGACAATGAAGTGAACATCAAGATCGCGCTCAATGCCGATGTGGCCTCGGGCAAGCTCAGCATGAAGGCGCGCAACACGTTGCTGGCCAGCATGACGGACACTGTCGCGGCCATCGTGCTTGAGGACAACCGGCTGCAAACGCTGACCCTTTCGATTGCCCAGCGCGGCGGGGCAGACAATCTGCCGGCGCACATCCGCCTGATCGAGACGTTCGAAGCAGCCGGCCAGCTGGACCGCGCGGTTGAAGGGATCGCCTCCAATGATGAGCTGCATCGCCGCGCGACCGATCGGCAGGGCCTGACCCGGCCCGAGCTTGCCGTGGTGATGGCCACCGCCAAGCTTGCGCTTCAGCATGCCATCGAACAGACGCCGCTTGGACAGGACCCTGCCACGCTTGCCGACCTGTTCGCAGCCTTCCCCCCCGAAATGCGCAAGCGCCACGCAAAGGCGATCGAGGGGCACCGGCTGCGTGGCGAGATCATCGCGACAAAGCTGGCCAACCGCATCGTCAACCGGCTGGGCCTGATCCACCCGTTTGAACTGGTCGAGGAAGAGAATTGCTCTCTGGGCGAAGTCGCAGAGGCCTTTGTGATTGCCGAACAGGTCTATGACATTGCGCCGCTGTGGCAGGCGATCGACAATGCCGACCTTGCAGAAGAAACGCGCCTGATGCTGTTTGAACAGGTGGCCGTGGAAATGCGCGCTCACATGGCAGATATCCTGCGCAATTCCGTCATGGGCCGTTCGAATGACAAGGCCATCGCCGCCTATCGGCCCATGATCGAGCGGCTTTCGGCCGAACGTGGCGCGCTCTTGCGGGATGAAGCGCTGAAGCAGGCGGATGACTATGCCCAGCGGCTGGCCCGCGGCGGGGCGCCGCGTCGGCTCGCCGAACAGCTGGTCCGGCTGGCCGAGCTGGACGGATCCATCGGGCTGGGTGCGCTGGCCGCCAAGTCCGGCACGGATGTGATCGCCCTGACGGGAGGGTTTACCGCCCTTGGCGCTGCGCTTGGCATTGACTGGGCGCAGGGAACGGCCATGCAGCTTGATCCGAGAGACCCGTGGGAACGCCTGCTCGCCGCTGGACTTGCCCGGGACTTTCAGGCGATGCGCCTCGAATTCCTTGCGCGCAAGGGAGGCAAGACACCGGGGGCGAATGTGGAGCGCTGGCTGGCCGATCACGCCCAGCGCGTCGCATCCTTCCGCACCATGGTGGACCGCGCCCGCACCGGCGCCCAGCCGACCCCGGCCATGCTCGCGCAGATCGCCGGGCAAGCGCGGCAATTGCTGCTGAGCTAGAGGCGGAAGCTGTTCCCCCGCCCCTGCGCAGGGGTGGCGGCGGAACTTGTCAAACTTGTCATTCTCCTCCGGTAGGCGGCCTATGCCTTCGGGATTGCGCGGAACCATCCCTTTGTCGATGGCAACAAGCGGACGGCTGCGGTGGTTGCGGAAACTTTCCTTGTGCTCAATGGCTATACCCTCAATACCACGGACGCAGAACTGGTGGTTGCGGTTATGGCTCTGGCCGCCGGCGATCTTTCCGAGGAGGAGCTTGCCGACTGGTTCCGGGGGCACCTCGCGGGATAGCGCTCGGGTCTACCGTAGCTTTGCGATCGTCAACCCATCCGCCTTCGCGCGGTCCTTGATGCTTTCCTCGCTGCGGGTCAGTGCCTTGGCCATTTGCTTCAGGGGCATGCCCTTCTTGGCGAGCGTGTGGAGCTTTTGAATCTCGGCACTTGTCCAGGGCTGGCGGTGACGTTCGAAGCGTTCGGCCATCAGGCGTCGTCTCCCATCCGCAGCGCCGCGATAAATGCTTCCTGCGGGATGCTCACGCTGCCATATTCGCGCATCCGCTTCTTGCCCTCTTTCTGCTTTTCAAGAAGCTTGCGTTTGCGCGTCGCATCGCCGCCATAGCATTTGGCCGTCACGTCCTTCCTGAGCGCGGCGATTGTTTCGCGCGCAATCACCTTGCCGCCGATCGCTGCCTGGATAGGGATCTTGAACAGGTGCCGGGGGATGAGGTCCTTCAGCCGTTCGCACATGTGGCGGCCCCGGCTTTCGGCCGCGCCCCGGTGGACGATCATCGAAAGCGCATCCACGGCTTCGTTGTTCACGAGGATGTTCATCTTCACAAGATCGCCGGGCCGGTGCCCGATCTGATGGTAATCAAAGCTCGCATAGCCGCGCGAGATGCTCTTCAGCCGGTCATAGAAATCGAACACGACTTCGTTGAGCGGCAGTTCATAGGTAATCTGGGCGCGCCCGCCGACATAGGTCATGTTTTTCTGGATGCCGCGCCTGTCCTGGCACAGCTTCAGGATCGACCCGAGATATTCGTCGGGCACATAGATGGTTGCCTCGATCCAGGGTTCGGCGATTTCAGCGATGCGGTTCGGATCGGGCATGTCGGCCGGGTTGTGCAGTTCCATCTCCCCCTGCCCGTGCGTGAGGGTCAGGTGATAGACGACGGACGGGGCCGTTGTGATCAGGTCCAGATCATATTCGCGGGTGAGCCGTTCCTGAATGATCTCCAGATGCAAAAGGCCGAGAAAGCCACAGCGGAAACCAAAGCCGAGCGCGGCGCTCGTTTCCATTTCGAAGCTGAAGCTCGCATCGTTGAGGCGCAATTTGGAAATGCTTTCGCGCAGCTTTTCGAAATCTGCCGCATCGACCGGAAACAGGCCGCAAAAGACCACGGGCTGGACTTCCTTGAAGCCCGGCAGGGGCTCAGCCGCCGGCCGCTTGGCATCGGTGATCGTGTCACCGACGCGGGTCTGCGCCACTTCCTTGATCTGCGCCGTGATGAAGCCGATTTCTCCGGCGGCAAGCTCGTCCAGTTGTTCGATCTTGGGGCGCATGCAGCCGACCCGATCGACAAGGTGCTGGGTGCCGGTTGCCATGAACTTGATCTGCTGGCCCTTGCGCAGCACGCCCGCCACGATCCGGATAAGGATCACCACGCCCAGATAGGGATCATACCAGCTATCAACCAGCATCGCCTTCAGCGGCGCATCGCGATCACCCTTTGGCGGGGGAATGCGGGTGACGACCGCTTCGAGGACTTCATCAATGCCAATGCCGGACTTGGCGCTGGTCAAGACCGCATCCGAGGCATCAAGGCCAATGATTTCCTCGATCTCCTGGCGAACCTTGTCCGGCTCGGCAGCGGGCAGATCGATCTTGTTGATCACCGGCACAATCTCATGATCATGCTCGATCGACTGGTAGACATTGGCGAGTGTTTGCGCCTCAACGCCCTGCGCTGCATCCACGACAAGCAGCGCGCCTTCGCATGCGGCAAGGCTGCGACTCACTTCATAGGCGAAGTCGACATGGCCCGGGGTATCCATCAGGTTCAGCTCGTAAAGCTGCCCATCCCGCGCGGTATAGTTGAGGCGCACCGTTTGCGCCTTGATCGTGATCCCGCGTTCCTTCTCGATATCCATATTGTCGAGGACCTGCGCGGTCATTTCCCGTTCGGACAGACCGCCAGTGCGCTGGATCAGGCGATCCGCCAGCGTGGACTTGCCATGATCGATATGGGCGATGATCGAGAAATTGCGGATGCGTTCAAGCGGCGTAGACATGGGCGGGCCCCTAGCAGCGACGGGTGCAAAGGGCAAAGGGGGCCACGTCGGGCGTCCATTTTATCCAATTCCCGAAGCGCGTTTTTTGTTATACTCTTGCCATGGATCACAAAATGGAGTGCCGTTTTGTGGTGATGGGCCAGCATTCAGGTCGAACAGAGGGGAAGAACTTTGCGTAAATTCGTTTCAACGGCAATTGCCGCTTCGATGGTTCTCGCAAGCACGGCGCCAGCGGCTGCGAAGGAAGCCAATGACCGGTCATCGGCCAAGAAGGCCCAAGACAAGGGCGTGGCCGAAATCCCGGTCTGCACAAAGCGTCTCGGCACCATCGCAATCATGGAACCCGAAACCAAGTGGTGGTCAGAGCTCGGCGTCTCCAGCCCCGAGGCGCTCATCAAGTTTTTCGTCATGAAATCGGGCTGTTTCGGCCTGGTTGACCGCGGCGGCGGCCTCGCCGCACGCGCCGTGGAGCGCGCACTGGGCGATTCCGGTGAGCTGCAGCATGGGTCCAACATCGGAAAGCGCCAGGTAAAGGCTGCGGATTATGTCGTCGTGCCCGACATCGTCAGCCGCAACAGCAATTCAGGCGGTATGGGCGTCGCAGGCGCATTGGGCGGCTTTCTGGGCGGACGCACCTTTGGCGGCCTGCTGGGCGGCCTCAAGGTTTCCAAGAAGGAAGCCAACGTAACCCTGAGTCTCGTCAATGTCCGCACGACCGAAATCGAGTCCCTGTCGGAAGGCTATTACCGCAAGTCTGACCTGAGCTGGGGCGGCGGCGGCGGCGCCTGGTGGGGCGGCGGGCTCGCAGCAGCGGGCGGTGGAAGCTACACCAATTCGGACATTGGCCAGGTGATCGTGCTTGCCTATCTCGATGCATACAAGAAGATGGTTGGGACACTTGGCGGCCTGCCTGAAAACGCGAGCAACGCGGCCCCGAAGGCAGAATAGCGGGGCGGATCAGCCGTCCAGCCAATCCGCAAGGATGGCGTTCACTGCATCCGGCGCTTCCTGCTGAACCCAGTGGGAAACGCCGGGCAGGCGGTGCAATGTGAACTCGGACACCCATTCTTCCGTGCCTTCGGTGCACCGGATGTTGAGCGCGCTATCCTCCTCGCCCCAGATCATCAGGGTGGGCGTGTTGACCCTGCCGTCACCCAGATTGACGCTGTCCCTGTGTCGCAGGAGCGCGCGATAATAATTGATCATCGCGGTGATCGCGCCGGGGCGCAGCGCAGCATCGGCATAGGTTTGCAGCACGTCTTTGGGAAACCGGCTCTTGTCGACCGCCATGTTGTAGAACGCGCCCTTGATGCCGCGTCCGTCCTCTCTCGTCAGCATGGCTTCGGGCAGGCGGGGCAGCTGGAAGAAAAAGATGTACCAGCTGCGCCGGAACTGACGCCAGTGCCGGATTTCCCGCATCCCGACCATCGGGTGCGGCACATTCATGATGACAAGCTTTGCAAGGGGCCGGAGCTTGCGGATCGCAAAAGCCCAGGCGATGATCGCTCCCCAGTCATGTGCGATGAGCATGACCTCTTTGGCCCCGGAAGCATCAATCAGGGCAGCCACATCGTTCGTCAGATGATCGAGCGCATAGGCGCGGACGCCTTCCGGCTTTGAAGAGGCGCCATAGCCCCTCAGATTCGGCGCCCACACGCGCCAGCCGCGCGCGGCGAGCATCGGCATCTGGAACCGCCAGCTGTAATTCAGCTCGGGAAAGCCATGCAGGCAAAGCGCAAGCCGATCCCCCGAACCACATTCCGCAAGTTCGAAAACCTGCCCATTGGCCTCAACGAAGCGCTGCGTGATGCCGGAGGCGGGATCAGGGGTCCAGGTGAACGGCGGCGCCGTGCCGGGTTGGGCTGCTGTCATCTCTCACGCCTCCTTGGTCTGTGCCCTCTGCCCGCCCGGCGCCCAAAAATCCAGCAGAACGCGTGGAGGCAGCAACAGGTGCTCTGGCTGCGCATGCGTTACATTTGGGCAACATGTGGCGGAAAAGCGACACTTCAGGCTCCACAGCGGATTGACGCGGGACATCGCGAAGGCCACGCGTTGCCCATTCCGGTGCACATAACGGAGATCCACACCATGCGCTCAACACATGCCAGACTTGCGTCACTCGCCCTTCTTGCGAGTGTGTCCATGCCCGCCCTTGCCCAGGAAACCGCCGGGGCCGCTACTGATGACGGACTTGGCGAAATCGTCGTCACCGCGCAACGCCGCGAGGAAAAGTTGCAGGACGTTCCTCTGTCGATCACGGCAGTCAGGGGAGAGAAGCTTGATGCGCTAGCTTCTGGCGGGCCCGACATCCGCTTCCTTTCCGCCCGCGTGCCGAGCCTGATCATCGAATCCTCTTTTGGCCGGACCTTTCCGCGTTTCTATATTCGCGGGCTGGGCAACACCGATTTCGATTTCAACGCATCCCAGCCGGTGAGCCTCGTCTATGACGATGTCGTGCTGGAGAACCCGATCCTCAAGGGCTTCCCGGTGTTCGATCTTGATCGCGTCGAAGTGTTGCGTGGGCCCCAGGGCACGCTGTTCGGGCGCAACACCCCTGCCGGTATCGTGAAATTCGATTCCGTGAAGCCCGGTGATGAACTGAGCGGCTATGGTCGTGTTTCCTATGGCCGTTTCAACGCCCTCAACGCGCAAGGTGCCGTTGGCGGCCCGATTGCCGGCGATGCGGTGTCCGCACGAATCTCCATGCTTTATCAGCGGCAAAGCGACTATATCGACAATGTCCTGCCCGGTGGAACCACGAAGAACGCCTTCGAAGGCTATGACGAGTTTGCAGCCCGGCTCCAGTTCCTCCTCAAGCCCAGTGAGGATCTCGACATTCTGCTGAGTGGGCAGCTGCGTCAGCTTGACGGCACGGCGCGGGTCTTCCGCGCCAATGTGTTCACGCGCGGACAAAAGGGGCTCAATTCCAACTTCAGCCGCTACCAGGTTTCGACCGACGGCCAGAACGAGCAGCACGTCAATACCTACAACGGATCGGCGCGGATCACCTATGATGCAGGGCCCGTCTCCCTCGTGTCGGTGACCAGCTACTGGGACGGTGATGCCACATCCGTCGGTGACGTGGACGGTGGCTTTGGCGCGTCGTTCCTCCCGCCCGCCCTGACTGGTCCGGGATATATTCCCTTTACGGCCGAAACGCGCGACAGCGTGCCGAAGCTCAAGCAGTTCACGCAGGAGCTCCGTTTCGAAAGCAACGGGAACGGCCCGCTCTCGTATCAGGGTGGCTTTTTCTACTTCGATGAAAGCCTGCGGATCCTGAGCGAGAATTATTCGACGCTCGGCGACCCCAACAACGCAACCGGAGGCGTCAACATCATCGTGACGCAACGCCAGAAGAGCAAGGCCTATGGAATTTTCGGCTCGCTGACTTATGATCTGACGGATCAGTTCAGTGTGACGGGCGGTCTGCGCTATAACAATGACCGGCGGCGCTATCAGGTGGACCGCACCAAGGATACGCAGTTCCCCAATTTCCTCCAGAACCCGCTGGGTACAGTCAACCGGTCGGTGAAGGATGACAATATCACCTGGGACATCACAGCCAAATATGACGTGAACGATGATGTGAATCTGTATGCCCGCGCGGCCAAGGGGTATCGCGCACCCAGCATCCAGGGCCGCATCCTCTTCCCGCCCGCCACGCCGACACCCCTGGAATCAGGCGTGACCATCGGTGACTCGGAAATCATCTATTCCTACGAAAGCGGGATCAAGGCGGACATTCTGAACGGCAAGGGCCGCATCAACCTGAACGGCTTTTATTATGACCTGAAGAATGCGCAGCTCACTGCTGTGGGCGGCGGCGTCAATGCCAATCGCCTGATCAATGCGAAAAAGGTGCGCGGCTATGGATTTGAACTCGATGCCGAGTTCAAGCCGACCCGCCAGCTTCTGCTGACCGCAGGCCTGAGCTACAACAATACACGGATCAAGGATTCCAGCCTGACGACCGCCGCCTGCGGTGCCGTCAGGACCGATACCTTCCCCAACGTATCGCTGTGCACCATCCTCGATCCGGTCGTGGTGGCAGCCGCACCCTTTGCGGCGGCAATCGTGAACATCAATGGCAACAGCCTGCCACAGAGCCCGCGCTGGATCGCCAACTGGACAGCCAGCTATTCGATCCCGGTCGGCGATGGGGAAGTCTATGCCTATACGGACTGGGCCTATCGGTCGAAGATCAATTTCTTCCTCTATGAGTCCGTCGAATTCCAGGACGGGCACTTGCTCGAGGGCGGTCTCAGGCTTGGCTACAAGACCGATCGTTACGACATTGCCGCCTTTGTCCGGAACATCACCAAGGACACGTCGGCGGTGGGCGGCATCGACTTCAACAACCTGACCGGCTTCGTCAACGAACCCCGGATCTGGGGCGTGGAAGCCGGGTTCAAATTCTAGATCTCCCGTAGCCCCTGCGCAGGCAGGGGCCCGTTTTTCGCTGTGGCACTCGACGTCCCCAGAAGCCCCTGCCTGCGCAGGGGCAGCGGGTGACATTTGATTGCGCCATTGACACATACCAACCGGTCGGTATGCATAGATGATGCAAACGAATCGGACCTTTCGACCTGTGCCCATCGGAGCCAAGGCAAAGCTGCTGGAAGCCGCGACCGTCCTCATACGGACCAAGGGGTTTGCCGGCACGTCAGTCGATGATTTGTGCACCGCCGCAGGTGTCACCAAGGGTGCATTCTTCCATCATTTCGCCAGCAAGGAAGCGCTGGGGGTGGCGGCTGCAGACTTCTGGTCCGAAACAACCGGGGCCTTTTTCCGTGAAGCGCCGTACAACTGGCATGAGGACCCGCTCGACCGCGTTTTGGGCTATATCGATTTCCGCTCCGAACTGATCGAGGGCCCGGTCGAGGGCTTCACCTGCGTTGCCGGAACAATGGTCCAGGAAAGTTTCCGTACGAGCCCGGCCATTCGCGACGCCTGTGATGCCAGCATCTCCGGCAACGCGGCGATGCTCGAGGCCGACATCGCCGAAGCTATCGCGCGATACGGCGTGAAGGATGTTACGGCGAAGAGCCTGTCGCTCCACATTCAGGCTGTTCTGCAGGGCGGCTTCATCCTCGCCAAGGCGAAGGGCGGCGCAGACGTCGCGCGCGAAACCGTCGCGCATCTGAAACGCTATTTCGAGATGTTGTTCAAAAGGGCACAGTAATGGCGAAGATGATCTTCATCAGCTTGCCGGTTGTCGATTTGCCGAAAGCAACAGCATTCTATGAAGCGATCGGATTTACGCACAACCCCCGGTTCTCAGACGAAGCAGGGGCCTGCATGGTGTGGAGCGAGGCCATACATGTCATGTTGCTGACACACGAAAAGTGGAAGAGCTTCACCGACCGTCCGATCCCGCCTGCATCATCAAGCGAAGTCGCATTCAACCTTGCGCTCGACAGCAAGGAGGCCGTGGACGCGACGAGCGAGGCCGCAGCCGCCCATGGCGGGATAGCAGACATCAATCCGGTCCAGGATCTCGGCTTCATGTACAGCCGCGACCTGATCGATCCCGACGGCCATGTCTGGGGTGCAATGTGGATGGACTCGGCGGCG
>WBZL01000657.1_pt1 | contig 38527 bp, 32 predicted proteins | sample 5204291 | NCBI WGS metagenome assembly WBZL01 (sample SAMN12344345, study PRJNA552823) | activated sludge metagenome | biome: Activated sludge suspended growth; feature: Nitrification reactor; material: Wastewater; isolation source: activated sludge from nitrification reactor of wastewater... | reverse complement strand
GGACGACCGGCTGGCGGTCGTGGCGAGCCGCGCCCCCGCTGCCGACGTCGACGCGTGGGCGATCGCGACGGCCGAGCTGGTGCCCGGACTCGCGGTGCGCCACGGGCTCGACGACCTCCTCCGGCCCGTCGACGCGACCGTGGTGCGCGACCGGCTCGGGTCGTCGCAGCGGATCGTGGCGCTCCGCACACTGTGTGCCGACGCGGCCATCCTGCCCGCCGGCTCGCTCGGTCCCGAGGAGCAGGTCACGGTGGCCGGCTGGTGGTGTGAGATCGCCGCGGACACCGATGGCCTCGCGCCGATCTCCGGCCCCGAGCTGCACGCGTTGCTGCCCGGTGTGATGACCGCCGTCGAGCTCGGACGATGGACCGTCGCCCGGAGGATCGCGGAGCGGCTGTGGCAGACCACGCGCGTGGCGCTCGCCGGCACCGCGGTCGCCGCCTCGCTGGCCCGCGCCACACCGTCGCCGCTGCTCGACGAGGTGACTGCCGCCCATCCCGACGACGAGACGCTCGTGTCGACCGCCGCGTTCACGCGTGCGCTGTGGCAGCTCTACCTGCACCACGAGCCGGACGCCGCCCGCAGCACGCTCGACCGCGCGCTCGAGGTGCTGGCCGAGCACCGCGAGATCTGCGAGGACGGCCTGGCCACCATCGATCTGCACACGGGCGATCCCGACGCGGTCGAGCGCCGCGTCGGCGACCGCTCACCGCAGCCCGGCCGGCCGACCTCGTTCGCGCTCAACACCCTCGCGCTGGCCGACCTCGTGCGGGGCCGTCACCAGCGCGTGCTCGACCGGCTCGACACCGAACTCGAACGTCAGCTCCAGCCAGGGATGAACCTCTCGGCCGACCGCTACCGCTTCGTCCGCTCGCTGGTGTTCGCACGTTCCGGCCTCGGCGAGCCGGCCGAGCGGGCCGAGCTCGACCGCGAGCTGGGACGACTGTTCGAGGGGTCGCTCCGACGCGGCGACGACTGGAACCTCGGGTGGACCGCGTGGGCGACCGGGCAGCGCGACGCTCGGGCGGGCCGTTCGGTCGGCGCCCGCCGGCGGTTGCGCACCGCGATCGTGGCCTACCACCGGGCGCACCGACCCGGTTTCGCCGACTGGCCGCTCGCCACGCTCGTCGCCGTGTCGGCGCTGCACGAGGGCGAGAACCTCGCCGGTGCCACCGACGTCGAGCTGGCCGGACTGCGCCGGCCGTCGCACGCGGTGGCGGCCGAACGGGCCGACGCGCTGCTCGCGCTGGCGTTGCACGCCCGACGCGACGCTCGGCCACGCAGCGAGGTGGCCACCATGCTGGCCGACGCGATGTCCGTCGCACATCGGCAGCGCGAGGTGGTGACCGGTCACCTCGTGGCGGTGGAGCAGCTGCTGTTCGACATCACGCCGGCCACGCCACCGGACGACCCGGCCGCCGACGGCCCGGTGCTCGAGGCGTGCCGGCGTGCGCTCACCTGCACCGACGACGAGATCGAGCGGGCGGCAATGCGCCTGATCGAGCTCGACTGGTCGGTGCTCGGCGTGCGACTGCTCGCGCTGGTGGCCGAACGTGTCCGCCGCGACGACCCCCGTCGCGCGACGCGCGTGCTGCAGACGGTGCGCACGGTGACCGAGGGCTTCGACGAACCGCTGCGACCCTGGGTGCTGTCGACGGCACCGCTCCCCACGCTGTCTGCCCGTGAGCTCGAGGTCGCCCGAGGTGTCGCCTCGGGCGCCAGCCGAGACGAGCTCGCCGAGGCGCTCGTGTTGTCACGCCGCACGATCGACTCGCACCTCCAGCGGGTGTATGCGAAGCTCGGCATCTCGAGCCGGGCCGAGCTGCGCGACTGGCTCGACCGGTAGCGGACCGGCCGGGGGTCGCCAGGTCGCGCCGGCCGGATGGTCCGACCGGGCGCTCCGAGCGGGAGGCGCCGGTGGCCGCCCCGTCGCCGCGGCGGGCTGCCACTCGAGCAGCACCACCCCGGCGAGCACCAGCGCCATGGCGAGCACCCGCACCCGGTCGAACGGCTCGCCGAACAACCAGCGGGCGATCACCGCCGAGAACGCGGCCTCGAGTCCGACGATCAACACGACGGCGGAACCGACCTCGCCGCGGGCCCGCACCAGGAACACGTCGAGCGTGATGCCGATGGCGAAACAGACGAAGACCGCGAGCGACGGCCACAGCCGCGTGAACCCCGCCGAGGGCTTCATGAACATGCTGCCGGCGACGAAACAGCCGGCGGCGCCGAGGGCGAGAGCGGTGCGGACGATCACCCGGTCATCGTCGACGCCCGCGCCGCGCCGCGTGTACGCGTCGGACGCGCATCGCGGGCGGTCCATCCGCTCGACGATCCGTAGACTCCGCCGACGTGTCCGTACAGCGCGTGATCTCCCCCATCGACGGTTCCGTCGTGGCCGAGCGGCCCATCGCCACTCCCGACCAGGTCGAGGCGGTGCTGCGTCGCGCCGACGCGGCTCGTGCCGCGTGGGCCGCCACCCCGCTCGTCGAACGGGCCGCCAAGGTGGAGCTGGCCGTCCAGTACATGCTCGACCATGCCGACGAGGTCGGGCTCGAGATGACCGTGCAGATGGGCCGTCCGGTGGGGCAGTCGCCCAACGAGATCCGGCGGGGCTTCCAGGAGCGGGCGCGCATGATGGCGACCCTGGCCCCGGCCGCGCTGGCCGACCTGCCGGCGTCGCAGAAGGACGGCTTCCAGCGCTTCATCCGACGCGAACCGGTGGGCACCGTGCTCGTCGTGGCGCCGTGGAACTTCCCCTACCTCACGTCGATCAACTCGATCGCGCCGGCGCTGCTGTCGGGCAACACCGTGATCCTGAAGCACGCGACCCAGACCATCCTGTGCGCCGAGCGGTACTCGGCGGCGTTCGAGGCGGCCGGGCTGCCCGACGGCGTGTTCCAGCACATCCACGCCGACCACGCGGCGATCGCCTCGATGATCGCCGATCCGCGCATCGGGTTCGTCGCGTTCACCGGATCGGTCGAGGGCGGCCACTCGATCCAGGCGGCCGCGGCGTCGCGCTTCATCGGCACCGGCCTCGAGCTCGGCGGCAAGGACCCGTCGTACGTGCGGGCCGACGCCGACCTCGAGCTCGCGATCGCCGAGAACGTCGACGGCGCGTTCTTCAACGCCGGTCAGTCGTGTTGCTCGATCGAGCGCATCTACGTGCACGAATCGGTGTACGACGACTTCGTCGACGGCGTCCGCGCCGAGACCCTGAAGTACGTGCTCGGCGACCCGCGCGACGCGAGCACCAGCATCGGCCCGATGGTCACCACCAAGGCGGCGACGTTCGTGCGCGGTCAGATCGACGAGGCGATCGCCCGCGGCGCCACGGCGATCACCAGCGAGGCCGATTTCGCCGGTTCGCGACCGGGCACGCCGTACGTCGGCCCGACCGTGCTGGTCGGCGTCGACCACTCGATGAGCGTGATGCGTGACGAGTCGTTCGGGCCGGTGGTCGGGATCATGAAGGTGTCGGGCGACGACGAGGCGATCGCGCTGATGAACGACTCGCCGTACGGCTTGTCGGCCTGCGTGTGGTCGCGCGACGTCGACGCCGCCGTGGCGATCGGCGACCGGATCGAGACCGGCACCTGGTTCATGAACCGCTGTGACTACCTCGATCCCGAGCTCGCCTGGACCGGCGTGAAGGACACCGGGCACGGCATCAGCCTGTCGCCGCTCGGCTTCGACGGCGTCACCCGTGTGAAGTCGTTCCACCTCAAGCTGCCCGGCTGATCCGGTCGGGGTCGCCGGTGTCGTACGTTGGGCACCGGGAGACAAGGGGGCCCACATGACCGACGAGCGCGGCGTCCTCGACGCGTACGACCGGGGCAGCGCCGACGTGACGCTGCTCGACGACACGATCCCCGCCAACCTGGCGCGGACCGTGTCGGAACACGGCGCCCGTGAGGCCCTCGTGTCGTGCCACCAGCAGATCCGCTGGACCTACGACGAGTTCCTCGCCCGCGTGCGCCGGCTGGCGGCCGGGATGCATGCCGCAGGGCTGCGCGCCGGTGACCGGCTGGGCCTGTGGGCGCCGAACGTGGCGGAGTGGACCCTCACCCAGTACGCGACGGCCGAGATCGGTGTGGTGCTCGTGAACGTCAACCCGGCGTACCGCACCCACGAGCTGGCCTACGCGCTCGCGCAGTCGGGGTGCCGCTGGGTGGTGGCGGCGCCGTCGTTCAAGACGTCGGACTACGTGGCGATGGTCGACGCGGTGCGCGCCGAGTGCCCGACCCTCGAGCGCGCCGTCTTCTTCTGGTCCGAGGACTGGGACCAGCTGTGCGCCGGCGACGGTGGCGCGGCGACCGCCGAGCTCGACGCGATCCGCGACTCGCTCTCGCCGGACGATCCGATCAACATCCAGTACACGTCGGGCACCACCGGGTTCCCGAAGGGCGCGACGCTCACGCACCGCAACATCCTGAACAACGGCTACTTCACCACCGAGCTGCAGGGCCTCGGCCCCGGCGATCGCCTGTGCATCCCGGTGCCCTTCTACCACTGCTTCGGGATGGTGATGGGCAACCTCGGGTGCACCAGCCACGGCGCCACGATGGTGATCCCCGAGGCAGCGTTCGACCCCACCGCCGTGCTGACGGCGGCGCAGCAGGAGCGCTGCACCTCGCTGTACGGCGTGCCGACGATGTTCATCGCCGAGCTCGCGCATCCCGAGTTCGACCGCTTCGACCTGTCGTCGCTGCGGACGGGCGTGATGGCCGGCTCGCCGTGCCCGGTCGAGGTGATGAAGCAGTGCGTCGACCGGATGAACATGGTCGACGTCACCATCTGTTACGGCATGACCGAGACGTCGCCGGTGGCGACGCAGACGCTGCCCGACGACTCGCTGCACCACCGGACCGCCACCGTCGGACGGGCCCATCCGCACGTCGAGGTGCGCATCGCCGATCCGGAGACGGGGGCGACGTTGCGCCGTGGCGAGGTGGGCGAGTTCTGCACTCGCGGCTACTCGGTGATGCAGGGCTACTGGAACGACCCGGATCGCACGGCCGACGCGATCGACGCCGACGGTTGGATGCACACCGGAGACCTCGCGGTGATGGCCGACGACGGCTACTGCAACATTGTCGGGCGGATCAAGGACATGGTCATCCGCGGCGGCGAGAACATCTACCCGCGCGAGATCGAGGAGTTCCTGTACACACATCCCGACGTCGAGGACGTGCAGGCGATCGGCGTGCCCGACCAGCGCTACGGCGAGGAGCTGATGGTGTGGGTGAAGCTGCGTGCCGGCGCATCGGTCACCGAGGACGACATCCGCGACCACTGCCGAGGCCGCATCGCCCACTTCAAGGTGCCTCGCTACGTGCGGTTCGTGCAGGAGTTCCCGATGACGGTGACCGGCAAGGTGCGCAAGGTCGAGATGCGCGAGCAGTCGATCGTCGATCTCGGTCTCGGCGACGCTGCGGCCACGGAGACCGCCTGACCCGGGCGTCCGCTCAGCGCGGCGGCATCCGGATCGCGCCGTCGAGGCGGATGTTCTGGCCGTTGAAGTAGCCGTTGCGCACCAGCTCGAGCACGAGCGATCCGAACTCCTCGGGCTTGCCGAGGCGCTTCGGGAACGGCACCGAGTTGCTGAGCACCTCGAGCACCTTCGGCGGCACACCCAGCATCGGCGGCGTCGCCATGATGCCCGGCATGATCGAGTTGACGCGGATCCCGACGTCCATCAGGTCGCGGGCCATCGGGAGCACGAGCCCGTTGACGCCGGCCTTGCACGAGCCGTAGGCGACCTGACCCACCTGTGCGTCCTGCGCGGCGACCGATGCGGTGAGCGTGATGACGCCGCGCTCGTTGTCGTCCAGCGGCTCGAGGTGCTCGACCATGCCGAGGGCCGAGATCGACGCCATGCGGTAGCTGGCCACGAGCACGCCCATCGCGGCGAAGGCGTAGTCCTCGGTCGACAGGCGCTTCCAGCCACCGGTCTCGCGGTCCTTGCCGACGGTCTTGCCGCCCTTGGCGGCGACGGCGCAGTGCACGAGGACCCGCTCCTGGCCGTGCGCTTCCCTGGCGAGCGCGAAGCCGTCGAGCACGCTGTCCTCGTCGAGGATGTTCACCTTGCAGAAGATGCCGCCGATGTCGTCGGCCACGGCGCGACCGCCGTCTTCGTTGATGTCGAACACGGCCACCTTCGCACCAGCGCCCGCCAGTGCGTACGCGCTGGCGCGGCCGAGGCCCGAGGCCGCTCCGGTGACGACTGCCGCGGTGACGCCCTGTTCGATCTGCATCTCGTGTGTTCCTCTCGAGCCGGTGGGTGCGGGGGAGTGCCCCGTCGAACCTAGTGACGGACGCCCCGTGCTCGACGAGCCGTGGTCGAGGCTGGCCGGCGATCGAGGAACTCGATGGCACCGGCCGCCCGACCGCGGCGAGACTCGACGGATGGAGGCGGCCGACTTCTACACGGGGCTCGTCGCCGAGCTGTACGCCTCGCTGCGATCGTCCGATCCCGACCCGCGGCCCTACGCACGGTTCGTCGCCCGCTCGGGAACCCCGGCGCTCGAACTCGGCTGTGGCGACGGCGACCCGCTGCTCGCACTCAGGTCCCAGGCGCTGGACGTGGAGGGTCTGGACGCGTCGGCGGACATGCTCGCCCGTTGCCGGCGGCGCGCTGCCGACCTCGGGATCGAGGTGACGTTGCACCACGCGACGTTCGAGGACATGGACCTCGGCCGGACCTATCGGTCGGTGTACCTCGCCGGGGCGACGTTCTGCCTCCTGCCCGACGACGATGCCGCACGGCGCGCACTGCAGCGCATCGCAGCACACCTCGAGCCCGGTGGCCGTGCGCTGGTCCCGCTGTTCGTGCCGGGTGCCGTGCCGAGCGCAGCGATCGGCGCGTGCGCGGAGCGACACGAACCGGACGGCACCGTGCTCCGTTGCACGACCGTGTCCGTCGAGCGCGACGAACGTGCACGCCGCCAGACCGTGCTGTTGCGATACGAGCGGATCCGACCGGGTGGCGCGCACGAGATGCTCGAACGGCCGTGGGTCCTCCACTGGTACACACAGGAGCGGTTCGCCGTGCTCGCCGGTGAAGCCGGCCTCGCGGTGGGGCGGGCCGTCGGCGCCGATGGCGCAACGGCGACGCCGGACGCGGACGAGTGGTCCGTCGTGCTGACGCGGCCCTGACGCTCCGGTGCCTTCGTCGCCGGCAGAGCGGTCGGTCAGAATCGGCGCATGACCACGCACGAGCGAGAGATCACCGGGCCCGTCGATCTGTGCGCGCCCGACGGTGAGCGTTTGAACCCCGATGCTCGCGGGTGGTCGCGGACCCCGCTGCACCGGGCGAACCTCGGCGGACCGTTCGGGCGAAACAAGCGCTGGGACTACTGGGGCGTGCTCGCCGGTGACCTGGTGATCAGCAGCGTGGTGGCCGACGTCGACCGGGTCGGCCTCGCGGACGTGTGGTGGGTCGACCTCGTGAGCGGCCGCACCGGCGGTGGCAGCACGCTGGCGTTCGCACCGCACGATGTGCGTCTGCCCGAGGTGCCGGCCACCGATCCGCTCCACGCAGCGGGCAACGGGTTCGAGATCGATGTCGTCGACGACGGCGACGGCACGCACCTGGTGGCCACGTGGACCGAGGCCGACGGTGTGGCGGGACGGCTCGACGTGACGGTCGCACTGCCGGCCGGGCACGAGTCGGTGAACGTGGTCATCCCGTGGGACGACGAGGTGTTCAACTTCACCTCGAAGCATCAGGCGCGCCCGGCCACCGGCGAGCTGGTCGTCGGCGACCGCCGGTGGGAGATCGGCGGACCCGAGCTCGGCGATGCATGGGGCGTGCTCGACGTGGGGCGTGGCCGGTGGCCGCGCGACATCGTGTGGAACTGGGGCGGTGGCGCCGGGCGCGCGGGCGAGCACGTCGTGGGACTGCAGTTCGGGGCGAAGTGGACGACCGGCAGTGGCTTCACCGAGAACGGGATCCTCGTCGACGGGCGACTGAGCAAGCTCGGCAACGAGCTCGATTGGGAGTACGACTGGGACGAACCGATGCGACCGTGGCGGATCGTCGATCCCGGCGGTCAGCTCGACGTCACCCTGACGCCCCGGTACGACAAGCACAGCAAGGCCGCCGGCAACACGGTGCAGGGCAGCGAGACCCACCAGGTGTTCGGCACGTGGTCCGGCCGGCTGCGCACGGACGACGGGCTCGAGCTCGAGTTCGACGGTCTGCAGGGGTTCGCCGAGGAGGCCCGCCAGCACTGGTGAGGCTCAGGCCGACCAGCGCGCCGCCAGCGCCGCGTACGCCGCCGCCACCGGTCGCGGCCGGCGATCGACGTCGAACAGGCCCACCTCGGTCACCTCGAGCACCGGGTGAACCAGCATCGTGTGCCAGTCGTACTGGTCGCCACGGCTGTACCAGCAGATGCCGTGCACGGGCAGGCCGTCGGCGCGCATGCGTTCGATGGCTCCGGTGAGCCGGTCGAGCCACACCGGCCCGTCGTCGACGGCGAGGCCGAGGTTCGACGTCTCGGCCACCCAGAACGGTCGTCGGTAGCGCTCGTACCAGGCGCGTGCCTCGCGCTCGTAGGCGTCGACGCGGTCGTCGATCGTGAGCGGCGTCGAGCGCCGGCCGTGCACGGTGACGCTCACCGGGTACATGTCGTGGCCGGCGACCACCTTGGGGTGCCGTCCGGCGAGCTCGTGGATGCGTGCGAGCACGGTCGGGTCGATCAGGCCGAGCGCATCGGCGACCTCGGGCCGCGGTTCGATGCCGACGTGCAGGTCCCAGACGAGCTGCTCGAGCGCCCGCGCTTCGTCGGCCGCCGACTGGTGGTCGGGCGTGGCGGCGAGGTGGCAGCCGAACCCCTCGGCGCCGATCCACCAGCCGTCGCGATCGCGTTCGATGCGATCGAGCGCCTCGAGGTTGGCGAGCGTGACGTGCGAGAGCGCACGCACGTAGTCGGCGCGCGAGGCGCGCCGGTCGTTCCAGAACCCGATCATCCCCGAGCACGAGGCCGTGATCATCGGCTCGTTCACCGGCGTGAAGAACATCGGTTCGGGGTAGCGGGCGAGGAACGCCTCGACGTAGCGCACGAACGCCGGCACCCAGTCGGGCTCGCAGAATCCGCCGAGGTGGTCGGGCAGGCCGAAGTGGCACAGATCGACGACCGGTTCGAGCCCGTGTCGGGCGCAGGCCTCGAACGCCCGGTCCCACAGCGACCAGTCGTACTCGCCGGGTCGCGGCTCGGTGAGCCGCCACGGCATGCCGTAGCGCCACCAACGCACGCCGAGCCCGGCCACGTCGGCCAGGTCGCCGTCCTGGCGGCCGAGGTGCCCGCTCGCGGCCAGCTCGTCGACGCGCACGATCTGGCCGCCGTGCAGCACGGTCGGATCGCTCGCCTCCTCGCCGCAGGCGACGACGAGATCGGGGAACGAGGTGGGGCGCGAGGTCATGCGTGCATCGTGGCGCGAACGAACCGTCCGCGAGGACCCGGCGTGGGCGGTGCGGGCGGGGACGGTGCCGCCGGCTCCGACGACGAGTCCTGCACCGTTGCACGTGCCTCGAGCTCGGCCAGGTCGCGCAATCGATCGAGCGCGCCGGACCAGTGTCGCTCGTAGTGCCGGAGCCACGGCTCGAGCGTGCCGCGCAGGCGGTCGCCGTCGAGCCGGTACAGCTGGTGGCGTCCCTGCTTGGTCGCCGACACCAGGCCCGCGGCTCGAAGGCCCATGAGGTGCTTGGAGATCCCGGAGCTGACGAGATCCGGGAACTCGGCCGCGATCTCGCCGACGGCGACCGGCCCGCGCTCGGCGATCACGTCGAGGATCCGCCGGCGGGTCGGGTCGGCGAGCGCTCGGAACACGTCGTCGTCGGACTCAGCCATCGGTCGCCGCCACGACGGCATCGGCGAGCCGGTCGAGCACCCGGTGCCGGTCGGCGCCACGTTCGTAGGCCTCGTACGTGCGCGGCCAGGTGTCGGTGCCGATGCCGGCGAATCCGTCGTGCACGAGGTGTGCGCGTGTGCCGGTCGAGATCGGCTCGAGCGCGATCACGAGCCGTCCTGGGCGTTGCCAACCGGAGCCCGATTCGAACCACGACAGCACGACCCGTGTGTCGGGTACGACCTCGAGCACGACGCCGCTGATCACGGTGACGCCGTCACCGCCCGGCATCCGGTAGGCACCGCCCGTCCGGAGGTCGATCTCGAGTCCGGGCGAGAGCCAGCAACGCAGTCCGTCGGCGGTCGCGAGAAAGCGCCACACGACCGAGGGCGGTGCAGCGATGTCGACGGAGCGGGTGACGGTCGGGGCCATCGGGGCGTGATCCATGACCGGACAGTAAACCTTACCAATCGGTCATGCAATGCCCAGCGGTGGGATCAACCCCCGGCGGTGGCCATCAGCGCGAGGAAGTCGTCGCGGTCGGGGCCGAGCTTGGGGGCGGGTGGACGCTGGTCCTTCTCGGCGTGGGCGGCGGCAGCACGCTGCAGCACGACCGGGTCGGTCATCAGCGCGTCGGGGGCGTCGAGCATGTTGAGCGAGCGGAAGAACGCCCGGAACACGTCCGGGTCGGTGCGGCTCGCGGGCAGCAACCCGTTGAGGATGAAGTCGCGGGTGGCGACCGCCATCGGGTCGGGCTCCGAGCCGTCGTGCATCGAGGTGTGCAGACCGATCCGGTCGGCGTCCTGACGGCAGGCGAGGGTGTAGTGCGGCTCCATGTCGGTGCGCACCACGCGATCCATCGCATGCGCGAGCGCCGTGCGGTCGCGGCCGTGCTCGACCAGGGCATCGGCAAGTCCCTCGGCGGCGATGCCCGCGAGCGCGCAGCCCTTGCCGTACCAGGGGTTGCTGCCCTGCAGCGCGTCGCCGATCACGACCAGACCGGTGACGACCGGCTCGCCGTCGACCACGAAGCGACGCAGGCGGTTGCGCAGACCGGCCATCGACTCGACGCCCGTGATCGGGTCGGCGAGCCCTTCGGCCGTCCAGGGCTCGAGCGGCTTGAGCGCCCGGATACCGGTCTCCCAGGCGTCGGCGTCGCGCATGCGGGCCATCAGCTCGCGGTCGTTGGTGGGCACACCGAACGTGATCGAGAACGTGCGGTTGTCGCCGTAGAACCCGGCGAACGCGAGGTAGCCGAGGTCGCCGCCGGCGCCGTCCTTGGTGAGCAACGGCAGCTCCTGTCCGGGACGCAACCGGTAGAAGCGCGAGAGGTAGACGATGCCGGCGTCGCTCTGTTCCTCGGTCGGTTGCACGTCGCCGCCGAGCTCGGCGATCCAGTCCATCACCGACGAGTTGCGGCCGCCGCCGACCACGACGAGATCGGCGCTGACGCTGGTGCCGTCGTCGAGACGCAGGCCGCGCACCTCGGTGCCGTCGGCGACCAGCCCGGCGACCCCGACGCCGCCCCGCCACGTGACGCCCGGTTCGGCGGTGACGGCGCGTCGAAGCACCCACTCGATGGTGAGCCGTCGGCAGCACAGCACGACGAGGTCGTCGTCGCCGGGGCGCGGGGAGCGGTCCTCGATCTCGGGCGGCAGCACCCGCTCGAAGGTGAGCTCGGTGGCGCCCTGCTCGAGCAACTCGTCGAGCACGTCGGGAGCCCAGTCCTTCAGGATCTTGCGCAGCCGACCGAGCAGTGCGTGCGACTGGCGGGCGTGCGGCACGCCGCGCCGGTCCCAGCCGTCGAACGCCTCGTCGGCCGTGGCCGGGAGGTCGGTGTCGTCGCGCTCGTACACGGTGACGCGGTGCCCATCGCGGGCGAGCATCAGTGCGGCGAGCATGCCGGCCATGCCGCCACCGACGACGGCGATGTCCTGCGGATCGCTGGTGCGGTGGGCGCGGGTGGTGCGAGCGGAGGTGGTGGTGGTCATGGCTCTCAGAGGCTCCGGAGGAAGTCGACGAGCAGTGCGTTGACCTCGTCGGGCCGCTCCTGCTGGGTCCAGTGACCACAGCCGGGGAGGACCGTCGAGCCGCGCAGCTGCGGGAGGGTGTGTGCGAACGCGGCGATGGCCGGCGCGCCCCAGATGGTGGGGCCGTCGCGGTCTCCGCCGATGAAGAGCGACGGGACGTCGATGCGTGCGCCGCGGAACGCGGCGAGGTCCTCGAAGTCGCGGTCGACGTTGCGGTAGCGGTTGAGCGGCCCGCGCAGGCCGCTGTGCTCGAACTCGCTCGTGTACACGTCGAGGTCGGCTTCGGTGAGCCAGGCCGGCAGCGGGTCGGGAAAGCTGAACCGGTCGCGCATCTTCGCACCGCGCGGGATGGTGGCGATCGTGCCCTTCGACGGATCGGGCGGCGGTGCGTCACCCGATCCGCTGAACATGAAGCCGAGCAGCCAGCCGCGCACGTCGGCCTCGATCTCGGCCTCGGCCCGACCCGGCTCCTGGAAGTACTCGACGTAGAACTCCTCGTCGCCGGCCATGGCCCGCATGGCCACGCTGGGTCGGATCTCGCCGGGCGGGGAGAACGGCACCGACAGGCCGGCCACCGCCGTGAACACGTCGGGGCGCAGCATCGCCGAGTTCCATGCGATCGGGGCACCCCAGTCGTGGCCGATGATCGTGGCGGTGGTCTCGCCGAGCGCCGACACGAGTCCGACGTTGTCGGCCACGAGGCGCACCATCCGGTAGTCCTCGACCGCGAGTGGCTTCGACGAGCGGCCGTAGCCGCGAACATCGATCGCCACGACCCGGAAGCCGGCAGCGGCGATGGCGGGGATCTGGTGGCGCCACGAGTACCACGACTCGGGGAAACCGTGCACCAGGATCACGAGCGGTCCCTCGCCCGCCTCGACGCAGTGCACGCGCGAGCCGGCGACATCGACCACGTGAGACCGGCTCCCCGCCGGGAGCGCTGGATTCGTCATGCGGACAGGATGTCGATCGCGTTCATCCGGGAACGAGTCGTGCCCTCGTCCCCGACGCACGTCACGCCGGCTCACGAACGACGGTGCCCGTGAGCGTCCGGCCCGCCGGCCCACGATGGAGCGAGTCCGTGAGTCGCCGGTCCCGTCTGCGTACCGCTGCCTCACGTACCCCGGGCTGCGTGAGCCACCGGGCCTGTATGCGACCCGCTGGCTCACGAACCCCCGTGGTCCGTGAGCGTGTGGCCCATCTCATCTCATGGAGCATGGGTGACGTGAGTTCACGCGTCCGTGAGCGACCGGCATGCCGGCTCACGAAGGACGGCGTCCGTGAGTCGCCGGGCCCGTGGGCGTGCCGCCGGCTCACGAACCCCGGTGTCCGTGAGTCGCCGGGACCGTGTGCGTGCCGCTGGCTCACGGACCCCTGTGGTCCGTGAGCGTGTGGCCCATCTCATCTCTGGAGCATGGTTGTCCGTGAGCAAGCGCGGCCTCGGGCTCACGAACCCCGGTGTCCGTGAGCCGGCGGGACCGTATGCGTACCGCGAACTCACGGACCTCGGGCACCGTGAGTCGCCGGGCCCGTATCCGTACCGCTGGCTCACGGACCCCACGAGTCCGTGAGCGTGCGGCCCGCCTCGCTTCTGGAGCATGGTTGTCCGTGAGTCGCCGGGACTGTGTGGGTGCCGCTGGCTCACGGACCGAAGACTCCGTGAGTCGCCGGTCTCCCTGGCGGGCCGCTGGCTCACGGACGACGGCGATTCAGCGGGTGGTGATCTGGCCGGCTCTCGCGTCGGGGGCGTAGCCGTCGGCGGCGGTCCAGGTGATCTCGCCGTTGACGACCACCGTGTCGATGCCCTCCTGGCGGCGGATCCAACGGATGCCCTCACCGGGGAAGTCGTCCGAGGCGATCTCCGGGCCGCGACCGATCCGGTCGGCGTCGAACACCACGACGTCGGCAGCGTTGCCGGCGGCCAGCAGACCGCGACCCTGCAGCTTCCAGATCTGGGCCGGGTCGAGCGTGATCTTCTTCACCGCAGCCTCGAGGCTGAGCGACTTGGTGCCGCGCACGAACTCGCTGAACAAGTAGCCGGTGTCGCCGAAGGTGGAGAACGACCCCACGTGCGCGCCGCCGTCGCTGGCACCGACGTGGATGTTCGGGTGTGCGAGCAGGTCGCCGACGACGGGCGAGTTGTTGTGGCCGATGTTGGCGCGGATGAACCAGGTGCCGAGGTCCTCCTCGAGTGCGAGGTCGACGACGGTCTGGCCGTGGGTGGTGCCACGGCCGCGCGCGATGTCGTCGATCGTGCGCCCGATCAGGTCGTTGTTGCGCTCGTGCACGACGTCGCGCACCACGAACGCACCCGCACCGAGCCCACCGTTGGGCCGCTTGGCCAGCGCGTCCATCTCGGCGGCCAGCGCCTCGCGCTGGTCGGCGACGGCGGCAAGCTTGTCGGCGCGATCGCGGATCGACGCCACCCGCCACCACGACGGCATCGTGAGCAGCATCAGGCTGCGCTGGTCGAGCGTGAAGCTGATGTCGATCGGACGGGTCTGCACCTGCGGCCACACGGCGGCGCCCCGCGCCCGGGCGGCGTCGACCGCCTCGACCACGCGCATCACGCCCCGGTGGTTGGCGTCGCTGTGGAACAGCGGCGACAGCGTGGTGGTGACGCCGTGGCGCAGCGAGAGATCGGCGAGCTGCTCGACGCGGGCGATCGTGAGGTCGGTGTCGAAGAACTCGTGGACGATCTGCAGCACGGCGTCGCGCTCGCCCAGCACGGCTGCCAGCGCGTCGAGCTCCTCGGGTCCGGCCCACCGGCTCGGCACCGGGCGGTACGACTCGTCGATGTCGACGAAGCTCGTGGACAAGCCGACGGCCCCGGCGTCGAGGCAGGCCCGCAGCACGTCGCACATCGACCGGATCTCGTCGGCGGTGGCGACGCGCTCCTGCGCGGCGGGGCCCATCACGAACATGCGCAGCACCGAGTGGCCGACGAGCGGCGCGACGTTGAGCGCGATGTTCTCGGCGACCGCGTCGAGCATGCCGCCGAAGGTCTCGCCCCAGCGCCAGTCGACGCCGGCGTCGAACGCCGCTTCGGGCATCTCCTCGATGAGGCGGAACATGCGGCTGAACGCATCGCGCTGATCGATGCGCAAGGGTGCGAGCGACAGCGAGCAGTTGCCCGGCACCACGGTGGTGACGCCGTGCTCGAGCGCGGGGAAGGCGTACGGGTCGAAGCACAGCTGAGCGTCGTAGTGCGTGTGCGGGTCGATGAACCCCGGTGCGACGACGAGGCCGGTGGCATCGAGCACGCGCTGCGCCTCGCCGGCGCGGCCGCCGACGGCCACCACCTTGCCGTCGCGGATCGAGACGTCGCCGCGGCGCGCGGGCAGCCCCGAGCCGTCGACGATCAGACCGTCACGGATGACCAGATCGAGCATGACCTTCCCCCTGTGGTTGTTGCTGCGGTTCGCGTTGTTCGTTCATGCGTTCGAGCGCCGGGAGCACGACGCTCCACTCGCGCCCGACGAGCTCGTCGATCGAAGCGACCCCGGCGTCGTCGAGCGACGCCAGGCACGCTTCCTCGTCGAGCGAGATGGTGGCCGTGCCGCCGTTGTCGTAGGTGATCTCGACCTCGATCTCGGCACGGCCGTCGTGGCCACCGACGAGGGTGGCACGAGAGATCAGCGCGGTCATCGGGCGCCCCGATGAACGCTCATGCGGGCGGCGGCTCCGTGAAGACGACGTCGCTCGGCAGCAGCCCGACCGACCGGCCGAGCCCGGCGCGTGCGGCGAGGTGCAGGTTGTACGAGAGCAGCTGGTGCTCGGCGCCGTCGACGTCCGGCAGTTCGCGCGCGGCGATCGATCCGAGGTCGTCGCCGGGCTGCGGGAAGACGAAGCGGCGTGCACCCATGCGACACATCGTAGGAGTCGGTCGCAGGCCGATCCGGGGTCGGAGCGACCGCCGCGATCGCGGGGACGAGCACCGGCGGCCTCGCGCGCCAGACTGTGCGCGTGAACGTGCGTGCTCGTCGTGGGCCCGGTCGGCCGGCGGGCGGCAAGCTGGTCGTCGATCGCGAACTGCTGCTCGACGCGGCCGAGCGCGTGATCGCGCGCGACGGCGCAGGGGCGTCGATCGAGGCGATCGCGGCCGAGGCGGGTGTGACGAAGCCGATCGTGTACGCGCGAGTCGGCGCCCGTGCCGAGCTGTGCGAGGCGCTCGCCGAGCGCTTCACCGACCGTCTCACCAAGTCCGCTCGAGATCGCGTGAAGAGCCTCGAGCCCAGCCGTGACGCGCTCGTGCAGCTGTTCCGGGCGACGCTCGAGACGATCGGCGAACACCGGTCGCTGTTCCTGTTCGTCAGCCGCGGCGGTGACGACACGGCCGAGCGAACCCTGCACGTGGCCGGCCGATCGGCGCCGCGCCTGGCCGATCTGTACGTGGTGTGGCGCACGGCGCTCGGCCTCGACACGAGCTCGGCCGAACCGTGGGCCTACGGCACGTTGGGCATGCTGAACCTGGTGTCGCTGTGGTGGGTCGAGTCGAGCGACGAGCCGGCGCAGCGGCTGGCCGAGCGGCTCGCCGACCTCGTCTGGCCCGGGCTCGCGTCCGAAAGTTACCGGGAGTAGATTTTCCCCCCGGTCGGTGCTACGGTCCGATCCGTCGGGCATGGGGGTGCCCGCCGATCCGAGGGAGGGCCTTGCCATGACCGCACTCGACCAGCACGCCGTCCAGGCCACGCCCTGGCACCTGCGTGGCAACTGGGCACCCGTGCTCGACGAGCTCACCGTCACCGATCTCCGCGTCACCGGCCAGGTGCCCGCCGAGCTCGAGGGCGTGTACGTGCGCACGGGGCCGAACCCCAAGTCGGGTCGCAGCGACCACTGGTTCTTCGGCGACGGCATGGTGCACGGCGTGCGCCTGGCCGACGGCAAGGCGCAGTGGTACCGCAACCGCTTCGTGCAGACGCCCAACGTCACCGGCGACAGCGGCGACGTGATGGCGAACATGGGCGACCTCACCCGCGGCACGGGCAACACCCATGTGATGCGTCATCAGGACAAGATCCTGTGCCTCGAGGAAGGGCACTGGCCCTGGCAGATCGACGACGAGCTCAACACGCTCGGTTACGTGAACTTCGACGGCAAGCTCACCACCTCGCTCACCGCGCACCCCAAGGTGTGCCCGGCCACCGGCGAGCTGCTCGGCTTCAGCTACCTGAGCCCGCGGCCCCCGTTCCTGCACTACGTCCGCATCGGCGCCGACGGCCAGCTGCTGCAGCTCGAGGGCATCGAGATCCCGAACATGGTGATGATGCACGACTTCAACATCACCCGGAACCATGTGGTGTTCATGGACCTGCCGGTGTGCTTCGACCTCGACGCGCTGGCGACGGGCATGCCGTTCAAGTTCAAGCGCGAGGCCGGCGCACGCCTCGGCGTGATGCCGCGCAACGGCACCAACGCCGACGTCCGCTGGTTCGAGATCGAGCCGTGCTACGTGTTCCACCCGGTCAACGCGTGGGAGGACGGCGACGTCATCACGCTGATGGTGAGCCGCCAGCCCGAGGCGTTCGGCACGAGCAACGACGACTACGCCGAGGTCGGTCGCCTGTGGAAGTGGACGATCGACCTGACGGCCGGCACGGTGCGCGAAGAGCAGATCGACGACCGCCCGGGCGACTTCGGTCGTGTCGACGACCGCCTGGTCGGGCTCGACGCGCAGTACGGCTACCTCATGGCGCTCGCCGGCGAGGGCAACGCCGAAGAGCCGGTGTACGGCTCGGCGCTCTGGAAGTACGACCTGCACACCGGTCGGTGCTGGGAGCACCAGTTGGGCGACGGCGTGCGCGGGGCCGAGCCCGTGTTCGCGCCGCGTTCGGTCGACGCGGCGGAGGACGACGGATGGATCATCTCGTTCGCCCACGACACCACGACCGACGAGTCGACGCTGAGGATCATCGACGCCCGCGACTTCACGTCCGAACCGGTGGCGATCGTGCACCTGCCGCGCCGTGTGCCGTACGGCGCGCACGGCAGCTGGATCCCCGACACGCCGCTGTTCTGACGCCGCGATGAACCGCCCCATCAGCCGCTCGTGGCGCACGATCACCGGCGCGATCGCGCTGGCCGCGCTGGCCACGACCTCCGTCGCCTGCTCGGGCGACGATGACGGCGGTGACGCCGGTGCCACGTCCGCCACGTCGGCGCCGGCCACCGCCGAGACCGCTGCTCCCGCCACGACGGCTGCCGGCGACACCGCCACCACCGTCGCGGACGGCACCGCCACCACCGCGGGCGACACGGCCACCACGGCCGCGCCCGGCGACGCCGGCGAGGACCCGTACCTGGTGTTCCCGACGCTCGGTCCGCCCTCGGGCGACCCGATGGTGATCGGCCTGGTCAACACCGAGGGTGTGCCCGGGCTCGACTTCCCCGACATCCGCGAGGCGATCGAGGGGGGCGTGGCCTACCTCGCCGAGCACGGTGGCATGGGAGCCCGACCCATCCAGCTCGAGACCTGCATCGCCAACGGCTCGCCCGAGGGATCGCAGTCGTGCGCGCAGGAACTGGTCGGCTCGGGCGTCGAGCTCGTGCTGCTGGGCCTCGACATCTTCCCGGACTACGCCACCTACGCCGCAGCCGGTGTGCCCGTGATCGGCGTGCTGCCGATCCTGCCGGGCGACTACTCGGCCGACGCGCTGTTCCTCACGGGCGGCAACGCAACGGTGATGGCGGCGATCGCGGTGGCGGCGAAGGACCACTTCGGCGCCACGTCGGTCGGCATCGTCAGCGCCGACAACGCGGGGTCCAACTCGTCCGAGGCCGCGCTCACCGCGGCGCTCGACCTGGCGGGCATCTCGCACGTGACCGTGAAGGGCGGCGACGAGGAGACCGACGCCGGCTTCCAGGGTCTGGTGCGCGAGGTCACGTCCGACGATCCCGACCTGCTGGTGTCGCTGTACTCCGACGCCGGGTGCATCGGCATGATGCGTGCCCGTGCGTCGTTGGCGATCGACACCCCGGTGGTCACGACCGGCATCTGCAGCGCGACCGAGGTGCTCGAACAGGTGGGCGACGACGCGCTCGGTTGGAGCTTCGCCGGCGTGTCCACGCGTGCCGACACACCGGGCTCGCGCCTGCTGCAGGAGATCATGGGGCCGGTGCTGGGCGTCGAACCCGCCGAGGTCGACCAGGCGTCGCTCGGACTCGGTGCACTCGGGCTGTTCCTCGTGATGTCGCTCGCCGTGTACGCGAACGACGTCGCCGCCACCGGCGACGCGGTGACCGGCACCGCCGTGTACGACTTCCTGGCCACCAGCGACGATCTGAAGCTGTGGCCCGGCACGTCGCCGGTCGATTGCGGCGGCTCCGCGACGTACCCGTCGATCTGCTCGTTCACCTTCCCGTTCGCCGAGTACGTGGGCGACGGCGAGGTGCGCACCATCGAGGGGCTCGAAGCGGTGTCGGTGCTCGACCGCCTGCCCTGAGCATCGACGGACGGACCGGTCGGATCGGACGACGTTGAGCGACTACGTCTTCTTCCTGTTGCTCGGCACGGGCGCGGGAGCGATCATCGCCGCGCTCGGACTCGGGCTCGTGATCACGCACGAGGGATCCGGGGTGGTCAACCTCGCCCAGGGCGCGATGGCCACCTGGGTCGCCTACGTGTACGCCGACCTGCGCACGGGGGCGTACCCGTTCCCCGTGCCCGGGCTGCCGGCGCGCTACCACTTCGGCGGGTCGTGGACGGGTGACGTCGGCTTCCGCTGGGCGTTGATCGGCGCGCTCGTCACCGCAGCGGTGCTCGGGGCGGTGGTGCACCTGGTGGTGTTCCGGCCGCTGCGGCGCGCGCCGGCGCTGGCGAAGGTGGTGGCCGGTGTCGGTTTGGTGATCATGGTGCTCACCCTGGTCGAGCGCCGCTTCGCCGGCGGGTCGTCGATCCGGGTGGCGCCGATCCTGCCGCGCGAGCCGGTGCGCTTCGCCGACGACATCGTCGTGCCGCGCGACGGCCTGTGGCTCGCCGGCATCGTGATCGTGCTCGGCGTGGTGCTGTGGGCGGCATCGCGCTTCACGCGCATCGGACTGCTCACGCGGGCCGCGGCCGACAGCGAGAAGGGCACGATCCTGCTCGGTCGTTCCCCGGAGGTCCCCGCGGCGGTGAGCTTCGTGCTCGCCTCGGTCGTGTGCGGGCTGATGGCGATCCTGGCGGCCCCGATGCTGCAGCTCGGTTCCGGGGTGTTCACGTTCGGCTACCTCGTGCCCGCGCTCGGCGCCGCGCTGCTCGGCCGCTTCCGCAGCGTCGGCATCACCGTCGCCGCCGGCCTCGCGATCGGCATGGTGCAGTCGACGTTCACCAAGCTGCAGGGCGACCTGTCGTGGTTCCCGGAGTACGGCGCACGCGAGGGGCTGCCGTTCCTGGTGATCATCGCCACCATGGCACTGCGCGGCGCAGTGCTGCCCGAACGGGGAGCGGTCGATCGGTGGCGGCTGCCGTCGGTGCCGTCCACCCGACTGCGACCGGTCGCACTGGTGCTGCCGTTGGTGGTGCTGGCCGGCGTGTTGTGGTCGGGACCGCTGTGGCGCGGTGCGTTGATGACGTCGATCATCGGCACGGTGATGGCGCTGTCGTTCGTGGTGTTGTCGGGCTTCGCGGGGCAGACCTCGCTCGCGCAGTCGGCCTTCGCCGGGGTGGCCGGGTTCGCGCTGTCGAAGCTCGCCACGTCGTGGGACGTGCCGTTCCCGATCGCACCCGTCCTGGCCGTCGCCGTGGCCACGGCGTTCGGCGTGGTGCTCGGCCTGCCGGCGTTGCGTCTGCGCGGCACCGACCTCGCGATCGTCACGCTCGCCGGCGGGGTCGCGATCAGCGAGTTCGTGTTCAAGAACCCGAAGTACGTCGGCGACGCGTCGACCGGCGGGGCGAAGGTGCCCAACCCGGAGTTGTTCGGCTGGGATCTCGGCCTCGTGTACGGCACCGATTCGTCGCGGCCGGTGTTCGGCGTGTTCTTGTTGCTGGTCGCCACCGTGCTCGTGGTCCTGGTGGTGCACCTGCGCGCCAGCGCGACCGGTCGACGGATCCTCGCGGTGCGGTCCAACGAGCGCGCTGCCGCAGCGGCGGGCATCCACGTGGCCGGCACGAAGCTGGTGGCGTTCACGATGTCGGCCGCGCTGGCCGCGGTGGCGGGATGTCTGGTCGCCTACCGGTTCGGGTCGGTGAGCGACGCGTCGTACGGCGTGATGGCCTCGCTGACCGCGTTGGCGTTCGCGTACCTGGGCGGTGTGGGCAGCGTGGGCGGCGCCGTGGCGGCCGGGATGCTCGTGCCGTCGGGGGTGGTGTTCTTCGGGCTCTCGCGGCTGTCGGGCGAGGTCGGTCCATGGGATGCGTTCATCGGCGGCGCAGTGCTCGTCGCGATGGCGGTGCTGCAGCCCGAGGGCGTGGCGGGCGCCTGGCGATCTCGCACCGCCCGCCGGCGTGCTGCCCGGGCCACGGTGGAGGCGTCGGCATGAGCGCGCTGCTCCGCACCGACGGTCTCTCGGTGTCGTATGGCGGTGTGCGCGCGGTCAGCGACGTGCAGCTCACGGTCGCGCCGGGCGAGCTGGTGGGGCTGATCGGCCCCAACGGTGCGGGCAAGACCACGCTCATCGACGCCGTCACCGGCTTCGTGCGCTGCACCGGCCGGATCACGTTCGACGGTCGCGACGTCACCGATCTGGCACCGCACCGGCGCGCCCGCCTCGGCATGACGCGCACGTTCCAGTCGCTCGAACTGTTCGACGATCTCACGGTGGCCGAGAACGTGGCGGCGTCGATCGAGCGGCCGACGTGGCGCAGCACGGTCACCGATCTGTTGCGCCCTCGAGCGGCCTCGACGGCGGGCGCGGTGGGCGACGCGCTCGGCCTGCTCGGTCTCGACGGCCTGGCCGACCGCCTGCCGACCGAGCTCGGCCACGGCCAACGTCGGCTCGTGGCGTGTGCGCGTGCGGTGGCAGGTCGTCCGGCGCTCGTCTGCATGGACGAGCCGGCGGCCGGGCTCGACACGGCCGAGTCGAGGGCGCTCGGTGCGCATCTCCGCGCGATCACCGCGCAGGGCTCGGCGATCTTGCTGGTCGATCACGACATGTCGATGGTGCTCGACGTGTGCGACCGCGTGTACGTGCTCGAGTTCGGCGTCACGATCGCCGAGGGCACGCCCGACGAGGTGCGTCGCGACCCCGCGGTGGTGGCCGCCTATCTGGGCCGCACGGCCGGAGGTGACGCGTGACCCCGGCGCTCGAGCTGCGTGGCCTGACCGCCGGCTACGGAGGTGTGCCGGCGGTGCGCGGGCTCGACCTGCACGTCGGTGCGGGCGAGGTGGTGGCACTGCTCGGGGCCAACGGCGCCGGCAAGTCGACCACGCTGCTGGCGACGTCGGGCCTGGCCGAGCGCCTGGCCGGCGACGTGGTGGTGCTCGGTCGCGAGACGCGCGGCATGCGTCCCACCGCTGTCGCACGGCTCGGCATGGCGCACGTGCCCGAGGACCGGGCGTTGTTCCCGAGCCTCACCGTCGCCGAGAACCTGCGTGTCGCAGGCGGTCGGTCGCGCGCCGATCTGCGCCGCGCCGTCGAACACTTCCCGGCGCTCGAGCCGCTGCTCGACCGGCGCGCCGGGCTGCTGTCGGGCGGCGAGCAGCAGATGCTCGCGCTGGCGCGGGCGCTGGTCACCGAGCCACGTCTGTTGCTGGTCGACGAGATGAGTCTGGGGCTCGCGCCCGTGATCGTCGAACGCCTGTTGCCGGTGGTGCGCGAGGTGGCCGATGCCACCGGCGCCGGCGTGCTGCTGGTCGAGCAGCACGTCGACCTCGCGCTGTCGATCGCCGATCGCGCCTACGTGCTGCGCCACGGCGAGCTGGCCGCGACGGGCAGCGCAGCCGAGCTGCGCGCGCACCCCGAGCTGTTCACGAGCAACTACCTCGGCGAGGGCTGACGATCCGCCCTCGTGCCGCGAGGCACCGTCCGGCGGGGCCGGTTGTCTGGTACTTGTCTGGTCTAGACTCGGCGTCGGCACGAACCGATCCGCACCCCCGTGCGGCGATCCGAACGAAGGCGAGCTCCCCATGTCCTCCAAGATCATCTACACCCACACCGACGAGGCCCCACTGCTCGCCACGTACTCGTTCCTGCCGATCATCCAGGCGTTCGCCAAGGCGGCCGACGTCGAGATCGAGACCCGCGACATCTCGCTGGCCGGCCGGATCATCGCCCAGTTCCCCGACCTGCTCACCCCGGAACAGCGCATCGGCGACCACCTGGCCGAGCTCGGCCAGCTCGCCCTGTTGCCCGAGGCCAACATCATCAAGCTGCCCAACATCTCGGCATCGCAGCCCCAGCTCGACGCGACGATCAAGGAGCTGCAGGACCAGGGCTACGCGTTGCCCGACTATCCGTCCAACCCCGCCACCGACGCCGAGCGCGACATCAAGGCCCGCTACGACAAGGTCAAGGGCTCGGCCGTCAACCCGGTGCTGCGCGAGGGCAACTCCGACCGCCGCGCGCCGCTGTCGGTGAAGAACTACGCCAAGAGCCACCCCCACTCGATGGGAGCCTGGTCGACCGACTCGAAGACCAACGTCGCCACCATGACCACCGGGGACTTCCGCCACAACGAGCAGTCGGTCACCATCGCCGAGGCCGGCTCGTTGCGCATCGAGCACGTCGCCGCCGACGGCACCGTCACGGTGCTGAAGCCGTCGCTGAAGGTGCTCGCCGGTGAGGTGATCGACGGCACGTTCATGAGCAAGGACGCACTCGTCGCGTTCCTGCAGGGCGCCGTCGCCCGCGCCAAGAGCGAGGGCGTGCTGTTCTCCCTGCACATGAAGGCCACGATGATGAAGGTCTCCGATCCGATCATCTTCGGTCACGCCGTGAAGGTGTTCTTCGCCGACGTGTTCGCGAAGCACGCCGATGCGCTGGCCGCTGCCGGCGCCAACCCGAACAACGGCCTCGGCGCGGTGCTGTCGGCGATCGAGTCGCTGCCGGCCGACCAGAAGGCCGCGATCGACGCCGACCTGCAGGCCGCCATCGCCGCCGGCCCGGCGCTCGCGATGGTCGACTCCGACCGGGGCATCACCAACCTGCACGTGCCGAGCGACGTGATCGTCGACGCCTCGATGCCGGCCATGATCCGCACCTCGGGCCACATGTGGAACGCCGAGGGCAAGGAGCAGGACACCCTCGCGGTCATCCCCGACTCCAGCTACGCCGGCGTGTACCAGACGGTCATCGACTTCTGTCGTGCCCACGGCGCGCTCGATCCGTCGACGATGGGCTCGGTGCCCAATGTCGGCCTCATGGCCCAGCAGGCCGAGGAGTACGGCTCGCACGACAAGACCTTCGAGGTCCCCGCCGACGGCACCGTGCGCGTGGTCGACGAGGCCGGCACGGAACTGATGAGCCACCAGGTGGGCGCGGGCGACATCTGGCGCATGTGCCAGGCGAAGGACCTGCCGATCCAGGACTGGGTGAAGCTCGCCGTCACCCGTGCGCGGTTGTCGAACACGCCCGCGGTGTTCTGGCTCGACGAGGACCGCCCGCACGACGCGCAGCTGATCGCCAAGGTGCGTCAGTACCTGCCACAGCACGACACCACCGGCCTGCAGATCGAGATCATGTCGCCCGAGCGGGCCACGCAGTTCTCGCTCGAGCGGATCGTCGAGGGCAAGGACACGATCTCGGTCACCGGCAACGTGCTGCGCGACTATCTCACCGACCTGTTCCCGATCCTCGAGCTCGGCACCAGCGCCAAGATGCTGTCGATCGTGCCGCTGATGAACGGCGGCGGCCTGTTCGAGACCGGTGCCGGTGGGTCGGCGCCCAAGCACGTGCAGCAGTTGGTGAAGGAGAACTACCTGCGCTGGGACTCGCTCGGCGAGTTCCTCGCGCTCGCCGCCTCGCTCGAGCACCTCGCGCAGTTCTCGGGCAACCAGCGCGCCCAGGTGCTCGCCGATGCGCTCGACGTGGCCACCGGCAAGCTGCTCGACAACGACAAGTCGCCGGCCCGCCGGGTCGGCCAGATCGACAACCGCGGCAGCCACTTCTACATCGCGCTCTACTGGGCACAGGCGCTGGCGGCGCAGTCGAAGGACGAGGCGCTCCGCGACCGGTTCGCACCGCTCGCGGAGCTGCTGACGGCGAACGAGGCCATGATCAACGAGGAGCTCCTCGCCGTGCAGGGCAAGCCCGCCGACATCGGCGGCTACTACGCCCCGGACCCCGTGAAGACCACGGCGGTGATGCGGCCGAGCGCCACGCTCAACGCGGCCATCGACAACGCCTGACGGTTCCGACCGATCCGCGGACGAGAGGCGAGTGGCACAGGGCCGCTCGCCTCTCGGCGCGTTCGGGGTCGGGTCAGAGCAGCGCGCCGTACACCAGCGCGCGGAGCTGACCGGGGAAGTTGAAGGTGCCCGACGGCATCAGCTGGGTCATGAACACCACGCCGAGCTCCTCGGCCGGATCGACCCAGAACGTGGTCGAGGCCGCACCGCCCCACATGAACGCGCCCTTCGTGCCCACCACACCGGCCGGGCCGGGGCCCTTCGAGACCGCCACGGTCAGGCCGAAGCCGTTGCCCTCGAAGCCCACCTCGCCGTAGCCCATCGGCAACGCGAGGGCGCTCATGTCGGCATCGCCTTCGAGATGGTTGGTCGCCAGCAGCTCGATGGTCTTGCGGCCGAGCACCCGCCGACCGTCGACGGCGCCGCCGGACGCGAGCATCGTGACGAAGCGGACGTAGTCGGCCGTCGTGCCGACCAGGCCGCCGCCGCCGTTGAACAGCTTGGGCTTGCGCAGGTAGGCACTCTTCGTGGGGTCGTCCATCAGCACGAGTTCCTTGCGGCTGTTGCGTCCGTAGTTCGCGGCGAACCGGTCGACCTTGTCGGCCGGCACCCAGAAGTCGGTGTCCACCATGCCGAGCGGCTCGAAGATCGCGGTGCGCAGGTACTCGTCGTACGGCAGGCCGGACATGATCTCCACGAGGCGGGCGGCGATGTCCATGCCGTGCGAGTACAGCCAGTGCTGCCCGGGCTGGAAGCGCAGCGGCCAGCCGCCCATCATCGCCGCCATCGACGCGAGGTCCTGGCCCTCGAGCCAGTTGCGCTCGCCCAGCACGAGGTCGCCGTTCTCGAAGCCGTAGCCGATGCCCGACGTGTGGGTGAGGATGTCGCGGATCGTGGGCGGACGGTGGGCGGGCACGATGCGAGCGCCACCGTTGGGGTCGGACTCGCGGACCGTCATGTTCTTCCACTCGGGGATCCAGCGGTCGACCGCGTCGTCGAGCTGGAAGTGGCCCTGCTCGTAGAGCGTCATCATCGCCACGCCGGTGATCGGCTTGGTCATCGAGTAGAGACGCCAGATCGCGTCGTCGGCCACCGGCACCTGCCGCTCGCGGTCCTGCAGCCCGAAGCTCTCGAAGTACCCGACCGTGCCGCCGCGCACGATCGCCACCTGTGCACCAGCGATCTTGCCCGAGTCGAGGTAGCGGCTCCGCAGGTGCTGCCCGATCCGCTCGAGCCGTCCCTCGTCGAGCCCAGCGCCCTCTGCGTCAACCTTCATGTCGATCCCCTTCGACGTCGTGACCGTGCGGTCGTCCCCGCCGACAGGTTGCCACGCCCGCCGCGCCCGGTCCGATCCGACCGTCCGGGTGTTCGGTGGGCTGGTGATCAGACGTCGGCGAACCGGGGTGCGCCAGGCTCGAGCTCGACCCTCGCGGCGTTGGCCGCGTAGCTGATCGCGTGGTACCAGCCCGCGAGCATGAACAGGTCGAGTGACTGCTCGTCGCTCAGGTGGGCACGGAGACGATTCCAGAGGTCGTCGTCGAGGTCGGCGCCGTCGTGCAGTGCGTCGGTCGCCTCGATCAACACACGGTCGCGCTCGTCCGTCCAGCACGGGTCCGACGCATCGCCGTGGGTGAGCGAGCGCACCTGTGCGCCGTCGAGGCCCACCCGATCGGCGAAGAAGGCGATGTGCACGCCCCACTCGTACTCGCACCTGCACCTCGCACAGGTGCGGTCGATCACGATCTCGCGGTCGCGCATGGTGAGCGAGAGACGGCGGCTGAGCTCGTAGCCGCCCCAGCCGCCCATGGCCGTGGCCATCGGCAGGTTGCGGACGAAGGTGCGGAACAGGGCGATGGGCGGCATGCCAGGCGGCATCATCTGCTCGAGGCGGGCGGCGACGTCGTCGTCGTACGGCGGGCCGACGGGGGTGATGCGGGTCACGGGTGCTCCTCTCGATGTTTCTGAATCCGAAACGCCGTGACAGAGTAGCGTTGCGGAATCAGAAACGTCGAAGAAACGAGAGGCGGGGGATGACGGCTCGAGCTCGGCCGGTGCCCGGACGACCCGTCCGCGGGTCCACCACGGGACGCCCGCTCATGGCGGCGATGGATCTCCTCGGTCGCCGGTGGACGCTGCGTCTGCTGTGGGAGCTACGAGCCGGGCCGGTGGGGGCGCGTGCGCTGCTGTCGGTGTGCGAGGGATTGTCGTCGAGCGTTCTCTACGAACGGCTGCGAGATCTCACCGATGCCGCGCTGGTGGTGCAGCGGGACGACGGCGAGTACGAGCTGACGAAGATCGGGCGGGAACTCGGGGAGTCGTTGCAGCCGCTCGACGCCTGGGCTCGCCGCTGGTCGCGGTCGTTCGAGCCGGACGCCCGCACGCGATGAGTTCGCCGGCGACGGCACGTCGACATCTGCAGCTGCGTTCCGGAGGAGGACGACGACGATGACGAGGTCGAAGGCCGGGCCGCTCGACATCACGTTCACGGCCACGCTCGGGCGTGTGCGCGAGGGCGACACGTGGACCTGCGTCCAGATGCCCGGCTCTGCCGAGGTGTTCGGCACCCGCGGTCTGGTGAAGGTGGCCGGCACGGTCGACGGTGTGCCGTTCCGCAGCTCGTTCATGGCGCTCGGCGACGGCACCCACAAACTGCCCATCGCCGCGGCGATCCGGAAGGCGATCGGCAAGACCGATGGCGACGACGTGGTCGTCCACCTCGAGCAGCGCTTGAGCTGACCGGTGTCGGCGTGGGCCGATTTCCACGGGAATCGGAGGACGTGACGTGACGGCGAGCGGTCAGCGCCGAGCGCGCTGGACGCGCTCGATCGTCTCGCTGATCGCGAGCAGGACCGCGGCGGCGCCGAGCCCCCACCACAGCCCGGCCGCCACGCCGAGGATCACCCCGGCCGCGACGATCGCGATGAGCCAGATGACCTGAGACCGACGGAGGCGGAGGCTGCGTTGCTGCGGCACGCGGTCATCATGGCCGCCACCTCGAGTCTGCAGGGTGATCCCCGTAGGGGGTTCGGCAACCGTGCGGGCGGGTCGGATCTTCCGGGTGCCACGCTCGGCCGAACCACCAGGAAATCCGAGATCACTGGCACCCAAGCCATCCGGCGCCAATTCCTGGGTGCCAGTGAGTTCTCACCGATGCAGCTCAACCGGAAGTCGTGGCGCCCAGAACATCGCCTGTCGGGTCTGGCGCGCACGACGTCGCGGCCCGCCGGCGCCGGCGATCAGACCTGTTCGAAGGCGGTGATGATGCCGGGGAAGTTGCGGACCTTGGCCCCGGCGGCGTCGCGGGCGGACAGGGCGAACGAGCCCGCCGAGACCTCGCTCACCACGCCGTCGGCGTCGCGGACGAGCACCGAGCCGGCGTCGGTGGTGCCGATCACCGCCACCACCGGGCCCGACTTCGGGGTCACCTGGGCGCACTTCACGCCCTTGGTGGCGCGGCCCTGCAGCGGGAACTCCGAGATCGCCACACGGCGTGCGCCGCCCTTGCCCTGCACCACCAGCAGGCGGTCGTCGTCGGCGGCCGGGTGCACCGCACCGGCCACCTCGTCGCCCGGCACCAGTTTGATGCCGCGCACACCGGCAGCGGAGCGCCCCATCGGGCGCACGTCGTCGGGCACGAACCGCACCGCCTGACCGCCACGGGTGGCGATCAGCACCGGCTGGTCGCCGTGGAACTCGAGCACCTGCACCACCCGGGCGCCGGCCGACACCTTCACCAGCGAGATGCCGCCCTTGCGGTCGCCGCCCGCCAGGTCGTCGCCCTCGATCCGCTTCACCTGCCCGTCGCTCATGACGAGCAGCAGATCGGTCGGCAACGTGGCGTCGGTGTACCAACCGAGCACCTTGTCGGTGGGATCGAGCCCGGCGAACACGTTGACCGCGGCGGTGGGCTTGTCGGTCGGGATCGCGGCCCCCAATGCGCGGTGCAGCTGACCCGAGGCGGTGATCACCACCAGGTTCTGCGCGGTGGAGGTGTCGAACGTGCGCAGCGGCTCGAGCTTGGGCTTCGCCTTCGAGCCCGAACGCATCGCCTGCAGATAGCCATTGGCGTCGATCATCACGGCGATCGGCTCGTCGAGCACCATCGCCGCTTTCGACACGCGCTGCACGACCTCGGTCGTGATCGTGGTGACGCGTGGTGCGACACCGTCGAACTGGGGGAGTACGGCCTCGAGCTCGGTGCCGACCTGACGGCGCAAGGCGGTGGGCGAGCCGAGCAGCTTGCGCAGCTTGGCCGCCTCCTTCTCGAGCTCGATCGCCTCCTTCTTGAACTCGATGACGGCATCTTCGGTGAGTTGACCGAGGCTCAGGTCGAGCACCGCGTTGGCCTGGCCCTCGTCGATCTCGAACTCGGCCATCAACGACGTGCGTGCGATCGCGCGCGTCTTCGACGTTCGCACGATCTGGATCGTGCGGTCGATGTCGAGCAGCACTGCGAGGAAGCCCTGCAACCGGTGCAGGCGGTCGTCGATCTTGGCCAGACGTCGCTCGGACCGGCGGACGATCACACGGACGCGGTGGTCGATCCAGGCCTGGATGACCGAACGCAGGTTGTAGAGGCGCACCGAGCCGCGCTCGTCGAGGAAGTGCATCTGCACCTTGTTGGTGACCTGCAGGTTGGTCCAGCGCAGCAACGCCGGGATCACCTGCTCGGCCGTGATGCCCGACGCGAGCCCGAGCGTGAGCCGGGTCGCGCCATCGCTCGACTCGTCGTTGTAGTCGACGATGCCCGCCAGGTTGCCCTCGTCGAGCGCATCGCCCACGGCGGCGATGAACTTCTCGGTCGAGCCGGTGGTGGTGTCGGCGTACGGGAGCGAGGTGATCACCAGCTGCTGGCGGCCGCGGCCGAGCTCTTCGACCGTCCATGCACCGCGCACGACCACGCGGCCGACGCCGGCACGGTAGATGTCGGTCATCTCGTCGCCGTTGGTGATGGTGCACTCCTGCGGGAACGACGGCCCCGGCAGGTGCTCCATCAACTCGTCGACCGTGGCCTTCGGGTTGGCGATCAGGTGCAGCGTGGCGGCGATGACCTCGCGGGGGTCGTGCGGCGGCAGGTACGACGACAGGCCGACCGCGATGCCGTTGGCCCCGTTGACCAGCAGGTGTGGGAACGCTGCCGGGAGGACGACCGGCTCCTCGGTGGAGCCCTCGTAGTTCTCGACCATCGGCACCGTGCCCTGGTCGATGTCGTCGAGCAGCAGCACCCCGGCGAAGCCGAGACGGGTCTCGGTGTAGCGGGCCGCTGCCGGCGAGAAGTCGGGGCTGCCGTAGTTGCCGTGGAAGTCGAGCAGCGGCACCAGGTTGGCGAACGGCTGCGCCAGGCGCGTGAGCGCGTCGGCGATCGACTGGTCGCCGTGCGGGTGGAACAGCGCCATCGTGTCGCCGACCACGCGGGCGGTCTTCACGAACGGCCGATCGGGCAGCAACCGCTGCACGTGCATGTCCCAGAGGATGCGGCGGTGCACCGGCTTGAGCCCGTCGGCGGCCGACGGGACCGCACGGTCCTCGATCACCTGCTGTCCGTAGGCGAAGTAGTCGCGGTCGAGCTGCTCGACCGCGGGGAGGTCGACGACGATCTCCTCGAAGTCGATCGTGGGGACGACCTTGTGCTTGCCGGCGCCCTTCTTGGCGGCCATCAGTTGCTCCTCGCGAGGTCGAGCGATTCACCGGTGCGTTCGAGGAACCACGCCTTGCGCGCCTCGCTCTTCGGACCGAACAGCTTCTCGGTCAGCTTGGCCAGGCCGGCGGGATCGTCGACGACGACCCGGCCGATCGTGCGACCCGAGCCGATGACGAGCCGCAGCTCCTGGTGGTCCATCTCGCCCAGCCCCTTCATGCGGCTGACATGTGCCCGGTGGTCGGGGTGTTCGGCGCGGAACGCGGCCAGCGCCGCGTCGTCGGCCAGGTAGATCCGCTCGCCGCGCAGCATGGTGGACCACAGCGGCGGCAGCGCGTAGAACAGGCGGCCGCTCTCGATGAACCCCGGGCACCACGTGTAGAGGAACGCCTTGATGAGCGAGCGGATGTGCAGCCCGTCGTTGTCGGCGTCGGCCACACAGACGATGCGGTCGTAGCGGAACTTGTCGAGGTCGAAGTCGTCGCCGATGCCGCACCCCATCGACAGGATCAGGTCGGCCAGCGACTTGACCACGCGGTCGACCGATTCCTTGTAGGTGTTGAGCGGCTTGCCGCGCAGCGGCAGGATCGCCTGGAACGACGGGTCGCGGGCGTCGAGCGCGGTGCCGCCCGCCGAGTCGCCCTCGACGATGAGCAGCTCCTTCGGCCGGTCGGTCTTGCCGGTGCAGTCGCGCAGCTTGGGCGGCAGCCCGTTGCGCGACTTCGAGCCCTTCGACAGCAGCGCCCGAGCGGCTTGCTGCTCGGCGTTGGACTTGGTTCGCGACCGCATCGCCGACACGGCCAGGTCGGCCACGCGCTTCGCGTCGGCCGGGTTCTCCTCGAGCCAGCGGGTCATGATCGGCAGCACGATCGCCCGGGTGCGCGCCGCCGCCTCGGTGTTCATCAGCTTCGACTTCGAGTTGCCCGCGAACTGTGGCCCGGGGATCATGATCGACACGACCGTCATGGCCGCACCGAAGATGTCGCGCGTGGTGGGCACCTGCTCCTTGTCCTTCAGCAGGCCGCGGTCGGTGACGTAGCGCTGCACGGCCTCGGTGATCGCGGTGCGGAAGCCCGTGATGTGCTGGCCGCCCTCGGGAGTGCTGACGCCGTTGGCGTAGCCGATCGAGGTGTCGCGGCCGTCGACGGTCCAGGCGAGCGCAGCGTGCACGGTGGTGTCGTCGACCTCGCCGTGGAAGCTGAGCACCGGCGACACCGCGTCGCTCTCGGACGTGAGCTCGGCCACCAGGTCGGCGACGCCCCCCTGCGAGCACCACTCGGTGACGACCGGGTTGGCCGGGTCGCGCTCGTCGCGCAGTTCGAACGCGAGCCCGGGGTGCACGAAGCTCTTGTGGCGGAAGCGCTCGGCGATGAGGCGGGTGGACCACTGCGGCTTGGTGAACGGCACGCCGTGCTCGTCGCTGAACAGCGACAGGTCGGGCCAGAAGCGGATGATGGTGCCGGTGGTGGACTTCGACTTCGTGGGGCCGACGTCGTGCAGGGGCTCGTGCGGCACGCCCGGGGTGAGGGCGCCGTTGCGCTCCTTCATCAACCGCAGGCTGATCGCATGGCGGCGTCCGTTGCGCCACACCTCGGCGTCGAGGCGGGTGGACAGGCCGGTGACCACCGACGCACCCACGCCGTGCAGGCCGCCCGACACCTTGTACGAGCCGCCGTCGAACTTGCCGCCGGCGTTGGTCTCGGTGAGCACGACCTCGAGCGCCGACCGGCCGCGGTGCGGCCCCTCCTTGAACGGGTCGACCGGGATGCCGCGACCCTCGTCGCGCACCTCGACCGAACCGTCGCGGTGCAGGATCACCACGATCCGCTCGCCGTGCCCACCCATCGCCTCGTCGACGGAGTTGTCGACGATCTCCCAGATCAGGTGGTGCAGACCGGCCACGCCCATGCCGGCCGACCCCAGGTACATGAGCGGGCGATGGCGGACGTGGGCCAGGCCGGAGAGCGCCTGGATCGACGACGCGTCGTACGCGGTGGTCGCGGTGGTGGCGGACATGCTGGGGTGGTTCCTCGGAACGGACGGATCGGGGGGTCGGGATTCTGGGGTCGGGATCGGCGCGCTCGGTCACCTGCGCCGCCGGGAGATGGTGCCTCACCGGTGTGACGTCGAGCGCTGCACCCCGATTCCAGCACAGCCGACGGCCTGCGTCGGGGCATGCCCGCTCGCCCGAGCAGCCGTCGCGCCGCCGGGGTAGCCTCCTGCGACCGATCCCACCCGACCCCCGAGAGGACCGCAGATGGCTGGAGGCCTGGTCGGCCTGCTGGACGACGTCGCCGCACTGGCGAAGCTGGCTGCCGCATCGATCGACGACGTGGGCGCCGCCGCGGGGCGCGCCAGCGTGAAGGCCGCGGGTGTGGTGGTCGACGACACCGCCGTCACCCCCACTTACGTGCACGGGCTGGCGGCCGAGCGCGAACTGCCGATCATCAAACGGATCGCGAAGGGCTCGCTGCGCAACAAGCTGCTCTTCATCCTCCCTGCGGCGATGGTGCTGAGCGCGATCTCCGAGAGCCTGGTCGAGGTGATCCTGATGTGCGGCGGTACCTTCCTCTGCTACGAGGGCGCGCACAAGATCCATCACCGCTTCGCCCACCGCGACCACGATCCGGAGGAGGACCTGCCGGCGGTCGCACTCGACGAGGACGCCGAGGAGAAGACGATCGCCGGGGCGATCCGGACCGACTTCATCCTCTCGGGCGAGATCATGGTGATCTCGCTGAAGGAGGTGCTCGACGAGAGCATCGTGTCGCGGGCGGTGATCCTCGTGATCGTCGCGATCCTCATCACCATCGCGGTGTACGGCGTGGTGGCGCTGATCGTGAAGATGGACGACGTCGGGCTCAAGATGGTCGAGTCGGGCAAGCCGTCGGCGATGCGCATCGGACGCGGCTTGGTGAACGGCATGCCGAAGCTGCTGTCGCTGTTGTCCACCGTGGGCACCGCGGCGATGCTGTGGGTCGGCGGCCACATCCTGATCGCCGGCTCGCACGAGCTCGGATGGCACTGGCCCCACGACGTGGTGCACGACCTCGCCGCACCCGCGCACGACCTGTCCGGGGTCGGCGGGGTGCTCGGCTGGCTGGTCGAGACCGGTGTGTCCGCACTGGTGGGGCTCGCCGTCGGCTTCCTGGTGGTGGCGATCGTCGCTCGGATCCCCCGTCGTTCGAAGGGCGCCCACGGGGCGACGGCGCACTGATCGGGTCCGCCGAGCCGGCGGGCACCGTCAGTCGTCGAGCCAGTCGGTCGTGTCGCTCGTACCGGCCAGCTCGAGCACGAGCGCGTCGAGCAGATCGGCCACCATCGGGCCGATCGGCGCACCGTCGGGTGCGAGCAGGCCCGGATCGAAGTCCTGCCAGGGCGACAGCGTCGACAGCTCGGGCGCCAGCGGTCCGCCGGTGAGTCGTGCCATCCGCTTCGCCGACAGGCCGGTGGTCGCGATCAGCACCAGCGCTCGTCCTGCCGCGCTCAGCGGCAGACCGGGCATGCGGATCCACGACTGAGCCGCTGCGGCGCGCTCGGCCACCGGTGCGTACGCCGTCCGCTTCCCGAACATGCCGCGACGACCCTGCTCGACCAGGTCGCCGGACGCGACCAGCGCTGCGTCGACCTGCGGCCCGAGGTCGCGCAGCGACCGGACGGCGCGATCGACGTCGAGTTGCTTGGTCACGCCGGCGAGCGTCTGCTCGACGAACGCCGTGAGACCGCCGACGGGCGGGCCGGGGACGAGCGAGAGTCGCCGACCCCCGGGACCCTCGTCGTCGGCGGCCGGCGCGACGGCCAGCCGGCGGGCGAGCGCCAGATCGGCCAACCCGGCGATCGCGAGGCGCGCGAACCCGGAGTTGCCGAGCACCCGCCACGGGTCGCCCGACGGGTCGGCCCAGGCCGCGAGATGGATGGTCGGCAGGATCATCAGCGCGCCGTCGCGCCGCCGAGCACCATCCGGTGGAAGGCGAGCATCTCGTCGCGGAACAGTTCGGGCTGCCCGGCGGTGCTGCCCAGCCGAGCGCCCCGCTGACCGAACCCGGCGGCCATGGCTGCGCGGAACTGGTCGAGGTCGGTGCGCGCCGGATCGGGCACACCCGTGGTCGGGTCGATCATCGAGCCGTCGTCGGCGAGGAACTCGATCGGTGCGTTCGGCGACACCCGTGCCTCGGGCAGGTCGTGCACGTCCTCGTACCGGTCGAAGCTGTGGTGTGCCCCGGCCACCACGCGCATCGTCGCGGCGCCGCCGGCCACCGCGATCGCCTGGATCTGTGCCTGCACCGCCATCACCGAGCACCACTCGTCCTGGTCGCCGATGATCGCCCGTACCACGGTGCCCGCCACGTCAGGCCGAGCGAACTGCTGACCGCACCACGGGTACGCGGCGAACACGCCGGCCAGTGCCAGATCGCCCACCACGGCGTCGGCGAAGGGTCGCATCGCCGCCATGATCACGGCCGCGCCGCCGCGGCTGTGCCCCTGTGCCACCACGCGCGACTCGTCGACCCTCGAGTCGGCCGCGAGCACCTGCAATGTGGCGAGCACGTCGAACGCACTGGCGGCGAAGGAGTACTGGGTCTGATTGGCGACGGTCGAGGAGACGGCTCGCGCACCGAACGGATCGACCAGACACACGCCGTACCCCTCGCTCGACAACGTCTGGGTGTGCATCACGTGGTTGGCCGACACCCCGGCGCTGCCCGGCAGCACGATCACCACCGGGTGTGGTCCCGGCCCGTCGGGCAGGGTGAGCACCGCATCGAGTTCGAGCCGGACGCACGCATCGGGCGCGGTGATCGCCTGATGGAAGTTCACCGGGTTCGCGGTGGGGATGCGGATGAGCTCGACGTGGCCGGCGACGAGTTCACCGGCCACGCCCGCGAGGGTGTGGTCCATGCGCGGGATCGTAGGCCGCGCCGCGGGCGTCACCGGTCGAGCGGTGGATGCCGGCGAGACACGGATCAGTTGCCGACGACCTCGATGCCGTCGATCATCGCGTCCATCAGCGCCGCGTCGGCGACGGTCAGGACGAGGATCGCACGGGAGACCGTGCCGTCGACGGCGACCCACGTGACGGTCGGCGAGACCCGCGCCACGAGGATCGGGGTGTCGTCGGCGAGCACGACCGAACGCCGTTCGAGCTCGATCGTGTCACCCGGATGGTTCATCAGGTTCAGTTCGGCCCGCAGGTGGGTTTCGAGCGGCGTCGAGTCGGTCGGCTCGAGTTGCAGGAACACGTGCTCGTCGCCCGACGGTGACAGGCACATGTACCCGTCGAACGACGTGGACGGTGCGGCCCAGTCCGACGGCGCCGCGACCCAGTAGTCGATCTGGCGGCCGTCGGGCTCGATGAAGCTGTGGCAGTGCGTGCGGTCGGTGAGGCGATCGAACGCCGTCGGATCGAACTCGATCGAGGTGGCCACCGTCTCGGCGATCTCGAACGCCCGATCGTCCGACGCAGCGGTCTCGATGACGAAGTACTCGGAGGCGACCTCGACGAGCATCAGCGACATCGGTTCCGGTCCGCGCCGCCCGGTGATCCGGATCGCCTCGTGGGATCCGAGATCGATCGGAGCCGACGCGGTGTCGGCGACCCCGTCGGCGGCGAGCATCTCGACCACTCCCGTTGCCGCGACGGCCGGTGGCAAGGTGCGCAGCGGGTGCAACAGCCGGGACACGGTCACGGTGGCGCTCGACGAGCCGTCGCTCGCCTCGAGCAGCGGTTGCTTGGCCGCCAGGTCGATCTCCGAGTCGCCCTCGTAGGGCCCCTCCGGGGCCGTGGCCTCGAACGTGAGCGCCTCGGACCCGCTCCGCCAGCCACCCGGGAGGGTCAGGGCGAACGAGCCATGGACGAACGACACCGGCTCGGCCGGCGACACCGGCTCGGCCGGCGCCGCCGCCTCGCTCGGCGCCGCCACCTCGCTCCGCGCCGCCACCACGCCGCCGTCGGAACCGCAGGCACCGAGACAGGCGACGGCGAGCAGCAGCGCGGTGAAAGATGTCGGACGGAGGTGCGAGCCGTGGCGGTGACGTGTGTCCACGCCGATCACGACGGCGACATCACGCCCCGGTTACCCACGAAGGGATCGTGACGACGAAGGGTCGGTAGGCCGATGCGTTCGCGGTCACGCCCGACAGGCTCCAGCGGTTCGACGACAGCACGACCACGAGACGACCGTCGTCGACCCATGGCATCAGCACCGCGCCATACGTGACGCACTCGGTGCACCGCGCCGCGACGGTCACGCGGTCCGCCACGCGCCAGGGTCCCTCCACCCGATCGGCGACCTCCACCACCAACTCGTCGCCGAACCACTCGTCCTGCTTGGAGACGGCCACCCATGTCGTGCCGAGACGCCGGACGCTCGCCGCGTGCGACGAGCCGCCCGACAGCACCGCGACGGGGTTTGCCCCGTCGGTCGACCAGCCCTGCATCGTCAGGTACTCCGGCGCCGAGGTGAACTGCCCGAGCGGCACACGGGCCACCGTGGTGGAGGCGGAGCAGGCGTCGAGTCCGAGGTGCACGCCGACATCGGGTGGGGCGAACTGTCGGTAGCAGTTGCCGAACAGGTAGCTGTACTGGTCGTCGTCGGCGATCGAGTAGCCGAACAGGTGCGACGACGGGTCGGGTGCCTCGTCGAACGAGCGGAGCTCGAGCGTGGCGCCGTCGAACACGGCCAGCCACGTCGCCACCGGCAGCGCACCCTCGGCTGCGCCGGTGCCGTTCAGGTTGTACATCTCGGCCACGAACACGTAGAGGTGCCCGTCCGCGCCGACCGCGCCGTCGAGCGGCCAGAACCAGCGCAGCATCGGATCCTCGAGCTCGCCGCCGATCCACGAACGCGACGCGCTCGCCCCGGGCAACGGCGACACGCAGCTGCCGTCCTGCACGAGCCCGCCGTTGTGCGCGAACCGGTTCGGGTCGAGCGTCTCGCCCGTTCCCGCGAACACGTCCTGGAAGAGCCACACGATCCGGCCGTCGGCGAGTGGGTAGGCGTGTGCGTAGTCGCCACCCGACACCATGCCGGCGCCGGTGCGCAGCTGGACGTCGAGCGCTTCCGACGTGAGTTCGGTGCGGCACCCGTGGCTGCCGATGGTGGGTGTGGTGGGTGCTGCGGGGTCGACGACGAGTCGAGTCGACCCGGAGGGCACGACGTCGACGTCCTCGTCGGGGCGGGGGACCGGCGCCGCCGACGCCACCTCGGGGGCGGCCGGCTCGATCGGCGCGTCCACGGTCGGCGTGGCTCCTGGCAACATCGACGCCACCGCCTCGGACACGAGGGGCGCCGTCTGCCAGCACACCACGGCGACGACGGCGGCGACGAAGACGTGGTCGGCGTCGAGCCGGAAGATGCGTCGCCCCACTGCCGGGACCTCCTCGGACGGAAATGAGAGTCGTCCCTGAGAGTCCGAGGAGGTCGCCGCCCGTCACGCCACCGGGTGCGGCGGCGCCCGGCGCGAGCGTCAGCTCATCTCGATCAGCAGGTCGCCGAGCACGTTGAGCCCGTCGGTCATCCGTGGCGTGGGCGCCACCTGGTCGGCGGGGGTGCTGACGTACAGCTGCTGCTCGATCGCGGCGACGCCGGCGAGCGCAGGCTCGGCCCCGAGCTGGGCCTGCAGCTCGGCGGCCGCCGCCACGGGGTCGGCGCCGCGAGGCGTGATGAGCCAGACCACGTCGGGATCGGCCGCGGCGACCTCGTCGAGGTCGATCGACGATCCGCCGCCGGCGA
>WBZL01000530.1_pt1 | contig 38536 bp, 37 predicted proteins | sample 5204291 | NCBI WGS metagenome assembly WBZL01 (sample SAMN12344345, study PRJNA552823) | activated sludge metagenome | biome: Activated sludge suspended growth; feature: Nitrification reactor; material: Wastewater; isolation source: activated sludge from nitrification reactor of wastewater... | reverse complement strand
CGCCACGCGAATGTGACAGAAAGGTGTGGTCCCGCAGCGATCGAGCTGCTTTGTCGAGGTCACCTCCACTGCGATCGGCAAGAAAAAGACTGACCAGATTGACGATCCGCGTACGCGCCTCCTCGATATTCGGCCGCAAATACTGCGTCCCGAAATACTCGGCAATCTGCAGCATTCCCTTCGGGGCGTCGTTCAGGATACTGGCAACCCTATGCTGATCGATGATCCCATGGTGCACCCCGTACGCGAGCGCCTTTTCGAAAAAAGGCCGCGCATCGAATACTGCGATCTGCTGGTAGCTAGGCGGCATGGACGATCACATTCTTCTGTGGGTAGCCGGTCATTCAAAAGCCTGCGACTATAGTGCCGACTCTTCCTCCGGCCCGGCACGCAAGCTGTCCGCGGAATCTGGCCTTACCAGGTCGGACGACATGAGTTCTTCGGCCCTGACCCGCGCGCGCAGGATTAGCAGGACCTCCCGAAAGATCTCCGGGTATTGGTAACGAAGTGTCCAGGCCAGTTCCATCCAGTCATGATCATTAACTTCACTGTGCGCCAGGAAAGGACGATTGACACCGGGATCGGCGAGCGCGTCCAGACGTTCCTCGTCGGTCATGTCGTCGGCAGATTCTTCTGCGTCGGCAAAGAAATCAAAGGTCGCCGTCTTGAAAAAATGCTCGATGTTTTCGACACGCTCGCAGAAATAATCGGCCAGGGCATCGCAGCCACCTTCGAGTTCCCCGATCGCCTCGAGGAACTCGCCGGGATCGCTGCCAGCCCGGAAAAGCACCGAATTGATCATGCCGTGCAATCGCTCGTGACTTTGGTCGCCATAACGCCGTTCGAGGACGATTGCCCGGGCGAATTGCTCTGGGGAGACCAATAGGTTCACCACCGATTCACGGGACGAATCGAAGTCGCGCAGAACGGCCAGCAAGTCTTTGGCTGGAAAGTCGTCGAGCGCCACCACCAAGGCATCGTCACCATCGCTTTCCGCCAGCGAAGCCAGGGCTGCTTCGGCACCGACGATATCGCCAAGGTGGATCAGTCTCCCTGCTCTCACCAGTACCGGATGGCTCATCAGTGCTCCCCCGAAAATTGATCTTTCCGATCAAACCCCTGTTCGGCGAGCCAGTCGGCACCGGACTCTCCGAGGTCGATGCCGTCATCGAAATCCTGCTCGTTCTGGTCGCCGTCGACACGCTGGTCTGTAAGCCGTCCATGCGCTGGTTCTGAGGGCGCTGCAAAGCGCCCTTGCAGATATTCCAGGCAGGCGGTCACCACCATGAACCGGTCGCCGTTCGGGTCCTTGAGGGCGACCTCGGCGAGGGCCTCGGCCCAGGGTTCCAGCTCCACCGCCGCCAGCAGCGTTGACCAGCCGGGCAAGTCTTCGGGCTCCCGTGCGGAAAGATCCCGCATCACTTCTGGACTGGCAAAACGCATGCCGCCGTGGAAAGCAACGGCAACCATTTCCGGATTGCACTCGATCATTGGCAGGAGTTGCGCAAGCTGCCCGCGCTTTGCCTTGAGCCGCTTGGCCAAGACATCGTGCCCGGCCGAATCGGTCATCAAGTCGTCCAGCTCGGCGTCATAAGCAGACTTCAGATCTTCAAAGAATAGCGACAGCCTCACGACAGTACTCCTTCAAGATAATTTTTCCAGATTTCCCGCGCAGTTTCCAAAGGCTTATCGAGAAGATTACGACGTCGATTCTCATCATAGACCTGTCGACGAGCGGTATCAGAAAGCGTTTCATAGGCTTCCTGAACGTCGCGAAAGAGGTCGGTCGCCTCCGGAGCCTTGTTGCGGTCTGGGTGGAGCAGCAAAGCCTTTCTGCGGTAGGCAGTCTTGAGCACATCGTTTGAGGCATCACTGGCGATCCCGAGTATGGCGTAATAGTCTTTCATGCGTTCTCACCGAGACGGTTGCTCCGGACACTTCAGGCAACGACCATGACTTCGACTTTCCCATCTCATCCCCGACCCCTCCCACGGCCTGCGTTTCATCGCCGGCTGGTGGCGCACAGCAGTGCTCCACCAGCCGGCCTTCGCCTCCACAAGTGAGGAGGCGAGATTCGTGAGTCGCGACGCGATTTCACTTCAACATCGCTTGGGAAAGGCCGAGACGATGCCACAGGGTCGTGGTCAGCTCCACCTGGTTGAGCGTATAGAAATGCAGGCCGGGAGCACCACTGGCCAGCAGTTTTGCGCAAAGCGCGCTGACCACATCAAGACCGAAAGCGCGGATCGACAAGGTATCGTCACCGTAGCTTTCAAGTTTTTTTCTGACCCAGCGCGGTATCTCCGCGCCACAGTTATCCGAGAAGCGGGCAAGACTGCTGTAACTGGAGATCGGCATGATGCCGGGGACGATCGGGACATCGATTCCGACCGCCTGGCACTCGTCGATGAAGTATGCGTAGGCGTCGAAGTTGTAGAAGTACTGCGTGATCGCTGAATCGGCACCGGCGTCGAGCTTGCGTTTGAAAGCCAGGAGATCGTCCATCGGGCTTTTTGCCTGTGGATGATATTCCGGATAGGCTGCAACTTCGATATGGAACCAGTCGCCCGTTTCGGCACGAATGAACTCGACGAGTTCATTGGCATAGCGAAAGGTGCCCGGTCTGGCCATACCCGACGGCAGGTCGCCGCGCAGCGCAACCAGATGACGAATACCCTGTGCCTGATACTGTTCGAGAATGCTGCGAATGCTGTCCTGGGTTGATCCGATGCAAGACAGGTGCGGTGCTGCCTGGTGACCTTCACGCTGGATTTCAAGTACGGTCTGCAGAGTGCGGTCACGCGTCGAACCGCCGGCACCAAAAGTGACCGAGAAAAACCGGGGTTTCAGGAGCGCCAGGCGAGCACGCGCGGCCCTCAACTTTTCCGCACCCTCCGGAGTTTGCGGTGGAAAAAGCTCGAGGCTGAAAACGGGAGGCTGCGGTGTCATGAGTCGGTAAATGTCAGTAGCGATATTGCTCGGACTTGTAAGGACCTTCCTTTGCCACCCCGATGTAGGCGGCCTGCTGATCGGTCAGCTCGGAAAGCTCGGCATTGAGCTTCTTGAGCTGCAGGCGGGCCACCTTCTCGTCGAGGTGCTTGGGCAGGGTATACACCCCGACCGGATAGTCGGCATTGCGTGTAAACAGTTCAATCTGGGCGATCGTCTGGTTGGCGAACGAGGAACTCATCACGTACGAGGGATGGCCGGTACCGCAACCGAGGTTGACCAGACGACCTTTGGCCAGGAGGATGATGCGCTTGCCATCGGGGAAGACGACATGATCGACCTGCGGCTTGATCTCTTCCCAGACATAAGCTTCGATCGAGGCAACGTCGATTTCGTTGTCGAAGTGGCCGATGTTGCAGACGATCGCCTGATCCTTCATCCGGGCCATGTGCGCATGGGTGATCACATGGTAGTTGCCGGTGCAGGTGACGAAGATATCGGCCTTGTCAGCCGCGTAATCCATGGTGACCACGCGGTAGCCTTCCATGGCTGCCTGCAAGGCACAGATCGGGTCAATTTCGGTGACCCACACCTGTGCGGACAAGGCGCGCATGGCTTGTGCCGAGCCTTTGCCGACGTCGCCGTAACCGGCGATCAGGGCAATCTTGCCGGCGATCATCACGTCGGTGGCACGTTTGATGCCATCGACCAATGATTCGCGGCATCCGTAGAGGTTGTCAAACTTGGATTTGGTGACCGAATCGTTGACATTGATTGCCGGAAACTTGAGCTCGCCCCTGGCGTGCATCTGGTACAAGCGATGCACGCCGGTCGTGGTTTCCTCGGTCACACCCTTGACTGCTGCCAGACGACGCGAGTACCAAGTCGGATCGCTGGCCAGTTTGGCCTTGATCGCGGCAAAGAGGATCGCCTCTTCCCCAGAAGTCGGGCTGGCAAGGACCGAAGCGTCGTTTTCGGCTCGGGCACCAAGGTGCAGGAGCAACGTCGCGTCGCCGCCATCGTCGAGGATCATGTTGCTGTAACCCGCATCCGGCCATTCAAAGACGCGGTGGGTGTAGTCCCAATAATCTTCCAGCGACTCGCCCTTGACAGCAAAAACCGACACTCCAGAAGCTGCGACAGCCGCAGCGGCGTGATCCTGGGTCGAAAAGATGTTGCATGAAGCCCACCGTACTTCAGCACCGAGGGTAACCAGGGTCTCGATTAGTACGGCGGTCTGAATCGTCATGTGCAGCGAACCGGTAATGCGTGCACCCTGGAGAGGCCTGGTGGCCGCGAATTCTTCACGAATCGCCATCAGTCCCGGCATCTCGGTTTCGGCAATACGAATTTCCTTGCGGCCCCATTCGGCGAGGCCAAGGTCAGCAATCACATAGTTTTGAGTAGCAGCATCCGACACGGTAAGGCTCCTTGAGAACGGTGACCAGGGGACGGAAGCTGTCGGGCATCTCTGCTGAAGGACTTCAGCCTGCGCCCATCCCTCTCCTCGCGCCCGGCACGGGTTGGTTGGATGAGCGCCGTTTGAATAATCCGAGCCTGAAACTGTCGGACGACAGCCCTGCAGCGCTCCTCGGATCGAGTCTGGATTATAAATCGGCTTGGCAAGTACTGACCAGTGTTAGTACGCGAGCGAATCGTAGGTCCGTCGCCTGCCCTGGATTTCGATGCTGACCTGATTGGGTGCACAGATCGCGATCTCGCCGGGGCGAGTCAGCCAACCCTGACGCACGCAGTATTGCCGGGGACCTGGATCTGCGGCAACCCGCACCCGACGCTGGTCGACGACAACCGTTGTCATGCCCAGTGGCCCAGGGACTTCAATGCGGCGATTGCGCGCCAGCTCAAGTTCTGAGAACACCTCACCACCACGCTTGACGATGACTTTTTCAGCGACGCCGGTCTGCCATGCCCAAGGAAATGACGCTGCGCAAACACACAAACCCAAAATGACCAGCAGCCAGTCGCCGGACCTGAACAGCCCGACCCAGAGCATCACGGATTCTCGCCAATCACCATTGGAAAGCGCAACTCGCGGTGACGGACCAATACACGCGCACACCCCCGAAACTCGCGCCCCAACCATTCGGCAAAGTAGACCGAGCGATGCTGGCCACCCGTGCAACCGATGCCTACAGTCAGATAATTTCGGCTGTCCCGAACATATGACGGCAGCCATGTGCGAATGAAGCCAGCAATGTCGCCACGCATACGCAGCACTTCGGGCTCGGCTTCGAGGAAATCAATGACGGGTGCGTCACGGCCGGTCAGCAGACGCAGGATGGGATCGTAGTGCGGATTGGGCAAGCAACGAACATCGAAAACGAGGTCGGCGTCGAGCGGCATCCCATGCTTGAACCCAAACGATTCGAAAAGTAATGTCAGTCCCTGACAGGAATCTGAAGGAAGATCTCTGGCCACGAACTGGCGAACCCACTCGCGAAGTGCGCTGGCTTTGACGCCGCTGGTATCGATATGATGACCGAGGGCCGTCAACTCGGCAAGACGAACCCGTTCTTCGGTAATGGCCTCTGTCAACGTCAGCTTGTCGCTGGCCAGGGGATGTCGGCGTCGGGTTTCAGAGTAGCGCTTGATCAAGGTTGCATCCTGCGCATCGAGAAACAGGAATTGCAGGTCAAGATCGTTGGCGCGCAGGGCATCAAGCTGCAAGGGAAGCATGGCCACGCTATCGCCACCGCGAATGTCGATCACGACTCCCACCTGGTCGTAGCCCTGTTGCTCAAGTTGTCCGACGAGCGGCTGCAATAACTGTGATGGCAGGTTGTCCACGCAGAAATAGTTGGCGTCCTCAAGCACTTTGAGGGCGATCGATTTACCCGAACCGGACAGGCCACTGATGAGAACGAGATGCATGCTTCGGAGCATAACGGATGCCCGGCGTGATGAGCAAGCCATTCGCCGCGAGGTTTTTGTATCTTATTGAATTTCAATAGGTTATTCTTCTATTGGAAGCTTCTGCGGCGACTCATGATGGAATCCCTTCCGTGAGAGTCGCAGTGCGACCCTCCCCTCTCCCTGCCAGCCGGATACCTGTCCTTGTATCAAGAAGATCCATATATAAATCTTACAATAATTATAGTGATAACAAACTTGTTGATATGTTTTTTTATCCAAAAAAATCAAAATCTTATGTCAGATTTTTGGGTTGCGGAAAGACGGTATGGGGATGTGGACAGAATCTGAAAACTTATCCACAAGCCCGTTTTGCCAGGCTTATTCACTGCTTTTCAGAGGTTTTTCCCTGACTTTTCCCATGACTGGGTGGCTTTTCGGTACTGCCATGAGACCTAGATCTGCAATAAACTCTTCTTTCCAAGCAATTGGTTCGAACTCATGACAACTCTGCATATTCCTTTCCTTGCCGACCTTGTGACAATTCGGCGCGATATCCACGCTCACCCGGAACTTGCCTTCGATGAACGGCGAACAGCCGAATTAGTGGCTCGCGAATTGACCAGCTATGGACTGGAAATTGATTGTGGCCTGGCACGTACTGGCGTTGTTGGCACCCTGTGCAAGGGCAGCAGTCCTCGTGCGATCGGACTCAGGGCTGACATGGACGCACTTCCTTTGTGTGAGAAGAACGACTTTCCACACCGTTCCAGAAACGATGGACGCATGCATGCCTGCGGTCACGACGGACATACGGCAATTTTGCTGGGTGCCGCGCGCTATATGGCCGAGCATCGGAATGATCTTGATTTCAACGGCACCGTTTACTTCATTTTCCAGCCTGCCGAAGAGTCTGAGGGAGGCGCCGAGGTGATGATTGCCGAAGGGCTGTTCGAGAGATTTCCGATGGACGCGGTCTTTGGTCTGCACAACTGGCCAGGTATTCCTGTCGGCGAGATGGCCGTGATGCCGGGGCCCGTGATGGCTGGCACCTGCACTTTTGAAATCTGGGTACGGGGGCAGGGTTGCCATGCCGCGATGCCACATCAGGGGGTCGACACGCTGGTCGTCAGCAGTCATCTGCTGCTCGCGTTGCAGACTGTCGTTGCCCGCAACCTGCATCCCTGCGAGTCGGCGGTGGTGAGTGTCACTCAGATGCATGCCGGTGAAGCCTGGAATGTGATCCCCGATGATGCTGTTCTGCGCGGTACGATCCGCAGTTTCAACATTGAAACCCAGAATCTTGTCGAAGGCGCAATCGAGCGGTTGTGCAACGGCATTGCCCACACATTTGGAGCGCAGATTGCGGTGTGTTTCGACCATCGTTATCCTCCGACGGTCAACAGTGTTTCGGAAACGGAAGTCTGTCGGCGTGTGGCGAGCGACCTGCTTGGCGCTGATCAAGTGCATGCGCACGAACTTCCCTCGATGGGTGCCGAGGATTTCGCTTATATGCTTCGCGAAAAGCCAGGTTGCTACGTCTGGCTGGGCAATGGCCCGGGCTCCGGGGGTTGCACCCTGCACAATCCACATTATGATTTCAACGACGAGATCCTGGCGCTGGGAGTAAGTTACTGGGTCAAGTTGGTTGAAGCGGTGCTGGGGCGTCAGTCCTGACTGAAGCAGCCCGGCTCCCTCCTCCGAGCCAAGGCAGGTGGCGTCTCCGCTGACCATGGAAACCATGGGTAGATCGGCGCGTACCGTTAGCCAACGAAACCGCCGTCTTTTTTGTTACACTCGCCAGCTGAACCCATGGGCAGCGTACCCGAGGATCGGCAAAACGCGCCGATCCCCCTGTTTCAAAAAGATGGTGGGGAGTACCCGGTGCAGTATTCAGGCACCCCCCGAGTCCGGGCCGAAGCCAAGACTCCCAAGACCATAAAAGGAGAACAGCGAGGAGAGTGTAATGGCGGGGACTTACAAGCAACTTACGTCTGTTAAAGCAAGAGCGGCACGCCGTGCGAATTCTTCTCGCTGAAGACGACCGAATCATTGCTGATGGCCTGTGCCGGTCACTGCGTCAGGGAGGCTACGCGATCGATTGTGCCTACAATGGCACTGACGCTGATACGGCCTTGTTAACCAATCCCTACGATCTACTGATTCTCGATCTTGGCCTACCGAAAATGCCGGGTTGGGATGTGCTGCGTCGTCTACGGGCGCGCAATGCAACGACTCCGGTATTGATTCTGACTGCGCTTGATGGGATCGATGACCGGGTGAAGGGGCTCGATCTCGGGGCTGACGACTATATGGCCAAACCCTTTGAACTGGCTGAACTTGAGGCTCGTGTGCGGGCGCTGAGCCGTCGGTCGTCGGGTACTTCACGGATGATCCAGTGCGGGTCGCTGACTTTCGATCAGACCGACCGCTGCGCACTGGTCAATGGCGAGATGCTCGATCTTTCGGCACGTGAACTGGGCCTGCTCGAGATTCTCCTGTCGCGGGCAAAACGCCTGGTCAGCAAGGATCAATTGGTGGATCACCTCTGCGGTTGGGGCGAGGAGGTCAGCCACAATGCGATCGAGGTCTATATCCACCGCTTGCGCAAGAAGCTCGAATCAACCGGAGTTAACATCATTACCGTGCGTGGGCTCGGCTACAGTCTTGAGAAACCTGCGGAAGCGAGAAAATCCTGATATCCAGCGCTCGCTGTTTGGCGAGATTCTCGACTGGATGTTGGCCCCGCTCCTTTTCGTGTGGCCGATCAGCATTGCGTTTACGCACTACTTCGCCAATAGTGTTGCCAGTTTCCCGTACGATCAGTCCTTGCGCGAACATGTGCTCGCCATATCGCGCCAGGTCAGCTTCATCGACGGGCAACCGCAAATGGCTTTACCGAGTCTGGCACAACTCTTCCTGCGCTCGGACGAGACCGATAACGTCTATTTTCACATGCTCGATCAAAATGGTCAGTTGATCGCCGGCGATCCGGAACTGCCTGTGCCAAAAATGGCGGGCATGCTCTCGAAGAATGAACATAGTGAAGTGCTTTTCCGCGATGACGAGTACCACGGACAGTCCCTGCGCATAGCCTACATGTCGCTGTTCGAAGCAGGAGCAGGACTGGGCAACGGGCAAGGTGTCCTGATTGAAGTCGGTGAAACCACCGAGAAACGTTCTCAACTGGCGAACAAGATCATCGCCAGTGTCATCCTTCCACAGTTCGTGATCATTCCGCTCGCGGTAATCCTGGTTTGGTTCGGTCTGTCGCAGGGTTTGCGCCCACTGACGCGTTTGCGTGACCGGATTGCAGCCCGTCGTGAAGCCGATCTATCGCCGATTGCCCTGCGCCGTATCCCTGAAGAATTGCGCCCGCTGACCGAAGCATTCAATTCGATGTTGACAAGAATGCAACAAAACGTGACTGCACAGCGCCGTTTCATCGCCGATGCTGCGCATCAGATGCGGACCCCGCTGACCGGCCTGAAGACGCAGGCGCAGTTGGCGATCCGCGAAACCGACCCAGCCGAACTGCGGCACGCCCTCAGGCAGATCCTGAACGGGGCTGACCGTGCCTCGCATCTGGTCGATCAACTACTGGCTCTGGCCCGTGCAGAGGCGAGCGAGCACTCGCAGCAGACGCTGGTGGCGCTCGACCTTGATCACTTGTTACGAGAGGTCGTGGAAAACTGGGTTGTGCTGGCGCTCGAAAAATGTATAGACCTGGGTTATGAGCCTGCCGGTAGCGTGCTTATCCTGGGCAATGCCTTCCTCCTGCGTGAAATGATCAACAACCTGCTCGATAATGCTTTGCGCTATACCCCTCCTGGGGGACGGGTGACCGCGCGGGTGGTTGCGCAAGGTGATTTTGCCCTGCTTGAAATCGAGGATAGCGGGCCAGGGATTTCCGATGCCGAATCCCAGAGGGTTTTCGACCGCTTTTACCGTGTCGATGGCACCGATGGTGAGGGCAGTGGCCTGGGATTGGCCATCGTTCGCGAGATTGCAGAGGTCCATCAGGCTGCAGCCAGCCTGCGCCCGAACAACCGAGACATGGAAATTGGTGAGCCCAGCGGCTGTGTCGCCAGGATCGTCTTCCCGGTGTATGGCCCGCAGCGTTCCCAGTCCTTGGCACAGGAACCTGTTCAGACTGGTTTTGCCTGATTGCCGATCGAGCATCCAACGCTCACCTGCACCAGTGGACCCGTTGCCTCCCGTGCGGGAAGCCGTCAGACCAGCTTTCGCAGTTGGGTGGGGGCAACTTCGACCATGAAATCCCAGAATGCGGCCAATGCGGGGGTCAGGTGTTTGCTCTTGTGGCGAACGATATGCCAGCGACGCATCACGGGTGTTCCTTCGACCCTGAGGATGCTCAGGCGTTCGGCTTTCAGTTCGAGGCCGAGTGTGTGCTGGGAAATGAAACTGATGCCAAGACCCGCCACCACTGCCTGCTTGATCGCTTCGTTGCTACCCATTTCCATGCCGATGCGCGGCTTGACCGAACGTTCGAGAAAGAATTCCTCCATTGCCGATCGTGTGCCCGATCCCGATTCGCGGACGATCAGCATTTCGTCCGCAAGGTCCTCGACAGCTACGTTGGGCAGCCGGCTCAAGGGATGTGCGGTGCTGGCAATGATCACCAGCGGATGCGGTGCAAAGGCCACCGCCACAGCGTCGAGTTCGGCCGGCGGACGGCCCATGATAGCCAGGTCGACCTCGTTGCCGGCGAGCAGACGACTGACAGTATCCCGGTTGTCGATCAGCATCCGGATACGCACGTCGGCCTGCGTCTTGCGAAACTCGGCCAGCAGCCCGGGTGCGAAATATTCAGCCGTGCTGGCCACGGCGACAGCAATGCGTCCGCCCTTCAATCCTTTCAGAGCGAGCAGCGCTTCATCCGCCTCCTTCAGCGACTGCAGGATCTGGCGCGTATGGCTGAGAAGAATTTCGCCAGCTTCGGTCAGAAAGACGCGTTTGCCAATCCGTTCGAACAACAGGGTGCCGCTGACTTCCTCGAGCTGTTTGATCTGCAGTGAGATGGCAGCATGCGTCAGGTGCAGCTTTTCCGCTGCACGCGCAAACGACAGATGACTGGCGGCGACCGAAAAGATCTGGAGTTGGCGGATGGTGGCGTTTCTCATCGATAAGGTTGTGTTAAATTAAATGAACAATACGTTTAACTAGCGTTTTTGTATCAGACCGCTAGAATCCGGACAATCCCTGGATCGACAAGATTTCAATCGCCTGGAGTATCACCATGCTATGCGGACGAACCAACGTTAACAAATTCCTGATCGAGGAACAGCGCCGGAATCCAGCGCTATTCGGCGATTTTTCGATGCTCATCAGCGACGTCGTGCGCTCGTGCAAGGCCATTGCACAGGGAGTTTCGCGGGGCTCACTGGCCGGTGTGCTGGGTGATGAAGGTCGTGAGAACGTTCAAGGCGAGGCCCAGAAAAAACTTGACGTGCTGGCCAACCAGGCGTTCATTCACCACTGTGAATGGGGTGGCCATCTGGCCGCGATGGCGTCGGAAGAAATGGAAGACATCCATCGGATTCCATCCGAGCATCCTCGTGGCAAGTATCTGCTGGTCTTCGACCCGCTCGATGGTTCGTCGAACATTGACGTCAACCTGTCGGTGGGCAGCATTTTTTCAGTCCTGCGCTGCCCCGAGAATTGTAATGCCGACGCACTGACTGCAGCCGATTTTCTACAATCCGGCAGCCGCCAGGTCGCCGCTGGCTACGCACTTTACGGTCCATCGACGATGTTGGTGCTCACCGTTGGCAGTGGTGTATATGGGTTCACGCTCGATCGTAACATCGGCGAGTTCCTGCTGACACACCCGCATCTCGTGATTTCACCGGAAACCCGCGAGTTTGCGATCAATGCTTCCAACGAGCGTTTCTGGGAGCCGCCGGTGCAGCGCTACGTCAGCGAGTGTCTGGCAGGCAAGACCGGCATTCGCGGCAAGGACTTCAACATGCGCTGGGTAGCTTCGATGGTCGCCGAGGTCCATCGGATTCTGATGCGCGGCGGCGTTTTCTTGTACCCGCGCGATAGCAAGGACATCTCCAGACCGGGGCGACTGCGCCTGATGTACGAGGCTAATCCGATGGCAATGATCGTTGGTCAGGCCGGTGGCCTGGCATCAACCGGCAAGGAACGTATTCTCGATGTGCAGCCAACCAGCCTGCACCAGCGGGTGCCAGTCATTCTGGGTTCGCGCGACGAGGTAGAGCGTATCGAACGCTACCACCGCGAACATGAAACCGGTGAAGACCAGCCGTACAAATCGCCCCTCTTTTCGACGCGAACCCTGTTCAGGGATGACTGAGCAGCGGCCGCGAACCGGAAAAACACCCTTTACGCAACGGAGCCACATCTCATGTCGATCAAAAATCCAGTCATCGCAATCACCGGTTCTTCGGGCGCCGGCACGACCTCTGTCACGCGCGCGTTCCAACACATCTTTCGGCGCGAGAAGCTCAACGCCGCGATCATCGAGGGGGACAGTTTTCACCGTTACGACCGAGAGGCGATGCGCGCAACGATGGCTGAGAGAAGCCTCACCGGCGACAACCATTTCAGCCATTTCGGACCCGAGGCCAATCTGTTGGCCGAACTTGAAGGACTGTTTCGCGAATACGGCGAGAGTGGCCGCGGCAAGAGTCGCCACTACGTTCACGACGATGCCGAGGCCAAGCTTTATGGCTCGCCACCAGGAACCTTCACCGAATGGAGCGATCTGCCGGCGGGCACCGATCTGCTCTTCTATGAAGGCCTGCACGGTGCTGCCCAGACCGATGCCATCGATATCAGTCGCCATGTGGACCTCTGTGTTGGTGTCGTGCCGATCATCAATCTCGAATGGATTCAGAAACTGCATCGTGACAAAGCGCAGCGTGGTTACTCAACCGAGGCGGTGATGGATACCATCCTGCGGCGGATGCCTGACTACATCCATTACATCTGCCCGCAATTCTCCAGGACACACGTCAATTTCCAGCGCGTGCCAACGGTGGATACTTCGAATCCCTTCATCGCCCAGGATATTCCGTCGCAGGACGAAAGCATGCTGGTGATCCGTTTCGCTAATCCCAAGGGGATCGACTTTGCCTATCTGCTGAGCATGCTGCACGACTCGTTCATGTCGCGGCCGAACATCATCGTCTGTCCCGGTGGCAAGATGGGTCTGGCGATGCAGATCATCTTCACGCCCATGATCATGCAGTTGATGGACAAGAAGCGTCGTTCACGCTGAACGCAGCGGCAAGCCGTGTTGCCCCCTTGTGTTGACCAAACGGTCATGACTTTTCCAGGCACCCCCGATCATGAAAGTCATGAACGTTCCCCTCTCCCCCGGCCCCTCCCCCGCGAGGGGGGAGGGGAGATTCGTGAGTCGCTGACGCGACTTTCACAGTAACCTAGCCCCGATGAAAGGAGACTGTCTTGCCCACTGAATCCCGCAAATTCCGCCGCCGCTGCGCCAATGCGCTGCGCTTTCTTGCCATTGACGCCGTTCAGGCAGCCAATTCCGGCCACCCTGGAATGCCGATGGGCATGGCAGACATCGCTGAGGTCCTCTGGCGCCACCATCTCAAACACAACCCGGCCAATCCCCGATGGCATGACCGCGACCGCTTCGTGCTGTCGAACGGGCATGGGTCGATGCTGATCTACGCCTTGCTGCACCTCAGCGGTTACGATTTGCCGATCGACGAATTGAAACGCTTCCGGCAACTTCATTCCAAAACCCCTGGGCACCCCGAATTCGGCATCACCCCCGGCATTGAAACGACTACTGGCCCCCTCGGCCAGGGCCTTGCCAACGCAGTCGGCATGGCCCTGGCGGAAAGGCTGCTGGCCGAGACCTTCAACCGTGACGGGCATCGAATCGTCGACCACTATACCTATGCCTTCATCGGGGATGGCTGTCTGATGGAAGGCATTTCGCACGAGGCCTGTTCGCTGGCTGGGCGACTGTCCTTGTCCAAGCTGATCGTTTTTTACGATGACAACGATATTTCGATCGATGGCCATGTACAGCCCTGGTTTGCCGATGACACGGCAAAACGCTTCGAAGCCTACGGCTGGCGGGTGGTCTCCCACTGCGATGGCCATGATGCCGATTCGATCGAGGCTGCAATCCGTATCGCCAGGACCGCAACCGGGCGGCCGACGCTGATCTGCTGCAAGACGATGATCGGTTTCGGTTCGCCGAACAAGAGTGGCACACACGATGTGCACGGTGCCCCTCTCGGTGCCGCTGAGATCGCCAATACCCGTCGCCAGCTTGAATGGCCTTTCGCCGCTTTCGAAGTGCCCGCCGACGTGCGCGCCGGCTGGAATGCAAGGGCCAGGGGAGAAGCCGCGGAATATGCCTGGGAAGCGAACTTCGCCGCCTATCGTGCCGCCTATCCCGAACTGGCCGCCGAATTCGAACGCCGGATGCGTGGGGAACTACCCGCTGATTGGCCGGATCATGTCGCCTCGCTGCTTGCCCAATGGGCGACCCGGACCCCTGCGGTTGCCACGCGCAAGGCCTCGCAGAACGTCATCGAAGCGATTGCCCCGCTGCTGCCCGAACTGCTGGGGGGGTCGGCCGACCTGACCGGATCAAACCTGACCAACTGGAGCGGCACCCGGCCGGCGAACCGGGAGGCTGGCGGCAACTACATCAACTACGGGGTGCGCGAATTCGGCATGACCGCGATTGCCAATGGCGTCGCTCTGCATGGCGGCTTCATTCCCTATACGGCAACCTTTCTGGTGTTCTCGGATTATGCGCGCAACGCGATCCGTCTGTCGGCACTGATGAAGCTACGGCAGCTGATGGTCTACACGCATGATTCGATCGGCCTTGGCGAAGATGGCCCAACGCACCAGCCGATCGAGCATGCGGCCTCCTTGCGGCTGATTCCGGGCCTCGACGTCTGGCGCCCGGCTGATGCCATCGAGACTGCGGTGGCCTGGACAGCGGCACTTGAGCGAAACGATGGTCCCTCATGCTTCCTGTTGTCGAGGCAGAACCTGCCGGCACTGCCGCGCAGTGCCGAGCAGATGGCCAGTATCCGGCTGGGTGGCTACGTCCTGCGCGAGGCCGAAGGCGGAACGCCAAGTGTCGTGCTGATCGGAACCGGCTCGGAACTCGGCCTCGCCCTGGACGCTCAGGCCATTCTCGCCCGGGAAGGAATCGCTGCACGCGTTGTCGCCATGCCCTGTACCCAACGCTTCGATCTGCAGCCCCTGGCTTACCGCCAAGAGGTGCTGCCGCGATCGCTGCCGATGCTTGCGGTAGAGGCCGGACACCCCGATCTGTGGTGGAAATACGTTGGGCCAAACGGAGCCGTGATCGGTATTGATCGCTTTGGTGAATCGGCGCCCGCTGCCGAGCTTTACGAATACTTCGGAATCAACGTCGCGAGCATTGTCACGCAGGCGCGCCGTCTGGTCGCACAGGAACCTTGAGCGGGGTGGCAATCTGCAGTTTCAGCGAAGCCGCCTGACCTGCGCTCCAAGTTGCCCGAGTTTCTCCTCCATGCGTTCGTAGCCCCTGTCGAGATGGTAGATACGCTCGATCAGGGTCTCGCCCTGCGCAATCAGACCGGCAATGACCAGGCTGGCTGATGCGCGCAGGTCGGTAGCCATCACTGTTGCACCTTCGAGACGCTCGACGCCGGTAACCATCGCATTGCTGGCGTCGATCTTGATGTCTGCCCCCAGGCGAATCAGTTCGACAGCGTGCATGAAGCGATTCTCGAAGATTGTTTCGCGGATCACTGCCGACCCCTCGGCGACACAGTTGATGGCCATGAATTGCGCCTGCATGTCGGTCGGGAACGCAGGATAGGGCGAGGTGCGAATGCTCACTGCCTTGAGCCGTCGCGGTGCCTTGAGCGTGATCGCTGCACGCTCGGCAGTGATGTCGCAACCGGCGTCGAGCAACTTGTCGACCACCGCATCGAGGCAAGCGGCCGAGGTTCCGGTCAGACGAATGCTGCCACCGGTCGCAGCGGCGGCACAGAGATAGGTACCGGTTTCAATGCGATCGGCCATGATCGAATGCGATGCGCCGTGCAGGCGTGCGACGCCGCGGATACGAATCTTGTCGGAACCGGCACCGGAAATCTGCGCACCCATTGAAATCAGGCAGTTGGCCAGATCGACGACCTCGGGCTCACGTGCGGCATTCTCGATGATCGTTTCGCCTTCGGCGAGGACCGCAGCCATCATCAGGTTTTCGGTTCCGGTGACGGTGACCATGTCGGTCACGATATGCGCTCCCCTGAGGCCTCCAGCACCTGCCCTGGCATGAATGTAACCGTGCTCGACATGGATCCTCGCACCCATCGCCTGCAGGCCTTTGATGTGTTGTTCGACCGGCCGGGCACCGATCGCACAGCCTCCCGGTAACGATACCCTGGCTTCGCCATGACGCGCCAGCAAGGGGCCGAGTACCAGGATCGAGGCACGCATGGTCTTGACCATGTCGTAGGGGGCAAGCGGGTTGTTGAGGCCGAGGCTGTTCAATAGCACACCATCGACACCTTCACGAGTGATCGCGACGCCCATTTGCTCGATCAGGCGGAGCATCGTCGAGATGTCCTTGAGCCGCGGCACGTTGCTCAGATATAGCGTCTCGGGGGCGAGCAAACTGGCACAGAGGATCGGCAGCGCAGCATTCTTGGCACCGGAAATGGCGATCTCGCCGGAGAGCGGCAGCCCCCCCTGGATCAGCAACTTATCCACTCGCTGCACTCCACTCTTCAGGGGTCTGGGTTTTCATCGACAGGGCGTGCAAGTCACCGCTGTCAAAATGTAGCCGCAATACCTCGTTGACGCGCTGCTGCCGCTGTACGCGATTCCTGCCAGAGAACTCAGCACTGACGATCAGCGCCTCGAAGTGATGGCCATCCCCCACTACTTGCAGATGCTCGCAGGGCAGGCCTTCGGCGATGATTTTCTGGAGTTGTTCAGGGTGCATCATGATTCAGGACCTCAGTTTGTAACCACTCCGGAGGAGTGTCAGGGTCGCCGCCGACACCAGCAGGAAGCTCGTGCCAACGACCGCCAGACTGTTTTCCGGCGGCACGTCCGAGACCCCGAAAAACCCGAAGCGAAAGCCATCGATCATATAGAAGACGGGATTGAAACGCGATACCTGCTGCCAGAATCCGGGCAGCGAATGCAGGGAATAGAAAACGCCGGAAAGCATCGTCAGTGGCATGATCAGAAAATTCTGAAAGCCCGCCAATTGGTCGAACTTGTCAGCCCAGATACCAGCGATCATGCCCAATGCCCCCATCGTTCCACCACCAAGAACGAGGAATAGCAGAATCCACTGTGGTGCCACAATGGCTGGTACGGCAAACCAGATCGTTACCAGCAGTACGCCCAGGGCGACCATCAAACCGCGCAGTACCGCCGCGACGACATAGGCAAGAAAGAACTCGACGTAGGAGATCGGCGGCAAGAGAACGAAAATCACGCTGCCCGTCACCTTTGATTGGATCAGACTCGAAGAACTGTTGGCAAAGGCGTTTTGCAGTGCCGACATCATTACCAGACCGGGAATCAAAAAGCTGGTGTAGGCGACGCCATGTACCTGCACTTGAGCTTCGAGTACATGCGAAAAGATCATCAGGTAGAGGACTGCCGTCAGCACCGGAGCAGCGATGGTCTGAAAGTTCACCTTCCAGAAGCGCAACACCTCCTTGTAGAGCAGGGTTTGGAAACCAGATATCATGGTACGGTTTCCTTGCGGTAATCGCTGCTCTGCATCACTCCCAGGAAAGCATCTTCCAGGTCGGCCTGCGTCAGGCGCAGATCGTCAATGAGGCAACCGGCCTCGCGCATTGCGGCGAGAAGCGGTTCGATTTCGCCAAGGCTGCCGAGATGAAAGGTCCACATGCTTTCGTTTTGCGTTGCGCGCGCAGAGAGCAGCGGTGGCAGCTTCGCAGCACCTGCCAGACGCAGGGTCAAGGTATGGCCCGCGAAGCGTGCCAACAGGTTGCTGGTCGTATCCAGAGCTACCACAAGCCCCTGTTTGAGCATTGCAATCCGCCCACACAGGGCTTCGGCTTCTTCAAGATAATGCGTGGTCAGGATGACCGTGTGCCCATCGCGATTCAAGCGCCGAATGAATTGCCACAAGCCTTGCCGAAGTTCGACGTCGACCCCGGCAGTCGGTTCGTCAAGAACAATGACCGGCGGTTTATGCACCAGTGCCTGGGCGACGAGAACCCGGCGCTTCATGCCGCCGGACAGACGACGCATATTGGTATCAGCCTTGGCGGTTAGATCCAGGTTGGCGAGAATCTCGTCGATCCAGCCTTCGTTGTGGCGAATTCCAAAATAACCGGATTGAATGCGCAGGGTCTCACGTACCGTAAAGAACGGGTCAAAAACGAGTTCCTGTGGCACCACCCCGAGCAAGCGCCGGGCGGCGCGGTAATCGCTGACCACATCATGTCCCATCACGACCAGTTTGCCGGCACTTGGGCGAGAGAGACCGGCCAGGCAGGAAATCAGGGTAGTCTTGCCGGCACCGTTGGGTCCCAGCAAACCAAAGAACTCTCCCTCGCTGATCTGCAGTGACACGCCAGCAAGCGCCAACAAGGAGCCAAAGCGCTTTTCAACGCGCTCAACGGCAACTGCGACAGGCATGGGACTTTGGCCTTTGCGACGAAGCTTGTGCGTCCGCTCAGGCGAGCGGTAACAGTTCGGCGACGCCGTAGAGGGTTGCCAGACTGATCAGATTGGCCGGCGGATTCGCCATCCGCAGGCTGATGCCGTGCTCGGCAGCAGTGCGCAGCCAGGCAAGAACAACACTCAGAGCCGAGGAGTCCACCTCGGAAACATCCACGAGGTCGAGCACCACCCGCTCGCTCGGACGGCCTGAGCGCAAGCAATTACGCCCGGCCTCAAGCAAGGAACGCGCGTTGACAATGACCATTGGCGCAGTCACGCGCAGGCTGTCGCCAGCATGCTTGATCATTTCTTGCCGGCTGCGAGTTGCTTGTTGCGATTGCCGAGCAGGGTGATCAGGCCGTCGATACCGGTGTTGTTTACTTCCTGCTTGAAGGTATCGCGATAATTGGTAACCAAGCTGACACCCGCGACAATGACGTCGTAAACCTTCCAGCCATTACCTTGTTTTTCGAGCGCGTAATCGAGCTGGACCGGCTTGCTGCCGGGCTGGACGACTTCGGTCCTGACCACCACATTGGTCTCTCCTTCCGGAATTTTGCTGGGCTTATAGACGACCGTCTGGTTCTTGTAGGAGGTCAGCGCGTTTGAGTAGGTGCGCACCAACAACGTCCTGAATTCTTCCGTGAGGATCTTCTTCTGTTCCAGCGTCGCCTTGTTCCAGTCACGTCCAACAGCCAGCGCGGTCATTCGCTGGAAGTTGAAATACGGGAGCACCTTGGTTTCGACCAGATCGATCGCCTTCCGGGTATTGCCGCTCTGGATGTCCTTGTCCTGACGGACGACGGTCAATACATCCTCGGTAACCTGTCGAACCATGGCGTCCGGAGCCAGTTCCTGCGCAGTGGCGGGTGCCAGCATGACTAACAGGGCAAACAGCATCGACAATATCAGTTTCATGGATATTTCCTGGGAGATCGGGGACTCTGCGGGGACTTTGGTGAAGGCGGGTATCAGCCTAGCGTAATGATTGATCCTCAGGAACCTCGCGCGGCAGTTCTCCATCGAAGATCTCGCTGCGGCGATGTTGCAGATAGGCATTCCTGATGTAGTCGTATTTGTCGAAAGCGGCTTCTTCGACCACCTTGTCGGTTGGCAGCAGGCTTGCCCGCAAGTGGATATAGCGTGTTGCCAGCAGGCTGTTACGCAATGGGATGTCATCGAGATGCCACACCGGATCGTAAAACAGAAAGGTGTCGACCATCCAGCCGAAAGTATCGCGTGTCGTTCGTGGTCCGATCAGTGGCCAGTAAAAGTAAGGGCCATCGGCCACTCCCCATCTGCCAAGAGTTTGTCCGAAGTCTTCCGAGTGCTTGACCAGACCTATCTCGGCAGCCACGTCGAAAGCGCCGCCCATACCGATGGTGCTGTTGACCAACACCCGGCCGGCATCGGAAACGGCTTGTTCACCCTTGCCCTGCAGCAGATTGTTCACCGCTGTCCAGACATCCCAGAGATTGCCGAAGAAGTTCCCGACAAGCACCTTCACCGGTAGCGGAGCGACGTAGTCATAGCCTTGGGCAACCGGCTTGACCACCACGTCGAGGCCTTCGTTGACGGCGAACATGGCACGGTTGAAACCCTCAAAAGGGTCCTTGGGATTGTTTGCGGTCGTCGCACAGCCGCTTGCAGCAAGCATCACTGCCGCGCAGGCCAGACAGGACACGCGCATTGGAAGGTATGGTTTCACTGATTTCCCCTTCATTCTATTTCTCGACCGGTCCTTCGGACGCCTTGTTGAACATGAACTGACTGATCAGCTTTTCCAGCACCACCGCCGACTGCGTCTTGGCGATCACCTCGCCGGCCTTCAGCATCGCCGCATCTCCGCCCGGATCGAGTCCGATATATTGTTCGCCAAGCAGGCCGGCGGTCAGGATCAAGGCAAAGGTATCCTTCGGAAAATGATAGCGGCCGTCAATGTTGATGGTCACCACCGCTTCATAAGTCTCCGGGTCAAAACGGATATCCGCCACACGCCCGACGACCACACCAGCACTCTTGACGGGGGCCCGTACTTTCAGTCCACCGATGTTGACAAATTTGGCGGTCAAAGGGTAAGTCTCGGAAAAATTGGCGGCTGCCAGATTGCCAACCTTCAGCGCCAGGAATAGCAACGAAGCAAAGCCCATGGCAACAAAAATACCGACCCACAGGTCGAGCAACTTGCGACTCATCAAGCCTCCCGGAACATGAACGAAGTCAACACAAAGTCGAGTGACAGGATCGCCAATGCTGACTTGACGACGGTGCCCTTGATCGAGCTTGAAACGCCTTCGGCAGTGGGTTGCGCATCGTAACCCTCGAAAACAGCAATCAGCGAAACGGCGATGCCGAAAACGAAGCTTTTGACGATGCCGCTCCAGATGTCATAGCGAAAATCAACCGATGCCTGCATCTGCGACCAGAATGCGCCTTCGTCGACGCCGATGAAGACGACTCCGATCAGATAGCCGCCGAACACTCCGGTGGCCGAAAAAAGCGCCGCCAACAAGGGCATCGAGATCACACCGCCCCAGAAACGCGGGGCAACGACACGGGCAATCGGATTGACCGCCATCATGTCCATGGCGGTGAGTTGCTCGGTCGCTTTCATCAGCCCGATTTCGGCCGTGATCGACGAACCGGCTCGTGAAGCAAACAATAAGGCAGCCACCACCGGGCCAAGTTCCCGCACCAGCGACAGCGCGACCAGCACTCCGAGGGCGTCAGCCGAACCGTAGCGCTGCAGGGTTTCGTAGCCCTGCATGCCCAGCACCATGCCGATGAACAGTCCGGAGACCATGATGATCAACAGCGACTGGAAACCGGCATAATAGACTTCCCGAATCGTCAGGTGCAGGCGTCGGAAAGACTGGCTGGACCAGAGCAGCAGCATGACGAAAAAACGTGCCGCAAAACCCAGTCGCTGCAGTGCAGCATTGACATGGTGACCAAGACGGGTCAGCACTGCCACGATCGCACTTGGACCCAGCCTATGACCGCGCATACGCACCTTTCCCGAGCAGTTCCTGGTTGAGCGGAGCCGCCGGATAGTGGAAAGGCACCGGTCCGTCCGCTTCGGCGAAAACAAACTGATGGACAAAGGGATGCTTCGACGCACGAATCTCGTCCGGCGTTCCGAGTGCGACGACTTTTCCTTCGGACATGAAATAAATGAAATCGACGATCAGCAAGGACTCCTGGATGTCATGGGTGACCATGATGGTCGTGGCACCCAATGCATCATTGAGACTGCGGATCAGGTGCCCGATGACGCCCAGTGAAATCGGATCAAGACCAGCGAAAGGTTCATCATACATGATCAACATCGGATCAAGCGCAATCGCCCGCGCCAGCGCGACTCGTCTGGCCATACCGCCGGAAAGTTCCGCAGGCATCAGATGATGCGCGCCACGCAGGCCAACGGCATTGAGTTTCATCAATACCATGTCACGGATTAATTCTTCGGGCAGGTTGGTGTGTTCCCGCATTTGGTAGGCGACGTTGTCAAACACCGAGATGTCGGTAAACAGTGCGCCAAACTGGAAAAGCATTCCCATCCGCCGACGCAAGGCATAGAGTTCGTCATTGTGCAGGCGCTGCACCGCTTGGCCATCGACCACCACCTCGCCGCGGCTCGGCCGGAGTTGTCCGCCGATCAGCCGCAACAGAGTCGTCTTGCCACAACCCGAACCACCCATGATGGCCACAACCTTGCCGCGCGGGATCTGTAGACTGATACCGTCGAGGATCAGTCTATCCTCGTAGGCAAAGTCGAGATCCCTGATCTCGACAAGATGATCAGCAGTCACAGCATCGTACTCAGGACAAAGCGCGGATTATACCTGACCCCCTTGCACCGCATCGTGAAATACTTGCCGCCAATATAATTTTGGAATAATGTCCGTCAGGCCCTTTCTGCCACGACCACAAGCCTTGCATGCTCGCCCTCTCAGGAAACTCGCTGCCCGAAAAGCCCTTGTTGCTCATCATCGATGATGATGCGCTGATCTGTGACACTTTGAGCTTTTCGCTGAGTCCGTTTTTTGAAGTGATCACCAGCCATGCCCGCCCGCATTGCCTGCAACTGCTTCGACAATTGCGCAAAACGCCGGAGTTGGCGCTGGTTGACCTCGGCTTGCCGCCCGTGCCGCACCGTCCGGATGAGGGTTTTTCGCTGATTGCAGACCTGCTCAAGGTCGCCCCCAAGATCCGCATCGTGGTCCTCTCCGGACAAAGTGACGAGGGCAATGCGCGTCACGCGCGTACTCTCGGTGCTGTTGATTTTGTTGCCAAACCGTGCAGCCCCGGCGACTTGCAGCAAGTGCTCACGGGTGCGCTGACGTTTAGCAGGGTAGACGACGAGCACAACGAAGGCACTTCGTCGTTGCTCGGCAACAGCCCGGCCATACAAAAACTGCGGTTGCAACTCCTGCAGTATAGTGACCTACAGTTTCCGGTACTGATCGAGGGGGAATCAGGCAGCGGCAAGGAGGTCATTGCCTCGAGCTGTCTGCATTATCATACCAGGCGCCGCGACCGGCCATTCCTGGCGATCAATTGCGCAGCGATCTCGCCCAACCTGGTTGAAGCGACCTTGTTTGGCTACGCCAGAGGCGCTTTTACCGGTGCGGTAACGATGAAGGCCGGTTATTTCGAAGATGCTGCCGACGGCACGCTATTCCTCGACGAGATTGGCGAACTGGCACTCGACCTCCAGGCCAAGCTGCTGCGAGTATTGGAAAACGGCGAGTACCAACGCGTTGGCGAAACCCAGAAGCGCTTCAGCCGGGCACGCATCATCGCCGCTACCAACCGCGACCTGCGCAAGGAGGTCAAGGCAGGCAACTTTCGGGCTGATCTCTACCATCGGCTGTCGGTTTGTTCAATCGTCGCACCGCCCTTGCGCGAGATGGGTGAGGACAGGCTCGTCCTTCTCGACCACTTCAGAAAACTCTACGCAGCACAAACAGAGCAGCAGCCATTCAGCCTCTCGGCGGAAGCGACAGATTTGTGGTGCAGCTACAGTTTTCCCGGCAACGTTCGCGAGTTACGCAACATTATCATCCGCTTGACCACCCGGCACTCGGGACAGATCGTCGATACCGCCGCGCTGGCCGCAGAACTTGATCTGCCCGACGAGCCACAGGAGATCGCAGTGAGTTCGCCAGACGGGACGGATGCAGCGACCAGCGATGCGATCATCGCTGCGGCAACGCATCGCTTGCGGCAAAGAATTCCCTTCAACCTCGATCGGCTGCTCGATGCCACCGAACGTGGTTACATCGAGGCTGCATTGAAGCTGGCGCACGGGAATGTCAGTCAGGCGGCACGTCTGCTCGGCATGCACCGCACGACACTCTACAATCGCATGGAATCCTCGGCGCGGGAGTAGTGATGTACCTGGACCATTTCGGACTGCAGCAGGCGCCTTTCCGGATTACACCGCACACCGAGTTTTTTTTCGCAGGGGCCAGGCGGGGCGCTACGCTCGAGGCGCTGATCTACGCGATCACCCACGACGAAGGTATCGTCAAGGTCAGCGGCGAGGTCGGTAGCGGCAAAACGATGCTCTGCCGGATGCTGCTGGAAAAACTTTCGGGCCGGGTCGAAACAATCTATCTGGCCAACCCCTTGCTGTCACATGCCGAGATCCTTTGCGCCATCGCTGAGGAATTGCGGATTCCGCTACAGCAAGGGCATGGTCATTTGCTGCTGCGGTCCCTGCAGGAGCGTCTGCTGGAAATCTACGCTGACGGTCGCCAGGTCGTCGCCCTGATCGATGAGGCGCATGCCATGCCACTGGCTGCACTCGAAGCAGTTCGCCTGCTTTCCAACCTTGAATCGAGCCGGCACAAGCTGCTACAGATCGTGCTCTTCGGTCAACCTGAATTGGATCAGCGCCTCGCTGATCCCGCCCTGCGCCAGCTCAACGACCGTATTACCCACCACTTCAGGCTCGAACCGTTGCACCGCAATGACGTCGCCGTCTATCTGATGTTCCGTCTGCGTGCTGCCGGCTATCATGGCCCGGATCTGTTTACCCGGCACGCCATCCAATTGATCAGCCGGGCCTCCGAGGGTCTGACCCGGCGCATCAACATCCTCGCCGACAAAGCCCTGCTGGCTGCATTTTCCGAAGGAGTGCACCAGATCGAAGGCAGACAGGTCCGGGCAGCGATTCGCGACGTCCAGTTCAAGCGCATCGCTGGCCCAGGGCGTGTGTGCTGGCTGTGGGTGGGCGCCAGCACCGCACTCTGTGCGCTCGGCGGACTAACCTACCTGGCCAGCAGCAACCATGCCAGCGGCTTGCCGACAGCGACGGCGAGCAAGGCGACGCTTTTGGCAGCGGCGACGCCGCGGGAGAGCGAAACCTCGGCCCCGTCCACAGTCGTGGTGCCTGAGCTGACGTTCCCAAGGACGGCAACGCCCGGTACCGCCAAACTGGCCACACTTGCCGAGCGAATTGCCGCAACCGAAAACTGGCTGGCGCAGACCCCGGACAGCCATTATTTCATTCAACTGTTGATGACCGACGCCGGTAGCCAGCGGGAAGTTGCGGATTTCATCGTTAACCACACGAGCACCCTCGATTTGCGGCAGGTTCGGGTTTATCGTTCACGGTTCGGCGGTAAAGAAAGACTCAGCGTCATTTACGGCGACTACCCTTCCCGCGAGCAGGCGAATGCTGCGCTGGCGACGCTTGGAGCAGTCAGTCCGGAAAGCAAGCCCTATGTACGGGCGGTCGCCAAACTACGCTCGCCACCCCGCCGAAGGCCCGGATAATTATCACTTATGTAATAAAAATCATGTGCTTGCATGGAATTTTCGGCATGGTATCATAAACTACCCTTTGACTGGATCAAGCTTGAGCGTGTCCCTGAAAAATCTGCATATGCAACGCATTTTTGGTGTCATTTCTCTGGCTATGCTGCTTTGTGCCTGCACGCCGAGCACGCTGAGCAAGGGGCCATCTACCGGACATCTGCAGGCAGCCAGTGTGCCAAAAGTCCAGGGGGCAATTCCCCAGCCCGTTCAGCAAAGTGTCTTGCTACCGAAACCCAGAATCATCGGCAAGACTGAAACCTACAGCGTCGTCGTCAATAACGTCCGGGTCCATGACCTGCTCTTTGCACTCGCCCGTGACGCCAGGCTGAACGTAGACATTCATCCTGGGCTCACCGGGCTGGTAACCCTCAACGCCATTGACCAGACGCTGCCACAATTGCTCACCCGCATTGCCAAACAGGTCGACATGCGCTTCGAGATGGAAGGCCCGAACCTGGTGGTAATGCCCGACTCTCCCTACCTCAAGAACTACAAGGTTGACTACGTCAACCTTGCCCGCGATGTCACGGGAACCGTATCGACCAGCACACAGATTTCGACCAGCTCGCTAACAGCCGGCGGTGGTGGAGCTGCCAGCACCGGCAACACCTCGCGCATCCAGATCGACAACAAGTCGAGAAACCGCTTTTGGGAAACTCTCGAGAAGAACCTGAAAGAACTGCTGCACGAAACCGACAAGATTTTTCCGGAAGGGTCGACCGAGACAGTTACCGAACAAACTGCGGCGCAGACTACGACCGGCACCGGTACGCCAGCCCCGACGAGCACCGCAGCGCGTGTGGTGAGCCAGATGGCGCAGTCCCTGGCCGGCAGTCCGAATCCCGCCACGCTGCAAAACACCGGGGCCTCCGTCGTCAAGCGCATGACCTTCCGCGAAGCTGCATCGGTGATCGCCAATCCGGAAGGCGGGGTGATCACTGTCAGAGCCACCGCCAGGCAACACGAAAAAGTGCAGGAGTTCCTCGATCGGGTCATGAGTGGCGCGAGAAGGCAGGTGCTGATCGAAGCGACGATCATCGAAGTCACGTTGAGCGATGGCTACCAACAAGGCATCGAGTGGAGTCGCCTGACCAGTGGCACCGACTACAGCATCAGCAAGCCGACGCTGACGACCAACGTGCCCAGTGCCGTGACACCGTACGTCATCAAGTACCGACAGATCAACCCGCTGAATCTGCTGACAACCGTGGAGTTGTTACGTGCTTTCGGTACTGTCAAGGTGCTCTCCAGTCCCAAGCTTGCGGTGCTCAACAACCAGACAGCAACGCTCAAGGTTTCCGAGGATTTCGTCTACTTCAACGTCAAGCAGGACGTCGTTCCCGGCAACACCAATACCAACGCCACCGTGACCACGACGACGACGCCACAATCCGTTTCGATCGGGTTTTTCATGAGCCTGACCGCGCAGATCAGTGATAACGGTACCGTCACCCTGAGCGTACGGCCCTCGATTTCGAGTATCGCCGAACTGAAGCAGGATCCCAATCCGGAACTTGCCAGGAACAACATCAAAAACCTGGTGCCACAGATTCGCATGCGCGAGATCGAGTCGATGATGCGTGTTGAAAGTGGCGACATCGCGGTCCTCGGCGGCCTGATGGAAGATCGGCTTGATAACCGCGATGGTCGCCTGCCAGGCTTTGGGGATATCCCCTTTCTTGGCGAAGTATTCAATACCCGCTCGAACTCCTCGGCCAAATCGGAACTCGTCGTGCTCCTGCGCCCGACGGTGATCAGGGACGCTTCCATCGAAGGCGATTTCAGCAGCTTCAGGGAGTCCCTGCCGAACCGGGATTTCTTCAGGAACGACCAGGTCTATCGCCCCTTCTCGTCACCTGAGCAACCTCCGGAGCCGCTGCAGTGAGCCTGCTGATGGATGCACTGCGTCGCGCCGAGGAGGCCAAACGGCAGGCTGCCGGCCCAACCAGCGGCGGTGACCCGCTTGAACTGCGTCTCGACCCGCTGGAAACGCCCGCGCCGAGTCCCCAGAGACGGACGCTGCCGCCGCTCTCCAGACCTCTCGATACAGACGCCCCGGCTCCAGCCACCGAAGCCACGGTAACGCCGCCAGGCAGACCTCTGTCGGGACCACCGCCGACCGACCTCGATCGTGGCGATACCGCGGCACGGATCGCGGCAGGAAATGTGTTTGCCGTCAAGCAAGTCCCGAGGTCGCGCACAGCCCTATGGTTTTTCCTCGGATTCGGCGGTATCGCGATGCTGGCCATCGGCGGCTACTTCTGGTGGCAATTGCAGACCCTCTCAGGTGGCTCGCTGGTCAGACCGATGGTCACCACTCTGCCAGCAAGCCCGCTGCCAGTCCAGCCGCCTGGAGTGCCGCTACAGGTGGCGGCCGAGACGCCCCTGGCCCTGCCGGCAATTGCCGTCGAATCGCCACGCGCAGCGCCAGCGCCAGCGCCAGCGCCAGCGCCAGCGCCAGCGCCGGCCCCGGGCCTCCGCGCAGTGCGTCCGGAGCGGCTGCGCGGAGGCGCCGCGAGTTCGCTGCCAGGCGAAGCAGCGGGTGTTTTCCGTTCTGGCAACAAGCGAGCGATACACAACCAGACGCTGAACCAGGCCTACGAAGCGTGGCAAGCGGACAAGCTTGACGACGCACAGAGCGGCTACGAGGAAGTGCTGCGTAGCGACGCCAGGAATCCCGATGCGCTTCTCGGTCTGGCAGCGATCGCCATTCGCCGCAGCCAGTTCGAGCGTGCGCAGGACTTGTTCCTGCGGGTACTCGAGTCCGACCCCGGCGATGCCACCGCGCAGGCGGCACTGATCAACCTGCGCGGGCAGAACGACACGGGTTCATCCGAAAGCCGTTTGAAGACCCTGCTTGCCAGTCAGCCGGACTCGGCTGCACTGCATTATGCACTGGGCAACCTGTATGCCCGGCAGGGTCGTTGGCGCGACGCACAGCAGGCCTATTTTCAAGCCTATGCGGCGGACCCCGATAACGCCGACTACATCTTCAATGTCGCGGTCAGCCTTGACCATCTTCGACAGAGCAAGCTGGCGGCACAGTACTACCGGATGGCGCTGAGTGCCGCAGCAACACGACATGGCACCTTCGACCGGCAGGCCGCCGAACAACGCATCCTTGAATTGCAACCGTGATCCTGTCCACGCGCCGCGATCCATTCGTCTGAGTTGCCGGTCAAGCCGCTCATGAACCTGCATTCTCCCGCCGATCATTCGCCTTTGCGGCCGCTGGGTCAGATCCTGATCAGCAAGGGCATCCTCAGTGAAGATCAGCTGCGGATCGCTTTGCTGGAGCAATTGAAGTCGAATCACCCGATCGGGAAGCTCCTGGTCGCACTCGGCTTCGTTTCCGAAGCGACCCTGCGCGACGCGCTCTCTGAAAGCCTGGGCAAGCAAAGTATCGATTTGTCGAATGCGATCATCGATCCTTCGGCACTGAGACTGGTCCCGCGCGACCTCGCCAAGCGTCATCATGTGCTGCCACTCGACTACGATGCCGAGAATCTGCGTCTGACGGTCGCCATTGCCGACATCAACGACATCGTTGCCCTGGACAGGATCCGTAGCCTGACCGGCGATGAAATCGTGATCGACACCCTGCTCGCCGGTGAAACCGAAATCGATCGCAGCATCGATCAGTGCTATGGTCATGAACTGTCGATCGACGGCATCCTGCACGAAATCGAAACCGGCGAGATCGACTTCCGTAGCCTGCAGTCCTCCGCTGACGAATACAGCCAGCCGGTCGTCCGCCTGATTGACTCGATCCTGACTGACGCCGTCAAACGAGACTCTTCCGACATCCATTTCGAGCCGGAAGCAAGCTTTCTGCGCATCCGTTACCGAATCGACGGCATGCTGCGGCAGATTCGCTCGCTGCACAAGACCTACTGGCCGGCCATGGCGGTGCGTATCAAGGTGCTGTCGGGAATGAACATTGCTGAAACGCGTGCGCCCCAGGACGGGCGCATCTCGCTCAACATGCGTGGTCGACAGGTGGATTTTCGGGCTTCGGTACAACCGACGATTCACGGCGAGAACATCGTTCTGCGTATTCTCGACCGCCAGAAGGGGATCGTACCGCTCGCAGGGCTGGGTCTTGCCGAGACGCAACTCAACCTGCTCAAACTGATGATCGCCCGTCCAGAAGGAATCGTTTTCGTGACCGGGCCAACCGGCAGCGGCAAGACGACAACGCTCTATTCGGTGCTCAGTCACATCAACTCCGAGGGGGTCAACATCATGACTCTCGAAGATCCTGTCGAATACCCGATGACCCTGGTCCGGCAAACCTCCGCTGCCGACTCGATGAAGCTCGATTTCGCCAACGGAATCCGCTCGATGATGCGCCAGGATCCGGACATTATCCTGGTTGGCGAGGTACGTGACGCCGACACCGCGGAGATGGCGCTGCGTGCAGCGATGACCGGTCACCAGGTGTACTCGACGCTGCACACCAATTCTGCCCTGGGTGCCATTCCGCGCCTGCTGGATATCGGCATCCTGCCGGACATCATGGCCGGCAACATCATTGGTATCGTCGCACAACGGCTGGTACGGCGTCTCTGTGTGCACTGCAAGATTCCCTACCAGCCGGAAGCGCATGAGACTCGCCTGCTGGGCAGCCCGGCCGAGGCACCGCGGCCGGTCATCTACCGGCCAGGCGGGTGTGAGCGCTGTGAGTTCCAGGGTTATCGTGGACGCCTGGCGATCATGGAATTGCTGCGGATTACCGGTGACATGGACGAACTGATCTCTCGTCGCAGTACGCTTCGCGAAATGCGGCAACTCGCCGATCGCCAGGGTTTCGTCACCCTTGCCGACGACGGCCTGCGCCGCGTTCTCGACGGCTCCACCTCCCTCGAAGAAGTCGGTCGCGTCGTCGACCTGACCGACCGGATGTAGCCGCCATGCCCCTCTACACCTACAAGGCGGTCAGTCCAGAGGGGCGCATGGTCTTGGGCAGGATTGACGCCATCAACCTCGTGGACCTGGAGATGCGACTGCGACGCATGGAGCTTGACCTGGTCAACGGCGAGCCGGTCAGCAACCGCAGCCTGCTTGATCGTGGCAGGGTGCCGCGCCGGGAGCTCATCCACTTCTGCTTCCATCTGCAGCAACTGGTGCGCGCCGGTGTGCCCATCCTCGACGGCCTGACCGATCTGCGCGACAGTCTCGAGCACCCACGCTTTCGCGAAGTGGTGGCCAGCCTGATCGAATCGATCGAAGGGGGCCAGACTCTTTCGCAAGGTATGGACAGTCATCCGCGCGTCTTCAACAAAGTCTTTGTCAGCCTGATTCGTGCTGGCGAAGCCACCGGCCGCTTGCCGGAAGTCCTGCAGAGTCTCGACGAATCGCTGAAATGGGAAGATGAGCTCGCCTCGCAAACGAAGAAGATCATCGCCTACCCGGCGTTCGTTGCCATGACAGTGCTGGCAGCCACTTTTTTCCTGATGGTCTACCTGGTTCCGCAGCTCAAGATTTTTGTGAAGAGCATGGGGCAAGTCCTGCCCCTGCAGACGCAGATCCTCTTCTTCATTTCCGATCTGATGGTTGCCTATTGGTACCTGCTACTGTTGCTGCTGGCTCTGACTGGAGTCGGGCTGCGGATTCTGCTGTACAGCAATCCCTTGGCACGTTTCCGTTTGGATGTCCTGAAGCTGGGGCTACCGCTGTTTGGCGACATCCAGCGCAAGATCGTCCTCTCCCGTTTCGCCAATACTTTTGCCCTGCTCTACGCATCCGGGATCCCGATTCTGGATTCGATCCGAACGACGCAGGACATTGTCGGCAACCTGGTCATTCGTCAGGGTCTGGAGCGCGTCGAACAACTGATCGGTGAGGGACAGAACGTGACAGCCGCTTTTCGTAGTATCGGTTTCTTCCCACCACTGGTGATCAGGATGCTGCGCGTTGGCGAAAGTACCGGCGCGCTTGATGAGGCGCTGCTGAATGTCAGTTATTTCTATAACCGGGACGTCAGGGAATCGGTCCAGAAACTACAGCAGGTGATTGAACCACTGCTGACATTGGTGATGGGCAGCCTGCTCGGGTGGATCATGCTGTCGGTTCTCGGACCCGTCTACGATGTGATCAGCAAGCTCAAGGCCTGACGTCATGCACGCCCGCCGCCTCATCTACCTCAGTCCGCATCAGCTGACGGCCTTCCACTGGCGAGCCGGGATGTTGACCAGAGAAGGCGTCTTTGAAGCGACCGACGCAGGCAAGCTAGCATTCACCCACTATCTCGGGAATCATTCCAAAAGCATTGTTACCATTCTGGCCAACATTGCGGAAGAAGGTTTCCACATTGAAACGATCCCTTTCCTGCGTGGTGAAGATCGCCGCTCGATCATCACGCGCAAACTCGGGCAACAGTTCTTCAATGCTTCCCTGACGACCTCGGTCTCGCTCGGACACGAAAAATCACGGCGCAGGAACGAGCGCATCCTGCTCGCCGCACTCACCAATAACGAAACTTTCACTCCCTGGCTGACGGCCCTGGCCGGCGCCGAGACAGCCCTCGCCGGTATTTATTCGCTCCCCCTGTTAAGTCCATTGCTGCTCAGGAAGCTCGGTGTCGTAGACGAGCGCTGCCTGTTGTTGACAATTCAGGACCAGAGCATCCGGCAGACCTATGTGGAAAAGGGCGAACTGCATTTCAGCCGCTTCAGCCACCTACCAAACGACAGCATGGACGGCATTGCGCAGACATTTTCGAGTGAAGCGCGCAAGCTGCAACAGTATCTTGTTAGCCAGCGCCTCCTGGGTCGTCAGCAACCGATCCGCGCCTATCTCCTGGTGCACACGAATGCCAGAACAGCCGTCGAGAGTCGTTGTGTGAACAGCGAAACCTTGTCGTTCGTGATCCTTGACATCGAGGACTGCGCGCGCCTCTGCCATCTCAAGACACCGCCGGCGGACACCCGTTGCGAGACCCTCTTTCTCCATCTGCTGGCCACAGACCCACCGCGCACCCAGTTTGCCAGCGCCCAGCAGCGCCATCACTACCATCTCTGGCTGATCCGCTTGCTCCTCCGGAATATGGGCGCAGTCGTGCTGCTCGGCTGTCTGCTATGGTCCGGTAAACAGTTCTACGAGGCCTACCGACTCAGCCGGGAAGCCGAAATGATTCACGCGGAAACTGCGCTGGCCCGTCAGCGTTACGATCACATTATCAGGACTTTTCCAGCAATCCCAACGAGCACCGAGACCTTGCGCCGAGTCATCGACCGCTATGTCGAATTGGAAAAAGGCAATACCTCGCCCGCTTATTTGTTGCGTGACATCAGTCACGCCCTGCAAGGCGACAGTTCGGTCGAACTCGACAGTATCGAGTGGAAAGTGGCTGCGCCGGAGTCACGGGAGGCTGCTACGGCAGGAGCACAGAACACACCGCCGGTCGATAGCGAGCTTGCCGTTGTGCGCGGTACTCTGCGACCAGGCCCTGACAGCCATCCAAGGCAGATACTGGCGGTATTCAACAGGCTGGTCGACACCCTGAAACATCATCCAAAACTGCAGGTCGAGGTGTTGCAACAGCCTTTTGACGTTGCGTCTGGGAAATCGCTCAAAGGGGGCGATGCGGCGGTCGACGACCTGCAGCCGCGCGTGTTCAAGCTGCAGATCCGCAGGGCGATCGACTGATGAAGATCAACTTCGCCGACCTTCGCAAGTTGCGGGTGAGCATTCTGGCCACCGTATCGATGTTTGCCGCTGCAGGGTCGGTGCTGTATCTCTCGCATCACACCCGAGACAGCGCCCAATTGGCTAGGCAGGTCGCCAGGACACAGTACGACGAGGCGGACGGCAAGCTCAAAAGGGTGCGCGACGAGGAAAACGAGATCAAGCAGAAATCAATCCTTTTCAACCAGCTGCAGGCGCGAGGCATGATTGGCGATGAGCAGCGCCTGGACTGGGTGGAATTGCTCAAGGAGATTCGTGACAAACGTCGCCTGCTTGATCTGCAATATGAGATCGCACCACAACGCTTGCTCGACGGCAACGTGGCCGGTGATTTTTCCTTTGCCAGCAGTACCATGAAATTGCAGGTGAAATTGCTCCATGAAGAGGATCTCCTACGGCTGCTCGGCGATTTGCGCAGTCAGGCGAAGGCGCTGATCCTGATCAAAGCCTGTACCATCGAGCGCCGGCCGACAAACGCCGATGAGCGTGCTGGTGGGCGAGAAAACCTTCTCGCCCACTGTGAAATCGACTGGTTGACGCTGCACAAAGTGAGCCCGAAGTAGGAAAAGGGGAAACTATCCATGACCCGGTTCTTGCTCATGGCCAGGAAAGCCCGCGTGGTCGGGCTGCTTGGCTGGTTGTTGGCAGACCCGACAGCAGTTGCCGAAGAGGCCGTCGGTCGTTTGTTCTTCACTCCTGAACGGCGTCAGCAACTCGACCAGCGTCGAGAGATGAACACCCTCGACGAACCACAGATTGCGACTGATTCGACGCTCACGGTCAACGGCATCATCACTCGTAGCAGCGGCAAGCGTACGGTCTGGATCAACGGCAACCCACAGCATGAAGATGAGACCGGCAACGACCTGACCGTGACCACGCAGCGCGGGAACCCTGGAAGGGTGGTGGTTCGGTCCGGTGCTTCTCCGATCACCAGGGCGCGTGTCGGTGAGACGGTGAACCGTGATACCGGCGAAGCAAATGACCTGCTGAACGGCGGTCAGGTACGTGTTCAATCTGGCTCAAGAGCGACGAAGTAGACCTTGAAACTTGAAACCTTGAAACGATGCGCCGACTGGCGACAAGGTTCCGAACATTGACCGGATGGCGATCGTCGATGAGGGTGAAATCCATGCGTCCAGAACACCACGCCAGGGTCGGTCAGCAGCGCCAGAGTGGCATCGCGCTGCTGGCGCTGCTGACCCTGCTGACTCTTTGGGGGCTGTATCTATTCGTCGGCCAGCTCAACGCGCTTCAACTCGAGATGGCAGGTAAACGCAATGCCGAGGCTGCGCTGACGGAGGCGAAATACGCCCTGATCGGACGCGCCGCCACCGACCAGAACCGTCCTGGCAGCTTACCCTGCCCTGCGATCGACGAGACCGGCGTATCCCCCCTCCTGATAGGCAATCACTGTCCTTCGTACATTGGTCGCCTGCCCTGGAAAACACTGCGGGTGAGCGATTTACGCGACCAGGCTGGCGAGCGCCTCTGGTATGCCCTCGCGCCCGCATTGCGCGACGACGATTCCGCGCAACCGATCAATTCCCAGACGCTACCGGAACTCAAGCTCGACGGTATATCAGACATCGCAGCCATCTTATTCTCCCCTGGTGTGCCACTCGCTGACCAGAATGGCCGACCGGGCAACGCTGTCGCAGACTACCTGGACGGCAGCAACAACGACGGCGATTACGCCTTCGTTTCCGGGCCGCTTTCACCGACCTTCAACGACCGGGTATTGTCCATCAGTCGTGGCGACCTCTTTCGCGCTGTCAATCAGCGAGTTCTTGGAGAAGTGCGCGGCCCTGCAGATAACCCGGCCGGGCCGCCGAACTACGCCTTGCGCCGTTACCATGCCGACCATGCCACTTTTCCCTGGGCTGACAAGGATGGCGATGGATTGGGCGATGTCGATACGACTGTTGGCAAACTGCCCAACAATGATCTCGTATTGCCAAACTCCCTCGCATGGCTGGGCACCAATGGCTGGCTGCCCTTGCTCACCTATCAGCGATTGAGTCCCAACTCGGCGAGGATCGGAATAGTCGGCAGCAGCAATACCCTGAACGTTCTGCCCTGCTCAGGTTCGCCTTGCCCATGAAAGCTCTCGCCAGCCATCACGGCAAATCGCTCCGGGATGGCTTTTCTCCGGACGGGTGGGTTATCTTTCTGAGTTTACGCGATCCATCCCATCACGTGCCTGCATGAAGAATCCGTCCTTCCAGGCTCCGAAAAGCCAGGGCTTCACCCTGACCGAACTGGCCGTCGTGCTGGTTATCACCTCGATTCTGATCGGCGGGCTACTGGTGCCCCTGTCGTCGCAAATCGACGCACGCAACAGCAATGACACCAGGGCAGCCATGGCCGAGATCCGTGAGGCGTTGCTGGGTTTTGCCGCCGTCAAAGGTTACTTTCCCTGTCCGGCGATACCAACCATCGCCAGTGGGAGTCCGAATGCCGGACTTGAAGGGGCTCGCAATGCGGGTAGCTGCATCCATCCAGCCGGGGTATTGCCATGGGCAACCCTGGCGGTCGCAGAAAAGGACGCCTGGGGACGGCGCTACAGCTACCGGGTGACCCCGGAATTCAGCAACGCCCCTCCCCTCCTCCCATTCAACCTCTCGTCCAGCGGCGACATCAAGGTCTTGTCCACAGCCGGTGGCGTCGCTGTCGCCACCGTCGTACCAACCATCGTGATCTCCCACGGCAAGAATGGCAACGGGGCTTACACGGCCGAAGGAGCGCAATTACCTGAAGGGAGCGATGCCGATGAACTCGAAAACCGGGTCTTGATCACGCCTGCAGGCGTGTGGTCAGACGGCTCCGTTGCCAAGGAGTTTGTCAAACGGGCGGCACCGACGGTCACTTACGACGATGAAGTCGTGTGGATTGCCCCCGGCGTGCTCTTCAACCGCATGATCACTGCCGGCAAACTGCCTTGATGTCGAGCGCAAGAAGCTTCCTCGACCGGTTGCGCAACGCCGGCATCAACGATACCGACAACGAAGAACAACGTTTGCAGAAGTCCCTGCTGTTTTTTGCGACCGGTCTGATCTGTCTGGCCTCGGTTGTGTGGCTCTTTCTGTACTGGCAGCTCGGACCCCGATTTCCGTCCAACCTGTCTTTTGCCCTGCAGTTGCTGCTCGTCGGCAATCTTCTCGTTTACCTGAAAACGCTCAACTTCAATGCCTTCCGCTGGATCCAGCTATCCTTGTTCCTGTTCACGCCCTTTATTGCACAATGGAGCATCGGCAGTTTCATCACCGCCAGCGGCATCAGTCTCTGGGCTTTGCTGGCACCGATCGGCGCAGTGCTGTTCATCGGCCCGAGAGAGTCCGGGGTCTGGTTTTTTGCCTATGTTTTTCTCACCGTGCTCTCCGGTGGCTTCGACTACTATCTCGCGGACTCGCTGAGCATGGCGCAACACCCAGTGCCGCCGCAGACCACTGCATTCTTCTTTGCCCTCAATTTTGCGGCCGTATCGGCCATTGTCTATGTGCTGCTGCGCTACGCAGACTCCCAGAAGCACCAGGCCCAGCAACGTCTGCAGGAGGCCCATCGGCTGCTGCAAAGCGAACAGGAGCGCTCTGAACGACTGCTCCTGAACATTCTTCCCGCACCGATCGCCAGGCGCTTGAAAAACGGCAACCAGACGATTGCGGATGGCTTTTCCGAAGTCTCGGTGATGTTTGCCGACATCGTGAGCTTCACGCGCGTTGCCGAAGGGCTGACCCCCCAACAAGTTTTTGCCATGTTGAACAAAATCTTCTCCTGTTTTGACGAACTTGCCGAAAAGTATGGCCTCGAGAAGATCAAGACCATTGGCGATGCCTACATGGTCGCCTCCGGCCTCGACGGCGCAAGCAAGAATCCGACCGAGGCGCTGGCCGATATGGCACTGGAAATGTGCAGCCTGCTTCATCATGACCTCAGCATTAACGAGATGCACCTCGAACTGCGCATCGGCATCGGCACGGGCCCGGTGGTCGCCGGTGTCGTCGGCAAGAAGAAATTCATTTATGACCTCTGGGGTGACACAGTGAACATCGCCAGCCGAGTGACTACCGAGGGCATTCCCGGCATGGTTCAGGTCGATGAGCGAACCTACCGGCGCCTACAGCGGAGTTTCAATTTTCAGGAACCCCGGACGATCTTTCTGAAAGGCAAAGGGAACATGGTTGTCCATCACCTGATCGGCCGCCGAACCGCCGGCAGCGCTGATCATGCCCGTTAGGCGGCTGGCCCGTCCGGCGGCAGCCTCCGCAACTCGAAGCACACCTGGCCAGGGACATTGCTGGCCAGTCGTAACTCGTAGCCGCAGCTTTCCGCCTGCCGAGCCGCATGATAAAGCCCGACCCCAAGACCGCTTTCGGAAGTCACGGGCGCGCGCAGCAGGTCGCCCAGGATATCTGGGTCAAGCGCGCTGCCGGTATCGCAGATACGTAGTACTGCGGCATCGGCGGTGATGGAGACGCACACCTGCAAGTCGCTGTCTACTTGTGCCTTGAGGAGTGCGTTCTGCAACAGGTTGTCGGCGACGCTGTCAAAAAGCGCTACCGGCAGCAGGGCATCGGGGTTCAGATCGACCGCGACGAAAGTGACTGGCGTCGTGGCGTAACGCTGTTGCTGGAGCTGCCACCACGCCGCCACCGGCAGGAGACCACCCGCCTCGGTTTGTGGCTTCTGGAGTTTGCTCAGGGTTTGCTGCAGGCGTTGCGTGATCTGCGGCAACTGGCGCTGCAACAAGCGATCGAGCCGTTCGCCCTGCTGGCCGTTCATCGTCTGTGCCAGGTAACACAAATTGCTCAGCGATTGCAGCAGATTCTTGACATCATGCGTGAGGCGAGCACCCGTCTCATGAATCGCACGCAGATAGCTCACCTGCTGCAACTCGCGAGCGCGCAACTTGGCGATGTAGTGCTCATTGGCGAGTTGCGCCAGCAGATGAAAATGCCAGATCAGCGCCGGACTCAGCTTATGGCGAGTATGCAGGGTCAGTTGCAGGGGTTGTCCGGAAAAATCCTGACGAAAGCGCGACTCCCTGCCGAAGGCGCCGCTGCGCGTTCCGGCAACCCAGCTTCCACCATCGACCCATGGCAGATCGAGCATTTCCGCGAGGGCCTGTGACAGGAACTGTTCCGGCTCGCTTTCGCTGCCGGCCAGCGTCGTCAGGCGATGTAACCACGTTTCAAACGGCAGGCCGATGGTCAGCAGATAGCGAGAGAAAAAGACGTCAAATCCGGTAAATCCGGGACGGGTGTTCCAGGCCCAGCCGATCAGCAGCAGCAGCAGGGCAATCGAGATCAGCGCGTTGAGTACTGCCTCGAGATATCCTGATTGGCGCAGCAGCATGAAAGCCAGACTACCCAGGATCAGGACGGCAATCAGCAGGAAAATGAACAGGCTGTAGAACAGGTCGATCATCCCGCCGCCGGGTCGGTCGCTTTCCTGCGAGAGTGGCAACAGCAGCATCACCAGAAAGCACGCCGGCATTCCC
>WBZL01000356.1_pt2 | contig 38572 bp, 38 predicted proteins | sample 5204291 | NCBI WGS metagenome assembly WBZL01 (sample SAMN12344345, study PRJNA552823) | activated sludge metagenome | biome: Activated sludge suspended growth; feature: Nitrification reactor; material: Wastewater; isolation source: activated sludge from nitrification reactor of wastewater... | reverse complement strand
GCCACGGCGACCTTCTTCTGGCCGCCGCCGAACGCGGGCTCGCCGTCTTCTGCGAAAAGCCGGTGAGCCTCGATTTCCCCACCGTTGCCCGCGTCACGCGGGCGGTCGAGGCTTCGGGAATCCCCTCCATGCTCGGCTTCCAGCGCCGCTATGATCCGAACTTCCGCGCCGTGCGCGAGCGGATCGCCTCCTGCGTCTCGGGCCCCCTCGAACAGCTCCTGATGCAGACGCGCGACCCGGCGCCGCCACCGCGCGCCTATGTCGCGCGGTCCGGCGGAATGCTGCGCGACCAGGCGATCCACGATTTCGACCAGGCGCGCTACATGCTGGGGGAGGAGATGGCCTCCGTCCATGCCATCGGCGGCGCGCTCTTCGACACAGGCATCGCCGCCGAGGGCGACATCGACAGCCTCATGGTCAACATGGTTTCCGCTTCGGGCCGGATGGTGCAGATGGCCAACAGCCGGCGCAGCCCGCTCGGCTACGACCAGCGGCTGGAGGCGCATTGCGCGCGCGAGGTGCTCTTCGTTGACAACCGCCCGTCGAACGATGTCCGCATAGCGGGGCCGGAGGGTGCGCGGACGGAGCGGCCGATGGACCATTTCATCAGCCGCTTCGCCGAAGCCTACCGGGCGGAGATGGAAGCCTTCGCCGCGCTGATCCGCGAGGGCGCCCCGCCCCTGGCCATGATCCGCGACGGGCTGGAGGCGCAGCGGCTGGCTGAGGCCGCGATTGCCTCCATCCGAACGGGACGACCCGTCACGCTCACGCCCGACTGGACGCCCTGATCCGGTCAGGCGTAGTCCACCCAGACGCCGCCTGCATCGGCCGAGCGCACGCAGTTCTCCACCCAGCGCACGCCCGCGACGCCCGCAGCCGCGTCGGGGTAACGCAGGGCGGGGTCCGGGGCGCGGCCCTCGTTCGCGGCCTCGATGGCGCGGGCGAAGCGTTCGTACATCGTCGCCCAACTTTCGAAGAGCCCCTCTGGGTGTCCTCCGCCGATCCGGTCGTCGGCGCGCGCGGCAGGGCTCAGATAGTCCATGCCGCGGTCGAGAATGCGCGGCGGTTCGCCCTGCACCTCGTAGCGAAGCTGGTTCGGGAACTCGTCCCACCACTCGATGGACGCCTTCTCGCCGACGATCCGCACCTTCTGGCTGTGCATCGCCCCGGCGTTGACGGCCGAGGTCCAGAGCGTGCCGAAGGCGCCGCCCTCGTATTCCATCAGCGTCACCGCGTTGTCTTCCAAGGGTGCGCGCGAGGCGACGAAGCTCTGCCGCGCGCACATCAGGCGCTTGATCCTGAGATCCGGACAGATCACCTCGGAGAGGTAAAGCGGGTGCGTGGCAAGGTCTCCGAGGACGTAGGACGGCCCGGCGAATTTCGGGTCCACCCGCCACCTGATCGCCGGGTTCTCCTCTTCCACCGGGGCGGAATGGAAGCCGTGGGCGAACTGGAGGTTCACCAGCCGCACTTTGCCCAGCGCACCCGACGCGACGAGCGCGCGCGCTTCCTCGATTGTCTGGTAGCAGGAATAGCCGTAGGTCACGCCGATCACCCGGCCCTTGGTCCTGGCGAGCGCCTTCAACTCCTCTGCCTCGGCGGTGGTGAAGCAAAGGGGCTTCTCGCAGATGACATGCAGTCCCGCCTGAAGCGCGGCCTTCGCGATTTCGTAATGCGTGTTGTTGGGCGTCGCTATGGTGACAACCTCGACCCCGTCCGTGCGCGCCGCCTCGGCAGCGATCATCGCGCCCCAGTCGGGATAGGCGCGGCCCGGCTCGACGCCGAGGTCGGCCGCAAAGGCCGCGCCCCGCGCCGCGTTCAGGTCGAGCGCCCCGGCTTTCAGCTCGAAATACCCGTCCCTCAGCGCCGCCGAACGGTGGATGTAGCCGATCTGGCTGCCCCGCCCGCCGCCGACCATGCCCCAGCGCAGCGCGCGTTTCGTCTTTCTGGTGCCGTCGATCATGGCCCTGCCTCCCTCAGTATCCGACGCTTTTCAGGTAGTCCCGGCTCGCCTTCACATCGGCGAGCGATCCGGCCGCGTTAAGCGGATCGCGTTCCTGCTCCACCGTGATGTAGCCGCCGTAGCCCTTCTCGGCCAGAAAGGCCCGGATCGCCGGATAGTCGATGACGCCCCGGCCGATCGGGCACATGACGCCTTGCGCACAGGCCTCGAAGAAGCGGATGCGTTCGCCCATGACGCGGTCGAACACGGTTCGGTCGATGTCCTTGAAGTGGATGTAGTCGATCCGGTTCCAGTAGCGCGCGAGCGTATCGAGCGGATCCATCCCGGCGTAGTGGCTGTGGCCGGTGTCGATGCAGAAGCCCGCGACATCCGCTGGGATGTCGGCGGCGAGCCGGTCGATCTCGTCGCGGAACTCGATGTAGCCGCCGGCGTGGGGATGCACCACGGCGCGCACGCCGGACTCATCCCTCGCAACCTCTGCGATGGCGCGGATCGTCGCCATCATCCCGTCCCAGGCTTCCGCCGACAGTCTCGGCGCGCGCGCCGAATGGCCGGCGGCGAAGTCGCGTTCGTCGTGGCCCCAGTCCATGACGGTGAGATAGGGCGCCGGGTAGCGCTGCCCGCCCGCCACGGGCGGCTTGGGCAGACCGGTGATCAGCGCGCAGATCTCGCGGGTCTGGCGCAAGAGGTCGGCGCGCCGCGCCGGCGCCACCAGATCGTCGAAGATCGTGCCCGCGACGATGTAGAGCCCCCGCGCCGTCAGTGCCTCGCTCACAACGGGCAGGTCGAGCGGCACGTAGCCATAGGGGCCAAGCTCCAGCCCGCCATAGCCTGCCGCGGCAGCCTCGTCGAGGACGCGGGTCCATGCGGGAAGGTTGGGGTTCGTCACGTCATCGACGCCCCAGCAGCAAGGTGCCGTCGTCACAGTGATGCCCATTGCCCCCTCGCGCTCGGTTTCCCGGTGAATGCGCCTTTCGCCGGCGCGAGGAAAGGGCCGCTCTGACGAGATTTCATCAGCGCCAAGACGAAGCGGGCGCCCCGCCAGGGACGCCCGCCCGCCGTCCGAACCGGGGGGATGGTCAGGCCGGCTGGTCCGGTCGGCTGGTCAGCGTGACCGAGGTTTCGACCGGTTTTCCTGCCCGCATGAGCGAGAGCGTCACGGTGGCGCCCGGCGCATCCGTCGCGATGAGCCGCGTGAGGTCGCGTGGGGAGTTCACCTCTGTCCCGTTGACGCTGAGGACGATGTCACCCCGCGTGATCCCGGCCTTCGCCGCCGGGGTGTCAGCGGTCACGTCGGAGACGAGCACGCCCTTCGCCTTGTCGAAACCGAGGGCGGCCGCGATATCCTCCGTCACCGGCTGGATCTGCACGCCGAGGAAGCCGCGCTCCACCGTGCCGCCCTCGGCCAGCGCCGCGACGACCTTGGACGCGGTCTCAGAGGGTACCGCAAAGCCGATGCCGACCGAGCCGCCGGTGGGCGAGAAGATGGCGGTATTGATGCCGACGACCTCGCCGTCGGTGTTGAACAGGGGGCCGCCGGAGTTGCCCTTGTTGATGGCCGCGTCGGTCTGGATGTAGTTGTCGAAGGGGCCCGAATTGATGTCCCGGCCGAGCGCCGAGACGATGCCCGAGGTCACGGAATTCCCAAGGCCGAAGGGGTTGCCGATGGCCACCACGTCCTGCCCGACCTTCAGTTGCGTGGAGTCCCCGAAGGCCACCGTCGGCAGGCTGTCGCCAGCCTCGACCTTGATCAGCGCGATGTCCGTCGCGGCATCGCGTCCAAGCACCTTGCCATCAACGGTGCGCCCGTCGGACAGAGTCACCTTCACCGAATCCGCGCCATCGACGACATGGGCGTTGGTAACGATTTGCCCGTCGGCCGAGACGATGAAGCCGGTGCCGACGCCGCGCACCTCGCCTCCGTGACCCTGCGGATCCCCGGGCATCGGCATCGGCATCCCGAATCGGCGCATGAACTCGTCGAAGGGGAAACCCTCGGGCATGTTGCCAGGGGTCATCGCCGGCTGCTCGACCGCCTTAGTGACCTCTATGTAGACCACCGCCGGCGCGACCTTCTCGACAAGCGCGACATAGCCGCCGGGCTGGACCGCCGCGGCATGGGCGGGCGCGGGCATGAGGGCGGGCGCGACGGCGGTCAGCGCCGTGGCGCCCATGAGCGCACCGAGCGCGAGCGCCGGTATGCGCAGGGTGCGGGAACGGGTGGGAATTGTCATCGTCTGCTCCTTCGAAGAGGGGGCCCGGCCGCTGCCGGGGACGATGCCAAGTTGGAGCGGCGTCCTTGCACCCGACCGTCGCCAGGGTTGAATTTCCGTAAGCTTCATCACACGGCCGCGAGCCATCGGCGAAACTGACCGAAATGTAATCTTCGCGTCAGCGCCCCGCAGCGTCGGCGTGACAAAGCGGCCCGGCCCGCCCATGTTGAGGCCAGCGAGAAGACGGACCGCCGCGATGAAGCTCCTCCTGATCGAAGACGACGCGACGACCGCGGCCTATGTGGCGAGGGGCCTGCGCGAGGAAGGCCATGTCGTCGATCACCTGACCGACGGGCGCGAGGCGCTCGCGCAGGCGATGCGGGGCGGCTACGACGTGCTGATCGTCGACCGGATGCTGCCGGGGCTCGACGGGCTTTCGCTCGTCCGCGCGCTGCGCTCGGCCAAGGTGACTGTGCCGGCACTCTTCCTCACGGCCATGGGCGGGGTAGACGACCGGATCGAGGGTTTGCGGGCGGGCGGCGACGACTATCTCGTGAAACCCTTCGCCTTCGGCGAGCTTTCCGCCCGGATCGACGTGCTTGGCCGCCGTGCCGCGCAGCCGGTGGTGGAAACCGTGCTGAAGGCGGGAGACCTGACGATGGACCTCATCGCCCGCAAGGTGACGCGCGCCGGCAAGGAGATAGACCTCCTGCCCCGCGAATTCACGCTCCTGGAACACCTGATGCGCCGCAAGGGTCGGGTGCAGACGCGCACGATGCTGCTCGAATCCGTCTGGGACCTCAGCTTCGATCCGCAGACCAACGTTGTCGAAACCCATGTCAGCCGGCTCCGCGCCAAGGTGGACAAGCCCTTCGGGCGCGAACTGATCCGCACCGTTCGCGGCGCGGGCTACAAGATCGAGGACTGACATTGGCGCCGCGCCTCTTCCGCCTGATGAGCCGCAGCGCGGGATCGACGCCGGTACGCCAGGCCATGGGCCTCGTCGCGGTCTTCGCCGTGGTCAATCTCGTCACCCTCGGCCTCGCCTACCTCAGCCTCAGGACCAGCGCGGAGGAGGCAATGCGCGCCAACCTTGCCCAGCTCATGGCCGGGTTCGAGGTTGCGGCCTCGCCCGGCGCGGCCGAGGTCATGGTGACGGCGGCGGCCGAGGCGGCCGATCCGGCCCACCGGGTCTTCGCCTACATCGCCCCCGACGGCCGCGTGACCGGCAATGCCGACGCGCGGCTAACGGGCGAAGGCGTGGAAATCCGGCCAATGCCGGAGGGCCGCCCGCTTGGCCGCGACGGCTACATGCCGCTCATCGACCGGCAGGCGGGGGGCGTGCTCATCATCGGCGAAAGCCTGACGCCGATCCGCGAGCTTGGCCGCACCTTTCTCGGGCTCCTCGCCCTCAGCCTGGGGCCCACGGTGCTGATCTCGCTCGGGATCGGCGCGGCGCTCGCCGCCCGTGCCCGGGCGCGGGTGGAACGGATCGAGCGGGCGCTCTCCCGCCTCTCTGAAGGCGCATTCGACACCCGCATTCCGGCCGAGCCGGGCCGGGCCGACGACCTTGCCCGGATCGGCGCGCGGATCAACCGCATGGCCGAGGCCCAGGAGGCCGCGACCGAAGCACTGAAACAGGTCTCCGCCGACATCGCACATGACCTCAAGACACCGCTGCAGCGGATGACGGTCCTGCTGCACGACCTCCGCGACGGCCTGTCCACTGGAAGCCGCGAGGCGGGGCTGGCGGACCGCGCGCTGGCCGAGGCCGAGGGCGCCGTCGCCGTGTTCCAGGGCCTCCTCCGCATCGCCCAGATCGAGGGCGGTGGCACCCGCCTTCCCTCGGTGCCCTTCGATCTCAACGCGCTGGCGGCGGGTATCGCGGAGATCTACGGGCCAGACGCCGAAGAGGCCGGACGCGCGCTGATCCTGGACCTCTCGGCCGCGCCGCTCACGGTTTCGGGTGACAAGGGCCTGGTCGGCCAGGCACTCGCAAATCTCATCGAGAATGCATTCCGCCACACGCCGGATGGCACGGCGATCAGCCTGCGCACCGCTGAGGAAGGCGGCCGCCCGGTGCTCGAGGTGGCTGACCGCGGCCCCGGCATTCCGGAGGAGGAGCGCGAGAAGGTGCTGCGGCGGCTCTACCGGCTGGAGCGCAGCCGGACGACGCCGGGCCACGGGCTTGGCCTCGCGCTCGTCGCCGCGACGGCGCGACACCATGGGGCGGAACTCGCGCTCCTCGACAATGCACCGGGGCTGAAGGTGCGGATCGCGTTCCCCGCACGCCGAGACGGGGGCGCGGAAGCTACTCGCGGCCGATCTTCGCCTCCTCCCGCGCAATCGACCAATCGATGAGCCGCCGCCAGAGTGCCTCGGCCAGATCGGGGTCGAGCGCCTCGGCCATGGCGCGGGCACGAACCTTTTCGACGACTTCCTCCACCCGGTCGTCGATCCGCGCCGGCAGGCCCAGCGCCGGCTTCAGCTCTGCCGCCCGGTCGATGTAGCCCGCGCGCTCGGCCAGCAGCGCCACGAGCCGCGCGTCGATGCGGTCGATCTCGGCGCGAAGCTCGGCCATGGTACTGCATTGCGAAGGCGTCATTGCCGTCCTCCCTCGTCGTCAGATCCACTTGGCCAGGGGCGGCAGGCTCATCAGCACGGCGTTCGCGTCGTGCCCGGTCTCCAGCCCGAACTTCGTGCCGCGGTCGTAAACCAGGTTGTACTCGGCATAAAGCCCACGGTGCACAAGCTGGATGTCGCGCTCGGCCGCGCCGAAGGGCGTGCCGAGCCGACGTTCGACCAGCGGCACGAAGGCCGACAGGAAGGCCCGGCCCACATCCTGGGTGAAGGCGAAATTGGCCTCCCAGCCGCCGGTGTTCAGATCGTCGAAGAAGATGCCGCCGACACCCCGCGCGCGGCCCCGGTGGGGGACGAAGAAATACTCGTCGGCCCAGGACTTGAAGCGGGGATAGTAGCCGGGATCATGTGCGTCGCAGGCCGCTTCCAGCGTGGCATGGAAATGCAGCGTATCCGCAGGGTATTCGATGCAGGGGTTGAGGTCGGCGCCGCCGCCGAACCACCAGGCATGGGGCGTCCAGAACATCCGGGTGTTCATGTGGACGGCCGGCACATGCGGGTTCTGCATGTGGGCGACGAGACTGATGCCGGAGGCCCAGAACCGCGGATCCTCCGCCATGCCCGGAATGCCGCGCGCGGCCATCGCCGCCTGCGCCCGCGCGCCCAGCATGCCATGGACCGTCGAGACGTTGACGCCCACCTTCTCGAACGCGCGACCGCCCCGCATCACGCTCATGAGCCCGCCGCCGGCATCGCCTCCGCCGTCTGCCGTTCGCCGGGTCTCGGTTACCTCGAACCGGCCCGGCCCGGCGTCGCCCTCCCGTGGCGGGGCGGTGTCCTCCAGCGCCTCGAAAGCCGCGACGATCTCGTCGCGAAGCGTGCGGAACCACGCCGCGGCGCGGAGTTTCCTGCTTTCGAAGTCATCTGGCATGATCGCTTTCCCTGTTTGGATCGCACCACTCCGCCTAGCAGCTTCGCGCGCGCCCCGCCAGAACCCGGCCGGACTCTGCGACATTTCAGTCCGGGGGGTTTGGCAGCGCGGCGCGGCGCGCTAGACTGGCTTTCCCATCCCCGGTGCCGAGTCGCCCATGTTCATGCCCCGCATACCCGCCCTCCTGACCCTCGCGCTCGCCTTGGCCGCCTGCGCGACCGACCCGGCCAGCCGCTGCGCCCCGGAAGAGGCGCGCGAACTGAAGACCATCGACAGACTGATCGCCGAGGCGCGCACCGACATCGAGCGCGGATACCGCACGGTGCAGGTGCCGACGGGGGCGGCGGTGAACCTCTGCCTGGGCAGCGCACGATCGCACGTGGGCGTCAGCTTCTGCACCGATCCGGGCACGCGGACCCGCACCGAGGCCATCGACACCGCCGCTGCGACCCGCACGCTCGACGCGCTTCTCGCGCGCCGCGAACGGCTTCAAGCGCAGATCGCCGCCGCCGTCGCCGCCTGCCCCGCCCCCTGAAGTCGCCCCCGAGATTGCCCATGCGCCGCTCCGCCGCCCTACTTGCCCTTCTCGCCGCACTCGCCGCCTGCGGAACGCCGCAGGAACAGTGCATCCGCACCGCCACGCGTGAGCTTCGCACCCTTGACCGGCTGATCGCCGAACAGCAGGCGACGCTCGCCCGGGGCTATGGTTACGAACGGCGCGAGGTCATGCACTACGAATGGCAGATCTGCGACGACTGGGTGGCGGGGACCCCGCGGCGGATGTGCTTCGAGCCGGTCTGGGACACGGTGAAGCAGCCGGTGGCCATCGACCCGGCGGCCGAACAGCGCAAGCTCGACGGGCTCCTCGCCCGGCGCAAGGCGCTCCTCGCGCAGTCGGAGCCAGCAATCGCGGCCTGCAAGGCGAAGTTCCCCGAATGAGGCCACGCGCCGGACTGGTCCTCCTCGTCCCCCTGCTTCTTGGCGCCTGCGCCGGCGCAGGGCGTGACCAGTGCATGCGCGCGGCGGTGGCGGAAGTGCGCACCATCGACGCGCTGATCGCCGAAACCGAGGCCGGGCTCGCCCGCGGCTACGGGATCGACCGCCAGACGGTCCCCTATCTCGAACGCCGCCGGTGCGGCGACGGGGGCGGCAGTTGCCTTTACACCGAAACCGAGATCGTGGAGACGCCGAAGACGATCGACCCGGCGTCCGAGAGCCGCCGCATTGCACTCCTGCAGGACCGGCGGGCGGCGGCAGTTCCGCGCGCACTCGACCACATCGCCGCCTGCAAGGCGCGCTATCCGGGATGACCCTTCAATAGGCCGGAACGCAGACCGGATCGACCACGCTGCGGCCGCCGTCGACACCGAGGATCTGTCCGGTCACGAAGCCCGCCCCGTCCGACGCGAGGAACTGCGCGACCTCCGCGACCTCCGTTGGCGTCGCGATCCGGCCGAGCGGCGTGCCCGCAATGACGGAGTCGCCCCAGTCGGGGTTTTCCTTCAGCGTTGCCTGCAGGCTCGCGCTCATAACGCTTGCGATGCCAATGCCGTTCACCCGAATCCGCTCCGGCGCGAGCACGACGGCGAGCGAGCGCGTCGCCTGGTCGAGCGCCGCACCGGCGAGGGAGTATGCCAGCAGGCCCGGCTGCGCCCGACGCGCGGCCAGCGTCGAGACGTTGATGATCGTGCCCACCGGGCCTTCGGTCTGCTCGTCGCGCCCGGCCTGCGCGATCATCCTGCGCGCGGCCATCTGGCTCAGTTTCAGGGCCGGCAGGAGGTTTTGCCGCAGCATGTTCTCGATCGAGGGATCGTCGGGGTTCAGCGGATCCTCGGTCGGCAGGACCGTGCGCTGGGCGTTCACCAGGATGTCGATCCGCTCGAAGGCGTCCACCGTGGCCGACAGCAGGTTGGCGAGCGTCAGCTTCTGGCTGAGGTCGCCGGCGAAGTAGCGCGCCGGTCCGTCCTCGGTCGCGATCGCGGCGACCTCCTCGGCCAGGCGCGCCTCGTCGGCATCGGCGAACATGACCTTCGCGCCCCGGTCGACGAAGTGGCGGGCTATGGCAAGGCCGATGCCTTTGGCCGCCCCGGTGACGATGGCGCTCTTGCCGGCGATGGACAGGGACATGGGCTCTCCGCGCTCCGTGATTCTGCCGGGCGAGGTTAGCCGAGATCACCGGCGCCGGCGAGGCGGAGGGGCGGCGGCGGCCTGGGCGCGCGCTACGGGCCGCGCCGCGGCAAAAAGCTTGAAGGCGCCGTCGCCGCCGATCTCGGCCACCTCGCGGAAGTGGCGGGCCAGCACCGCCTCGTAAGGCAGGTGCCGGTTGGCGACCATCCAGAGCCGGCCCGCCGGCGCCAGCATCCCCGCCGCGGCACCGATGAAAGCGGCACCGAGCGCCGGATCGGCCGCGCGTCCCGCGTGGAAGGGCGGGTTCATCACCACGGCGTCGAACCGCGCCTCGGGCCGGAACCGCGTTGCATCCGCCCAGTGGAAGCGCGCGCGCGGATCGGTCACGTTCCTGCGGGCACAGGCGAGGGCGGCATGATCGGCTTCGACCAGATGCAGTTCCGCCACGCCCTGCCGCGTCAGGACCTGCGCCGCAAGCCAGCCCCAGCCGGCGCCAAGGTCGGCGACCCGCGCCGGCATCCGCTCTGGCAAGGCCTCCGCGAGCAGGGTCGAGCCTAGGTCGACCTTCTCGGCAGAAAAGACCCCCGCTCGCGTCACGAAGCCGGGCGCGGGGGAAAGATCGACCGCGCGCCAATCGTCGAAGCCGGCGCCCGCGCGGAAGCGGAAGATCTTGCCGTGCGCCTTGGCGATCGGGGCGGAAACGGCGGTGCGGGCGCGCAGATCCTTCAGCATCGGATCGATACCATCCGTCTTCTGCCCGTCGACCCAGACCGGACCGCCCGCAGCCACGAGCCTTGCAGCCTCCGCCACGGCCGATCGCGCAGCCACCCGCGACCGCGGCAGAAGCACGACCGCCGCGGCGAAATCGCCGGTTGCGGCGGCAATTTCCGGCACGACCGTCCAGCCCTGGGCGGCAAGTGCATCGTTGTCGGGCCGGAACCCCTGCACGACGACCGTCCGCTCCTTCGGCAGATCCGAAAGATCGGGGCCGGCGCCGATCACGAGCACGCGGCCCGGGGCGGGCAGCGCATCGGCACCCGTAAGCGCGAGGGCAAGTCTGGGATTTGTCATCGGGATCGGGGCCGCGCCCCTATTCCTTTTCCATCGTGCATTGCAGCGGATGCTGGTGACGGCGCGAGAAATCCATCACCTGCGCCACCTTCGTTTCCGCCACCTCGAAGGAAAAGACGCCCACGACGGCGAGTCCCCTCTTGTGCACGGTCAGCATGATCTCGAACGCTTGCGCGTGGCTCATCCCGAAAAAGCGTTCGAGCACATGGACGACGAACTCCATCGGCGTGTAGTCGTCGTTCAGAAGTAGCACCTTGTAGAGCGGCGGGCGCTGCGTCTTCGGCCGCGTCTTGGTGATGACCGAGGTCTCGTGCTCTCGACCCTCCTTGCGGTCCGACAATGTGACGGGGCTCGGCGCCAAGGGCTCCCTCCTCGGGGGATTCGCGGACAAGGGGTTCGGTCCCCAATATAATGCAGGAATGGGACGAGAAAAGGGTTCCCCTGGGAGAGGGAATTGATCGCGCCCGCGCGCCGCGCCAGACTGCATCCCGGGGGAGGTGCACATGCCTGCACTCGATGCCATCGCCTTCGATGCCGACGACACGCTCTGGCACAACGAGCGGTTCTTCCGCCTGACACAGGACCGTTTCGCCGCGCTTCTCGCCGATGTCGCGCCGCGCGACCATCTGGAGGAGCGGCTCCTCGCGGCCGAGCGGCGCAACCTCGGGCACTACGGCTTCGGCATCAAGGGCTTCATGCTGTCGATGATCGAGACCGCGCTCGACGTCACCGGGGACCGGGTGCCGGCCCGCGTCATCCGGGAGATCGTCGCGGCCGGACAGGAGATGCTCGCCCATCCGATCGAGCTTCTGCCCCATGCCCGCGCGGCGGTGGAACGCCTGGCAGGAAGCCACCCGGTCCTGCTCATCACCAAGGGCGACCTTCTCGACCAGGAACGCAAGCTGGCCCAGTCCGGCCTTGGCGACCTCTTCGCCGGGGTGGAGATCGTGTCGGACAAGTCCGCCCCCGTCTATGCCGCGATCTTCGCCCGGCACGGCTTTGCGGCCGGCTCCGTGCTCATGGCCGGCAACTCGCTCAAGTCCGATGTCCTGCCGGTCCTGGAGGTCGGAGGCTTCGGAGTCCATGTGCCGCACGACCTGACCTGGGCGCTCGAAGAGGTCGAACCGCCGGAGGGTCACGGGCGTTTCCACCGGCTTGAAGACCTCGGCGCCCTGCCGGCGCTGGTCGGACGGATCGAAAACAGCGGCTAGGTCGATCTTGTGTGCCGCACCGATGAAGTCGCAAAATCTGCTCGCACCGTGCGCGCCGTTCCTTTCGCTATCTCAGCTTCGGCAACAAAGACATTGAATTTCAGGTGTTTTCGGCGCGAAAGCCCTGTGCTATCGTGGGGCAAATCACAAAGCTCTGGCGACAATGACCGGGGCGCGAGGCAGGATATAGGTGAGACAGGTGTTCGTCTGTCCCGAGCAGTGCGGTTCCCGCACGCGAGTCTTCTTGGCGATCGCTCTGGCGTGGCTCCTCGTGCCGCTCGCGGCTCTGGCCGCGCCCTACGCCGACTACGTGATCGACGTCCGCACCGGCGAGGTGCTGCATCAGGACAACGCCGACACCCGGCTGCATCCCGCCTCGCTCACCAAGATGATGACGCTCTACATCGCCTTCGAGGCGATCGAGCGCGGTGAAATCACGCTCGACAGCAAGGTGACGATCTCGAAACACGCGGCCTCGATGCCGCCTTCGAAGCTAGGGTTGAAGCCGGGCCAGACGATCGCGCTGCGCTACTTGATCCGCGCGGCCGCGATCAAGTCCGCGAACGACGCCGCGACCGCCATCGGCGAGGCGATCGAGGGATCGGAGCCCGCCTTTGCCAAGCGGATGAACCGTACTGCCAAGGCGCTCGGCATGACCCGGTCGACCTTCGTCAACGCCAATGGGCTGACCGCGAAGGGACATCTCTCCACGGCCCACGACATGACGATCCTCGGCCGGCACCTCTTCTACGACTACCCGCAGTACTACAACATCTTCTCGCGCACCTCGGCCGATGCCGGCGTCGCGCAGGTCGCCTCCACCAATCGCCGCTTCCTTGCCGCCTACAAGGGCGCCGACGGGATCAAGACGGGCTACACCCAGGCTGCGGGCTTCAACCTGGTGGCCTCTGCCCAGCGCGGCAACAAGCACGTCATCGCCACCGTCTTCGGCGGCAAGTCCACCGCCGACCGCAATGCAAGGGCGGCGCAGCTGCTCGACATGGGCTTCGGAAAGGCGCCGAACCGTGCCGCCGTACAGAAACCTGCGCGGCCCGCCTACACCGGGACGGAGCCGCCGGAACTTCTCGTCGAGGACACGACGGACGAGGACGACGCCCTTGCCGAAGCCATCGCGCGCGCCGTGACGACGGCGCCCGATGCGGTGCCAGCCGGCAAGACGATCCGCCTCAAAGTCGCCGTGGTGCAGAGCCCCCGGCCCCGCACGCGACCGCTGCCCGGCGCGACGGAGCCCGCCGATGCACCGGCCGAGGAACTGCTCCTCGCGATGCAGGACGACATCGCCGACGCCCTCGCCGAGGCGCAGGCGCTCGCCCTCGCCGAGGCGCCGGCCGCCGAAGCTGCCGGATCGCAGGCGGAGGTCGCCGTCGCCGATGCGGAAACTTCGCAGGAAGCCGCGCCCGAGCCCGCGGGTCCGGTCTTTGCGCAGACCGCGACTCCGCAGCCCGAAACGGTCCTCGCGCTGGCTGAACCGGGCGCACCCGACCCCGCCAAGGCCGACGCGACCGCCGAGCCGCTCGCGCTCGCCGCCGCGCCCACCCTGCCGGCCCTGCGCCCCGCGGCGCGACCCGATGCGCTCGTCACGGCCGCGGCCCCGGCCACGGATGCCGAACCGGTTCCCACGGAGACCGCGGTGGTCGAGGCGATGCCGCTGCCATCGCCGGAAGCCTCCGCACCGGCAATCGAGCCCGCACCCGCCGAGGCGACCGACGTCCAGCTTGCCGCCGAAGACACCGAGACGGCCGAGGTCCGGCTCGCGGCCAGCGATACCGCTGTCGACACGCCGGCCCCGAAGGCGCGGCCCGAGCAGATCGTGCTCGCCGCGTTCACGCCCGCGGAGCCGGAACCGGAGGAACTGGAAGTCGTCACCCGCATCTCCACCTCGGGCGGGCGGCAGTGGGCCATAAACGTCGGCCATTACGGCTCGCGCTACGATGCCGAGCGCCAGCTCCTGCAGGTGGCGCTGGTGGAGATGGCAACGCTCGACGAGGCGCTCCGCAAGGTCGTCTCCCGCCGTGGCGGGTACGACGCGAACTTCGTCGGCATGACCGAAGAGATGGCGAACCTCGCCTGTCGCCGGCTTCAGGCCCGGCAGGCCGAATGCAGCGTCGTCGGCCCCTGACCGCGTTGCCCCGTCAGGGCTTCGGGCGGTCGTCCCAGTCCTTGCTGAGGATGCGGTTGGCGTCACCCTCGGGGTCGTCGTATTGACGGTGCTTCAACGCCCAGAGAAAGGCGGCAAGCCCGACCGCACCGAGAAAGAGAGAAACAGGGATCAGGTAGAGGAGGATTTCCACCGCTGGGCCCTCATTTCAACCGGAGCGCGTTGAGCGAGACCGTGATCGACGAAGCCGACATGGCGAGCGCCGCGATGAGGGGTGTTGCGAGTCCGACGAGCGCAACCGGCACCGCGACGAGGTTGTAGGCGAGCGACAGCGCGAAGTTCTGCTTGATCCGCCGCCGCGTCGTGACCGCGATCCGTACCGCATCCGAGAGGGGCTCGAGATCCTGACCGAGCAGGACGATGTCGGACGCCGTCCGCGCCGCGTCGAGCGCAGAGGCAGGCGAGATCGAGACATGCGCACCTGCCAGCGCCGCAGTGTCGTTCAGCCCGTCGCCCACCATCAGCACCCGGTGGCCCGCCGCCGTCAGCGCGGCGATGCGCGCGGCCTTCTCCTCCGGCCGCATCGCCGACTGCCATTCGGGAATGCCGAGAGTCCCGGCCAGCGCCGCCACCGGCACCTCGCTGTCGCCCGAAAGGAGGATCACGCGCTTGCCGCCGGCGATCAGCCCCCGCACCGCCTCAGCCGCGCCCGGACGCGGCCGGTCGGCAAAGGCGAACTCCACCGCCGGACCGCCGGCGCGCGAAAACCAGGTTGCCGTCCGCTCGCCGCCTTCGGCGCCCAGCCACTCCGCGCGGCCAAGTCGTACGCGATCGCCCGCGAGGCGACCCTCGATGCCCGCCCCCGGCACCTCCGCAAGGTCCACGACCGGCGCCGGGCGGATGCCTTCTGCCTGAAGCGCACGCGCCAGCGACCGACTCAGGGGATGGGAGGAGGCTCCGGCCAATGCCGCGACGATCTCCAGTTCCGGCCGCGGATGTGCCGCGATATCCTGCGCCTCGGGCTCGCCCAGTGTCAGCGTCCCGGTCTTGTCGAAGACGACCGTATCGACCTCGGCCAGCCGTTCGAGCGCAGTGCCGTCCTTGATCAGGAAGCCCTTGCGGAAGAGCTTGCCCGAGGCGGCCGTCACCACCGCCGGCACTGCAAGCGCCAGCGCGCAGGGGCAAGTGATGATGAGGACCGCCGCCGCGACATTGACCGATACCCGCACGTCGCGCGTAAGGTAGAGCCAGACGGAAAACGCGGCGAGCGCCATCAGGTGGACCACGGGCGAATAGGCCCTTGCCATCCGGTCCGCCAGCGAGGTGTAGCGCGTGCGCGCGTTTTCCGCCACCGCCACCAGATCGGCCATACGATGCAGGGAACTGTCCTTGCCCGCCGCCGTCACCCGCACGATCAGCGGCCCGGTCAGGTTGACCTCGCCGGCGCTCAGCGCACTGCCTTCCCCCGCGACGACCGGCAGCGTCTCGCCGGTCAGAAGCGAGCGATCGATCTCGGACGCTCCCTCGGTCACGATGCCGTCGACCGGCATCCGCGCGCCGGGGCGGATGCGCACGAGGTCGCCCGCGCGAAGCGCGGCGATGGGCACGACGCGCTCCTCGCCGGCCTCCAGCTTCGTTGCCCGAGGCACTTCGAGCGCGGCCAGCTCTTCCGCCGCCGACCGCGCCGCGGCCCGGCTGCGGTAGTCGAGGTACCGCCCCGCAAGCAGGAAAAAGCAGAGCGACACCGCGGCGTCGAAGTATGCGTGCTCGCCCCCGTTGAACGTCTCGAAGAGCGAGATCGCCGAGGCAAGGACCAGTGCGAGCGAGATCGGCACGTCCATGCCGAGCCGCCGGGCCTTCAGGGACACCCAGGCCGACTTGAAGAAGGGCTGGCCCGAGAAGGCCAGCGTCGGCAGCGCGATCGCGGCCGAAATCCAGTGGAACATGTCGCGCGTCGCCGCCTCGGCACCCGACCAGACGGCTACGGAAAGGAGCATGATGTTCATCATCGAGAACCCGGCGACGCCGAGCCGCATCAGCAGGTCGTGGCTGCGCTTGTCGGTCTCCGTCACCGACAGGAGGCCAGGGTCGAGCTCATGCGCCGGATAGCCGATGGCATCGAGCCGCTGGATCAGCTTCTCCGCCGTCACCTGCGGCTCTGCCGCGACCGAGACGCGCTTCAGCGTCAGGTTCACCCGCGCCGATCTGACGCCCGGCATCGAGGAAAGCGCCCGTTCCACGTCCGAGATGCAGACGGCGCAATGGACCGTCGGCAGCGACAGGACGAGGCCGGAATCCCCCGCTGCCGCCGCCGCACGGGCGGCGATGTCCTCGGCCGAGGGCGCCGCCACGCAGGCGGGACAGGCGGAGATCGAGGGCGCGGCGACCGACATGGGTCAGCCCTTCACGAAGAGATCGAGCCGCTGGTGGAACCGCGTCCCGTCGGGGGCGAAGGCTTCCATCAGGATCATCCACTTCCCCGGCTCCAGCGTCTCGGCCGCCACATAGTCGGCACCGGTCCAGTCGAAGACGGGGCGACGGTCGTCCGATGCCTCCGTCGTCCGCCCGACGGTGGCCGACAGCCTGTCCACCCGGACCGGCAGGCCATCCCGGTCGCGGAAGCTCAGCGTCAGCGCGCCGTCGCCATAGGCGTGTGACAGGGTCCAGCCCAGAGCTTCCTGAGCCTTCCTCTCGGCGTCGAAGACCTGGCTCGCGACGTAGGAGTTCTGCACCTCGAGCCCGGGGAAGGTGCTGATCGCCTTGACGGCCATCAGCACGTTCACCCCGATGATGACCCCGAAGGCCACGACCGCGATGAGAAGGACCTTCCGGCCGGTCAGCGGCGCCGCCATCTCAGTCGTCCTTTCCATTGAAGACCGTGCCCCGGGCCACCCGCTCGCCGTTGGTTCTGGTCTCGACCACGATCGCGATCTCCGTACGCTCCTTGCCGGCTGCGGGGCTGCCGGCCGGGGCGGTGACATAGACGCGCTGCATCTTCGTATCGTTCGCAGGCACGTCCACCACCACCTTGTCGCTTCCCTCGAGCGTCAACTCGAGCGGGGTGTCGGACTGCAAGGATATCGTGAAGGGCAGAGTTTCGCCATGCTTGTTCCTGAGCCGCACCTCGTAGGTATTGCGGATCGCGCCGTCGGCGAGCGTGACGTAGAGGGGATTGCGCACCGGCGTCACATCGACGCTGATGGGTGACCGCAGGAAGAGCGCGACAAGCATGCCGACCCCGACCAACGACCAGAGTACGGTGTAGAGGATCGTGCGCGGACGGAAGATGTGCTTCCAGACGTTCTTCGGATGCCCGCCGGCCCGTTCGGCCACTTCGTCCTTCAGCGCCATGTAGGCGATGAGCCCGCGCGGCTTGCCGATTCGGTCCATGACCTCGTCGCAGGCGTCGATGCAGAGCGCGCAGGTGATGCATTCGAGCTGCTGGCCGTTGCGGATGTCGATGCCCATGGGGCAGACGTTCACGCAGGCCATGCAGTCGATACAGTCGCCCTGTGCCGGGTCGAGCTCTCCCTTGTGCAGCTTTCCGCGCGGTTCGCCGCGCCATTCGCGATAGGCGACAACCAGCGTGTCCTCGTCGATCATCGCGGCCTGGATGCGCGGCCAGGGGCAGGCATAGATACAGATCTGCTCGCGCGCGAAACCGCCGAAGAAGAAGGTCGTCGCGGTCAGGATCGCCATCGTCAGGTAGGCGATGGGATGGGCGGTGCCATGGATCAGATCCTGAAGCAGCGTCGGCGCGTCGGTGAAATAGAAGATCCATGCGCCGCCCGTGGCCAGGCCGATCAGAAGCCAGAGAACCCATTTCGTCATCCTGAGGCGGAACTTCCGGAAGTCCCACTTCTGGTTCCAGAGCCGGACCCTCGCGTTGCGGTCGCCCTCCACCCAGCGTTCCACGAGAATGAAAAGATCGGTCCAGACCGTCTGCGGGCAGGCGTAGCCGCACCAGACCCGGCCGAGTGCAGAGGTGAAGAGGAAGAGCCCGAGCCCCGCCATGATGAGAAGCCCGGCGATGAAGTAGAATTCATTCGGCCATATCTCGATCATGAAGAAGTAGAAGCGGCGGTTGGCGAGATCGACCAGCACCGCCTGGTCGGGAAGGCTCGGCCCCCGGTCCCAGCGCAGCCAGGGCGTGATGTAGTAGATGCCCAGGGTGACGGCCATGATCACCCATTTCAGGTTGCGGAACTGTCCTTTCACGCGGCGTGGAAATACGGGCTCACGGGCGGCATAAAGCGCCGGAGGATTCTCGCTGGAGCTCATGAAAGTATCCCGGATTTCACTGTTCGCGCGGTCTGACTTACGCGGACATGGCCTGTCGGAGCCTTGATACAGGTCAAAATCCCGCCCGCACATGCGGCGAAAACGCCCTCTTCGGTTCACGCTCAAGTGATTTCGCGCTTGGCGGGCGGTGCTTCCGGGCGTCAAATCGGCGCACGGGCGGCAGCGAGGGAGGGGACCATGTCTGGACGACGCAGTGCCATCGAGTACACCGAATTCAACGCGGCCGAGATCGGCGCCATCGCGCATCTCTACCGGGCGGAGGTCTACCGATCGACGATCTGGCGGACCCGTCTCGACACCACGACCAACTGGGCAGTGGTGACTCTCGGCGTCGCGCTCTCGATCACCTTCGCCTCGCCGGACGCCTCGCCGCTGCCGCTCCTCCTCGTCGGGATCCTCATACTCGTCTTCCTCAACCTGGAAGCGCGGCGCTACCGCTACTTCAACGTCTGGCGGGCGCGATCGCGCTGGCTGGAAAGGAACTTCTACGCGCCGATGCTGAAATCGGGCGACCTCAGGACCGAAACCGCCTGGCACACCGTCCTTGCCGACGATTACCTCCACCCGACCTATCACATCTCCTTCGTGACCGCGCTCGGCCGGCGGATCCGACGCAACTACCTCTGGATTCTCCTGATCCAGGGCATCGCGTTTGTCGGCAAGCTGATGATCCATCCGCTGCCGGTGACAAGCTGGGCCGGCTTCGTGACCCGTGCCGACGTCGGCCCGCTGCCGGGCGAGGCCGTGTTGGGCTTCGGTGTCCTTTACATCGCGTCGGGCGCGGTGCTGGCGAACTGGGTCGCCAGAAGCGATGCGCGCCGCGCCGAAGAACGTGGTGGCAAGGGCGTAGCGATGGGGTAGAAGGAGAAAGGCACCGGCGCCCCCAGGAAACGCGCGAACAGGACGGGGCGCCGATGCTCTCATCCGGGGGGGCGGTTGCCCCCCCGAATTCCGTTGTTACTCGCCGCCGCCGCGGCTGTGGACCCAGGCCGCAACCGCGCGGATGTCGGATTCGCTCAGACGCCCAGTCCAGGACGGCATCACGCCGAAGCGGGCGTTCGTGACGGTCTCGGTCAGAGTGGCCTGATCGCCACCGTAGAGCCAGATCGCGTCGGTTAGGTTCGGGGCACCCTGCGCCCGGTCGCCAGTGCCGTCTTCCATGTGGCAGGCCGCGCAGTTGTCGGTGAACACGACCGCGCCTTCGCTGGCGAGCGCGGCTTCGTGCTCCTGCCCCGAGATCTGCAGGACATACTGCACGACCTGGTCGATCTGCTCGGGCTCCAGCAGCCCGTCGGCGCCGAACTTCGGCATTTCCGAATAGCGCGCGTCGGGGTCTTCGGTGTTGCGGATGCCGTGCGTGATGGTGGTGTGGATGTCCTCCATCGTGCCACCCCAGAGCCAGTCGTTGTCGAGCAGGTTGGGGTAGCCCGCCGCCCCGGCCGCGCCCGAGCCGTGGCACTGCGCGCACCAGGTGCGGAAGATCGCGCCGCCGGCGTTCTGCGTGTAGTTGGCGAGTTCGGGGTCGGCCGCGATGGCGTTCAGGTCCGCCGCCACCAGTTTCGCCTCGACCGGCGCGTTCGCCTCTGAGTAGCGTTGGATCTCGGCCGCCACGTCGGCGCGGGTGTCCTGCCCCAGAAGCCCCTGCGTGGCGCCCGACACGAGCGGCCAGGCCGGATAGGCGATCGTGTAGCCCACCGCCCAGATGATGGTCAGGTAGAAGGTCCAGAGCCACCAGCGCGGCAAGGGGTTGTTGAACTCCTGAATGCCGTCCCACTCGTGGCCGGTGGTTTCCGGATCGGACTTCGTCGTCACGGGTCTCTTGCTCATTTCGAGGCCTCCTGCGGGCGGGCTTCCAAGCCCTCGCCACGCGCGGGTTTGTCTTCGTGCCGGAAGGGGATGTTCGCGATGTCCTCGTGGATCGCCCGCGACCCGGGCCGGAACGCCCAGAGCACGATGGCGCCGAAGAACAGGAAGAGCGCCAGAAGCACCCAGCTGTCCGCGAATTCCCTAAGAAGCGAATAGAAATCCATCGCTCCCCTCCTCAGCGGGCCATGTCGGGCTGGAAGGTCGTGAAGTCGACCATCGTGCCCAGCACCTGCAGATAGGCGATGAGCGCATCCATCTCGGTGATGCCCGGCTGGCGGTCGAAGTTCGACACGACCACGTCCTTGCCGCCCGGGAAGGCGGCGGCGCCGTAACGTTCCTGCAGCCCCGCGGTATCGGAATTCGGATCGGCCTGCGCGGCGAAGTCTGCCTTGGCGAGTTCGATCATCTCGGACGTGTAGGGCACGCCCACCATCGCGTCCGTCGAAAGCCGGTCCGCGATGTGCTCCGGCTCGATCAGCCGGTTGGCGAGGAAGCCATACTTCGGCATCACCGATTCCGGCACGACCGACTGCGGGTCGGTCAGGTGGTCGATGTGCCACTCGTCCGAATAGCGGCCGCCGACGCGGGCGAGGTCGGGGCCCGTCCGCTTCGAGCCCCACTGGAACGGATGGTCGTACTGGCTTTCGGCCGCGAGGCTGTAGTGACCGTAGCGCTCAACCTCGTCGCGCATCGGGCGGATCATCTGGCTGTGGCAGACGTAGCAGCCCTCGCGGATGTAGATGTCGCGGCCGGTGAGTTCCAGGGGCGTGTAGGGGCGCACGCCCTCCACCTTCTCGATCGTGTTCTCGAGATAGAAGAGCGGCACGATCTCAACGATGCCGCCGATCGTCACCACCGCGAAGGCACCGATGAGAAGCGCGGTCGCATTCGTTTCGAGGAACTTGTGCTTTTCAAGAATGGACATGGTCCGAAGCTCCTCTCACTCGGCCGGGACGGCGTTGTTAGTACTGGCAACCGCCGGTTGCTTCGCCACCGTGGCCCACAGGTTGTAGGCCATGATGATCGCGCCGGTGAGGTAGAGCACCCCGCCAAGGGCCCGCACCACGTACATCGGGAACTTCGCGGCCACCGTGTCGGCGAAGGCGTTCACGAGGAAGCCCTGCGCATCGACTTCGCGCCACATCAGACCCTCCATGATCCCCGTGACCCACATCGAGGCGGCGTAGAGCACGATCCCGATGGTGGCGAGCCAGAAGTGCCAGGATACGAGGCTGAGCGAGTAGAGTCGCTCGCGGTTCCACAGCCGCGGCACGAGGAAGTATAGCGCGCCGAAGGTGATCATGCCGTTCCAGCCGAGTGCACCGGAATGGACGTGGCCGATGGTCCAGTCGGTGTAGTGCGAAAGGCTGTTCACAGCCTTGATCGACATCATGGGCCCTTCGAAGGTGGACATGCCGTAGAAACCGACGGACACCACCATCATCCGGATGATCGGGTCGGTCCTGAGCTTGTCCCAGGCGCCCGAGAGCGTCATCAGGCCGTTGATCATGCCGCCCCAGGAGGGCATCCAGAGCACCACCGAGAACACCATGCCGAGCGTTGCGGCCCAGTCCGGGAGCGCGGTGTAGTGCAGGTGGTGCGGGCCCGCCCAGATGTAGAGGAAGATCAGTGCCCAGAAGTGGATGATGCTGAGCTTGTAGCTGTAGACCGGGCGTTCGGCCTGCTTCGGCACGAAATAGTACATCATCCCGAGGAAGCCCGCGGTCAGGAAGAAGCCCACCGCGTTGTGCCCGTACCACCACTGGGTCATCGCGTCCTGCACGCCCGAGAAGACCTGAACCGATTTCGAGCCGAAGACCGAGACGGGGATCGCGAGGTTGTTGACGACGTGCAGCATCGCGATGGTCACGATGAAGCTGAGGTAGAACCAGTTCGCCACGTAGATGTGGGGTTCCTTCCGCTTGACGATCGTGCCCATGAAGACCGCGAGATAGGCGACCCAGACGATGGTCAGCCACCAGTCGGTGAGCCATTCCGGCTCGGCATATTCCTTGGACTGGGTGGCGCCGAGGATGTAACCCGTCGCCGCCAGCACGATGACGAGCTGGTAACCCCAGAAGACGAACCAGGCGAGGTTGCCGCCCCAGAGCCGCGCCGCGGAGGTGCGCTGGACAACGTAGAACGACGACATGATCAGGGCGTTGCCACCGAAGGCGAAGATCACCGCCGAGGTGTGCAGCGGCCTCAGCTTGCCGAAGTTCATGTAGCCGTGCGCGAATTCAGAGAGGTTGAGCTGCGGAAAGGCGAGCTGGAAAGCAGCCGTGACACCCACGAGAAAGCCCACAACGCCCCACAGGACCGTGGCGATGACGCCTGCGCGCACCACGCCGTCATTGTATTCGTTGGCCCGCACAGGCCGATACTCCCCCATAGTCCTCAGGACCCAGAGGAAGGTCAGCGCTGCGGCGATCATCACCGTCAGAGCGTTGACCATGTAAGCCAGATCGCGCGCATAGTTGGCTGCGATCGCGGCCAGAACCGCGACGGCGCCAAGCAAGGCGAGCTTGATGTAATCCCACATGTCAGCGTTCCCTCGTCATGCCTTGTCCGCCCGATTCGTTGTGACACGGGCAGTGGAGGTCTGGCCGGGTTGTGCGGGCGGGACCTCTCCGTCGCATTGATCTGGGTCAAATCACCGGTCCGCAAGGCTTGATCCTTGTCAAAGCGGCAACGCTGCCGGCGTCGCACATTCTGTGGCAGGATGCCCCGCGCAGCAAAGGAGATGCCTTATGGCTTTCAAATCGCTTCTGACCGTAGTTACCGATCCCGCCACGGCCGCCTCGCAGCTTGACGCGGCCGTGGCGCTCGCCAGGCGCGAGGACGCGCATCTGGATGTGCTCTGCATCGGCGTGGACCGGACGCAGACTGGCTACTACTATGCCGGCGCAACCGCGATCCTCACCCAGGAAGCCTACAACCAGGCCAAGGAGGAAGCTTCGACCACAGAAGCCGCCGTGAAGACGCGGCTGGAGCGTGAGGACATCCGCTGGGGCGTCGATTCCGCGGTCGCGCAGATCGGGGCCATCGGCGGACCGGTGGCGATGCTCGCCCGCTTTTGCGATCTCGTCGTGCTGCCAAAGCCCTACGGCAAGGCCGGGGGCCCGGCCGCCGAGGCGATCCTGGAAGCTGCGCTCTTCGAGGGTCACGCCCCCGTGCTGGTCCTGCCGGAAGGCTTCACCGGCACCAACTTCGGCAAGCGCGTCGTGATGGCCTGGAACCAGAGCGACGAGGCGCTGATGGCCGCGCGGGCCGCGCTGCCGCTTCTCAAGGCCGCCTCCGAGGTGGACATCACCATTATCGACCCGCCCACCCATGGGCCGGAGCGGTCGGACCCGGGCGGGATGCTGTCGCAATATCTCGCGCGGCATGGCGTCCATGCCGAGGTTTCGGTGCTCGCCAAGACCCTGCCCCGCACATCCGAGGTCCTGTCGCGCCATGCCCGCGACGAGAACGCCGACCTCATCGTGATGGGCGCCTACGGCCATTCCCGCTTCCGCGAGGCGATCCTTGGCGGGGCAACGCGCAACATGCTGGAAATGGCTGACATTCCGGTCTTCATGGCCCACTGAGAGGCATCCGGCGGGCGGCGTGAGCCGCCCGCTCTCGCTTCCATACCTCGCTCGCCTTTCAAGAGTTAGATACGGCACAAACCGATTGATCTGACTGCCTGCGGACTTCAGTTCCGCGTGAAAATATCACGGCGCGATCATCGTCAACAGAGCCCTTGGGGGCAGATGTCATAGCGCGACCCGGTCCAGCGCATCCGGGCGAAGCTTCCCCCGCCGGTATGGGGCTGCGACAGGATATCGGGCCAGCCGCCGGCCCCGACGGTGAGGTCGAGCCAGTATGGCCCGCCCCCGATCAAGCCGCTGATGGATGCCGCGAAGGGAGCTTCGGGGCTCTGCGCGGTGAAGATGTGCGTCTCGCAGCCGGTGATGCCGAACCATGTCGGATCGCAGAGAAGCACCTCCAGAAGCTGCCGCCCGTCGGCAAAGCGGACAAGCTCGGGAAGGACCTCGATGCCCCGCCCCGCGTCTGCCTCCGCCTCCGCGATCTCGCGGGCAAGCAGGCGGTGGGCGAGGTCGACGACCGCCGGACCGGTGTCGGCGAGCGAGGCAGTCGTGGGGAAGCGTGCAGGATCGGTGGCCGGGGTCGCTTCGGGCGTTGGCGCGGGTGCGGGCGGCAGCGACGCAGGCGCGCCCTGCATGGTCAGCATCAGCGGGTCCACGCAGTTGTCGCGAAACGCCGCCATGCGGGGCGCGAATCCGCTCATCGGGATCGACTGCAGTGCGGGCAGGTTCAGCGCCGGCGCGTCAAGCATCACCGACATCTGACGGGCGCGGGCCATGCTGTCCATCATGGCGACGAATGTCTTCCCTGTCACCGGTGTCGAGAAATTCAACGGCTGACCGGTTCCCGTCAGGTCCACGAAGGTCGGTGTTCCGTCAAGGGCAATCACGGCCTTCGCTTGCGGCGGCACCCGAGCCGCCTTCAACTCGAGCGATATCTGGAACTGCCCGTCCCAGAAACACAGGAGCTCCACGCAGCTTTCCGCCAGAGACCCGTCATGGGCCGAACAGTTCGAGAGCGCGGTCTCATGTTCGCCCTCGAAGATCGACCAGTCCTGAGCAGCGGCGGGCCCCAGCATCGACCCGGCCAGGATGACCACCCAACACCGCCGAACCATGTCCGCCCCCCGCCGCCATCACCTTCCAGAGGCTAGGCCTGGGCGGTGACGCCGCACGATTGTGAAGCTGGTCTCAGCCGAAGAACCCGCCGTCGGCATCGTCGCCCGCCTCTTCCAGAAGCCGGTTGTAGTCGGGCACCGTGACGTGCCGCTTGCCCTCGAGCTCGATCACCCCGTCGCGCTTCAGGGCCGAGATCTGCCGGCTCACCGTCTCCAGCGTCAGGCCGAGGTAATCGGCCATGGCCTCGCGCGTCAGCGGCAGGTCGAAGACCATCTGGCCCTGCGGCTTGCGCAGGTGCAGGGCCGCATCGCGCCGCCCGACGATCGCAAGAAGGCTCGCGATCTTCTCGCGCGCGGTCTTGCGGCCGAGAAGCAGCATCCACTCCCGCGCCGCGTCGAGCTCGTCCAGCGTCATCTCCAGGAGCCGCTGGCCGATGTGCGGCGTGCGCCCCATCAGTTCCTCGAACGGCTTCTTGCGGAAGCAGCACATCAGGAGGTCGGTCGTGGCGATCACGTTGTAAGGCGCCCTTTCGCGCCCCGGCCGGCCGACGAAATCGGAGGGGAAGAGCAGGCCCACGGTCTGCGTCCGCCCGTCTTCCATCACCTGCGTCAGCGTCGCCACACCCGATACCACAGAGGCCACGAAATCCATCCGGTCGCCGGCCCAGATCAGCGTCTGGCCGGCCTCGAAACTCCGGTAGAACTTGATCGCGTCGAGCGCGGCGAGCTCGTCGGTCTCGCAACGCGCACATACCGCGCGGTGGCGGATCGGGCAGGTGCCGCAACTCGGCGCCGTGTGGAGGACTTCAAGAATGGTCATGCGTGGATTTGATCTACGTCAAGGATTCCCCGTTTCGCGCTGCCTAAGGCTAGGCGCATGGCAGAGGAAGCGCAACTCGCGCGGCTCGGATTGTTTGACGCGCGTGTCCCGCGCTACACGAGCTATCCGACTGCGCCGCATTTCAATTCGGACGTGAACGCAAGGGTTTTCCGCGACTGGGTGCGTGCGATTCCCGAAGGCGCCCGCATTTCGCTTTACATGCATGTGCCCTTCTGTCGCAGGCTCTGCTGGTTCTGTGCCTGCCGCACGCAGGGCACCGCGTCGGACGATCCGGTGCGCGCCTATGCCGAGGTGCTGAAGGCGGAACTGGCGATTCTCGCCGCCGACCTGCCGCGCGGTGTCACGCTGTCGCGGCTCCACTGGGGCGGCGGCACGCCGACGATGATGCCGCCGGAGGTCATGGCGGAGGTCGCGCGCAGGGTCTTCGACGTGGTGCCGCTTGGGCCAGACGCCGAGTTCTCGGTCGAGATCGACCCGAACGAGATCGACGACGGCCGGCTCGACGCGCTCGCGGCGGCCGGCATGAACCGCGCGTCCATCGGCGTGCAGGACTTCGATCCCGCGATCCAGGAGGCGATCGGCCGCGACCAGACATTCGAGGTGACAAAGCTCGCGATCGACAAGCTCCGCGCGCGCGGGATTGCCTCGCTCAACGCCGACATCCTCTTCGGGCTGCCTTTCCAGACCCGCGAACGGATCGCGGCCTCGGTCCAGAAGCTCCTCTCGCTCAGCCCCGACCGGGTCGCTCTCTATGGCTACGCGCATGTTCCGTGGATGGCGCGCCGGCAGGTCATGATCCCCTCGGACGCGCTGCCCCGCCCGGAAGAGCGGCTCCGGCTCTTCGAGACTGCGCGCGACCTCTTCGTGGCCGACGGCTACGCTGAAATCGGCATCGACCATTTTGCCCTGCCCTCCGACGGGCTCGCCGTCGCCGCGCGCGAGGGCAGGCTCCGGCGCAACTTCCAGGGCTATACGGACGACACGGCCTCCGTTCTGGTCGGGCTCGGCGCCTCCTCGATCTCGCGCTTCCCGCAGGGCTATGCCCAGAACGCGCCCAGCACCTCCGCCTACACCAAGGCGGTCCGGGCGGGCGAATATGCCACGGCAAAGGGCCATATCTTCCGCGGCGAGGACGTGCTCCGCGCCCGGATGATCGAGGCGCTGATGTGCGACTTCCGCATCGACCTGGCCGAGTTGACGCGCGATTTCGGCGCGACGGACGCCCAGGTGCGCGCCATGTTCGACCGCGCGAAGGCGGAGTTCGGCGACATGGTCGACGTCACCGCCGTCGGCATTGCGATCCCCGAGCGCGCCCGGCCCCTCACCCGCATGATCGCGCGGGCCTTCGATGCCTACGACCTGTCGAAGTCGGGCCACAGCCCGGCCGTCTGACCCCCGGTCAGCCCGCCCCGCCGCCTTCCACGAAGCTTATCAGCCGCGGCAGGCTGTGGCGTTTCAGGTCGTAGCCCTCCACCACCGTGCGCCGAGCCGCCGCGCGCAGGGCCGCGCCGGCGCCGGGGTTGGCCAGCGCCTCGATCAGCGCCGCCGACCAGCCCGAAACATCGAAGAAATCGACAAGCCGCCCATTCTCGCCGTCGCGGATCATCTCCTCCACCGGCGGCGTCCGCGAACCGATGACGAGCCCGCCCGCGCTCATCGCCTCCAGAAGCGACCAGGAAAGGACGAACGGGTAGGTCAGATAGGCATGGACCCGCGCAACCTGCAAAAGCGACAGGAACTGCGCGTAAGGCACCTGGCCGAGGAAATGCACGCGGGAAAGGTCGAGCCGTTCGCGCACCTCGCACAGGAAGATTTCCTTCCAGTTCCGTCCGCCAGCCGGCGCGGGACCATAGCTCACGCCGGTGCCGCCGACGATCACCACCTGCGCCTCCGGCCTGGCCTTAAGCACCTCGGGCAGGGCGCGCAGGAAGATATGATAGCCGCGGTAGGGTTCGAGGTTGCGGTTGACGAAACTCACCACCTCATCTCCGACCCTCAGCACACGGCCGCCCGGAAGGGTGAGGCGTGCCTCGGGGTTCGGGCAGGCCCGGTCGGTGTCGATCCCGTCATGGATCACGGTGATCCTGTCTCGGAACGCCTCGGGGAAGGTCGAGGCCTGCCAGCGCGTCGGCGCCAGCGCCGCGTCGGCGTCGGCGAGCGCCATCATCAGATGCGTCCGTCGTGCCGAGGTGCGGAAGCGGCGGCCAAGGTCGTCGGTCTGGAATTCCGGATCGAAGTCGGCGTCAAGCCCGCGGGCGTGGTAGAAGAACTCGGCATAGGTGAGGTGCCGAGCCTCGGGCCAGACTTCGCGCAGGAAGAGCGTCTCGCCCCAGCCGCCGTGGCCAAAGACGACATCCGGAACAAAACCCTTGTCCCGGCGCAACTGCGCGGCAGCCCGAGCGACCGCAAGGCCCCGCTCCGCAGCCTCGGCATAGGTCTTCGCGATGCCGTCGACCCCCGCAGCCGCCGGCTTGCGGTAACGCAGGGCCGGCACCGGCGCGGGGCGCGTGTTGCCTTCGTCCGTCAATCCCTGGACCGAGTGCCCCCGCGCCGCCAGCGCCGGGGCGAGGTGCAGGAACTGGCCGGGAAAGTTCTGGTGGACAAAGAGGATCTTCATCGTGCCGGCGTCGCCTGCCCGAAGGCCGCCGCCATCAGCTCGCGCGTGTAAGCCGTCCGCGGCGCATCGAAAATTGCATCCGCCGGCCCCGCCTCCACCACGTCGCCGGCCTTCATCACGATCACCTTGTGGGCCAGCGCCCGGATCACCCGCAGGTCGTGGCTGATGAAGAGATAGGCGAGTCCGTAGCGCCGCTGCAGCGCCCTCAGAAGCTCCACGATCTGTACCTGCACGGTCATGTCGAGGGCAGATGTCGGCTCGTCCAGCACCACGACCTTCGGCCGCAGGATCATCGCACGCGCGATGGCGATCCGCTGGCGCTGCCCGCCCGAGAACTCGTGCGGGTAGCGCGCCATCATCGCCGGGTCGAGCCCGACCTCGGTCATGATCTCGGCCACCAGCGCACGCGAGTCGCGCCCCTTGTCGAGCCCGTGGACCGACAGTCCCTCGGCGATGATCTGTTCCGCCGTCATGCGGGGGGAGAGGCTGCCATAAGGGTCCTGGAAGACGATCTGCATGTCGCGGCGCAGCTTCCGCAAGTCCCGCGCTGGCCAGGTCGAGATGTCCTGGCCGAGGTAGAGGATCGGCCCCTCGCTCTCGATCAGCCGCAGGATTCCGAGCGCGAGCGTGGTCTTGCCCGACCCGCTTTCGCCGACGATGCCCAGCGTCTCGCCAGCGCGGACGGAGATCGTGGCAGCGTTCACCGCCTTCACATGGCCGACGGTGCGGCGCAGAAAGCCTCGCCGGATCGGGAACCAGACGCGCAGCTCGTCGGTCCGCACGATCTCCTCGGCCCCCTCTGGCACCGGGTCGGGGCGGCCCTTCGGCTCGGCCGCCAGCAGTTTCTGGGTGTAGGGGTGCCTCGGGTTGGCGAAGATCTCCGCGACCGGCCCCTGCTCCACGATCTCTCCGCCCTGCATCACGCAGACCCGGTCGGCGATGCGCCGGACTATGCCAAGGTCGTGGCTGATGAACAGCAGGCTGAGCGATTCCCGCGCCTTGAGTTCCGCCAGGAGGTCGAGGATCTGTGCCTGGATCGTCACGTCGAGCGCCGTGGTCGGCTCGTCTGCGATCAGAAGCTCAGGCCCGTTGGCCAGCGCCATGGCGATCATCACCCGCTGCCGCTGGCCGCCCGACAATTGGTGCGGATAGTCGGCGAGCCGGCGTTCGGGGTTGTCGATGCCGACCTTCTCCAGCAGTTCCACGATCCGCGCCCGCGCCGCCGCGCCCTTCAGACCTTGGTGCAGGGCGAGGCTTTCGGCCAACTGCTTTTCAAGCGTATGCAGCGGGTTGAGCGAGGTCATCGGCTCCTGGAAGATGAAGCTGATGTCGTTGCCGCGCACGTCGCGAAGGGTCGCCTCGTCCGCCCCGATCATCTCGCGCCCGAGATACTTCACCGACCCGGCAATCTCGGCGTTCCCGCCCAGAAGCGCCACGGTTGACAGCGCCGTCACCGACTTGCCCGAGCCGCTCTCGCCCACCAGCGCGACCGTCTCGCCCTTGTCCACGGTGAAGCTCACGCCCTTCACGGCGTGGATGATCCTGCCGTCCTGACGGAAATCGACCCTCAGCTCCCGGATGTCGAGGACGATCTCGCCCGTTGTGGCACGGTCCCCGCTCACTGCGACACCAGCGCGCTGGTAAGCAGGACCGACCACGCGGCATTCGCAAGGGCCAGGAATTGGAACGTCGCTGGCGCGGGCCGGCCCGAAATGGCCAGCCAGCACGCCGCGATCAGAAGGAAAAGAGCTGGCGCGAACGGCACGAGGAGGAGCATGAGGCCGCTCTGCAGCACCCGGAGCGGCTCCGCTTCCCCCGACAGCGCCGCTGCCGCGAACATCCAGACCAGCCATCCGAGACAGGCGGCGGTCGTTGCCAGCGCCGCGAGATAGACCAGGTGGCGCAGCCGGCCGGGCGGTGAGACGGGAAACGCGGTCATCGGAAGGTCTTCCGCGGGTCGAAGGCATCGCGCACGCCTTCGAAGATGAAGACGAGGAGCGAGAGCATGATGGCGAAGGTGAAGAAGGCCGAAAAGCCGAGCCAGGGCGCCTGCAGGTTCGACTTGCCCTGCAGCGCCAGTTCGCCGAGCGAGGGCAGGTTCGACGGCAGTCCGAAGCCGAGGTAGTCGAGCGCGGCGAGCCCGCCGATGGCACCGGCGACGATGAAGGGCAGGAAGGTCAGCGTCGCCACCATGGCGTTGGGCAGGATGTGGCGGAACATGATGACGCGGTCGCTCACGCCCAGCGCGCGGGCGGCGCGGACATACTCGAAGTTGCGCGCGCGCAGGAACTCCGCCCGAACCACGCCGACGAGCGCGGGCCAGCCGAAGAGGATGGTCACGAAGACGAGGAGCCAGAAGCTCCGCCCGAGGATCGCGAAGAGGATGATGATGACGTAAAGGCCGGGCGTGGAGCCCCATATCTCCAGGAGTCGCTGGAAGATCAGGTCCACCCGGCCGCCGAAATACCCCTGCACCGCGCCCGCCGCCACGCCGATGAGGCTGGAGACCGAGGTTACGATCAGGGTGAAGAGGATCGACAGGCGGAAGCCATAGATGATCCGCGCCAGCACGTCGCGCGCGGTGTCGTCGGTGCCGAGCCAGTGATTCCTGTCCGGGGCCGAGGGCGCCGTGCCGACGTTGTTCACCGTCGAATAGCTGTAGGGGATGGGTGGCCAGACCATCCAGCCCGCCTCCACCGCCGCGCCCGCCACCTCGCCGTCGGCCGCGTCCGCCATGACGCCTTCGGGATCGTCCCAGCAGTCCACCAACCCGCCGGTCTCGATCAGGCACTGCACCGCCGGGTCGCGGTAGATCGCCTCGGTCTTGAAATCGCCGCCGAAGGTGGTCTCCGGATAGAACCGGAACACCGGCGTGTAGAGATCGCCGCGGTAACTCACGAGGATGGGCTTGTCGTTGGCGATGAGTTCGGCGGAAAGCGACAGCGCGAACATGACAAGGAATATCCAGAGCGACCAGTAGGAACGCCGGTTGGCCTTGAAGTTGCGCCAGCGGCGCTGGTTCAGCGGCGACAGAGCCATCAGCCCGCCCGCTTCTCGAAGTCGATCCGCGGATCGACGAGCACATAGGTCAGGTCGCTCAGAAGCCCGATCAGAAGCCCGAGGAGCCCGAAGACATAGAGCGTGCCGAAGACCACCGGGTAGTCGCGCGCGACCGCCGCCTCGTAGCCGAGCCGGCCAAGCCCATCGAGCGAGAAGATCGTCTCGATCAGCACGCTGCCGCCGAAGAGGACGGAGAGGAAGAGACCGGGGAACCCCGCGATGACGATCAGCATGGCGTTGCGGAAGACGTGGCCGTAGAGCACCCGCTTCTCGGCCAGCCCCTTGGCCCGCGCCGTCAGCACGTACTGCTTGTTGATCTCGTCGAGAAAGCTGTTCTTCGTCAGAAGCGTCAGCGTCGCGAAGCTGGAGATGGTCGAGGCGACGACCGGCAGCGTGATGTGCCAGAAGTAGTCGCCCACCTTCGCCAGAAGGCTGAGGTCGTCCCAGTTGTCGGAGACGAGACCGCGTAGCGGGAAGATGCGCCAGTAGCTGCCCCCGGCGAAGAGGACGATGAGAAGGACGGCGAAGAGAAACCCGGGGATCGCATAGGCGACGATGATCGCGCCGGAGGTCCAGGTATCGAAGCGCGATCCGTCCTTCACCGCCTTGCGGATGCCGAGCGGGATCGAGATCAGATAGGCCAGGAGCGTGGACCAGAGGCCGAGCGTGATCGACACAGGCATCTTTTCGATCACCAGATCGATCACCGAGATGGAGCGGAAGTAGCTTTCGCCGAAGTCGAAGCGCAGGTAGTCCCAAAGCATGTTCAGGAACCGCTCGGCCGGCGGCTTGTCGAAGCCGAACTGCTTTTCGAGTTCGGCGATGAAGTCGGGCGGCAGGCCGCGGGCGCCCAGATAGCGCTCGTCGCCGCCATACTGCTGTTGGCCCATGCCGCTGTCGCCGCCGCCCGAGATGTTCTGGAACACGTCGCCCTGACCCTCGATCCGGGCGAGGATCTGCTCGATCGGCCCGCCGGGCACGAACTGTGTCAGGGTGAAGTTGATGAGCATGATCCCGAAGAGCGTCGGAATCATCAGCAACAACCGTCTCAGGATATAGGCGCCCAAGGTCCCGCTTTCCGCTTCTCAGTAGGCGCCCTGCGCCTTCAGCGTCTCGGCCGCCTCGGCGTCGTACCACCAGAAGTCCAGTTCGCCAACCTGCAAGGGCGGAAGGGCGTCGGGATGGCGGTAGAAGTCGTAGTAGGCGACCCATGTGTCGGGGTTGTACCAGAGCGGGATGTCGAAGACCTTGGCCCGAAGCGCCCGGTCGAGCGCATGGACCGCAGTCTTCAGGTCCTCGATCTTCGTGGCGCCGACGACATGGCCGATCAGCCGGTCGATACCGGCGTCGCGCAACCGCATGAGGTTGCGCGAGCTGTCGTCGGCGGTCTTGGAGCCGAACCACTGCTCCAGCCCTCCCGAGGGCTCGAAGTCCATGTCGAAACCCTGGTTGGCGAGGTCGAAGTCGCCCTTCCGCCGACGCTCCACATATTGCGAGATGTCGACCCGCTCGAGCCTTCCCTTGACGCCGATCTGCGCGAGGTTCTCGATGAAGGGGTTGATGAAGCGGTCATAGAGCGGGCTGTACTGGATGATCGACAGTTCCAGCGCCTCGCCGGCGGCGTTGCGGCGGATGCCGTCGCTACCGATGACCCATCCCGCCTCCTCCAGGAGCGCGGCAGCCTTGCGGATCACCGACCGTGCGGGACGGTTGTTGGCCGGGTCGTGGACAACCGGGACCCTGGGCTCCTCGGTCAGGATCGCGGGGTCAAGAAGCCCCTCGTCCACCAGCGGCTTCAGCAGCACGAGCTCTCCCTCTCCGGGAACGCCGGTTGCGGCAAGGTCGGTGTTCGACCAGAAGGAAACCGGGCGGTCGTAGAGCCCGTATTGCAGCGTCTGCTTCGACCAGTCATAGTTGAACATCATGCCGATCGCCTCGCGGACGCGGATGTCCTGCCAGCGCGGCCGGTCGAGGTTGAAGACCCAGGAGAGACGCGTGCCGACATTGCCGTCGGGAAGCGTCTCGCGCTTCACCCAGCCTTTCTGCACCGCCTGGAAATCATAGCCCTGCGCCCAGTCCTGCGAGCTGTTTTCCGTCCGGAAGGTGTAGTCACCCGCCTTGAAGCCCTCGAAGGCGGAATCGCTGTCGGCAAAGTACTCCACCCGGATGCGGTCGAAGTTGTTGCGGCCGCGGTTGAAGGGCAGATCGTTGCCCCAGTAGTCGGGGTTGCGCTTGTAGATCACCCGTGTGTTGAAGTCGAAACTGTCAAGAACATAGGCGCCGGTGGAGAGGAACGGCGCCTTCGTCGCCTTGTCGAGCCGCGCACCGGTCCTTTCGAACCAGGCCTTCGAGAACACAGCCGTGCCGCCGGCAAAGCCGACCCGGTCGCGCATCGGTGCGCTGTCGGTGAAATGGAAGGTGATACGGTGTGGCCCCTCGACTTCGACATGGTCGATATAGCCTTCGACGACGCGGCGGTATTCCAGGATACCCTGCGTCTGGAAGAGGTTGAAGCTGTACGCGACGTCCTCCGCCGTCATCGGCGTCCCGTCCGAGAATGTCACATCGTCGCGCAGATTGAAGGTCACGAAGGAAAGGTCCGCGGGGTATTCGAGTGTCGTGCAGAGAAAGCAGTAGACGCCGTAGGGGTCATCGGCCGTTGTGGTCAGGATGCTTTCGCTGCCGATCGTGTTCAGCGCTGCCGCCACGCCGTCGCTGGCATACTGGTTGAAGCTGTCGAACCCGCCCTGCGACCAGATGGAGATTTCGCCGCCCTTGGGCGCCTCGGGGTTTACGTAGTCGAGATGGGCGAAATCAGCCGGATATTTCAGCGTGCCGAAGTTCGAATAGCCGTAAGAGATGGTGAGAGCCTCCTGCGCGCGGATCATCCCGGCGAGGCCGAGCCAGAGCCCTGCCGCCAGGCCGAGCGCGGCAAGATGCGCCGCGATCCACGGCGTCGGCACTGCGTGGACGGTGCCGCATGCCGCCGAGGATGCAATCGTCTTTCTCGCCATCGGTCCCTCCCCGCGCAGGCCCAGCCCCGGCCAAGCTAGAACGGCGCGGCCCTTGGCTTCAAGTTGCGAAGTTGTGAGAAACCTCGCGAATGCGTAATCCGGCGCCCCGGAAGACGAAAAGGCCGCCCGAAGGCGGCCCCTCTGCGTCGTCCGCGTCGCAGGTCTCAGCCGCCGAGCGACTGCAGATAGGCAATGACGTTCGCCCGGTCCTCGACCTTGGGCAAGCCGGCGAAGGACATCTTCGTGCCCGGAACGACGCCCTTGGGGTTGGTCAGGAACGCCTCCAGAGCCTCGGGCGTCCAGTCGCCGCCGTGGGCCTTCATCGGGTCCGAGTAGCCGAAGTCGGCGACCGAGGCGACCGCCCGGCCGACCACGCCGTCGAGATGCGGGCCGGTTGCGTTGCTGCCGTCCACCTTGTGGCAGGCCTTGCACTTGGCAAAGACCTTCTCGCCCGCAGCCGCGTCGGCCGAGGCCAGCAGCGTCGCGAAATCCGGGCCCTCCGCGGCGGCGGCGGCCTCTTCGCCACCGGCAGCCGCGCCCGTGTCGATCGCGTAGGCTTGTGCGACCTCCTCGCCACCGTGACTGGCCGGAGCCGTGTTGTAGAGCGCGTCTCCTGCCCACTTGCCGAGAAGGAAGATCAGGAAAGCCCCGCACAGCGCGCCGCCGGCCTTGGTTATCGTCATCGTGTCGAACATGTCGCGCCTCTGTCCTGGCAAAACCTTGCGGCCGTATCTATCCGCTTCCCCTGCCCGGTTTCAAGGTATAGTTAGCGCCGCGAAAGGCCCGGCCGGAATGCCCCCGCCCCGGGCCGCCGCCGAGGAGCCGTTCCGCCATGACCGGACAGATCGCCGGACGCATCGCCTTCCAGGGAGAGCGTGGCGCCTATTCCCACCAGGCCTGCCTCGACGCCCGCCCCGGCATGGAGCCGCTGCCCTGCCGCACCTTCGAGGACGTGATCGCCGCGGTGCGGACCGGAGCGGCCGACCAGGCCATGCTGCCGGTGGAGAACACGACCTATGGCCGCGTGGCCGATATCCATCGGCTGCTGCCGGAATCCGGTCTCTTCATCATCGGCGAGGCCTTCGTCAGGGTCCACATCAGCCTGATGGCCCTTCCCGGGGTGCAGATCGAGGAGGTCGAGAAGGTCCGTGCCCATCTCGTGCTGATCCCGCAATGCGCGGCCTTCCTCTCCCGCTACGGCATCCGTGGAGAAGCCGCGGCCGACAGCGCCGGCGCGGCGGCCGAACTCGCCGCCAGCGGCGACCGCCGGGTCGGCGTGCTCGCCTCGGACCTCGCGGCCGAGATCCACGGGCTTCACATCCTTGCCCGCCACATCGAGGACCACGCCCACAACACCACCCGCTTCCTGATCATGGCGCGCGAGCCCGATTACCAGCGCCGGGGCAAGTCCGGCATGATGACGACCTTCGTCTTCCAGGTCCGCAACATTCCCGCCGCGCTCTACAAGGCGATGGGCGGCTTCGCGACGAACGGCGTCAACATGACCAAGCTCGAAAGCTACATGGTGGACGGCTCGTTCTCCGCCACGCAGTTCTACGCCGACATCGAGGGGCACCCCGACGACCCGAACGTGCGTCTCGCGCTCGAGGAGCTCGACTACTTCACCTCCACGATGTCGATCCTCGGCGTCTACCCCGCCGATCCGACCCGGCGCTGACCGCTCAGCCGCCCGGCCGCGCCTGCCTGAGCTCGACCTCGGCGGCGAACTTCTGCACACGATCCTCGAACCGGCGCGTATAGGCGCCACGGCTCAGTCTTGCGGTCTGGATCAGTAGACGCGCCGCTATGGTCCGCGGCAGAAGCTCCAACTGGACCGCCATGCGGGTGCGGGCGCGCGACAGGGCGACGAGGTTGACCGTCAGCGCCCCGCCGAAGCTGCCGCCGTCCAGCCGGCAGACGAGCGCATTCGGAGGATCGAAATGGTCCAGAGTGCAGACGACGCGGCGCATCCGCCCGCGCGCGCGAAAACGCAGGCTCCAGGTCATGCCCGGCCCTGGCTCGGCGCCAAGATCGGTCCGCGCCACCTCGGCCCCGCGTCTGAGCGCGGCGCGCTCGAAGGCCGCGAAATCCGACACAGCGGCAAAGACCGCCTCGGCCGGCACCTCGATGTCCTGGCGCGTGGAGAGCTTCACGCTGTCGTCTCCTCCTGTCCCGGCCGAAGTCTTGGCCTCAATCCAGCCGGTCCGCAACCCAGTTGGTCAGGAGAAACCCCGCGATCGCCCCGGGGCGCGGTCGCCGGATCGCCGGATGCGTGCCCGCCAGCGCCGCAGCCGTCTCGGCCTTCGTGACCCAGCGCGCGTCCTCGAGTTCGACAGGATCGAGGGTGATCGCCTCGCTTGCCGCCTCGCCCCGGCAACCGATCATCAGCGAGGAGGGATAGGGCCACGGCTGGCTTGCAAGGTAGCGCACCGGCCCGACTTCCACGCCCGTCTCCTCCATCACCTCGCGCCGCACGGCGGCCTCCACTGTCTCTCCGGGCTCCATGAAGCCCGCGAGGCAGGAATACATCCCCTCCGGCCACCCGGGCGACCGGCCGAGTAGCGTGCGGTCCCCCCGAGTGACCAGCATGATGACGACCGGGTCGGTGCGGGGGAAATGGCTCGCGCCGCAGGCGGGGCAGCGCCGTTGCCAGCCGGCCTCGGCCACCTCGGACGGCTGGCCGCAGGCCGAGCAGAACCGATGGCTCCTTTGCCACCCGAGAAGCGCCTTGGCCGTCGCGGCAAGTTCGGCGTCGCGCGGCGACAGCATCGCCATGACGCCCCGAATCTCCGCAAATCGGTGGTCCTCGGGCAGTGCAGGGTGACGCTGTTCGGTCGGGTCGAAGAAGACGCCCGGCTGCGGAAGGGTCTCTGCCGGCGGTTCCCAGGCCGAGATGTCCGCCGCAAACCGCGCCGTGCCATCGTCAATTCCGAGAAACACCGGCGCGCCCTCCGCCATTGCCAGCACCGGGTGCCCCGAAGCGACCCAGCCGGCGCCCGCTCCCGCCAGAAGCGGTTTGCCGCGCCAGACCGGCAGCACCCGCCCACCGCTGTCAAGAAGCCCGGCGAGTTCCTCCGGCCGCCGCCGCAGCCCGGCCGCCCGATCGAGGCCGGAGCCCCCGAATGTCACCGTTTCCGCGTTCCGCATGGCACCCTCCGACGGCGGAACATGTGGCATGGACGGGCGACGGTTGCAAACCGATGGACAACGGCGGCATTCCGTGGCGATTGCACAACTCAAAGGTGAATCACGCGATGGAAACACACCGTTTGCTGGCGGCCCCGCGAATCCGCCGTTAGCGTCACGCCCATGTCATGCTACCCTCCGACAGTCACTCGGGACTCGACCGATGGGGGCCATCATGACCGCACGTACGCACTTCCCTCTCACCCGCCGGGGTTTCCTCGCCGGGGGCGCCGCCGGAGCTTCCTTGATCGCACTGCACCCCTACTCCGCCTTCGCCGCCGCCAACCAGGCACATCTCAGGATCATGGAGACGACGGACCTGCACGTCCATGTCTTCCCCTACGACTACTACGCCGACAAGCCGGTGGACACCGTGGGCCTGTCCCGGACCGCAAGCCTGATCGAGGCGGTGCGCGCCGAGGCGACGAACGCGATGCTGGTGGACAACGGCGACTTCCTCCAGGGCAATCCGATGGGCGACTACATCGCCTATGAGCGGGGCATGAAGGACGGTGACCTGCACCCGATCATCCAGGCGATGAACACGCTCGGCTTCGATGCCTCGACGCTCGGCAACCACGAATTCAACTACGGGCTCGACTTTCTGATGAAGTCGCTGGCCGGGGCGTCCTTCCCCATCGTCTCGGCCAACGTGGTCAAGAGCCTGGGCGCCTCCCCGCGCGTGGCGACCCTGCGCGTGGAGGTCAACGGCACCATGATGACCACCTACACCTGCGACGGCATCATCGCCTCCACGCCCACC
>WBZL01000611.1_pt2 | contig 38617 bp, 36 predicted proteins | sample 5204291 | NCBI WGS metagenome assembly WBZL01 (sample SAMN12344345, study PRJNA552823) | activated sludge metagenome | biome: Activated sludge suspended growth; feature: Nitrification reactor; material: Wastewater; isolation source: activated sludge from nitrification reactor of wastewater... | reverse complement strand
GGCTGTTCCGGATCGATGGCCATTTTGGGATCGACGACCGGAGGTCGCACCACCGCCTCCGGATTCGGGGGTGGGAGGTTGTCCGGTTGTTTGTGAATACCGGGATCGAACTGTGATGGGGGAGCCGGCGGCGGGAGAGGAGGTGTCGGCGAGGGTCGCGACGGAGCGGCCTCCGGCCCGGGTTCGGCCCATGCCATCGTCGGCAGGATGCAATGAGTGAGAATTGCCGTTGCAACCAACGCCCGTGTCAGCAGTATCACAAGAGTCCTCCTTCAGCGATCAGGGGTACGCGTGCCTCACAGCGAATTTGACGACGATCGAACGATCCAAACGCCACCTCGTGGTGTGGTCCCGGTGGTTAGGTTGTTCGACGCTTGGAAGCCGTGCGCGTGGCCGACGTACGTTTGGGCATCACCTTGGCGACGGTTTGTTCAACCTTTCCGATCACCTTTCCCAGCACACTGCCGATCGCACTTCCGACCTGGCGCGCGCTCGGTGAAGCGGCCTTGGCGGGAACTGGCTTTTTTTTCGATGGGGAACCGCGTTTCGGCACTCGCCGGGAGTCTCGAACGGCATCCTTGACGTGTTTGCGTTCGATGACGCGTGGCGTCGGATCGATCGGGTCGCGCGGCACCCGTCGTCCGGTCGATGAAGGCGCCTTGCGGCTTCGAGATTTGGCGACTGTCGGTCGTTTCATGAGCACTCCTCTCCAGCGGGTACGAGACGCTGCATCTGCGGCAGACGAGCAGACCGAGCGGTAATCTCTGTCTCTCCCATTGCTAGGGTAACAATAGCGGTTCTGTCGCTCTCCCGGTACTGGATAATCTCCTAGTTTTCTTCTCGCCCACGCGGTGTGCACGGATGAGAGGCGCTTGCTTGATCGCGCCGGGCGTCTGTTGCCCACTGCATAGGTACGCGAGGGGCCTTTCCCGTCCCCACGCGCGAAGGCAGGGTCGGTACCATCAACTCGTCGGTGCCCGCACGTATCGTTCGATGTGGTCGTCGAGACGCGGATTCCGCAACGTCATTCGGCGATTTCGAGAAGTGACGTCAGAAACCATGCGGGCTAGGGGTTTCACTAGGCCGCAGCCCTACGACAACTGTTCTATAAGGAAACAGCATCGAACAGTCAGTCCCTGTATGGGAGGAAAGCGAGGCGTGTGAGCGTATCCGTCAAGTCCCGTCGAACAGTCGTGGTGGTTCTGTCTGTCATGATCGGCCTGCTGAATCTGAACATCTTTCTCTCCGATCGACAAGCCGGAGAAGCGTGGGGCGAGGAACCGACGCCGATCGCGGGGGAGGAGTTTCGTACGACGCTCTTCGGAGAAGAGATTTATGTGCCGCCGCGTGACCGGCGGAGCGTCACGGCCATGAGTTTCGGCATTCAGGCGATTCCAAACGGGCCGAGTCAGATGGAAGCGCTGCCGTTCGGGGCCCTGTATCTCTGGAGAAATTGGGACGACGACAATCGCCGGCTTCGCGGGACGTTTTCCGGTGTGGTGAACGATGTCGATTACACCATCGGTCTGCGGGACTATCCGAACTGGTCGCTGTTGTTGACGTGGGACAACTTCGTGCTTCCCATGGGTCGGTCCGAATATGTGCAGGGTCAGCGTCAGAGGGGAACGGAACTGGAGTGGAGTTATGCCTTCGCCGGGGCCGGGCTGGGATATCGGTTGCCGGTGCACCCGTTCCGGCAAGACAGCGCCGTCAACGTGTCTGTGACGTATGAGGCCGGATACCGCTGGTTTAAAGGGACCGGTCATACGGCGTCCGATTATGGGGTGCCGAAGGATACCTACGAAGGGCGCATCCATTTTCGAATCCGCGCGGATGCGTTGAAGCGTAACTTGATGGAACTCCCGCATGAAGGGGTCACCATGGGGGCCGATGTGCTGCACGGTCATCGCGCCAAGTGGGATCAATGGGGCGGGGCGCCTTTCAACACGCCCGATTTCAAGAAGGAACGGACCTATATTCAGGCGAGTGCCTACGCGTTGCTGGCGACGGGACTGCCGTTCATCGAGAGCGACAAGCATCGCTTGCTGACGAGTGTACATGGCGGTATCGGAAAAGATCTGGATCGGTTCTCCGCGTTCCGTCTGCCGGGACGACCCACCGGCTATGAGTGGGAGGCGATCTCCCTTCCGATGATCCACGGCGTGGCGTTCAATGAACTCTTTCCCACCCGCTATGCGGTGGCGAATCTTCAGTATCGGTACGAGGCGTTGTTCTTTTTATATCCCTACGTCGAGGCCACGTGGGGCCTGGTCGAACGTCCGGTGTTCACGTCGAACACGGCCGTGAAGCAGATCACGGATTCAATGCCGGCGTTAGGGGGAGGATTAGTGACCGGTGCTCCGTGGAAATCGCAGGTCGAGCTGAACTACACGTATAACTTCGGCATCTATCGGGATCCCGGTGGTGCCCCTCCGACCAAGGGTGGCCATGGTCTCATCGTCTTTTGGTCCAAAGAACTCTAACAGGAGCCGACCTCTCGCAATCTTGCGGAGACAGTGGTAGGATTTTTTGTCCCGCTACGCATTTCCCCCTCTAGCCTGGAGCCATGCCATGAAACCCAGAGTCCTGATCGCTGATGACCATACACTCGTGGCGGAAGGTATCGAACGATTGCTGGAGCGCGAGTGCGACCTGTGCGGCAGAGTCGCCGACGGACGAGCTCTTGTGCAGGCCGTCGAGCGCGACAGACCGGATATCGCGCTGGTGGATATCGCCCTGCCGCTGCTTAACGGATTAGATGCGTGCCGTCAAATCAAGAAGGCCGCGCCGGAGGTGAAGTTGCTCGTGCTTACCATGCACGGCGAACAGTACTTCGTCACGGAAGCGTTTCGCGCCGGAGTTTCAGGCTATGTACTGAAGCAGTCTGTCGCCGAGGAACTGGTCTTTGCGGTCAAGGAAGTGCTGAAGGGGCGCATGTATGTGTCTCCGAGCGTCGCCGAGAATCTGGTCGAGCAGGCGCTGCACCCCAGCGCGGAACGACCGTCCGTCGAGACGGCTGCACATGACGGGCTGAGCGTGCGGCAGCGGGAAGTCCTGCAACTGATCGCCGAGGGGCAGTCGACCAAAGAGATTGCGTCGACGTTGAATGTGTCGATTAAGACGGTGGAGTTCCACAAGACGCGGATCATGAAACAACTCGGCGTGCATAGTACGGCCGAATTGACCAAACACGCGATTGCGATCGGGTTGATTGTGATGCCTCAACAGCCGACCGTCCCCGAGTCGAGGGTCTAGCAGGCTGCGGAAGCACTCGTGTGTTGACCAATACGCTCGGATCACCTCATGCGCCGTATCGGTAGCAGAATACCCCGCAGGATGCGCACACAGGCCGTCCAGCAAGGCCGCAGCGAGCGACGTGGCCAATCGCCCTCCCGCCGTACGGTGAGCCGCTGAGGGATGCGAGCACGCCGCCGGCGGACGTTCATCCTGCTAGGCGTCACGGTTGTGGCTTGTCGAGAGTCGTCAAGCCCTGTGACAACGCGAACCGTGTCAGTTCGGCCGTCGTGTGAATGCCTAGGCGACGAGTGATGTTGCCTTTGTGAAACTCCACGGCTTTCGCCGAGACTTTGAGTTCCGCCGCGATTTCTTTCGTCGAACGCCCCCTCGTCAACAGCTGCAACACCTCCTGCTGGCGCGGTGTGAGTTTGGACGAAAACCCCTCCGGTTTGACCCACGGCGTCTCGATCGAGTCCTGCACTTCCACGGACAGCTGAGGGGAAATGTAGCGGCGATTTTTCAGCGCCGCGGTCAGCGCCGTGAGGAGCTCGGTCGAGGCCGACTGCTTCAGCACGTATCCTACCGCACCAAGATCGAATGCTTGGGTAATATAAAAAGGCTCGCTCATCATCGTGACGAAGATCAACTTTGTCCGAGGCAAGGTTGCCCGAAGTTGTCGTGACACATCGAGGCCGTTTACAGTCGGCATGGAAATGTCCAGCAGGATGATGTCGGGGGATAAGGCCGGCGCCATGCGCAGTAATTCCTCGCCGTTCACCGCGGATCCGACCACCTCATACTCCGGTTCCAACAGTTGCCGATAGGCTTCCAGAACGATGCTGTGGTCGTCGGCGATCACGAGACGCGCTTTGGGCACGGATCCCTCCTTCTCGATGGTGCGTGTGTGTCACGCAGCATATCAGGCTCCGCCTCGACAATGACAGTCGGGGCTTGAACCAGTGGTTTCACATGTATCACAGCCATGGGCTCGATGTGCCTAGGAAATCCCCTCATTCCGTCCGTCGCCAGGGCATCGCCTAGTGGGCCCGACGTGTCGACGGTGGTAGCCTGACCATGAACACGGCGTCGGTCGATGGAAGCCATCTCAGAGCTATGGAGGACAACGTATGAACACGCCCGATCTGTATCGCGTCAAGTCCTACGATCTGTTCGGATTGACCGGTATTTCAGACGATACCCTGCGCATGCACTTCGGTCTGTATGAGGGGTATGTCAAAGCCGCAAATGCACTGCGGGGCCAGCTTGAGGAGTTGCGGCGCGACGGGAAGGTCGATCAGGAAGCCATGCCGGCGTACTCGGAACTCACCAGGCGCTTGGGGTTTGAATACAACGGCATGGTACTCCATGAGTACTATTTCGGAAACCTCCTCCGTGGCGGTGGGGATCGTCCCGCGCCGGAATCGAGTTTCGGGCGGGCGATCGCCAGAACGTTCGGCGATTTTGAACGATGGCAAGCGGATTTTTGCAGCGTCGGCATGTTACGGGGCGTGGGATGGGCGATCTGCAATGTCGATCCGTCGAGCGGCTTGGTGTCGAACCATTGGGTCACGCTTCATGAACATGGCAATGTCGCGGGGTTTCAACCGGTGTTGGTCATGGATGTGTGGGAGCATGCGTATCTGCTCGATTATGCGCCTCACGAGCGAAGGCAGTACATCGACTCATTTTTTCAGAATATCGCCTGGGGCGCGATCGAAGACCGCATGCAAGCCGGACTGTCTCCGGCCATGGCCCATCGATAACGGAGCACGAGCATGAGACGAGATCCGTTCGTGAAGTCACCCCATCCGTCGCCACCGGATCCCGAGCCGCTTCCCGACCCGGCGCCCGGCCCCTGTCCGCCGGAACCGTTTCCTTCGCCGGTTCCTCCGCACCCGACGAAGCCGCCGATACCGCAATTGGGGAATGTGAGGCGTGGTGCGCGGGGCGCCTGGCTGTGTTCGTTCGGATGGTACGGAACGTTCCGACGGTATTCTCGTCGATGGCCTTCGCAAACACGCAGACGAGCAGTCCGCGACGGTCGAGCGAGAAGGAGGTCGTATATGGATGCATCACACAAGGTCGATCTCATCCGTCCCTGGATCGATCCGGAGGAGCGGGTGACGGTGGATTTTCATAATGAGCGAGGGTTGAACGGAGAAATCGTCGAATGTGACGGCCAGACCGTGACGATGGTGCTGGAGACCGCGTTTCCGCACTATCGCCAAACCGTGACGCTTCCGCTGAGCATGGTGTCGATCGGCGAAGACAAGGGGCATTACACGAGAAATCCCGAAAGGCCGTTGCAGTACGGTCGGCTGCGCCTCGTCGTGCATGAGGACAGGCCTCATATGGCGTAATGGTTCGGAGGAGACGATGGCTACCAACAGGAGCAGCGCAGCCGATTTTCGCAAAGCCGTCGCTACGCAGGCGACTCGTCCCGCGGCGGGGATTTATCTGGAGTCGACCCGCAACGAACAATTGAGTCTCTTGCCCGGAGACGTCACCCAGGTGAAAGACGTCATGACCACACAGGTGACGACCGCGACCCCGCGGACCAGTCTCGCGGAGGCAGCCGGCTTGATGAAGAACCTCAATGTGCCGGTCGTGGTGGTGTTCGAGGGGGCGTGTTTGCGAGGGATGCTGACTGAACGCGACATGGGACTCAATCCGTCCATCAGAAACGCCTCCCCGAATGCCGCCGTCGAACGGTTCATGAACACCTCGATTCCCTCCTGTCATGACGACGATGCGCTCAAGGATGCCCTCGATGTCATGCGTATCGCCAAGCTGGAATGGCTTCCCGTATTGGATCGCCGGCACCGTCTCGTCGGAGTGCTTTCTACATACACGGCCCATCCCTGATCCGCCAGGGCCCTCTTTGTCCAGGTCTAGGGACATCCCTAGTCCTCTCCTGCCGCCGCCTCGCCTAAGGTGAGTTCAACAGCCGTCACTCTCGCACCGTCTGTCTCACGAAAAGAGGTCGTTATGCAGATGCTCACTGCCCCGTCGATCCCTTCTGGAGTCGTCCTGACCGTCGCCCTGTGTGCGCTGGCGTTCGGGGTGCAATCCAAGCAACTCCTGTCCAGATTCACCGCCGGTCGCGAGGAGGGCGAACCGCTGGGGTGCGAATCGGCCTGGCCGCACCTCCGGACAGATTGCCGCATGTAATGCCGTGTGGTGGGTGCCCGCATCTCAACACTGTCAGCACACTGTGAAAGGAGCCGCTATGAGCCGTACGAAAGGCCAATCATCATTCGCTCAGGATATCCAAGCCCTCAGAGAACGCGCCCGTCAACACATCGAGGATGGGGCACAGACGTCGGACTACCGGGCGGATCGCGATACCGTCCTCCGCCTGCTGAACGAGGCGTTGGCGACCGAAATCGTCTGTGTCCTGCGTTACCGGCGGCACTACTTCATGGCGGAAGGCATGAACGCGGAAAGCGTGAAGGCGGAATTCTTGGCGCATGCCGGGGAAGAGCAGGCGCATGCCGATCAATTGGCCGAGCGCATTGTGCAACTGGGCGGCGAGCCGAACTTGTCGCCGTCCGGTCTGACCGAGCGCAGCCATAGCGAGTACGTGGAGGGGGACGATCTGGAGGACATGATCAAGGAGGATTTGGTGGCTGAACGGATCGCGATCGAAAGTTACCGGGACATGATTGCCTTCGTCGGAAGCGACGACCCGACCACGCGACGCCTGTTGGAGGAAATCCTCGCTAAAGAAGAAGAACATGCGGAGGATCTGGTCAGTTTATTGAAGTAGACACCATCCCGACGAGCGGCGACGCCACGAGTGTTGCCGCTCGGGACACCGAACAGGAGACTGCATGAAGGTATGGCCAGGCCGTCCCTATCCGCTGGGGGCAACGTGGGACGGGGAGGGGGTCAACTTCTCTCTGTTCTCTGAAAACGCGACGTCGGTCGAATTGTGTCTGTTTGATGGACCGGACGCCTCCAAGGAATCCCATCGGATTCGCATGGAGGAGCGGACCAATCAGACGTGGCATGTGTACCTGCCGGAGGGGCGCCCTGGCCTCCATTATGGGTTTCGGGTAGACGGTCCGTACGATCCGCAAGCGGGACACCGGTTCAACCCGGCGAAGCTGTTGATCGACCCCTATGCCAAATCCATTGCCGATACCATTCGCCTCTCGGATCGGATGTTCGGCTACCGGTTGGGCGAGGCGGACGGGGATCTGGTACGTGATGACCGCGACAATGCCGAAGAGATGCCCAAATGTGTGGTGGTGGATCAAGCGTTCAGCTGGGGCGGGGATGGCCTGCTCCGCACGCCCTGGTCCAAAACGGTCATTTATGAAGTGCACGTGAAAGGATTCACCGCCCGCCATCCGCACGTGCCGGAACATTTACGCGGCACCTATGCCGGGTTATCCACGCCGGCGGTCATTGAGTACCTCCAGGAGCTGGGGGTCACCGCCGTCGAATTGTTGCCGGTGCACCATGCGGTGCAGGACAAACATCTCACGGATCAGGGGCTGACGAATTACTGGGGGTACAACACCATCGGATTTTTCGCGCCCGACATGCGCTACGCCGCCAGTCCCGTGCGCGGGCGACATGTGCGCGAATTCAAGACCATGGTCAAAACCCTGCACAGCGCCGGAATCGAGGTGATTCTCGACGTGGTCTACAACCATACGGCCGAAGGCAACCACCTGGGGCCGACGCTCTCGTTTCGCGGCATCGACAATGCAGCCTACTACCGGCTGATGGCCGACGACCCTCGCTACTACATGGACTACACCGGTTGCGGAAACAGTCTGAACGTCCGACACCCGCGAACCTTGCAGTTGATCATGGACAGTCTGCGTTATTGGGTCCTGGACATGCACGTGGACGGGTTTCGGTTCGACCTGGCTTCCACCTTGGCCAGAGAACTGCATGAGGTGGATCGTCTCAGCGCGTTTTTCGACATCATCCATCAGGACCCCATCTTGTCGCAGGTCAAACTGATCGCGGAGCCATGGGATCTCGGGGCCGGGGGTTACCAGGTCGGCAATTTCCCGGTCGGCTGGGCGGAATGGAACGGCAAGTATCGCGATGCGATTCGCCGCTACTGGAAGGGAGACGGCGGGCAAGTCGCTGAATTAGCCTATCGGCTGTCCGGCAGCAGCGATCTCTATGAAACGAGCGGACGTCGCCCCTTCGCCAGCATTAACTTCATCACGGCGCATGACGGATTCAGCCTGCAGGATCTCGTGTCGTACAACGAGAAACACAACGAGGCCAACGGCGAGGGCAATCAGGATGGCCACAACGACAACCTCAGCTGGAATTGCGGGATCGAAGGTCCGACCGATGACCCGGTGATTCTCGATTTGCGTCTGCGACAGAAGCGGAACATGTTGACCACCCTCTTGCTGTCCCAGGGGGTGCCGATGTTGTGCGGGGGGGATGAAATCGGCCGGACCCAGCAGGGGAACAACAACGCCTACTGCCAGGACAACGATTTGAGCTGGCACGATTGGAATCTGACGGCTGAAGATCGCGATCTCCTCGGTTTCGTCCGGCAATTGATCGCCCTGCGTCAGCGGCATCCGGTCTTCCGCCGTCGCCGATTTTTTCAGGGGCGGAACATTCATGGGTCGGAGATCAAGGACATCGTGTGGTTGCGTCCGGACGGCCGGGAGATGGATGAAGCGGATTGGAGCCAAGGATATCTCCGCGCGTTGGGAATCGTCCTGGCCGGTGATGCCATCGAGGAATCGGACGCACGCGGCAATCGAATCGTCGACGACACGTTCCTGCTGCTCCTCAATGCGCACCATGAGGCGATTCCCTTTCTGTTGCCTTCCGCCGACGGCACTGCTCCCTGGAGCGTGGTCCTCAATACCCATGTGGGTGGAATCGCGCATCCGCCTTCCACCGTGACGGGCGGCGAGCCCTTCACCATCGAACCCCGCTCCATGGCCCTGCTCTGTCGGCTGTCTGCCGCGACGTTCTGATGGAAGTACCGCTCACCGATGCCTCTGTCCCGCCGGAGGTCATTCGATCGACTCCGTCCCTCATCCCTCACAGTAGAGCGGCGTACATCGTGAAAAGCTACGTAGTCCAGACATAGGGGCGTGTGCGCGGAGAACTAGGGGTATGTCCAGGCGTGCATCGAGGTGTTCGGCGGTATACGTAGCCCATACACAACGGGAGGCAAGCATGACGATCCGCCAAGGCCATGGAGTCAAGTCGAAGGTGGTGGTCTCCGTCGGTGACGAGCATGGCAATGCGACCATCGTGTTGTACCGGGGCGGTAGAACCGGCCTGGCATTTCGATCTCCAGCGCATCGGATGTTCACGGATGCCGTCCGAGCGCGCCGTACGAGCGAGGCCACGGCCTCCGGGGCCTGTGCCTCCGCGGCGAAACCATTTCAACAGGGAGGTTCTCGATGAATACCGATCAGTTCAAGGGGAAGTGGGTGCAATTCAAAGGGGAGGTCAAGAAGCAGTGGGGGAAGTTCACGGACGACGATTTAATGCAAATCGAAGGCGACTACGACAAATTCGTGGGCCGCGTACAAGAACGGTATGGAGATAAGAAGGAAGAAGTCGTCCGCTGGGCCGACGACTGGTACCGGCAGCAAGGGCAACCGAGCTCCGGGCAGCGTGAAGCACAGCGCCCTCGATAACGCATGGATCCTCACGAACCGCTGGTCTGAATGAAAGGAGAACCGACGATGAAAAAGGTCATGGCGATTGCAGTGATGTCCGCTCTCATGACAAGCCCGGCTTGGGCATTGTTTGAAACCAACAAACAGTTGGCTGCGACTGCCAGCGTGACCTTGGAGGATGCCGTCAGGCATGCATTGAAGGCTGTGCCGGGGAAGGCGGTCGAGGCTGAAATCGGAAAAGAAGACGGCCGGACGGTCTACGAAGTCGAGATCATCGACAGCAGCAACAAGACCCAAAAGGTCTATGTCGATGCACAAAGCGGTCAGACCAAAGTCGACCGATAACACAGAGTCCGGCGTGCCGCCCGACAGGGGCGGCACGCCGAACAGCGTAGTCCAGAGGATGGCATCATGAGGCGACAACCAAGACTGCTGACAATGACGCTGGTCGGTCTGGCCATCACGGCGGGAGCGGGGTCCGGAACGGCGCAGGCGGAGAACGGGGCCGCCGGGGTTCGTACCGGGGCTGCCACGGCGGTGGTGAATCAGGATCAATTCGAAGGGAAATGGAAGCAGTTTACAGGCGAACTGAAGAAGCAGTGGGGAGAATTTACGGACGACGATCTCCTGGCTATTGAAGGGAGCGTCGACAAGCTTGAAGGCAAGATTCAAGAGCGATACGGCGACCGTCGGGAAGAGGTCAAACGGTGGATCGATGAGTGGTTCGATCACAACGGGACGCGCCCGCGCGAGTCTTAACACGACGGCACATCAATGAAGAAGGAGCGACATATGAAACGATTCGTTCTCCCGGTGATGATGACGCTGGGAATTGCGTTGACGGCTTGGGGCTTGGCGCTGCCGGCTGTGGCCGGGGCGGCCGATGAGAAGAACCTCTTCGACCAGATCGAAATCGGATTGTTATCGGTCGGTGGACGCGCCACGTTCGTCGATCCGAACGACGGTTCAAGCCGGTGGTTCGGGGGAGGGCAGGTACGATTGCATCCCTCGCGATACTTCGCGTTCGAAGGGTCGGTCGATTATCGCCGGAATGACATCGGCGACACCCGTGTCCACACCTATCCGGTGCAGGTCTCGGCGCTGATTTATCCGCTCGGCACCACGAGGCTGGCCCCGTTCCTGCTCGGCGGCGGCGGTTGGTATTACACGACGGTCAAGGGCCCCGGTGGGTTCGACGATACGCAGAATCGATTCGGCGCCCATGCCGGCGGTGGCTTGCAGTTCTTTTTCAGCAAACATGTCTCGATCGACAGTACCTATCGATATATCTGGTTGGAGAAAATCGAGTCGAGAGATCAAAACATCGTCGACAAGAAGTTCCAGGACAACGGGCATATGGTCACGGTCGGCCTCAACTTCCATTTCTAGGCGTCGTGACCTGTGAACGGAATCACCAAATGGCGTGCACCACATGAAGGTCGCGGCGGGAGGAGCGTGCGTCGGCGATGGTGGGTGGCCTGCTGGGTGATGGTGTGGGGCTTGTCCGGGATAGGGGGCGGTTCTGCCTACGCCGGGCAGGATGAGTACATTGCCGGCTATGCGGCCTCCATGCTGGAGCATGAATTCCACCTTTCGGCAGCCGTCATCGAAGTCGAGAGGGGCATGGTGGACGTGTATGTACCGCGTCTCGGCGGGGAGGATCCCGACAAAATTCTCTCCTCCCTCCGTGCCATCCAGGGGGTGACCGGGGCGCGGGTACATACCGGGGAGAAGGCCAGCGGGGTCGCCGGGGCAGGTGCCGCACGAGCGGTCACGCCGGAAGCCGATTCGAAGTTTCTCCCGCGTGGCCTGCTGGTGGAGCCGCTGCACGCGGATCCCCGATGGCCGCATTTCGGCGCCGCCTATCATGCCCTCTCATCAGGGAATAAGTTCGCCAGCGCGTTCGGTGAATCGTTTGCGATTTACCGCAATGCGGCCCCGTTTAAGGGTGAGTGGGAACTGGGTATTCAGGCAGGTGTGTTCGGCGTGTTCGACACCGAGCGACGTTCGATCGACCTGATCAACGCCGATTACACCATCGGGGTCGTCGCCAGTTATCGGGCGGACCGGTTCTCTGGTTTTGTCCGTATTCGGCATCAGAGCTCGCATTTAGGCGATGAGTTCATTCTGAACAATCCGCAAGTCACCCGGATCAATTTGAGTTACGAGGAGATCGATCTCAAACTCTCCTACGACCTCACGACCTGGATGAGATGGTATGGAGGGGTGGGTACCCTGGTGAGAAGAGACCCTCGGTCGCTCGGCCGTGAGACCGCGCAGGGTGGAATCGAACTCAAGAGCCCATGGCTTTTGGCTGGAGGCACCGTCAGACCGGTGGCCTATGCGGACGTTCAAGCCAATGCGCGTGCCAATTGGGCGGTCAGCCGGTCGATCATGGCAGGGTTGCAGTTCGAAAATGCCAGGATCGGCGATAGAAAACTGCAAGTGTTAGGGGAGTATTTCTCGGGACCGAGCCCGGACGGCCAGTTATTCACCACACGTGTCGAATGGGTCGGTGTGGGGGTGCATCTGTGGTTTTAAGCGGATCGACGCTGATTCGGCAGGGTAAACAATGATGACCTATGTGGCCTCTCGTCGGCTTGTGGGCGCTCGCCGTGCCGGTCGTCGTGGTGTGGCTGCTTTGGTTGTTCGGCATTGGGAAACCTTGAATCACGAAAGGAGCCTGTCATGTCGAAGGAGGCGAGTGCCGGAAAATCCTGTGCGCATCCCCGTTGCGCCTGTCAGGCTGAAAAAGGCAAGGAGTTCTGCTCGGATGCTTGTCGAAACGCGTCCGTGCCGACCGGCGGCTGCCGTTGTGGACACGATGCGTGTGGAGTCACACAGCAGACCAGGTCGTCATCGTAAATCCCATGGTCAACCGTTCATCATATAAAGAGGTGTCATCATGTTGAGCTGGGCAGTTACATTCCTCGTCATCGGATTGATCGCCGGCGTGTTGGGTGTCTCGGGGGTTGCCGGCACGGCCACCCACATCGCCTATGTGCTGTTCGTCGTATTCCTGATTCTTGCCGCCATCGGCATGGTCATGGGGAAACGTCCGCCGGTGGCCTGACGGAGATGGGCTCTATCGGCCGGCGCGGACGGTGCTCACGATCGCCTCGTAGAGCTGGACGGCGGCGCGTTCTTTGGTCACAAAGACCGCCGCCCCGGCGTTGAGCATGGCTTCTTCGATGTGACGTTCGTTTTGTACCGACAAGCCGATGATTACGATGTCCGAGTGAGCGGAGAGGATCCGGCGCGTCGCCTCAATGCCGTCGACCCTCGGCATGTTGATGTCCATCACGACCACGTCGGGTTGTAAGGTCGTGGCCAGACGAATCGCAGCTTCACCGTCACCGGCCTCACCGATCACATCCAGGTCCTCGTAACTATCCAGCACACTACGCAGCCCCTGCCGGACCATCGCATGATCGTCCACGAGTAACACCCGGAGTCGTTGAGAGGGAGGGATGCGGGTCCTTTCCTGTTGCATGTCGGCGGCTGTGAGGGTCAGCATCGAAGGCGAGGACGTGTCGATCGGCACGGTGATGGTGACCGCGGTTCCGCGCCCTTCACCCGACAGCAGGCTCAAGTGCCCGCCGATGGCCTCCACACGCTCCTGTACGTTAAAGAGTCCGAACTGTCCTGGATGATCGCGATCGGTCTCCTGCAGAGTGTCGGGGTTGAATCCACGTCCATGATCGGTGACGGTGATGATCGCCCAATGCTCAGGGCTTACGAGCAGCGTGATCTCGGCCTCGCCGGTGCCGGCATGTTTGACCACATTGAACAACAGCTCTCGTGCGCTCTGGTACAGAATCACCGCCCGTTCCTCGGCCATGGGCAGGCGCTCGACCTCGGAGCGGATAGTCACCACGAGCCCATGGGTCTTCATTTGCCCGGCCAGCCATTTGAGCGCCGCGGGCAAGCCGAATTGATACAGGATCTGGGGACTCAATTCCGCCACCAGCGAGCGCGTATAGTTGAGCGATTGGGTCAGCACGTCGTCCGTCTCGCCCAAGAGCTGCTGCGCCTTCTGGTCTTTGATGTGCGGTCTGGCCTGGCTCAGTTTCATGCGCCCCACGACCAGCAATTGGGCCAGGTAGTCGTGAAGCTCTGTAGCGAGCCGGCGACGCTCCTGTTGTTCCGTCATGCTCAGGTCGGAAGCCAGCGCACGCAAACGGGCTTGTGAACGCTGCAAGGCCTGTGTCCGTTCGTCGACCCGGGTTTCCAACTCGACGGTCCACTGCTGCAATTGTTCTTCGGCATGTTTTCGATCCGTGATATCCAGTGCAGCGCCAAGATAGCCGGTCAGCACTCCAGAATCCGTCAGCAGCGGTACGCCGCGATCCAAAATCCATCCGTACGTCCCGTCTTGCCGCCGCAGCCGATACTCCAGTTCAAAGGGTTCATGACGGGAGCAATGATCGTGATAGAGCTGCAGCACCATGGCACGATCGTCCGGGTGAATGTCGGCCATGCGACCCTCGCCCAATTGCTCTTCAAGCGCACGCCCGGTGTAGCCCAGCCACGACCGATTCAGCCAGGTGCACCGTCGATCGGGACCGGCCATCCAGACGAGTACCGGTGTGGCATCGGCCAGCAGGCGAAAATGGGCCTCGCTTTCTCGAAGCGCGAATTCCGCGCATTTGCGTTCGGTGATGTCGAACATCACGCCGGTGATCTGTCGGGGGTGGCCTGCGGCATCGGGGAGGACTTGCCCGGTCATCGCAATCCAGGCTTCGGTAGGCGGGGCCTGCCGCAGAACGCGGCATTCCAGGGCGTACGAGCCGCGAGTGCGGACCGCTTCCTCAACCGCGGCGTGGACGCGCCCCCGGTCATCCGGGTGGATCAATCGGCTAAAGGAGGCGAGTGTCCCGCCGAAACCCGCGGCCGACACGCCCAGCATGACTTCCAGTTCAGGAGCCAGAGCGAGCGTGTGATTGTCGAGGTCCTGATGAAACGTGCCCATCCGTCCGGCTCTCAATGCCAGGCGATGTCGGGCCTCACGCTGCTGAAGAATCTGCAGGATGTGCTTTTTCTGGCCGTCGGTCTTGTTCAGACTTCCGGCCAACACCCAGAGCGAGGCCAGCATGATCACCATGACCGCGGCCACGGCCAGCGCAACTCCGAAGTTGAAGTCGTAATAGCCGGAACGCTGCGCGGTAATGCGGATCCATCCGGCAAGAATCGGCAGGCCGATCGCGAAAGGCAGCATACGCCGGAGCATCACTCCGCCGAGATCGTCGCACACCAGCGTAGCCATAAACCCCCTCGTCGGCCGCGCGGCAAGAGTGCCGAGACCGATCAGGAACAGCAGGGTAGCGCTGTACAGCGACATGGTCGAGAAGCTGCCCACCTGGTAGAGCGAGCGGACTCCATACAAATACCCGACGAGCGCGATGCCGCCCATGGTCTTGCCGGCCAGGGCCGCATATTGGGCGGGATAGTGTCCATTGGACAACGGCTGGTCGAAGGTGAGCAGCGCGAGGGACAGCAGGAATGTCACGCAAGCGGTCAGCGGCGCCATGCGTCCCGGGTGAGCCGCCGCGTCGATGTCTGCGTCTTGCATGAACCAGAGGTCGATGCCGATGTTCGCGTTGAAGAGGTATTCGGCCAATGTAAGCCCGGCCAGCAGGCAGGCCGCGGCAGCGGCAGCCTGGGCGCACCGCCGTCGGACTGTCGTCACCGCGGCTTCATCGGCCAGCAGCCACAGAGACCATCCGCAGAAGAAGATCGACAAGACCGTGACAGGCTTGATGGTACGGAAGGAGGGATGAAGCGTGGACAGCCAGGAGGGATCGTAGGCCCAGGACAGCAGCGTCGCGAGCGAGCAGGTGATCGCGGCCAGTGCGGTTGAGCGGGCAATCCACGGCAGTAAGGACCAGGTGGGGTTCATGAGGACGACTCACCGTGGGTGATCGATACGGGCGGCCTGTTCGCGGTCACGTCGGCCGGCTCGGGCGAGCGAAAGCCATGAAGCATGGTCTGAAGTAAACCCCTGGAGATGTGAGCTGTTGTGAAACGAGGCGCCGATGGAGACGAGCTATGGGTGATACGTGACACGCACTATCATACCGACTGCGAGGGCGAGGAGGAACTGGGGATTACCCTAGCTCGCCGACTGATCGACCGTTCGTTCAGGACGGGGCAGGGCAGTGACGCAGAATGATGTCGTATAACTGACCGGCTGCGGATTCCTTCGGAAGGAAGTCCGCAGCGCCGGCCTCGGTCATCGCGAGTTTCACTTGCGGATCGTTTCTGACGGAAATGCCGATGACGGTCATGGACGCATGTTCGCGTCGTATCCGTCTGGTGGCCTCGACACCGTCGATGAGGGGCAGGTTGACATCCATGACGACGACGTCCGGATGAAGCGCACGTGCCATGACAATAGCATCATGCCCGTTGGCGGCTTCGCCTACGACCGTCAAGTCCGTATAACTGTCCAGGATACTGCGCAGTCCCTGTCGTACCATCGCATGGTCATCCACCAATAACACTCTGACCGTCTTGATCTGGGATTCAGCAGAAGGGTGCGGAGAGAGGGCGGAGTCCGGTTGCGACGTCACGGTCTCGGCCGTTGCGTTCCTGGTCAGCGGCATGTGCAGGATGACGAGGGTCCCGACCCCGGATGCGGAGGATAATTCGCATTCCCCTCCCAAGAGTTCCATCCGTTCCCGAATACTCAGTAATCCGAATTTCCCGTGGGGGGTTCCCGGGTTGGTGAGGTCGGCCACATCGAAGCCGACCCCCTCATCCTCGACACAGATCCAGAGTTCCTGGTGCTCGTCGACGCTGACCGTCAATGTCGCGTGGTCGGTCCTGGCATGTTTGACGATGTTGAACAACAGTTCGCGCACGGATTGAAACAGGAGAACGGCTTGGTCGTCGGCCAGGGTAAAGGGTGTGCAGCCGAGTTCGACCGATACCCGCAGATCATGCTGCTTCATTTGCTCGCCCAGCCAGAGCAGCGATTTGGCCAACCCGAACTGATAGAGAATCTGTGGGCTCAGCTCGGCCACAAGGGAACGGGTATACGTCAGCGCCTGGTCGAGCATGGTATCTACCTGGGCCAGGGTCGCCGAGATCGCAGGGTCGCCGACCCGCGGAATAAGCTGAGAAATCCGCAGCCGGCTGGCCACCACCAACTGAGCCAAGTAATCGTGGAGGTCGGTGGCCAATCTCCGCCGTTCACGCTGTTCGGTCAGCGTGAGTTCCGAAGCGAGCGCACGCAGGCGTTCTTGTGAGGCGAGGAGTTCCTGTGTGCGTTCGGCAATCCGGCGCTCCAGCTCGCTCGCGGATTCGTGCAGCTGTTGTTCCGTAGCCTTCCGTTCCGTCAGGTCCGTCAACATATTGACCGTGCCGAATACGTCCCCTGTCTCTGTGCGTAATGGAGTGGAGTGAAGCGTGACCGGGACCCCTGTTCCATCCTGGCGTTGAATCATGGCTTCGAGACCGTGCACCGGGCGACCGTGCGCCAGCGCCTGGCGAAGCGGGCAGTCCTGTTCGGTCATGAGTCGACCGTCCGACCCGGTCAGTCGCCAGGATCCACACCAGTAGGGCACTCCTGAGGTCGGCCGGCAGCGCCAGAGATCCACGGCAGCCTGGTTGTAATGTGTGATCAGTCCTTTCGCATCGGTGGTGAAGACCGCCGCCGGCAGCCCTTCCACCAGGCCGGCCAAATGGCGCTCTGCCTGTTTCCGTTCGGTGATGTCCCTGGCGATTTTCGAGGCGCCCACGATGCGGCCCTTGCCGTCCGTGATCGGAGAGACCGTCAACGAGATGTGGACCAGCGAGCCGTCCTTCCGTTGTCGAACGGTTTCATAATGATCGATCCGTTGGCCGATCCGGATCCGCTCCAGGATGCGGAGTTCTTCATCAAATCGGTCCTTGGGAATCAGTCGATGGACCGGCTGACCGATCATGTCATCCGCGGTGTACCCGAAGAGTCGCTGGGCGCCCTGGTTCCAGCTCGTGACGATGCCGTGGAGATTCTTGGAGATGATCGCATCGTCCGACGACTCGACGATGGCCGCGAGGCGCGCCGACATGAGGTCGGCTGAGAGCGGGTCCGTCATGGGTGCGGATGTCTCGTTGTTGGAGTGCATGGTGATCGGTTCGTGGCGACACGTCTCTCGCGTCATAGGGTGTCGTGCCGAACGCTATGGTAAACGGTTTGACGGCACTTCGCCAACTAGGCATACCGCTAGCGCGGTCGACCGGCTAGGTCAGGGATGCACCGCATCGAGGATTGTCGTCCGCAAGCGCCTGGCGAATGGCTTCGTACAATTCGTCGACCGCGGCTTCTTTGGATAAGAGTCTCGCCGCTCCGGCCCTGAGCATGGCCTCCTGGGCTTCGTCGCTGTTGTGCACGGAGAGTCCGATCACGGCAATGTGCGGGTGGCGTGACTTGATCTCGCTGGTCGCGTCGATTCCGTTGGTCTTAGGCATGTTGATGTCCATGATGACGACGGCCGGGTGCAGGCGGTCCACCGACTGAATCGCCTCACTGCCGTCCGCCGCCTCCCCGATGACCGCCACGTCGTCGTAGTTCTCCAACAAGCTGCGCAGACCTTCTCGAACCATTTGATGGTCGTCGACGAGGAGGATTCCGATAGTGGACGATCCCGGCGAGTCGCCGGTCCGCGAGTCGAACGGGGAGACCGGAGCCGGAGGGGGATCGGGCTGTCCGAGAACCGGGCTTGGTGCCGCGAGAGTGGTCTCATTCTGGATGGTCCGGTAGGGAGTCGTGAGAACGGCCCTGGTTCCGCTCCCCACAGTCGAATCAATGTTCAACCGGCCTCCCATTGCGGCCATCCGTTCACGAATGCTGAAGAGTCCGAATTGGGGCGGTGCGGTGCCTCGATCCGGCGGAGGACTAGGCACGAATCCGCAGCCGTCGTCTTCCACCACGATTTGGAGCCGGTCATCGTCCGTCAGGGCGACGGTGATACGGGCCTCGTTCGCCCCGGCATGTTTCACCACGTTGAACAGCAGCTCTCGGACGGACTGAAACAGGAGGACCGCCTGATCTTCGGGAAGCCCCGGCTCCTCGGTGTCTTCCTCCAGGGTCACGGTCAGCCCGTGACGGTGCATTTGGTTCGCCAGCCAGCTCAAGGCATCCAACAGCCCGAACTCCTTCAGGTTCGGCGGCGTCAGCTCGGCGACCAGCGAACGGGTATAGTCGAGCGACTGCGTCAGGACCTGGTCCGCTTCTTGGAGCAACAGGCCGATGCGGTCTTCGCTTACAAGCAGGAGTGTCTGGCGCAACTTCATCCTCAGGACGACCAGTAACTGGGCCAGGTAGTCGTGCAGTTCCAAGGCCAGCCGTTTGCGCTCGCGTTGTTCGGTCAGTGTGAGTTCCGTGGCGAGTGCGCGCAGTTGATCCTGCGACTGTTGCAACTCCGCCGTCTTGGTATCGACCGCACGTTCCAAATCGATACTCCACCGTTGCAGGCGATCCTCCGCGTCCTTGATGTCGGTCACGTCGTGACTCGCGCCGATGTATCCTTGTAACGCGCCCGTCGCAAAGAAGGTCGGCATACCGATACTATGGAGCCAACGATAGGCCCCGTCACGGCGCCGGCACCGGAAGAAGGTTTCCACGCGCGTGCGCGCCTCGACTGCCACGCGGTACGCCTCAGCGGCCTGCGCCCGGTCGTCCGGGTGGATACGCTCGGCCCAGCAGGATACGTCGATCCGCTCGGCGCGTGGGGTCCCGAAAAACTCAAGACAGGCCTGGTTGACAAATTCACATCCGTCCGGGCCGATCATCCAGATGATCACCGGGGCGCTGTCGGCCAGGCTTCTAAAACGGGATTCACTCTCGCGCAGGCGACGGTTGGCCTCGTCACGTTCGCGCAGCAGTCCGGCTTTTTCTTCGGCGAGGGTCAGAAACTTGTCCCTCTGGCGGGCCAGTTCCTCACGCTGTCGATAGAGATCCAGAAAGATCGCCGCTTTACTGCGCAACACATTCGGCTCGATCGGTTTGTAGAGAAAGTCGACGGCGCCGGCTTGGTAGCCGCGGAAGCGATGCAGGTTATCCTGCGGACCGGCGGTCAGGAAGATGATGGGCACATGTTGGGTGCGCCGGGACCCGCGCATCAGCTCCGCCAGCTCGAACCCGTCCATGATCGGCATTTGCACATCGATGATGGCGAGGGCGATGTCATGCCGTAACAGCAACTCCAAGGCCTCACGTCCCGATCTCGCTCGCAGCATCTCGACGCCGTCGGAGGACAGCACGGCGCTCAGTGCGACCAAGTTAGCGTCATGATCGTCGACAAGCAGGAATTTCGCCTGATTCATGGCCGGCATAGGAGTCCTCGCCCTCGTGACAAGAAGAGATCGGTGAGGTCGGCGAGCGACATCGGCTCTGCGGTCGGACAGGCGGCCAGTGCCGCGTCCGGCATCATCCGCGCCGTCGCCGAGTGTGGATGTTGCACGAGCACCGTGCCTCCGGCCCGACCGACCGCGCGGGCTCCCTGGGCGCCGTCGTGGTTCGCTCCGGTTAAGATCACCGCCAAGAGGCTGTCCCGGTAGACGTCCGCGGCGGATTCGAGCAGGACGTCGATCGAAGGTCTGGAGTAGTTGACCGGCTCTTCGTTCGACAGCGAGAGTCGGCGGTCGTCTTCCACGAGCAGGTGGTAATCCGGCGGAGCGAAGTAGACCGTGCCGGAGTGAGCGGGCTCCTTGTCCTCCGCCTCTTTCACTCGGACGCGGCACTTGGCCTGTAAGAGACTCGCGATCGAGTGGGGCTGATCCGCAGGCACGTGCACCGCCACCAGGATAGCCAGCGGAAAGTCCTGGGGGAGCGGCGGAAGCAGCTGGGAGAGCGCGGCAATGGCTCCCGTCGAGGCGCCGATGACAACGGCTTCGATGTGGCGAATGGAGATCACCGTGCGCATGGGCCTTCCGTCTCTCCCCGCTTTTGATAGATCCGCTCCTGGGGCAGAAGCTCGGTGAAGGCCTTGGCGTGGGCATTAAAACGCAACGTTTCTCTCGCTCCCATCCCCAGGAATCCTTTTCGGACGAGCGCGTCTCTGAACAGTCCCACCGCAGTGTCTTGCAGCGGGCGATCGAAATAAATCAGCACGTTGCGGCAGGAGATCAGGTGCATTTCGCCGAAGACGGAGTCGGAGGCAAGGCTATGGTCTGAAAATACCGTGCGCCGGCGTAAAGTCTGATCGAAGCGAGCGGCCCCGTAGGCGGCGTGGTAGTAGTCCGACAACGAACCGCTGCCGCCGGAGAGGCGGTGGTTCTTCGTAAACAACGCCACGCGTTCCAGGGCATAGACTCCGGCCTCCGCCCTCGCGAGGGCATTGCCGTTGACATCGGTGGCATAGAACATCGTCTTCTCCTCCAGGCCCTCTTCCCGAAACAGGATCGCCAGGGAGTAGAGCTCTTCCCCGGAACTGCAGCCCGCGACCCAGACTTTCAGCGAGGGATAGGTCTTCAAGTGCGGGATGATGTGTTGGCGGAGCGCGCGAAAGTAGCCCGGGTCGCGAAACATGTCGCTGACTTGTACGGTCATATAGTCGAGCAGTTGGGGCAAGATCCGGTCGTCGTGCAGCAATCGTTCCTGCAAGGCCGAGAGCGTCGAGCAGCCCAGGCGCTGGCAGGCCAGGGCCAGCCGGCGCTTGAGGGAAGCTCGTGAATAACCACGGAAGTCGTAGTGGTATTGCGAGTACATCGCCTCAAGAAAGAGACGCAGCTCGATGTCTCCCGTCCTCGCCGCGGCCTCCTGCGTCATCGTGGCATCCATACACGGATCAGCGAGAGCAATTGATCCACATCCAGCGGTTTCGCCATGTAGTCGTTGGCCCCCGCCGCCAAGGCCTGCTCCTGATCGTTCTTCATGGCTTTGGCCGTCAGGGCGATGATGGGCAGGTTCTTCCGGTCGGGCCGTTCGCGAATAGCCCGCATGGCGGTCAGGCCGTCCATTTCCGGCATCATGATATCCATCAACACCATGTCGATGCCCTGGTCTCCGGTCGGTCTGGTGCGATCCAGCAGGGTCAGACATTCGCGCCCGTTTCGCGCGATCTCCAACTTGACGCCATGAGGTTCCAGGACTGCGCTCAAGGCGAAAATGTTTCGGACATCGTCTTCCACGATGAGAATGCGTCGTCCGTCGAGGGCGGCATTGCGGCTCCGTGCCTTTTCCAGCATGCGCTGTTGTTCGGGCGGCAACGTCGTGACGACCTGATGCAGGAACAGCGTCACTTCGTCAAGCAGCCGTTCGGGCGACTTGGCCCCCTTGATGATGATGGAATGCGAGTATTTGCGTAGGCGTTGTTCTTCGTCGCCGGACAGATCCCGTCCGGTATAAACGATGACGGGCGGAAAGGCGAGGTGTTCTTCGCGACTCAGGCTTGCCAGCAACGAAAATCCTGACGCATCCGGCAAGGTGAGGTCCAACACCATGCAGTCGAAGGTTCGCTGGGTCAGATGTGTGAGGCATTCGGCGGCGCTTTCCGCCCCGACGGTTTCGACGTCGTTGGAACCGAGCAACAGGCAGAGGCTCTCGCGTTGAGCCGGGTCGTCTTCCACGATGAGGACCCGTCGGGGCCGTTCCGTCAGCCGAGTTTCGAATCGGCGGAAGGCCTCGACCAGTTGCTCACGTTTGACCGGTTTCAGCATGTAGCCGACCGCGCCGAGCGACAGTGCCGTCTTCACGTGGTCGTGGCCGGAAATCACGTGCACCGGAATGTGGCGCGTGCGCACATCCGATTTCAGGCGGTCGATCACGGAGAGACCGGAATGGTCCGGCAATCCGATATCGAGAATGACGGCACTCGGGAGGTAGCGGGACGCGAGGAGCACCGCATCGGCCGCCGTGGCACTGGTGATGACCTGAAAGTTGAGTTCATGGGCGAGGTCGGAAAGAATGCGCGAAAAAGATTCATCGTCTTCGACGATCATGAGCAGCCGTCGGTCGGCCGAAAGCCACTCTCGGTCGTCAGCCGGTGTCGGCACGGCTCGGCCGTTCCGCTGGTCCCTTGCCGGCGGGTCGTCGAGACCGTACGACAATGCAGCGGGAACCGGTGTGTGCCCCGGTGAAGCGGGGAAGGAGACAGGAGCGGCCGGGCCGGCTGTCGTTCGTGGGAGCAGCACAGTGAATGTGCTGCCCTGTCCGGGGATGCTGGTCAGGTGAATGTGGCCGCCGAGCAGGCGCACGAATTCGCGGGAGATGGAGAGCCCGAGTCCCGTCCCTCCGTACTTGCGGCTGGTCGTTCCGTCGGCCTGACAAAACGGTTCGAAAATCAAGCCTTGCTGGTCGGTCGGAATGCCGATGCCGGTGTCTTGTACGGCGAAGGCAAGCCAGCCGTCCGGCAGCGGGCTGATGTCGAGGGACACCGAGCCCGTTTCCGTAAATTTGATCGCGTTGGACAGGAGGTTTCTCAGCACCTGTTCCAGGCGCTGCCGGTCGGATTCAATGGACTCCGGTGCCCCCGGCGCCTGTGTGACACGCAGCCGCAGGCCTTTCCGATCCGCCAGGGGCGCGAACAGGGCATGGAGGCTGTCCTGCAGGCGTTGGAGCGAAATCTCTTCCGGCGTCAGCTCGATGCGCCCGGCTTCGACCTTGGCGAGGTCGAGCACGTCGTCGATGAGGGTCAACAGATCGTGGCCGGCGGATTCGATCGTGGTGACCGATTTAATCTGGTCCGGCGTGAGGTTCCCCTGCGGATTATCCGCAAGCAGTTTGGACAGAATCAGCGTGGAATTGAGCGGTGTACGCATCTCGTGCGACATGTTGGCCAGGAATTCGGACTTATAGCGGCTGACCTGCTCCAAGCGGCGCTTGTGAGCTTCCAAGGTCTGAGTGGCCTCCGTGAGGTCCTCCTTCTGCGTCTCGAGGATCTGCGCCTGTTCCTCCAGCTGGCTGTTCGTCTGTTCCAGTTCAACCTGCTGTTGTTCGAGCCGGCCGTGCGATTCCTTGAGCGCCCGGCTCTGTTCTTCGAGTTCTTCATTCGCAACCCGCAGTTCCTCGCTCTGCACCTGTAATTCCTCGGCTTGACGTTGGGTCTCCTCAAGCAGGTCCTGCAGCTGGGAGCGATAACGGGCCGACCGGACGGAGAGGGCGATGGCTTGGCTCAGACGGCTGATCAGCTCCCGATCCGACTCCTGGACCGGGTGAAAACACGCGAGTTCCAGCAGGGTATTGATGCGACCGTCGACGCCGATCGGCGCGATCAGCAGATGCCGCGGCGCATGTTGTCCCAGGGCGGAACCGATGGTGAAGTAGCCGTCCGGCAGATCCTCGACCACCATAGGCTGTTGTTCTTGAAGCGCGCGACCCATCAATCCGTCACCGGGCCGGAGACGATCCGGGATGGGACTAGCGTCCGGGACTCCATAGGTCGCGGTGCGATGGAACTGGCCGGCCTCTTCGATAAAGATGGCCCCGCCCTGCGCCCCCAGGTACGCGGCGAGCCCGTGCAACACATTTTTCCCAAGAGTCTCCAGGGTCTGATCGCCCATCATGCGCTCGCTCAGTACCGTCTGGCCGACCCGTATCCATTCTTCTCTCCGCAGGGCCAGGCGACTGCTGACGAACTGATGTCCGAGGGCGGCCAGGGCGATGGCTGTCACGGCCCCCATCCCTCGATTCATCAATGCGACGGACGGGTCGATGCCGGTAGGGCTGATGAGGAAACCGGCGAACATTATCAGTGTCACGACCCCGCCGATGATGACCGGCACGGCGGGATTCCACGTGAGATACGACAACACCAGAGGAATCAAATACAGTACCCACACGGTGATGCCGAGTGCGGTGTACCATTCAGACAGAAACACCAGCGCCAGGGCGAGGGCGAGTCCGCCGGCGATCAGGGGGGTCGGCCGTTGTTGAAATCGCCTCATGGGGTACTCAGCAGGGCGTTCCGGGCGGTGAGGATGGTATGGTAGAGATCTTCGACGGCGGCCTCCTTGTTTAGGAAGGCGATGGCGCCGGCCTCGCGCATGGCCATGCCCACGTGGCCGGCATTTTGAACGGACAAGCCGATTACGATCGTGCTGGGCATGGCCTCCTTGATCAGTCTGGTAGCCTCGATGCCGTCCAGCCCCGGCATGTTGACGTCCATGAGGACAACATCGGGCTGTAACTGGGTGGTGAGGGCCACCGCTTCCTGCCCGTTGGCCGCTTCACCCAGGACCTCGATGTCTGCATACCCGGCCAGCAGCCCGCACAGCCCCTGCCGGACCATCGCATGGTCGTCGGCGATCAGGACCCTGATGACCGGGGTAGGCCGGTGGGGGCGGCCGTCGAGATACGTGGATGAGCCCGGATACTTCTTGCTGGTCCGGGAGGAACTCGTAACCGGTTCATGGGGAGGCAACAGCGACCCGGTCGGTTGAAGCCGGGTTGCAAGGGGCATGACGAGCGTCGCGACCGTGCCCTGACCGAGCCGTGAGCAGAGATCGAACCGTCCCCCGAGCGCAAGCATCCGCTCACGGATACTCAACAGCCCGAATCCTGGCACTGTCCCCTGCCGGGGCAGGGCTGTCTTCTCCGCGGGCAAAAAGCCGGCACCATGGTCCGTCACCGTGATCCGCAAATGACCGTCGTCGACCAGGACCGCAATGGCCGCGTCCTTCGTGCCCGCATGTTTCACTACATTCATCAGCAGCTCGCGGATGGATTGGAACAGCAGCATGGCTTGATCTTCCGGAAGGGCCAGTTCGGCCGGGCAGAAGTCCAGGGAGACGTGTAGCTCTCGTTGGAGCATTTGCTCGGCCAACCATCGCAAGGCCATCGGCAGACCGAATTCCTTGAGAATCGGCGGACTGAGTTGGGCGACCAGGGTTCTGGTGTAGGTCAACGCCTGATCCGTGACCTCCTGCAACTCATGCAAGGTCCGGCTCAGCGGGGGCGTCATCGGGTGTTGCATGGCCTGCGCCAGGCGAATCCGGCTGAGGGCGAGGAGTTGGGCCAGGTAGTCATGCAGCTCGGTCGCCACCTGTTGGCGCTCGCGCTGTCCGGCCAGATTCAATTCGGTGGCCAGGGCCCGTAACTGTTCCCGTGACTGTGTCAGTTCGAGCGTACGTTCGTCCACGCGATGTTCCAATTGAGCGGCAAATCGCTGCAAGTCCTGCTCGGCTTGTTTGCGTTCGGTGATGTCGTAGTTGATGCCGATCATGCGGACCGGCCGGCCCTGATCATCCGTGACGGTCGCACCCTGTCCCGACAGCCAGCGGACGGTGCCGTCCTGGTGCACGACGCGAAATTCCGACGTGAACAAGCCGGTGTCCATCGCTCGCGCGGCCGCGTCCTGTACCTGGGCGGCATCGTCAGGGTGCAGCGCCGCGTAGAACTCCTCCGCTCGACGGACCGGCCGATCCGTCGGCCGTCCGAAGAGTTCGTACTGTTTTGCGTCCCAGGTGGTCTCTCCCGTATGGAGATTGAGATCCCAGGCCCCCATGCGTCCCGCCACCATGGCCAGTCGCAGCCGTTCCTCGCTGGCGCGCAGCACCTCATCGGCCTGGGCCCGAGCGACGGCGAGTGCCAATGTCGTGGCCAAGGCCTGCGACCATTCGATCTCCTCGTCGGTCATGCGGCGCGGCCGGTCGAAGTACAGCATGAACTTGCCCAGCAATCGGCCGCCGTAGGTGAGGGGAATGAAGGCGAGGGCCCGGATGCCTTCCCGTTGGATCGCGGCCTGCAATTCGGGACTCAACGCAGAGACGGCGACCTGGTCTATGAACAGCGGCGGAGGGTCTTTTTGATCGGCGGTCCATGGGGAGTGCCCCTCGACCGCGCGCTGATACTCCGTAGACAGACCCTGGGACGCCTTGAATCGCATCACACCTTCGTCATCGATGAGGAGAATCGCCGCCCGATCTGCGTGGACCGCATCCGCCATGGCGTGTAACGCCTGTTCATAGAGACGCGACGACGGTTCCGCGCGATTCACGGCATCGGCCAGCTCGTAGAGCCATTGTTGCCGTCGATTGACGATCAGCAGCTGGGCCTCCTGCCGTTTGCGGTCGCTGATGTCGAGTCCGACGCCCACGATGGAGTGCAGGTCCGTACCCTCCCTGACGCCGCCGACACTGACACTCATCCATACGGCCGTCCCGTCTTTCCGCCGGTAGCGTTTCTCGATCACGAAATCGGGGCCGCCCTGGGCGAGCTGTTGGAACAGATCGAGATTGCGCGGAAGGTCCTCGGGATCCGTCACGTCTTGCATGCGCATGCCGAGCAATTCGGACTCCGTATAACCCAGCAGGTCGCACAACCGTCGGTTCACGAGTTGGAACCGGCCGGTCAGATCGGTTTGTGCGACCGTGACCGTGGTGTGGTTGACGATCGCCCGCAATTGCGCCTCGCTGGCAGCGATGTGTCCGGCCGCCTCACGACGAAGTCGGCCCAGATTCAAATGGGCCGACACCCGCGCCAGCAACTCTCGCCCGCTGAAGGGTTTCACCAGGTAGTCGTCGGCGCCCTGCTCGAGGCCCTTGATGCGTGGCTCCTCGCCGGCGCGCGCGGAGAGCAGAATAATGGGAATGGTTCGCAGGGCCGGATCAGCCCGCAGGATCCTGGCCAGGCCGATGCCGTCCAGTTGCGGCATCATGATGTCGCTCAGGAGCACATCCGGGGGGCGGCGACGAATCTCGGCCAACGCGGCAAGTCCGTCTCCGACCGCGTTCACCTCGTAGTGCTCGCGCAGCAGGCGCACAATGTAGCGACGCATGTCGGCATTGTCGTCGGCCACGAGGATTCGGGCTCGTCCGATTGCAGGCCGATCCGGCGAGGGCGCCTCTTCCCGCGAGACATCTGTTCCGACCTCGGGCAGCCACTGCCACGCTTCTTCGAGATAGGCTGACACAGTCCCTGTGTCGGTGGACGGGGCGGTCTCGAGGCCGACCTGTTCCGGCGGCAGATGGTTCTTCCCCCAGGGGAGCGTTACCGAGAAGGTGCTGCCTTCGTCGAGGCGGCTCTCGACCTGGACCGTGCCTCCATGGAGCCGTACGATTTCCTGGACGAGCGCCAATCCGATGCCGCTCCCCTCATGTGTCCGGCTTCGCCGGTGCTGGACTCGGTAGAATCGTTGAAACAGCCGCGGGAGCGCGTCATCGGGGATGCCGACGCCGGTATCCCGCACCGCCAGCGTGACACCCTCCTGGTCGTGCCTGATCGACAGCGAGATTGCTCCCTGAAACGTATGTTTGAACGCGTTGCTGAGCAGGTTCAGCACAATCTTCTCCCACATGCTTCGATCGACAAAGACCGGTTGCGGCAGGGACGGGCAGTCGATACGGAAGGTGAGACCGGCTCCCTCAATGGCAGAGCGAAACCCGCTCGCCAGGTCTGCGCTGTAGGCGGCCAGGTCGGTCGGTTGATACAAGGCCTCGGCGCGGCCTGCTTCAATGCGTGAGAAGTCCAGCAGGATATTCACGAGTTTCAGGAGGCGCACACTGTTTCGATGGGCGACCTCTAGGTTGGTGTTCTGTGGCCGCTCGCGGAGTTCTTCCTCCAGGGGGCCGAGCATGAGCGTGAGGGGAGTGCGAAACTCGTGGCTGACATTGTGAAAGAACTCCGTCTTGGCCCGGTCCAATTCGGCTAGGGCCTCCGCGCGTCGCGCCTCGGACTGATAGGCTCTCGCATTGGTGAGGGCCATGGCAATTTGCGAGGCGACCATGCCGAAGAAATGCCGATAGTCCCCGTCCAACTGCCGACGCGGACTGACCGCGGCGATCAGCAGGACATTGCCGTCCTGATGGGTGCCTTGGGTGATGGGCAGGATGATCGCCTGTCTGGTCGGCTCGGGCCAGGCCCCCCCGGGGAGCCAGCCGAACCGATCGGCAAGATCCTCAAGGACCAGCGGGCTACTCTGTTGAAGCGCCGCTGCGAGAGGCCAGCTCGACCTGGTCTGGCGCTCGTGGAGGTCGATTCGGTCTTGCCTGGCAGGGTGGTCCTTCTCCAGCCCGACCGCGCCGGCGAGGGTGGCTTGGCCGCCGCTCCGATCCATTCGATAGAGAAGCGCGAAGGGAAGATCGGCGGGGTCGGTGGCGAGTGATTGTAACGCCAGCGCACACGCGTCGTCCTCGTGCTGAGCCGATCCGGAAAGGGAGGCGAGTTCGCGCAACAGGCGCGTGCGGCGATCGTTCAGGACGCGGTACGTGGTCTCTTGAACGATATTGAGGATCCCTTCGACCTGCCCGTCCTTGCCGCGAATGGGATTCAGGCTGTAATCGAAGTAGCATTCTTCCGTATAACCGAACCGTTGCATGGGAAGCAGCTCGTCGCTTCTCCAGTTGGCCTCCCCTGTGGTGAGGACGCTCCGGTAGTAATGCTGAATCGTGGGCCACAACTCCGGCCAGACGTTTCTCGCCGGTTTGCCCAGAGCCCAGGGATGCTTTCCGCCCACGATCGGACGCCAGGCGTCGTTATACAGGAGCCAGGAATCCTTCCCCCAATAGATGGCCATCGGGGTTTGGGCGGTCAGGCAGACACTCAAGGTGGAGACGAGTGCGGCAGGCCACCGTTCGATCGGACCGAGTGGAGTGTTCGACCACTCGAAGGCCTTGATACGTTCCCCCATTTCACTTCCGGTCAGCCAGTTGGACGGATGGTGTGCGTTCATCGTGAGGCCCGGCACAATGGAATGGTCGCGGATGGTGCTCGCCCGCCGAAGGGACCGTGAGTCACGACCGGACGATGCTCAGGAATCGCTGAAGGTTGTAGCATTCCCGCCGGCCTTCCCCCCACTAGTGAAACCCCTAGCCGAGGGTCTGTGCGGGCTGTCCGGCTGGTCAGGGGATAGGTCTTCGAACCATCTTTCCTGGCCCCCGGCCGCTACCCGGGCGGGGGGAGCTCCGGGGCGGTCTGTTCGAGGACGCCGACCACCCGGTGAGACGAGTCGAGTTTGAGCGTCACGCGCTCGCCGATCGACAGGTTGCGGAAGAGATCCGGATTGGGAATGGAAAAGGACACCGCCCTCCCCATATCCGTGGTCACGCGACCTGTTCGCTGATCGAGGTTCAACTCGACCAACACACCGGACAGGGTCTCGGACGGGAATTCGTCTCGTTCGGCGATGCGGTGCAGCGCGGGCGAGCGGATCTCCCCGCGCTGTCCCAGAGACGGCGGAGTCGTGGGTGGTACGGGAATCGGATCAGACGGCTTCGGTGGTACGGTCGGGCCTGGTCCTGGCTGTGGAACGGGCAGAGGCACCTCCGGTGTGCCGGCGGTCCATCCTCCCGTCAGTAGCGCGGTCACGATGAGTGCTCCGAGCAAGCGGTTACGCATGGTGTCCCTCCCGGAGCGGCTCGAGAACCGTCGGACGGTGATCCCATGGCCGCTCACGCATGGCCGGTCGACGCAGCGGGAATGGTTTCCGCCACCATCTGGTGACAGAGCGCGGCGCAATGTCGACACACCTTCGCGCAATCTCCGCAAGCCGCGTGGTGTGGAGCATGCTGCTCGCAGAGCCCGGCGCAGAGCTCGCAAATCTCTGCACAGAGCGCGCAGATACGAATGGAAAAGGCCGAGTTCCGGCCCATCCATTGAGCCGCCAGAAGACAGATATCCGCACAGTCTCGGCAGAGTCTGATGCAGCGGACCATGAGGTCATCGGTGTCTTCATGAGGCATGCCGATCATGTCGTCCGCGCAGGCGTTGCAAACGTGCGCGCAATCCATGCACGCCTCGATACAGTCGATGGTGTGTTGTTCGTGTGAATGAGTCACTGCCGCCATGCTCGCCTCCTTCCCATGTCGCTCACGTCTTCATCACAGAGCTCAGGGTACGCCGGGAGGAGCGACAGGCCTACTAGGAAAACCGCTCGTTCTGTCCGCCATCGACTAGGGAGATGACTAGCTCAGGAGGCACTCGACCCTCATATAGAGTAGCGGGCACATGCACCCGAAGACTGTCACAACCGGCGACGCCATGACGGTTCCTCTTGCGGAACGGTTACAGAAACCCGAGCATCGAGAACGCTCGGGAAACCTCTCCGATCGATCACCGGACGATCTCCCATCGCCGATTCTCCAATCGGGACAGACCTGCTGGCGCATTGAACCGGCGGAGCGAGCCGCCTTCCTCATCGACGGCGAGGCCTATTTCCGGACCTTCCGGGACGTGGCGTTGCGGGCCACTCAGTCGATCTACATTGCCGGATGGGACCTCGACACGCAGGTGGAACTTGTGCGAGGGGCCGAAGCGGCCTCACCCGTGCCCTCCAAACTCGGGGCGTTCCTGGCCTCGCTCTTAGGCCGCAATCGCCGTCTGCACATTCACGTACTCAATTGGGATTTTGCCATGATCTATGCCCTTGAGCGTGAATGGATGCCGACGGCGCAAGCCGGATGGACCGGGCATCGCCGGTTATTGTATCGAGTGGACGGCCAACATCCGCTCGGCGCCTCCCACCATCAGAAGCTCGTTGTGATCGACGAGACGGCGGCCTTCGTGGGCGGCCTGGATCTCACGAAATCGAGATGGGATACGAGCGCCCACGCGGCCTCGGATGCACGCCGCGTCGACGCCGACGGACAGGCCTATCCTCCGTTTCATGACGTGCAGATGATGGTCGCGGGGGAGGCGGCTGGTGCCCTCGGAGACCTGTTTCGTGACCGGTGGCAGGTCGCGACGGGACGGCGCCCTCCCAGGCCTGCACGACGCCCGGTCACGGACCTCTGGCCCGCGACGTTGCAACCCGACCTGGAGCAGTGCGAGGTGGGGGTGATGCGAACCCAACCCAGTTTTGCAGGGCAGGCCGAGGTGCGGGAGATCGAGCGGGCCTATCTCGAAGCCATTAAACGGGCGCGACAGTCGATCTATATTGAGTCGCAATATTTCACGTCCCACGCCATCGGACGTGCCCTGGCAGCCCGGTTGTCCGAACATGAGGGGCCGGAGGTGGTGCTGGTGTTGCGCCACAATTGCGACGGCTGGTTGGAGCGTAGGACGATGGACAGTGTGCGGGCCAAGGTTCTCCATGACCTGGAACTGGCCGATCACTATGGGCGGTTGTCCGTCTATGCCCCGACCGTACCGGGGAGCGAGGGCTCCGACTGGGTGGCCATCCATAGCAAACTATTGATCGTCGACGACGAGTTCGTCTGTGTGGGCTCGGCGAACGTGTCCAATCGGTCGATGGGGTTCGATACCGAATGTAATCTCGCCGTCGAGGCACGGAACGAACCCGGGGTTCAGGCCGTCATTGCCGGACTGCGGAGCCGACTGATCGGCGAACACCTCGGCGTCGCGCCTATACGGGTGATCGAAGAGGTGCGGCATTGCGGCTCATTGATCCATGCCATCACGGCGTTGCGCGGGGGGCCGCGCAGCTTGGAGAGCGGGTGTTTCACCGGCACCGATGTGCCCGCAGTGATTCCGGAACAACGTCTGGTCGATCCGGAACGTGCAATGGGGATGGGTGAAGTGCTCGGCACGATTGTGCCTGTCCCGGAACGTCATCGTTTGGGCCGCAGACTGCTGGCCGGATATCTGCTGCTGGGGACGATCGGACTCCTCGCCCTCGCCTGGCGATGGATTCCGCTGGACGACTGGATTCAGGCCAGCGGGGTGGTCGCACAACTTCAGAGCTTGAGCCGCAGTCCGCTGGGGCTCCTCGCGCTGCTGGGAGGGTATGTGGTCGGCGGGTTACTCGCGGTGCCCATCACGCTGCTGATCATCCTGACATTGCTCGCCTGCGGACCGTGGTTGGGGATGAGCTCCGCCTTGGCGGGATCGCTGCTGAGTGCGGCGACGCTGTTCGGGTTGGGACGGGTTTTGGGACGGTACCATGTGCAGCGATTCGCCGGTCGCCGTGTGGCCTATCTCAGTCGGCGATTGGCGCAGCGGGGTACCTGGACGGTGCTCTTGGTCCGGGTGATCCCCGTCGCCCCGTTCTCGATCGTGAACCTGGTCGCCGGATCGACGTCGATCTCATTGCGAGAGTTTCTACTGGGCACGGCGTTAGGAATGAGCCCGGGCATTGTGCTGCTGTCCGCCATTCTGAATGGGTTGGACGGGGTGTTGCAGGCTCCCACGCCCGGAGCCCTGGTCGGCGTCGGGTTGTTCGTCGGATTGACGTGGACTGTGCTTCGATATGTGTTACGCCATGCCCCGCTCGTGCCGCCGGTTACCTCGGCAGGGCGAGAGCACATGGCACGTCCCACGTCCTAGATCACAAAGGATCGTTCGACCATGCAGTTGCGCGTGGCCTCCTACAACATCCATCGGGCGATCGGAAAAGACGGGCGGTATGAGCCAGGGAGGATCCTGCGCGTATTGTCGGAGTTGAAGGCGGACATTGTGGCGTTACAGGAAATCGATTTGAAGGAGCCGGACGGTCTCCAGCTACTGCCTTGGTTGGCGGCTCGTACCGGCCTAACGGCCATACCGGGTCCGGTCCGTTCGCGAGGGCCATGTCAGTACGGGAACGCCTTGTTGACCCGCTTCCCCGTGACGGGCGTGCGTCACTGGGACCTGTCCGTCGGACTCCATGAACCTCGCGGTGCGCTGGATGTCGATCTGCGGTGGCGCGGCCGGACGATGCATGTCGTCACCACGCATCTCGGTTTGTGGCCGCGGGAACGCCCCCTGCAGGTTGAGCGTTTGCTGAAAGTATTTGCGATGTGCCGACACGATCTCACCGTTCTCATGGGAGACCTCAACGAATGGAACGTGCGAGGAAAAGCGTTGCGGGGAGTGAGCGGCCTGTTCGGCGCGTCATCTTCCCCGGCCACCTTTCCCGCCCGCTGCCCGATGCTCCCGTTGGATCGTATCTGGATTGCGCCAGCCCAGGCATTGCTGTCTGTGGCGGTGCACGACACCCCGCTGAGCCGTCTGGCCTCGGATCACCTACCGATCAAGGCCGATATCCGCTTCCCGCGTGGATCGGTTCCAGTGACTCGGTCACCGGTGGCGTGAGGGCCACGGGGCTGCTGTCGCGCCGCGAAAATTTGCTGGCGCAGCCGGGACAGTAGGCATGCGTCAAGCGGTACTCGCCGCTGTGAAGCCGATGGCGTGAGAGATACGCAGACAGCGGCCCCCATGGCTGGTCGGGGTTCCCCTTGGCGGAATCATCCCGCACGTTATTGCAGACACAACAAATGGCGATGAATTGTTCCTGACTCATCATGAGACCTCCAGTCGGTGAGAGAGAGTGGTCCGTGATATCTATGCGGGGCCCGGTGATCATATCCCCATGACCCGCCGTCCTCGTTCCGGACGGCGGGTGATTCTGAGAACGGACTTACTGCACGGTCACCGAGCCGTGCGTGTTCGCTGCATGGCTCTTCCCGTCGGATGACGCCTGCACCGAATACTTGAAGGTGCCGATGCGAGTAAAACAGAGACCCGCGGTTTCATTGCTGGCCAACTGGGTGCTGTTATCGAATCCCATGCCCATGGCCTTGGAAAATCCGTTGCGGCAGGAGACGGAGTGATCAGCGACCTGATCGATCGTCACCGTCACCGCCTCTTGTCGCTGATTGATCCACCGAATTTCGTCGCCGGCCCGCACGGTGAGACTCTCCGGATGAATGGTCTCGTTGATGACGATATTTCTCACCATCCCCGTCTTCGTGCCGGCTTCGGTCTCCGATACCGTCTTTGTGGCCGTGGGGGAATGGGAACAGGCGCTCAGGGTCAGTACCGCCACGGCCACCAATCCAGGGATCATCGTTTTCATCGTTATCCTCCTCAAATAGAATGAACATGCCTGCCTTCCACACGTCGGAAATGCTCTCTCGCAGAGTCTCACGGTCCCGTCGCGTCACATACTCGGGATACCCCCAGTGTGCGCCGCTTTTGGAACTGGGGTAGTGCTGAATGCACCGGTCTCGATGGTGGAGCGAAACGTGGCGCGAGCGAAGGTGGAGGAGATGCAACTCAGAGCGGCGTGGGGGCGCACTCTTGCTGCCAGGCTGGTGATCTTGCTCTCGGTCGGGTGGCTGGTGAGCGGCTGTGCGTTGACTCTGAGCTACCGGCATGCGGATTGGCTCATCGAGTGGCAGGCGGATCACTATTTCGATCTGACCTCGGGTCAACATCGCGATCTCCGATCGCGTACCGCCGGGCTCTTGCTTCGTCACCGCACGGAGGCGCTCCCGGAATATGCGGCGTTTTTAGGAGAACTGAAGGAGCGGCTCAGCAAGGGGCTGTCGCCCGGGGACATGGAGTGGGCATTCGCGGCCTATGATCGGTTCCGAAACGATCTTGTCGAGCGCGTCCTTCACGACGGGAGCGCCTTCTTGACGACGGTGAGTGAACCACAGATACGGCATGTGGAGAAGGTTCTGATCCACGAAGAGAGGAAAGCCCGGGAATCATTCGACGGGTCGCGCGATGCCCGCGCCTCGACCAGGGCGGACAAAGCCCTCGCTCTGGCGAGGAAATGGATCGGACCGTTGCAGGCCGGACAGGTGGCGCAACTGCGTGCGTCCGTGCGAGCGCTTCCCGACGTTGAGCCGATCTGGTTGGAGTCTCGCCGGCAACGCCGGCAGGCCTTTATCGCCTTACTCAGGGAAGGAGCCAGGGGGCAGCACCTCGCGGATCGGTTGCGGGGGATTGTGAATCCGTCCGTGGAGCAGTCGGGATCGGCCCGTGCGCGACTGGATAGGGAGTGGCGCGCGGGAGTGACGGCGGTAATCTTGGAACTCGATCGTCTGCTGACGCCGCTCCAACGAGGGCGGGCCTTGTCATCCATCCAAGACGTGCTGGACGACATCCGCACGCTGACCCGCGACCCGTGATCAGAAGTGGACGACTCCGAACAACCAGAGTAGGAGAATCAGGCTCACGGGCACACCCAACAACCACAAGATGATCGGCATGGCAGACTCCTTTCAGTAGGTCCGTCCCTCACTCACGGATGGGTTGGGAGGAAAAGACGCCGGGTTTTCACGCGACGCCTCTTCCTCCTCGATAGAGCGGGCCTGTCCGATCGGGACGGGAAAGGACCTGCGCGCTCTTGTGCGTACCATGCGGCGGCAGACGAGCGTTCGACACTAGGAGACCCCCTGGATTGCCGCGGGAAACACCAGAGTATCGCGACGGCGACGCCGGCGAGTGGCCAAACTGGGGATACGCCGAGTGGGCGTCCTGGAGGACGCCTGGTATGGGTGAGCTGAAGACGGGTAGACAGAAGGGGGGCATCATGTCTCGGTCACACTGGAAAGGATCCATCAGCGTCGGTCTGGTCGAGATTCTGGTCGACCGCTATCCAGCGGAGAACCGGAATCGTTTCGACTTGACCCTGTTGGATCGACGCGACCTGAAGCCGATGTGGTTCAAGCGGTACCACAAGGTCAGCGGGAAGGACATCCCCTGAGATCGGATCTTTCGGGACGTGCATCCAGCCGGGTCGCACCGAGGTGGTCGCGATGACTCGCGATGAGGAGCTCATCGCCAGGTCGAGCATGGGCAAGGTGTTGGATCTGATGGCGCTTCTCAGGAACAGTGTGCAGCGCACCGGGAAGCACAAACGAGTCTCCGCTTCCCGGCAACGGCAGGTCGGGCGCAAAGGCGTGTAACCGGTGAGGGTGGACACCCTCCCGACAGGTGAACGGAGAGGGGACATGGGGGAGGAAGAAGGACGTGCGGGAACTCCCGCGGTGAAACCGTGGCAAGGGATGACCCTCGGGGCTACCGTGGCGGGTGACGCTGTGCGGTTTCGCTGCTGGGCTCCTGAGCGGACACAGGTAGAGGTCCTGCTTGACGGCGGTCGCACCGCGCACCCGATGCGGCGCGAGGACGATGGATATTGGTCGACTGAGGTCCGCGGGGTGAAGGCAGGTATGACCTACCGGTATCGTCTCGACAGCGGCAAAGCCTATCCCGATCCCTGTTCGCGATTCCAGCCATCCGGCCCCCATGGGCCGTCTCTGATCGTCGACTCCGCCGCCTATCGATGGCAGGACGAGGGCTGGTTCGGGGTGAAGATGCGGGGGCAGGCGATCTACGAACTCCACGTGGGTACCTTTACCCAGGAAGGTACCCTGGATGCGGCCTCCACACAGCTCGCCGCCTTGAAAGACCTCGGCATCACGGTCATTGAGATCATGCCCGTCGCTGAATTTCCCGGCCGTTGGAACTGGGGTTACGACGGAGTCGATCTCTTTGCGCCGGCCCATGTGTACGGTGATCCGGAAGCGCTCAAACGGTTCGTGGATGCGGCGCACCGGCTGAGGCTGGGCGTCATCCTGGACGTGGTCTACAACCATCTTGGCCCCGACGGGAATTACCTGCCGGCCTATACCCAGCACTATTTCACCGATCGCTATCCGAATGCATGGGGCCAGGCCATCAACTTCGACGGGCCGGAATCGTCCGGTGTGCGCGACTTTTTCATTCAGAATGCCTGCTATTGGGTGGATGAATTTCATCTCGACGGGTTACGGCTCGATGCGGTTCACGCGCTGCACGATGAGGGCCCACGGCATGTGCTGGCGGAATTGTCGCAGGCCGCTAGGCAGGCGGCCGGAGCGAGATCGATCATTGTGATTGCGGAGTGTGAGGCGCAATGGATCCAGGCGATTCAGCCGATCGACCAGGGCGGGTGGGGGTTGGACGGGGTATGGAGCGAAGACTTTCACCATGCGGCGCTGGTGGCGGCAACCGGTCGCCGTGAAGGCTATTACACAGACTTCCGGGGTACGCCGCAGGAATTGTTGTCGTGCATGAAACGGTCGTTTCTGTTTCAGGGACAGCGGTGTCAGTGGCAGGGGAACGCTCGAGGGACCGTGGTCGAAGACGAACCGGCGGCCGGGTTTGTGTTTTTTCTCCAGAATCACGATCAGGTCGCCAATCAGCTGCACGGCGACCGACTGCACGAGAAGACCAGCCCGGGCCTGCTCCGCGTGCTCACGGCTCTGCTGCTCCTGTCTCCCCAGACGCCGCTGCTCTTCATGGGGCAGGAGTTCGCCGCCTCTTCGCCGTTTCTGTTCTTCGCCGATTTCCCGCCCGGTGAGTTGGCGCAGGCCATACATCGAGGCAGGAGGGAGTTCTTAGCGCAGTTTCTCAGCGCGGCGTCTGTCGAGGCACAGGCCGCTATTCCGGACCCCTGCAATCCGACCCTGTTCAAGCGATCACAACTGGATCTCGCCGAGCGGGACCGCCACCGGACCTCGTACGCGCTGCATCGCGATCTCCTCCGGCTGCGGCGTGACGATCCGGTGATTGCGCAACAGGACCGCCGTTGCCTCGATGGAGCCGTCATCGGATCTGACGCCTTTGTCGTGCGCTATCCCGGACCGGGGGGTGATGACCGGCTCCTCCTCTTCAACCTCGGACCCGACTACGAGTACCGGCCTGCGCCCGAGCCGCTACTGGTCCCGCCGGTCCGGCGGAAATGGTCGTTACGCTGGTCCAGCGATGACCCCCGCTATGGAGGCCCCGGTGTCATCGACCCGTTGAGCGCCGAGGGGTGGCGCCTCCCGGCCGAATCGGCCGTGCTGTACCGCACCGAACCGGAAAGATAATCCCTGTGGCTGTGCCTCTTGCTCATCGGATCGTCACCGTCTCTCTCCCGTGCGATCGTACGCAGGACGAGGAGAGCCTGCTCGCGCGGGAATGGCTGGTCACGAACGGACTCGGCGGATATGCATCGTCCACGCTGCTCTGCGCGCCGACCAGGCGCTACCATGGCCTGTTTGTCCCTGACCTGCCTTCGCCCTGGGGCCGGACGGTGCTGATCCCGCGGCTGGAGGAGGTGGTGCGCGCAGACGCCTTCACCGTCGACCTCAGCGGAGTGGAGTTCGAGGATGGACGTGTGGACGGCGAGCTG
>WBZL01000654.1_pt1 | contig 38619 bp, 29 predicted proteins | sample 5204291 | NCBI WGS metagenome assembly WBZL01 (sample SAMN12344345, study PRJNA552823) | activated sludge metagenome | biome: Activated sludge suspended growth; feature: Nitrification reactor; material: Wastewater; isolation source: activated sludge from nitrification reactor of wastewater... | reverse complement strand
CATCACCAGGGAACTCGTACTCGTTCAACAACTCACGAACCTCGAGCTCCACCAACTCGAGCAGCTCCTCGTCCTCCACCATGTCGGCCTTGTTCAACGCCACCACGATGTACGGCACACCCACCTGACGAGCCAGCAGCACATGCTCACGCGTCTGCGGCATCGGACCATCCGTCGCCGCCACCACCAGGATCGCACCATCGACCTGCGCAGCGCCCGTGATCATGTTCTTGATGTAGTCCGCGTGACCCGGCATGTCGACATGCGCATAGTGACGATTCGCGGTCTCGTACTCGATGTGCGCGATCGAGATCGTGATCCCACGCGCCTTCTCCTCCGGCGCCTTGTCGATCTGATCGAACGGCGTGTACTGCGCCAACCCACGATCCGCCAAGGTCTTGGAGATGGCTGCCGTGAGGGTGGTCTTGCCGTGGTCGATGTGACCCATCGTGCCGATGTTGACGTGCGGCTTCGTGCGCTCGAACTTGGCCTTGCTCATGAAAATCTCCGTTGCTCGGGATCCAGTGGGTTGTCAAAGAACGCAGCGAGTGTAGCGACTCGCCAGGGAAAACACCCGTCCGTCGGGCCGGTCGCGCGACATCATGTCGGCGTGACCGGCCCGCTGCACCTGCGCCCCGCCGCCGAGGCCGACCTGTCGGCGATCGCCGAGGTGTACCGGGGTGCCTCGTTGCACTGGGACGACACCCGCGAGTGGCTGCTCGAGCGACCGGCGTACCTGGAGATCGACGGCGACGATCTGCTGGCACGGCTCACCACGGTCGCCGTTCGCGACGGTGTGGTGCTGGGATTCGCGTCGTGTACCGAGCCGGTCGGCGGGCGCAGCGAGCTCGAGGACCTCTTCGTGCTGCCCGACCGGATGGGCGGCGGGGTCGGCCGGGAGTTGGTGGCTGCCGTGGCCGCGAGGGCCCTGGCGGCCGGCGCGACGATCCTCGACGTCACGGCGAACGCGAACGCGCTCGGGTTCTACGAGGCGGTCGGCTTCGTCACCGTCGGGCGGGCGGACACACCCGGTGGCCCGGCACCGAGGATGGCGTTGACGCTCGACAGCTCGCGCCCACGGAGCGAGGATGCGGGCATGAGCGCCGAGGCACGTCTGGTCGAATTGGGGATCGAGCTACCGGCGGACAGCCCGCCGGCCGGTCTGTACGCGCCCGCGGTGACGAGCGGCGACCTGGTGTACCTGTCGGGCAGCGGTCCGGCCCGACCCGGGCGCGGCTACGTGACCGGCAAGGTGGGACTCGACGAGGGCGGCACGGTCTCGCTCGAGGAGGCGCGGTTCGCGGCCCGGCTGACGGGGCTGCAGTTGCTGACGCGCCTGCGCGCCGAGATCGGGTCGCTCGACCGCGTGGTTCGCGTGGTGAAGGTGCTCGGCATGGTCAACGGCGCGCCGGGCTTCCACCGGACCCCCGCCGTGATCGACGGCTGCTCCGAGCTGTTCATCGAGGTGTTCGGCGAGGCCGGCCGCGCGGCCCGATCGGCGATCGGCGTGGCGGAGCTGCCCTTCGACATCTGCGTCGAGATCGAGGCCATCGTCCAGATCCGCCCCTGACGGCCCCCTGCGCCTCGGCCGCAGCCGACGCACCCACCAACGACGCTCCTGAAGGGGACGTTCGACGGACCCGCGACACGCTCGGCCGAGCCGTTCGCGTTTCTCGACCGAGTTTCGGTCGCCAGACGACCACGACTCGGTCGAGATCGCGGACCACCGTGATCTGGTCGGGAAGATCGTGCCCCCGAACGATTTCCCCGACCAGAACGGCCGAGCCTCCGGAACACGGCCCACCCACCGCCACTTCCGGAGCATCCAGCCGGCCGCGCCACGCTCGGCCGAACCTGCCGCACGGACATCGTCTCGATCGGCCCATACCCCCTGGTACATCGCTTGATATATCAGCGATATACTCCGTCGATGACCCGTCTCACGCTGGCCTCGCGCCTCGAGAACCTCGGCACCGAGACCGCGTTCGCGGTCTCGCTCGCCGCCGCCGACTGGGCGGCGCGCGGCAACCGCGTGTTCCCCTTCCACCTCGGCGACATGAACCTGCCCACGCCCGCCAACGTGGTCGCGGCGATGGACCGGGCGATCGCCGACGGCAAGACCGGGTACTGCGCGGCCGCGGGCATCGCGCCACTGCGCGAGGCGCTGGCCGCCGACGTCGGCGCTCGCCGCGGGCTCGAGTTCGGCCCCGCCAACGTCGTGGTGCAACCCGGTGGCAAGCCGGTGATCGGCAAGTTCGTGCAGACGGTGATGGAACCGGGCGACGAGGTGCTCTACCCGAACCCCGGCTATCCGATCTACGAGAGCCAGATCGAGTACTACGGCGGCACCGCCGTCCCGTACCGCTACGTCGAGACGCCGACGGGCTTCGCGCTCGACCTCGACTTCCTGCGGGCCAGCATCACACCGCGCACGAAGGCGCTGATCTACAACGACCTGCAGAACCCACTGTCGGCCGAGAGCAGCCGAGCGGAGATGGAGGCCGTCGCACAGCTGGCGATCGAGCACGACCTGTGGGTGCTCAGCGACGAGGCCTACTTCGAGATGCGCTACTCCGGCACGAGCACCTCGATCGCGAGCTTCCCGGGCATGCAGGAGCGCACGGTCATCCTCTACACGTTCTCGAAGAAGTTCGCGATGACCGGTTGGCGTCTCGGCGCGGCGATCGCACCCGTGCCGCTCGCCGAGCAGATCGCGAAGCTCAACACCAACGACGAGTCGTGCACCGCGCACTTCGTGCAGTGGGCCGGCGTCGAGGGGATCACCGGCGACCAGTCGGGATCGAAGGCGCTCGTCGACGTGCTGCGCACGCGGCGCGACGCCGCGGTCGACGGGGTGAACGCGATCCCGGGCATGCACACCGCCCGTCCGGAGGCCACCTTCTACCTGTTCGTCAACGTCACGGGGGCGATGCAGGCGAAGGGGTTCGACGACGTGGCCGAGTTCGCGACCGCCGCGCTGCACGAGACCGGGGTGTCGTTCTGCACCCGACGACACTTCGGCAGACCCCAGCCCGGCGAGACCGAGCAGTACATCCGGCTCGCCTACTCGGGCATCGCCGACACCGACATCACCGAGGCCCTCGGCCTCCTCGGCGACTGGATCCGCTCGTGAGCCACGTCCTCGGCCGGGTCGTCGTCACCGGCAAGATCCCGCAGCCCGGCCTCGACCTGCTGGTCGGCGCCGACCACGACGTGGTCGCCTGGGACGAGTCGCACCCGATCTCGCGCGACGAGCTGCTCCGTCGGGTCGCCGGTGCCGACGTCATCGTCTCGTTGCTCACGGAGAAGGTCGACGCCGAGTTGCTCGACGCCGCCGGCCCGCAATTGAAGGCCGTGTGCAACGTGGCCGTGGGCTACAACAACATCGACGTCGCGGCCTGCCGCGACCGTGGGGTGATCGCCACCAACACGCCCGGCGTGCTCACCGATGCGACGGCAGACATCGCGATGGCGCTGATCCTCATGACGACGCGTCGCCTCGCCGAGGGCGAACGGCTCATCCGCTCGCGCGAACCGTGGCAGTGGGGCATGTTCATGATGCTCGGCACCGGCCTGCAGGGCGCTCGGCTCGGGCTGGTGGGCATGGGCCAGATCGGCACCGCGCTCGCCCGACGCGCCAAGGCCTTCGGGATGACGATCGGCTACTCGAACCGGCGTCCGGTGTCGGCTGCGATCGCGGACGAACTCGACGCCGAGTACCTGTCGCTCGACGAGCTGCTCGCCACGAGCGACGTCGTGTCGTTGCACTGCCCGTACTCGCCCGAGACCCACCACCTGATCGGTCCGGCGCAGCTCACCTCGATGCGCAACACCGCGTTCTTGATCAACACGGCTCGCGGCCCGGTGGTCGACGAGGCCGCGCTCGTCGCGGCGCTCGAGCGGGGCGAGCTCGCGGGCGCAGGTCTCGACGTGTTCGAGAACGAGCCCGAGGTGCACCCGGGGCTGCTCGAGCGCGACGACGTGGTGCTGATCCCCCACCTCGGCTCGGCCACCCGCGAGACGCGAGCGGCGATGGCCACGCTGGCGGCGCGCAACGCACTGGCGATCCTGGCCGGTCAGGACCCGGTCACGCCGATCGGCTGACACGTAGGGTTCGGGCCATGACGTCGACGGCGCAACGGGTCGAGATCCAGTTCGAGATCGAGTCGGCGATGCGGTCGTACTGCCGCGGCATCGACCGTCTCGACGCGGCCTCCGTGCTGGCGGCGTTCCATCCCGGCGCGGTGCTCGAGGGCTACGGCGACGGTCTCGCGATGACCGTCGAGCAGTTCGCGCCGCACGCGATCGAGAAGCTGCGCGACAAGTACGTCGCCACCCAGCACCGGCTGAGCAACATCACCGTCGACCTGCGCGACGACACGACCGCGGTGGTCGAGTCGTACGTGCTCGCCTACCACGTGATGGAGACGGCCGAGGGCCGCACGCTCGTCACCTTCGACGGTCGCTACGTCGACCGCTTCGAGCTCCGTGATGGGGCGTGGCGGATCGCGCACCGCGACCTGCGGATCGACTTCGGTGACGTGTCGCCGATGGGTGCGCACATGCGCGGCGCCTACGTGCCCTCCGGACGCGCCGGCGCCCCCGACCCGATCTGGGGCTGATGCCGCAGACCGGACCAGGGGCGCCGCTGGTCGGACGAGGTGCTCGCGTGGCCGAGCGTCAGGCGGGGTCCTCGAGCACGGTCACCGTGCCGGTGCTGCCGTCGATCGAGATGAGCGCGCCCTCGGGGATACGGGCCGTGGCCTGCACGACCGACACCGCGCACGGGACGCCGAGCTCGCGGCTGACGATCGCGGCGTGGCTGCCGACGGCGCCGACGTTGACGACGATGCCGCCGACCGACAGGAACAGCGGCGCCCACGCCGGGTCGGTGGTGGGCGCGACCATGATGTCGGTGAGCTCCATGTCGGGCGCCTCCATCGGGTCGAGCACGATGCGGGCGCGACCGGTGATGACGCCGGGCGCACCCGGGCCGCCCTGCAGCACGTCGCCGGCCTTCGCCTTCGGGACGTCGGCCGCGTTGCGCTTCGGCCAGCTGTCGATCGGCTCGTTGCCGCGGCCGTTGCCGACGATGTACGGCGGGTCGACCTCGTGCAGGTGCTGGAAGCCGGCCTCGCGCTCGGCGATCACCGCCGAGAAGGCAGCCGGGTCGGCGAGGAAGTCGTCGAGTTCGTCGTCGAGCAGGTTGAAGATCTGGCGATGCTCGGGGATGACGCCGGCGGCGACCATGCGTCGGCCGAGCTCGTACATCGCGAGCTTCACCTCGTGGATCAGCCGGATGCAGGCGTACTTGCCCTGCTCGCGCCAGGCGAACCAGTTGCCCGCAGCGGTGAGCGCGACCGTGAGCGTGCCGTGGGTCTCGGCGTCGCCCTCGACCGCGGCCAGGAGGTCGGCGGCCAGCCGCTCGCGCTCGGCCGCGGCGGCGGCCTTGGCGGCGTGCGGCGAACGGTCGTCGGTCTGGTGGCGCAGGCGGTCGATCAGGCCGAGCGGGATCGCCGGCCGCGTGGTCCACGAGTCCGGGCGGGCATCCCACTCGTTCGGGGCACGGTGGCCGTGGTCGCGGAGCAGGTCGGCCCACAGCCCGAGGAAGGTGGCCGAGTCGGCGTCGCTCGGGTCGAGCCGGTCGAGCAGGCCGTCGACGCCGGCGTCGAACGCGGCGGAGAGCGCTGGCGAGTTCTTGACGAGGCGGCTCATGTCCCACATCAGGAACGAGGCATCGGCCGACTCGACGTTGCCGACGGCTGCGAGCACCTTCACGGCGTCCTCGCTGCGGCCGATCGCCTCGCAGATGGCCTGCACCGCGCCGGGCGGCAGCGACGCGCCGAGGCACACCATGCAGTACGGGATCCACGCCTCTTCCACCTTCGCGGTCATGTCGCGGGCGTAGGCGACGAGCTCGGCGTTCGACAGCGCGGTGAAGTCGGGGCGGTTGCGGACGGCCTCGCGGGCCATGTCGCTCGCCGCGTGCTGGCGCGGGAACGACGGCGTGGTCATCACCCAGCCCATCGTCTCGGCGAGCTTGGCCGACTGGGCCTCGTTGACGTCGTCGGGGTGCGGCTCGTACGGCGGCACCCCGGGGTGGTCACCGAAGTAGGCCTTGTCGATCGCTTCGGCGGTGGCGCCGGGCATGCGCTCGCCCATCAGGCGGCTGAGCGACATCGGGTTGTAGAAGTACCCGCCGCGGTTGCCGAACACCTGCAGCGGCGTCAGGTCGTACTCGCTGATGTCGACGACGCCGAACTCGGCGAAGCCCTTGGCCACGCCGGGGTTGCAGCCCCGCATCCAGACCATGCTCCAGCCGAGCGGGCTGAACGGGTCGGGACCGACCTCGTCGGCGTTGGCGCGCGTGTAGTACGGGAAGCGCTTGCTGTCCTCGGTGTCGGTGATCCACCGCTCCACGTCGGTCCCCCCTTGTCGATCGCTCGCCGGACACCCTCGTGGCCCCCGCCGAGGCCGGCTCCCCCGAGCCGGCGGCGGCGTATCTTACTGACCGATCAGTAATGGCGCCATGCGGCGCGACCGCGCCGATCGCGCCGCCGCGGTCACCGCGGTCGGTCGGCCGGGCGCGGCGTCCAGCGCACGACGACGTGCTCGAAGCCGCGGAGCAGGAACGCCGACGTGGGCACCGGCGGCTCGACGAGCTCGAGCGTCGCGAGGTCGCGCACCATCCTCGACAGCACGAGCCGACCCTCGAGCCGCGCGAGCGACGCACCGAGGCAGTGGTGCACGCCCCAGCCGAAGGCGAGGTGCTTGCGCAGGCGGCCCGGATCGCGGTCGAAGCGGAGCTCGTCGGGATCGTCCCACACCGCCGGGTCACGGTTGGCCGAGGCGTACAACAGCTGCACCTTGGCGCCGGCCGGGATCGCGACCTCGCCGAGCTCGGTGTCGTCCGCGGCGGCGCGGAACAGGCCCTGCACGGGCGAGTCGAACCGGAGGAACTCCTCGACGGCGGTCTCGATCAGCTCCGGTCGATCGTGCAGTTGCTCGAGCAGGTCGGGTCGCTGCGCGAGCCGGAAGAACATGATGCCGATCAGGCTCGAGGTGGTCTCGTGCCCGGCGACGAGCAACTGGTGCCCGAGCCGACGCACCTCGTCGCGGCTGAGGCTGCCGTCGCGCATCGCGCGCGTCATCGTGGTGATCACGTCGTCGGGCGGGTCGACGCCTCGTTCGATCGCAGCCTCGCGTTCGTCGACCAGACCGTCGAGGTAGTCCCAGATCGCGTGGGTGGCGGCCTCGTACGCGGTCAGGTCGCCACCGCCGAGCGCCGCGACCACGTCCTCGGCCCAGGCTCGGAATCGGTCGCGGTCGGCGGCGTGCACACCGAGCAGATCGGCGATCACCAGCGCCGGCAACGGGAAGGCGAGCATCGGCACGACGTCGCCCTCGCCGGCGGTGCGCATCGGACCCCACATGTCGTCGAGGAGCTGCTCGATCATCGGCTCGAAGCGGGCCACGCGTGCCGGACGGAACTCGTCCTGCAGCACCGTGCGCTGGCGTCGGTGATCGGGGTCGTCGGCCGAACCGAGCACACCGCGCTGCTGCACGAAGACCCCGGGGCCGGCGCCGTTGCGCCACTGCTCGGGGTCGCGGAGCGCGTCGAAGACGTCGGGGTGCCGGCTCAGCACGAAGAACGACGGTTCGTGGTCGGTGACGTGGTGCACCGGGCACGACGCGGCGCGCAGCTCGGCGTGCAGCTCGTTGGTCTCGACCGCGTTCGCGCGTTCGGCGTAGGTGCTCATCGGATCGTCCTCCCGTCCTGCGTCAGACGTCGCTCGGCACGCCGCGGGCGACGAGCGCGTCGTGATGGTTGGTGAAGTCGGCGGTCAGGTCGGCGGCGCCGCTGTAGTGGCTCTGCAGGAACCGGCGGGCGAACCTCCACTCGCCGTCGACGCGCACATAGCGGTCGTCGTAGTGCGCGAGCAGCATCCCGTTGGTGCCGTCGGCGCGACGGAACCACTCGTTGATGTACCACCGACCGGTGGCCGTGTCGTCGCTGTCGCCGCGGAGCACCTCGCCCGAGTGCACCACCTGGACGACGGCGTGCATGCCCGCCATCGCGCGGTACCAGAGGTCGACGATCGCAGCCCTGCCCTCGACGAGGCGGCCGCGCCCGAGGTCCCAGGTCGCGTCGTCGGCCCAGGTGTCGCCCCATCGCACACCGTCGCGGTGCACCACCGCGTCGACGTAGCGGTGCACCAGCCGTTGGATCGCCAGGAAGTCGTCCGTGGCGACGGGTGTGCCGCCCGAGGGCTCGGCGGGCGATGGTGTGTCGGACATGGCCGAAGTCTGCCCGGTCCCACGGTGTCGTCCGATCATCGGGCCCGCGGCCGCCATCGGCGCCCGGCTGTGGCAAGGTGCGGCCATGCGCTACGCCATCAGCACGTCGCCCCAACGCACGACCTGGCCCTGGCTGCTCGACGTGTGGCAGCGGGCCGATCGACACGAGGTGTTCGAGTCGGGTTGGACGTTCGACCACCTGTACCCGCTGTTCGGCGACTCGACGGAGGACTGCCTCGAGGGCTGGATCACGCTGACCGCGCTGCTGCACGAGACCGAGCGGCTGCGTGGTGGCGTGCTGGTGACGGGCATGGTGTACCGCCATCCCGGCGTGCTCGCGAACATGGCGAGCACGCTCGACATCACGTCGGGCGGCCGTCTCGAGCTGGGCATCGGCGCCGGCTGGAACGAGGAGGAGTGCGACGCGTTCGGCATCGAGCTCGGTTCGATGAAGGAGCGTTTCGATCGGTTCGAGGAGGGGCTCCACGTGTTGGAGAGCCTGTTCGCGAACGAGACCACCACGTTCGAGGGCGAGTACTACGTGGTACGCGATGCGATGAACAACCCCAAGCCGGTGCAGTCGAAGCTCCCGGTGTGCATCGGTGGTCGCGGGCGTCGACGGACGCTGCCGCTCACCGCCCGCTTCGCCGATCACTGGAACTACAGCGGCACCGACGCCGCCGAGTTCGGCGAGCTGCGCGGCGTGTTGCACGGGGCGTGTGCCGACATCGGTCGCGATCCGGCGACGATCACGACGAGCTTCCTGTTGCGCTGGTCCGGCGACGCCGACCAGCTGCTGGCCGACCGCGACGCCTTCGCCGCCCAGGGCGCCGACCTGGCGATCATCAGCGTGCCCAAGCACGTCGATCCGTCCGTGGTCGACGAGCTCGCGGCGATCGTCGGATGAGCGACGCGATGAGCGAGGCGATCGACGCGGTCGACGATCCGCTCGCGGAGCTGCGCGCCGACCTCGCGCTCGCGCACGAGCTCGCCGACGCGGCCGACGACGAGACGATGTGCCACTTCGGCGGTGAGCTGCGGGTCGAGCAGAAGCCGGACGGCTCGTACGTCAGCCATGCCGACGTGGCGACCGAGGAGCGTCTGCGTGCGCTGATCGCCGCCCGGCGCCCGGGTGATGCGGTCCTCGGCGAGGAAGCCGGCCTCGACGGCGCGGCGCGTCGGCGATGGGTGCTCGACCCGATCGACGGCACTCACGCGTACATCGCCGGACGGCCCGGCTGGGGCACGCTGATCGCGCTCGAGGTCGACCGGGTGCCGGTGCTCGGTGTCGTGTCGATGCCGGCCACCGGACGGCGAGCCTGGGGAGCGACCGGCATCGGTGCATTCCGACGCCGGGGCTCGGGTGCGGCTGAGCCGATCGCACCGCTCGCGGCCGCCGGCGCCGAGCTCCGGTGGACGTCGGTCCCCGAGCCCGACGACGCCGACGACCGTCAACGGGTGGGGCTCGGTCGACTCGACCGCGTCGGGCCCTACGTGCCGGCGTCGGCCTGGCGGACCTACCCCGCGCTGATGGTGGCGGAAGGCAGCCTCGACGTCGCCGTGCAGTTCGGTGCGCGGTGGGACGTGTCGGCCCTGATCGCCGTGGTGCACGCGGCGGGGGCGCTCAGTGCGATCGCACCGAACGACGACGAGCGCCGCGAGGTGCCGACGGTGTTCGCCTCGTCGCCGGCGATGCCTCGTGCTCGCGAGGCCCTCGGCTGGTAGTCAGCCGCGCAGGAGGGCCGCCGCGGCGGCCTCGGCACCGAAGTCCCACGACGCGCGCCACACCGGATCGGTGAGCGGCCGATCGAGCAGATCGAGGCCTCGGTGTTGGAACCACTTGAAGGTGTTCGCGTGTCCGGCGCGGATGTCGAAACGCGGTTCGAACCCGAGGATCGAGCGGGCCTTCTCGATCGACAGCACCGCGTGGTGCCGCCACGAGAAGAGGTGGCCGAACGACCCCGCGGGCAGCTCGGCCAGCCGGTGGTCGGGCACGTCGACGATGTCGGGTTCCTTGCCGACCACTCGCGCCAGCACCTCGACGTACTTCCGTGACGTCACGGCGCCGGCCGTGATGTTGAAGATCTCGCCGAGCGCGCGCCGGTTGCCGACGGCGAGGATCATCGCCTCGGCCAGGTCCTCGACGTGACCGTACGAGGCAGTGACCAGGCCCGAGTGCGGCAACAGGATCGGCCGGCCCTGCAGCAGGCGCAGGAACATCGGGGTCTCCATGTCGTGGATGTTGTTCCGCGGCCCGTACACCGCCGCCGGGCGCACGATCGTCATCGGGAACTGGCGACGCTCGTGTCGTGCCAGCAGTGCCGCCTCGAACGTCGCCTTGAAGCCGCCGTAGGTGTCGAGCCCGTTGCGGTCGGTCGGGTAGTCCTCGAACCAGGGCGCGATCCCGACGAGCGACTGGTCGTACGCCATGATCGAGCTGACGTACACGTAGTGGCCGACTCGATCGGCGAACAGGTCGAGGTGGCGTTCGGGGTCGACGCGACCGGCCGCGAGCACGTGACCCGACACGTCGAACACGGCGTCCCACTCACGTTCGCCGAGCAGTTGGCGCATCCGGTCGAGGTCGCGGCGGTCGGACACCAGCCGCTCCACGTCGTCGGGCAGGTCGTGCGGGGTGAGGCCACGATTGAGCACCGTGACCTGGTGGCCGCGCAGCAGCAGCGAGTCGACGAGCTGCCGGCCGATGAAGACCGAACCGCCGAGGACGAGTGCGCGCATGTGGGAGACCTCCGGACACCACCGGCGAGGGGCCGCAGGTGGTTCGTCTCCACATCGTCAAGAACCGGGGTCGACTTGAGCGCCGGAGCACACGACCCACCAGGTGGGGCGACGGGTTCGTCCGCCGGATCGCCGATTACTTACCATCCGATCAGTAATGCGAGAGGGGGACCCGTGGCCACTCCGGACGAGGTCGTGAAGCAGCAGTACCCGCACGTGTTCCGGCCGGTGCGGGTCGGCACGATGGAACTCGACCACCGGCTGGTCGTGTCGCCGCACGGGGGCGGCAACGGCAACCTGATGGGCACCGATGACGAGTTCGAACAGCACGTCGCGATGTGGCTGGCGAAGGTACGCGGCGGGATGCGCTGGATCGGCGGTGGCCCCAACTTCGTGCGCAACCCGCTGCCGCTCGGGTTCGAGCCGACGGGCGTGGGCGCCCACGGGCCGGGCTTCTTCCGGCACCCGATGTATCCCGCACGCATCGGCGAGTTCGCGTCGCGCGTGCACGCCGAAGGTGCTTGTCTGTCGGTGCAGATGGTGCTGCAGGGCGGCATGCCGATCGGGTCGTCGGCCACGTACAGCGGCTTCAACGACCACCGCATCGCCCACGAACTCGACGCCGACGAGGTGCGCTGGCTGGTGTCGGAGTACGGCGACTCGGCGGCGATCGCGATCGACGCCGGGGTCGACGCGATCGAGATCCACGCCAATCACGACGACATCGTGCAGTGGTTCCTGTCGCCCACCACCAACTTCCGCGACGACGGCTACGGCGGGTCGTTCGAGGGACGCAGCCGGCTGCTGCGCGAGATCGTCACCGACATCCGGACGAAGGCGCCGCGGTCGTTCACGTTCGGGTTGCGGCTCTGCATGGACGAACTGATCGACGGCGGCTTCGGCGTCGACGAGTGCATGGCCCTGATGTCGCTGTTCACCGCCGACGGCACCATCGACTACTTCAGCCTCGACGTGGGCAGCAACTGGGGCTCGCCCAGCTACGTTCCCAACGGCTGGCACGACGACCACGAGTGGAGCGGCCTCGCAGGCCGGGCCAAGCAGGCGACGTCGCTCCCGGTGGTGTACGGCGGCCGGGTCACCCATGCGGCGCAGGCAGAGCGGATCCTCGCGGCGGGTGAGGCCGACCTGGTGTCGATGGCCCGCGCCACGATGGCCGACCCGGACGTGGTGTCGAAGATCGCGTCGGGCGACGAGCGAGGGATCCGGCCGTGCATCGCGCTCAACGAGTGCATCCACCGCAAGCAGATCGAAGGCCTGCCCTATGCGTGCGGCGTCAGCCCGCAATGGGGTCGCGAGCGCACCGTGCACACCACCACCACGTCCGCACCGCGCGACGTGCTGGTGATCGGGGGCGGGCCCGGCGGCACCGAGCTGGCGGCGCTGTGCGCCGAGCACGGTCATCGCGTGCGGCTCTGGGAGCAGAAGCCGAACCTCGGCGGCGCGCTCGCCGTCGCGAGCCGGCTGCGCGGCAACCGCCGCTACGCCGAGTGGATCGACTACCAGGCGGCGCGGCTCGAGCGGGTGGGTGCGTCGGTCGAGCTCGGTCGCACCGCCACGGTCGACGACGTCCTCGCAGCCGCGCCTGATCTGGTGGTCGTCGCGACGGGTGCGGTGCCGCGCACGCCGCGCATCCCCGGCGTCGACCAGCCCCACGTGGTGCAGGCCGGGGCGGTGGTGACCGGCCAGGCGACGATCGGTCGTCGGGTCGCGCTCGTGGTCGAGGACGACGGGCCGGCGCCGGTCACGATCGCCGATCACCTGGCGGGCCTCGGCCACGAGGTGACGATGATCTTCCAGACGGCCGCACCGGCGCCGCTCGTCGGCAAGTACTCGATCGGATCGATGCTCGCCCGGCTCGACCAGGGTGGGGTGCGACTCGTGCCGCTCAGCCGCGTGGTCGGCATCGACGGGGACACGCTCGCACTGGCGCACAGCTACAGCGGACGCCGATCGGTGCTCGACGGATTCGACAGCGTGGTGCTCGCATGTGGCGGCATCGGCAACGACGGCCTGTACCGCGAGCTCAAGCACCGGCACCCCGACGTGCGGATCCTGGGTGACGCGTTCGCCGCGCGCCGCATGGTGTTCGCGACCCGCCAGGCATGGGAGCTCGCCCTGTCACTCGGCTGAGACCGCCGGCAGGTTCGGCCGAACCTGCCGCACACCCAACGATGCTCCTGAAGGGACGGGGTACGGCCGACCGAGTGGTCCGGCCGCGCCGTCATCGCTTCTCGACCGACTTTCGGTCGTCGGGCGACCACAACTCGGTCGAGAACGCGATCCCCCGCGTTCTGCCCCTTCCAGAGCATCCATCCAGCCGCGACACGCCCGGCCGAACCTGCCGCACACCCAACGATGCTCCTGAAGGGACGGCGTACGGCCGCCTCGTGGTACGGCCGCCGAGTGGTCCGGCCGCGCCGTCATCGTTTCTCGACCGACTTTCGGTCGTCAGGCGACCACAACTCGGTCGAGAACGCGATCCCCGCGTTCTGGTCGGGGAAATCGTCCCCACGAACGATTTCCCCGACCAGAACGGCCACACCCCCGGAGCACGGCCGACCACTCCCACTTCCAGAGCATCCATCCAGCCGCACCACGCCCGGCCGAACCTGCCGCGCAACCAACGATGCCCTCGAAGATGACAGGACACGGCCGAGCCGACGGGCCCGGCACAGCGATCCACACCCCCGGAGCACGGGCGACCACTCCCACTTCCAGAGCATCCATCCAGCCGCGACACGCCCGGCCGAACCTGCCGCACGACCAACGATGCCCTCGAAGATGACAGGACACGGCCGAGCCGACGGGCCCGGCGCAGCGATCCGCACTTCTCGACCGGGTTGTGGTCGCCTGACGACCGAAACCCGGTCGAGAACCCAGCCGGACGCGAACTGGTCGGGGCATCGTCCCCACGAACGACTTGCCCGACCAGACCGGGCTCTGCGGCTCAGCGGCCGCGGATCACCGCGACATTGCCCTCGCTCCAGGTGACGACGAGACGGCGGAACGAGATCCGCCAACCCTCGGGGGTGCGTCGCCACTCGTCCTCGTACCGTCCGGCGATCACGTAGAGCTCGCCGCCCTCCGCCGCGGCCCGCTTGTGTTGCGAGTGCAGGTAGGTGCGGCTGGTCGCGGTGTCGCCGTCGACGGTGACCAGGTGGTTGGTCACCGTGTGCTGGGTGAGGTCGAGCGGGTCGATCGCCCGACTGATCCGCTGCTTGATCGCCTCGCGACCTTCGAGCAGCGGGCTGCGCAGGTCGGCCGTGGCGTCGGGGAGGAACACCTCGTCCAGCAGGTCCCACGTCTTCGAGTCGAGCGCCCAGCAGTAGCGGTGGGTCACCTCGATGATGCGGAGGCGGTCCTCGAGTTCGGTCGGCAGGCTCATGGGACGGAAGTGTTCCACTGCCGGCCCCGCGGATGCGCACTGGTACCTTCCGCCCGGTGTCCGCAGCGGCCGACCCGACGCCCACGATGGCCGATCGTCTGGCGCTCGTCCCCGATCCCGACGGCGGCCACCAGCCGGGGCACACCGACCTGAGCAGTCGCGACGCCTGCGAGCGGGGACACGTGTTCGGTGGGCTGATCGTGGCGCAGGCGGCGAGGGCGGCGCAGCTCACCGTCGACCCGACCCGACCGATCCACTCGCTGCACTCGTCGTTCCTGGTGGCGGGCCGGGGAGGCGAACGCCTGCACCACGGGGTCGAGCACACCCGCGACGGCCGCAGCTTCAGCACCCGACGGGTGGTGGTGCGCCAGTCCGGCGGGATCGTGCTGGTGCTCACGGCCGACTTCCACGACGACGAGGAAGGCCTCGAGTACGAGCCGCCGCCGGCGCCGGGCGTCCCGCCGCCCGACGAGCTGCCGACGGGCCGGTACGCGACGCGTTGGTTCGATTCGCGAGACGTCCCGGTCGACCCCGATTCGCACGCGCGTCGTGCGTGGTTCCACCCCACCGCCCCGGTGCCCGACGACCCGACGCTGCACCTGCAGTGCGTCGCGTACCTCACCGACCACGGTCCGACGCGGGCGGCGAGGCAGCCGCACGCGTCGCTCGACGGCGACGCGAACCGGATGTCGGTGTCGCTCGACCACAACGTCTGGTTCCACCGACCGGTCGACGTGAACCAGTGGCTGCTGACCGAGCTGGTCCCGGTGGCCACCGGCCGGGCACGCGGGCTCGCGATCGGGTCGGTGCGCACGATCGAGGGCACGCTCGTGGCCACCTTCGCCCAAGAGGTCCTGCTGCGCTCGCGATGACGTCGACGGCGACCGCGCGCTCGGTGTCTGCTGCGCCGATGCCGGGCCGTACAGTCGACGGATCGCCCGGCCGGCTCGATGCCGGAATCGCAGGACGCTGGAGGACCAGGGGATGACCGACGACCTGCGCGACGTCGACGACGTGCGCGCCGAGCCCGACGAGATCGACGCGGCATGGATGACCGCCGCGCTCGAGCAGGCCGGCGTCGCCCGCGGTGCCCGGGTCACCGAGGTGCACGTGCAGGGCTTCATCGGCACGGGCCAGACGGGGCGCAACGCCCGCCTCGCGTTGCAGTGGGACGACCCCGATGGTCGCCCGGCCACGGTGGTGGGCAAGTTCGCGTCGGCCGACCCGAACGCCCGGCTGGCGGCGTTCACCAACGGCACGTACCAGAACGAGTGGGCGTTCTACCACCACCTCGCGCACACCCTGCACATCCGCACGCCGCAGTGCCACGTGGCCCGCTTCGACGGCTCGGTGCCGTCGTTCGTGCTGATCATGGAGGACATCGCGGGGTCGCGACAGGGCGACCAGATCGCCGGTCTCACCGTCGATCAGGCAGCGCTCACGATCGAGCAGGCGGTCGGCCTGCACGCACCGAGATGGGGCGACCCGACGCTGGCCGACTTCGCCCCCGAGCGGCCGAAGGGCGACGAGGCCGCGATGGCGCTCGGCATGGTGTACCAGATGATGATCGAGCCGTTCCTCGAGCGGCTCGGGCCCGGCCTCGACGACGACGTGATCGCCTTCGTGCGCGAGCTCGGTCCCCACGCCATCGCATGGGCGTCCGGCAACGACACCCCGCGCACCGTGGTCCACCTCGACTACCGACCCGACAACTTCATGTTCGGCGTCGAGCCCGGGGCACCGCCGCTCGTGGTCGTCGACTGGCAGACGGTCGGGCAGGGCTTCGCGATGTGGGACATCGCCTACCTGATCGGCGGATCGTTCCAGCCGGCCGAGCGCGCCGCCGTCGAGCGCGAGTTGATCGACGACTACCTGTCGCGCATGCGCGCCGCCGGCGTCGACTACGCGGCCGATGTCGCGTGGCGCGACTACCGACTGGGCGCGGTGTGGGGCGTCGTGATGACCGTGATCGCGACGATCCTGGCCGCGCAGACCGAGCGCGGCGACGAGATGCTGACCGTGATGGCCCAGCGTCACGGCCGTCATGCGCTCGATCTCGGCGCGATGGAGCTGCTCGGCTGACATGGCCGCCGAGACGTCGAGCCCCGGGACCCGGTCGTACGGCCGGCGCCGCGCGATGGTGGCGGCGGTCTCGCTCTCGACGATGGTCGCCCTCGCGTTCGGCGGCGGGCACCGCGGCACCCACGCGGTGCAGAACCTGATCGTGCCGGGGATCGGCCTCGTCGAACGCAGCCTCGCGGTCGCCGTCGTCGTGTTGCTCGTCACCACGGCGGCCGTGGTGGTGTGGGTGCAGTGGGGGGTCGACTGGCTTCCGGTCGCCGTGATCGCGACCTCCACGGCGGCAGCTGCCACGTGGGGCGACGTCGTGCACACCGCCGCGGCTGCGTGGCGCGCCGCGCCCGCCGCACACGAGTTCCCACTGGTGGTCGTGGTGGTGAGCGGCGTCGTGTGGGTGCGCGGCGCGCTGGGTCGCGCACCGGGCGTCCGCCGGCTCGTCGAGCGTCGCCGTCGGGCCGCGCCCGACGCGCTGTCCGCGGTCGATCGGAGCCGCACCGCCGCTCTGCTCGCGCTCGCCGGCGATCCGGCGGCCGCGGCGGCGATGGCCACCGACCCGTCGGTCGAGCGACGAGCCCGCCGGATCGGGTTGGTCGCTCGGGGCCGACGCGGCGACGCCTTCGCGCGAGATCATGCCGCAGCGCGAGCCGGGCTCGCGCTCGCCGGTGCGATGTCGCCGGGCGACCTCGACCGCTTCCGGACCGACGGGTCACGCTCGCCCGTCGGCGTCCCGGCGAGCGAGCCAACGTGGGTCCGACCGCTCGACGCGACGCTCGCTGCGGTCGCGCTGCACCACGCCGGCGACGCCGACGCCGGCACGCGGTTCGCGGCCGCCCTGTCCGGTCCGCTGTCGCTGCGCCACGGTCACCGCCCGGCCTGCTGGTGGACCCCGCTCGGGGTCCGCTTCGGCAACGCGCCCGAGTGGGAGCACGCCACCGCCACGGCGGTCGCCCGGGTGTCCGGCTGGTGCGACGACGCAGACTGGACCGCGCTGCGCCCGCGGTTGCTCGGCGCCGCGGCGCGCGGCAGCGGACGGCGCGACGACGAACGCGCGATCGCGGCGGGTCGGGTGTGGCTGACCGCCGTCGACGACCCGCAGGCCGAGCGGATCCTGCGTCGCCCCACCGTCGGCCGCGACCCGCTCGCGGCCGCCCTCGACCGACTCGCCACGCGGCTCGCCGCCGAGAGGAAGGACCTCGTCGCATGACCGTGTCCGAACTGCGCTCCCCCGTCGTCGCCGACGAGCCGATGCGTCCACCGCTGTTGCCCGAACACCCCCGGCGGATGGGTCCGGTCACCCGGGCGCTCGTGCTGCGCACCGTCGCGGTCATCGCTGCCGTGCAGGTGCTCGGCGCCGTCCTCGTCGTGGTCGGCGGCCGGTGGCGCGCGGCCGGCCTGTCGCTCGCGTTCCCCGGCGGTGGCTTCCTGTACACGGCGGCGCCGTTGGCGTTCGCGCTCACGTGGGTGGCGCTCACGGTGGCCCTCGTGCTGTGGTGGGGCGTCAGCCTGCACGTCGGCATCCCCGCCGTGTGGCTCGCTTCGTCCGCCGGTGCCGCGCTGTGGGCCGACGGTCCGCGCCTGCTCGGCGGTCGCGGCACCACGTGGGGATGGGCGATCCCGGTGGTGTACGTGCTGGCCGTCACGGGTGCGGGCGTACTGGTGTACACCTTCGAGTCGCGGTTCCGTCGCAAGCGCGCCAAGGTGGCCGAGCTGAACCAGTGGCTCGCGACCGGGCAGCTGCCCGAGCCGGCGAGACCCGTGCGCGAACCGAACGACATGGACGCCGAACTGCTGCGGTGGGCGTACGAGCTGTGCCTGCAACCGGTCGACGAGTTCCGTGGGTTCGAGTGGGGCGAGCAGTTCCACGGCGGCACCGTGGTGCGCTACGAGCTCAACTACCTCGGCTGGGCGCTCGCCCCCTACGCGGTGAACTACGTGCCGAACGCGCCCGGCCAGATCGAGCTCGCGCTGCGCAACCTGGTGCACAAGCAGACCGACCTGCGCGTCTGGCGGTACTGGCGCACGCTCAACCTGCTCGGCAACTTCGACGGCAACCCCGACCCGCTCGTGCGCGACAACATCATGTTCTCGGGCTTCACCGGCGACCAGATCAACCTCTACGAGGCGGCCACCGGCAGCACCATCTTCGACGAACCCGGTTCGCTCACCTTCGTGTGGGAGGACGGCCGCACCTTCGCGTACGACCACCACAGCTGGATGGAGGCGGTGCGGCGCAACTTCGACCGCAGCAGGCTCGGCTTCTTCCCCTGCGAGCCCGGCTGGGCGTTCGCTGCGTGCAACACGATCGGCGCGCAGGCGTTGCTCGGTCACGACCGGTTGCACGGCACCACGCTGTGGAGCGAGCTCGAGGACCGCTGGCGCACCACGTTGGAGCAGGAGTACCTGATGCCCGACGGCAACTACGCCAACATCCGCTCCACCCACACCGGCCTCTCGTGGGACACCGGTGAGACCCCGGGTGGCGAGTACTTCACGACGGGCAGCCACGGCTTCGCCGACGTCGCACCCGATCTCGCGCTGCGTGGCCGGATGCTGCAGCTCCGGGGCGCACCGCAGAAGATGGCCGGGTTGGCGGCGATGGTGCGCGACGGCGAACTGGCGCTCGAACTGCCGATGGAGTGGGAGCGCAACCGTGCACGACAGAGTGCCGTGTCGGGGTGGACGAAGCTGATCGGCGGGGCCCGCATGGTGGGCGAGGGCGAGCTGGCCGAGGCCGCGATCCGCGCCTGCGACCGCCAGTGCGCCACCGGGCAGACGTGGCCCGAGCGACCGCTGCACGTCGGTGTCGCCAACCTGGCGTTGCACCTGCTGGTGCGCTGGAACACGCCGATCGACAACGCCACGCTCAACCTGCGCGGCTACGTGCCGCCGGTGGGTCCGGTGCTCGCCGACGCCCCGTGGCCGAAGGTGATGGTCACCGTCGCCCGGTCGTCCGACGGCGAGACGCTCGACCTCGGGCTCCGCCCGGGTCCCGAGCCCACCCACGCGCCCGTGCGACTGGGCTTCACCGCACTGCGACCGTCGACGTCGTACCGGCTCGTCGACCGCTCGACCGGCGAGGTCATCGCCTCGCTGGCCTCCGACGACCAGGGCACCGCCCCGCTCGACCTGCGGATCACCGCGCCGTGGTCCGTCCGCCTCGAGCTCGCACCCGAGGCCCTGTCGTGATCAGCTTCCGGATCAACTGCGCTCAGGCGTGGGTGCGGCTCGTCCGGCTCTGGTGCCGGATCACCCGCCGCCCGCAGGTCACCTACGACGCACCTCCCCACCCTCGGAGCCACGCATGACCGCCACGCTCGACCCGACGCACCCGACCGCGGCCGACGAGCCGCTGCTGCTGCCCGAGCGGCCGCCCCGCGTGGGCCCCGAGAGCCGTCGGTTGTTGCTGAGGCTCGCGCTCGGGCTGGTGCTGTGGGAGCTGATCGGCACGGCGCTGGTGCTCGCCGGCGGCCCGGCCGCCACCGCCTTCGGCGCGTCGATGGTCTTCCCCGGCGCCGGTTTCCTCTACGTCGCGTGGCCGGTGCTCCTGCTCGTCACCCTGGCCGCGCTCGTGGTCGCGCTGGTGCTGTGGTGGGGGGTGAGTGCCCACGTGGCGATCCCGCTGGTGTGGCTCGCGAGCGCGGCGGGCGCCGCCCTGCTGGCCGAGGGGCCCCGGTGGTTCGTCGACCGCGGCACGACCTGGGGGTGGGCGATCCCCCTCGCCTACCTGGCCGCGGTGGGCACGCTCGGTTGGATGGTGTGGCGGGTCGACTCGGCCTACCGGCGCAAGCTCGCGAAGGTGCCCGAGCTCAACGAGTACCTGCGCGACGCCACGTTGCCCGAGCCGATCGTCGAGCGACGCGAGCTCGACGACATGGACGCCGAGCTGCTGCGCTGGCTGTACTCGTTCGCGTTCCAGCCCGAGGACGGTCTCGACGGGCTCGACTGGGGTGAGCAGTTCCACGGCGGCACCCAGCTGCGCTACCAGCTCAACGGGCTCACCTGGGCGATGTCGCTGTACGCCGCGAACCATCTCACCCACGCCCCGGCCCAGATCACGCAGGCGCTCGAGACGATGGTGCGCAAGCACACCGATCTCCGGGTCTGGAAGTACTGGCACGCACTCAACCTGATCGGCAACTTCGACCCGAACCCGGATCCGATCCGGCGCGACAACATCATGTTCTCGGCGTTCCTCGGCGATGTCATCAACTGCGTCGAGTCGGCCACCGGCACCACCGCGTTCGACCAGCCCGGCTCGCTCGAGTTCGTGTGGACCGACGGCCGCACCTTCAGCTACGACCACCACAGCCTCACCGAGGCCGTGCAGCGCAACTTCGAACGCAGCCGGCTCGGGTTCTTTCCGTGCGAGCCGGGATGGTCGTTCACCGTGTGCAACGTGATGGGCGCGCAGGCGCTGTACGGCCACGACGTCGTGCACGGCGGCGACCACTGGCCGCGGGTGCGCGACCGGTGGACGCGCACCCTCGACCACGAGTACCTCACGCCCGACGGCTCGTACGCGCACATCCGGTCGAACCACGTCGGCATCTCGTGGGACACCGGCGAGGTGCCGGGCGGCCACTACTTCGCCAACGGCACGCACCGCTTCGCCGACATCCTGCCGGCGCACGCGCGCCGGGCTCGTGCGCTCGAGCTGCGCGGCGCCCGGTCGAAGATGGCCGGCCTCGCGACGTTGGTCACCGAGGGCAGGCTGCCGCTCGACCTGCCTCCCGAGCTCGAGCGCCACCGCACGCGGTGGAGCAAGCTGCTGCCCTGGATCAAGGTGATCGGCGGGGCCCGGATGGTGGGCGATGCCACCCTGGTCGACGCGGCGATCGCCTCGTCGGCCGAGCGCTGCGCCACGGGTGAGCGTTGGCCGGAGCGCCCGGTCGACGGCAGCGCGTCGGCGCTCGGCTCGTACGGCATCGTGCGCTGGTCGGCGCCGCTCGACCTGGCGGGGCTGTCGATGCGCGGGTACGTGGCGCCGGCCGGTCCGGTGCTGTCGGCCACCGCGTGGGACGACGTGCTGGTGACGGAAGCGGTCAGCGACGACGGGGTGACGCTCCGGCTGTCGGTGCGTCCGTGGGGCGGCCGGGTCGAGCGCGCCGAGTTGGTGTTCGCCCAGCTGCGGCCGGGCGTCACCTACGTGATCGACGGTGCGGGCGCGCCGATCGAGATGCGGGCCGACGACCAGGGGCTCGCCACCGCGGAGCTCGACCTCGCGGGACCGCTGCGGCTCACCGTGCGCGCGGCGGAGGGGGCGGCGTGAGCGGCTCGAAGCTGCGGCTCGACTGCGATCGGATCTGGAGCACGCTCGTCACCTGGTCGTACCGGTTGCGCCGCAAGCCGCGGGTCACCAATTCGCCACCGCCGATCCGCCGCCGCTGACCCGGGCGTCGCCGACCGGACGTGGGGGCAGTTCAGCCGGCGAGCATCCCGCCGTCGACCGCGAGCGCGTGGCCGGTGGTGAACCCGCTCGCGTCGCTGCAGAGCCACAGTGCGGCGTCGGCGATCTCCTGCGGTGTGCCGAACCGGCCGAACCTGCTGAGCCGCTTCGCGAGCGCTCGGCTGGCAGGTGGTGCACGTCACCGGGCCCGAGCAGACCCTCGCCGAGCTCGACCGGTTGGCACCGCTCGAGCGCTGAGCGACCCGCCGATGGGCGCTACTTGGTGCCGCGCGGCCTCGCGCCGCCCGCCACGCGGATCGTCTCGCCCGTGACCCAGCTCGCGGCCGGCGAGGCCAGGTACACCGCGGCAGCACCGATGTCGAGCGGTCGCCCGAAGCGGCCCATCGGGATGTCCCAGCGGGCCTCGGCCTCGGCGAGGTCGTCGTCGGTGCGGATGCCGAGCGCGGTGCGGAAGATCTCGGTCGGGATCGCGCCGGGCATGATCCCGTTCACGCGGATGCGCGGCGCCAGCTCGGCGGCCGCGGTCTGGGTGAGCGAGTTGACGCCCGCCTTGGCCGCGCCGTAGTGACCGCTGCCCGGCACCGGGCCGGTGCCCGCGCCGGACGAGATGTTGATGATGCAGCCCGTGTCGATGTGCCGGGCGGCGACCACGATGCCCGCCCACACCGCCGTGAGGTTGAGCGCGAGGCAGCGGTCCCACTGCTCGCGGTTCATCTCGTGCAACGCCGTGCGCTCGGACGCGCCGCCGGCGTTGTTGACCCAGATGGTGATGCGCCCGAAGCGGTCGACCGCCGTGCGGGCGAGCGCGTCCTGTGCGGCGTCGTCGAGCACGTCGGTGGTGACCGCGAGCGCGTCGCCGCCCTCGTCGCGGATCGACTGCGCGACCGCCTCGATCTCGGCCGTGCGTCGCGCCGCCACGACCACCTTCGCGCCAGCGGCCGCCATGGCCCGCGCGATCCCCTCGCCGATGCCGCGCCCGCCCCCGGTGATCACCGCGACCTCGCCCGCGAGCGAGTAGAGGTCGGCTGGTCCGGGGTAGGCGGGCGCGGCGTCGGTCATGAGGATCAGTAGGGCATCGTGCCGCCATCGACCGGGAACATGTTGCCGGTGATGTTGCGGGCGGCGTCGCTGGCGAGCATGACCGCCACCGCGGCGACCTCCTCGACCTTGTTCGGACGCTTGATCGAGCTCTCCTGGCAGAAGAGGTCGATCAGCGCCTCGTACGTGCCGACGCCCATCGCGACGGCCGAGTCGGGACCGGTCTCGCGCACGATGTCGGTCTCGATGATGCCCGGCAGGATCGAGTTGATCGTGATGCCGAGCGTGCCGACCTCGGCAGCCGCCGCCTTCACGAGGCCGTTGACCGCGTGCTTGGTGGTGGCGTAACCGGGGATGCCCGGCTTGCCGAGCTTGCCCTCGACCGACGAGGTCACGATGATGCGGCCGGTCTGGCGCGTCATCATGTGTTGCAGCGCGCGGCGCATGCCCCAGAACACGTGGTTCAGGTTCCAGTCGATCTCGAGCTTCCACTCCTCGTCGGTCATCGCGAACACCGGTGCGGTGTTCTTCACACCACCGGAGTTGAGGCAGCAGATGTCGAGCTGCCCGTACTTCTCGATGGTGAAGTCGATCAGGCCCTCGACCGCCGACTGCTCGGAGGCGTCACCGGCGAAGAACGCGGCACGATCGCCGGCGTTCATCTCGTCGAGGCACTGTTGCCCCTTGGCCGCGTCGCGACCGTTCACCACCACCGAGGCGCCCTCGGCCAGGAATGCATCGGCCATCGCCCGCCCGATGCTGCGGGTGCCGCCCGTGATGCAGGCGACCTTGCCGTCCAACTTGCCCATGTCGTTCAGTCCCCCTGCATCAGTACGGCGACGTGCCGCCGTCGACGGAGATCATCGATCCCGTGATTCCGGCCCCGGCCTCCGACGCGAGGAGCACGGCGACGATCGCCACGTCCTCGACCTCGTTCAGCCGCTTGATCATCGACTGCTGCGCGAACACGTCGAGCAGCCCTTCGTAGGTGAGGCCCATCGCCTCGGCCGCGGGCGGACCGGCGGTCTTCATCTCGTCGGTCTCGATCGCACCGGGGCAGATCGCGTTGACCGTGATGCCCATCGTGCCGACCTCGCGGGCGACCGACTTGCACAGGCCGTTGATCGCGTGCTTCGACGCGACGTAGCTCGAGATCGCGGGCTTGCCCATCTTGCCCTCGACCGAACTCATCGCCATGATGCGCCCCCAGCCCTGGGGGATCATGTAGTTGAGTGCGGTGCGCATCGTCCAGAACGTGTGCCAGAAGTTCCAGAGCATCGCGTCCTGCATGGCCTCGTCGGTCATCTGCGCGACGGGTGCGTAGTCGCTGCCGCCGCCGGCGTTCGGGACGAGGATGTCGATCTTGCCGTAGCGCTCGACCGTGCCGTGCACGATCGCCTCGCAGTCCTCGCGCTGCTTGACGTCGCCGGCGATGAAGTGGACGCGATCGCCGGCGTTCAGTTCCGCCACCGACGCAGCGCCCTTCACCGGGTCGCGGCCGTTGATGACGACCGACGCCCCCTCGTCGAGGAACGCCTTGGCGCACGCCAGGCCGATCCCCCTCGTTCCACCCGTGACGCACGCGACACGGCCGTCGAGCACACCCATGTGTGATCCCCCTGCAGTCGTCGGTCCCCCCAAGAGACCGGTCCGCACAACTTACTCCGCGATCAATTAGCTCGCGCCAGTCCGCCGGACCGATGGCGCTCGGCGACCGCCACCGCTGCGATCACGGCGGCCAGGGCGCCGATCGACACCACGGCGTCGACGCGTGACGCGGCGGCGCCGATCGCCACGATCGCGACCACACCGGCCACGCGACCCCGCAGCAACGCGCCCGTGGCGCGCAGGTTGCCGAACACGAAACCGGCGAGGAACAACGCCGGACCCACCACGAGCGCGGCGACCCCCAGCCCGTGCAGCGGTTCGTCCGGCGCGGCGAGCGCCTCTTCGACGGCGGCGGCCAGCACGACGATGCCGGCGACCAGCGGCAGGTGTCCGAGCGTGTACAGGTCGCGGGCCAGGTTGCCACGGCGACGCGCATCGTCCTCGCGGGCGAGCCGGTGCTCGGTGGCCGCGGCGACCCAATCGAAGTAGCTCCACCACAGCCCGGCCACGGCGGCGAACGCCACCACGAGCACCGCGACGACCGAGGCGTCGAGCCCGCGCGCCTCGGCCGTGGCGCCCATCGCCACCACCGACTCGCCGATCGCGATGATCACGATCAGACCGTGCCGTTCGGCGAAGTGGGCGGCGTCGACGCGGAACTCGCCGCGCCCGGCGGCGGCCACCGACGCGAGGTCGACCGCCACGGCGGCCAGCCACCATGCGGTGCGTGCGTCGCCGTCGACGAGTCCACCGATCAGGACGAGCACCGGACTCACCGACGCGACCGGCAGATACGTGCGCAGCGCGGCACGGTGAGCGGCGTCGCCGGCCACCCCCACCCAGTAGAGGGCGAGGCCGGCCGCCCGCACGCCCAGGTAGGGCAACGCGAACCAGGCGCCGCGATCGGCGAACGCGTCGGGCAGGGCGATCGCGGCGAGCAGCATCGCGAACGACGCGACGAGCACGATCACGCGGACCGGCCGACGGTCCATGTCGATCGCATTGCCCGTCCAGGCGAACTGCGACCACGCCCACCACACCAGCCACAGCAGCAGTCCCATGCGGCCCCAGCCGGCGGCCGCGTGATCGTCGTGCAGCGCGCCCACCAGTTGGGTGACGGCGAACACGAAGACGAGGTCGAAGAACAGCTCGAGGAACCCGACCCGCTTGCCGTCGCCGGCGGTCACGGCTCGCGCACCACGGCGAAGCGGAAGCTCCGGCCCCACCCCGCGGCGAACGCGAGGTGGATCCACAGGCGTGCGTGGTCCTCGACCAACCCCACCGCCTCGCGTCCGCCCAGCACCGCCGGCTCGAAGCCGAGGTCGGCGGCGAGCTGCGCCACCACCTGGGTGCCCTCGGCGTCGCCGGCGATCGGGAGGAAGGTGCCCGAGGTACCTGCGAGCCGGCCGTCGAAGTGCTCCGCTCCGATCGTGTCGAACGCCTTCACGAACGCCACGCCGTCGGGCAGCAGCGATGCCACGTACGAACCCAGCGTGTCGTGCCCGTCGGGCACCGGCGTGCGCACGGCGTTGGTCGCGTCGGCCAACACCTGGCCGGCGCGAAGCGACATCGCCGCGACGGCACCGGCCACGGCGTCGGCCGGGACCGCGAGCACCACCACCTGTGCGCCATCGACGGCACCGGCGAGGTCGGCCAGCTGCCCGCCAGCGGCCAGGTCGGCGTACCGCGGATCGCCCGTGTCGCGCACGCCGAACGCGACCGAGTGGCCGGCCGCGGTGAGGCCCCGCCCGAGCGACCGCCCCACCGAGCCCGCACCGATGATCCCGACGTCCATGCTCGTTCCTCCTATTTCGTTACAGACCTGTGCCGTAATCTAGAGCTACGATCGGCTCGTGACAACACCAGCTCCGTCGCCGGGCCGTCCCCGTGATCCCGAGCTCGACGTCGCGATCCTCGCCGCGGCCCGCGACCACCTGGCCGCCCACGGGTACGAGGCGATGTCGGTCATCGCCGTCGCCGAGGCGGCGGGCACCACACGCCAGGCGCTGTACCGACGGTTCCCCTCGAAGGCCGACCTGGCCACCGCGGCGATCGCTTCGATGTCGCGCGCCGACGAACGGCCCGACACCGACGATCCGTACGCCGACCTCGTGACCGAGCTGCGTGCCTTCCACCAGGGCGTCACCCGCCCCAACGGACTCGGCCTGGTGGGTGCGATGCTGCAGGAGGCCACGGACCCGGAGCTCCGCGCGTTGTTCCGCGAGCGGATCGTGGCGCCGCGTCGAGCACGATTCGACTCGATCCTCCGTCGGGCGGTCGCCGACGGCCGGCTGTCGTCCGACGCCGACCTCGACCTCGCCGTCGCCGCCTGTTCGGGCACGCTCTACGCGCTCGTCCTCGCCGACCGTCGGATACCCGACTGGCCGGCGCGAGCGGCCGCGTCGGTGTGGCGCTCGTGCGGCGGCACACCACCGGCCCCACCGGCCCCACCGGCCCCACCGGCCCCACCGGCCCCACCGGCTCCGCGTCGGCGCCGGCGCCCCACCGCTCGGTAGGGTCGGCGCATGACCGAACACGTCGACGTGGTCGTGGTGGGTGCCGGCATCTCGGGCATCGGCGCCGCCCACCACCTCCTCACCCGCTGCCCCGACCGCACGTTCACGATCCTCGACGGGCGCGACGACATCGGCGGCACCTGGGACCTGTTCCGCTACCCCGGCGTGCGCAGCGACAGCGACATGCACACGCTCGGTTACTCGTTCAAGCCGTGGACCGCCGAGAAGTCGATCGCCGACGGTCCGTCGATCATGGCGTACCTGCGCGAGACCGTGGCCGAGCACGGCATCGACCGCCACATCCGCTTCGGACACCTGGTCACGAACGCGTCGTGGTCGAGCGACGACGCCCGCTGGACCGTCACCGCGACGAACCGGCACACCGGCGACACCGTCACGATCACGTGCAACTTCCTCTTCATGTGCTCGGGCTACTACTCGTACCGCGGTGGCCACACGCCCGAGTTCGCGGGCCGCGACGACTTCCGCGGCACGATCGTGCACCCGCAGGCCTGGCCGGACGACCTCGACTTCGCCGGCAAGCGGGTGGTGGTGATCGGATCCGGAGCCACGGCGATGACGCTCGTCCCGGCGATGGCCGACCGGGCCGCGCACGTCACCATGCTGCAGCGCTCGCCCACCTACGTGGTGTCGGCACCCGATCGCGACGCGATCGCCAACACGCTGCGCAAGGTGCTGCCCGACAAGGTCGCCTACGAGATCACGCGCCGCAAGAACGTCGCGATGCAGCAGTTCCTGTACGGCCGCACGCGCACCGCGCCCGACAAGGTGAAGCAGACGCTGCTGAAGCGGGTGCGCAAGGAGCTCCCCGGGGTCGATGTCGACACCCACTTCACGCCCCGGTACAACCCGTGGGACGAGCGCATGTGCCTGGTGCCGAACGGCGACCTGTTCCAGTCGATCCGCTCCGGCAAGGCGTCGGTGGTGACCGACCACATCGAGCGCTTCGACGAGACCGGCATCGTGCTGCGCAGCGGCGAGCACCTCGACGCCGACATCATCGTCACGGCGACCGGCCTCGAGCTCGTCACGCTCGGCGAGGTCGCGTTCGAGGTCGACGGTGAGCCGGTCGACTTCTCGCGCACCTGGACCTACAAAGGCATGGCCTACAGCGACGTGCCGAACCTGGTGTCGACGTTCGGGTACATCAACGCCTCGTGGACGCTGCGCGCCGACCTGATCAGCGAGTACGTGTGCCGGCTCCTGAACCACATGCGAGCCACCGGCACCGACCAGTGCACGCCGCGGCTGCGGCCGTCCGACCAGGGCATGCCCGAGCGGCCGTGGATCGACGACTTCTCGCCCGGCTACATCAAGCGGGTGCTGCACCTGTTCCCGAAGCAGGGCGACCGCGAGCCGTGGATCAACCCGCAGAACTACGGCCGCGACAAGAAGATGTTCCGCACCAGCGCGATCGACGACGGCTGCATGCAGTTCACCAGGGCACGGATGCGCGAGGTGTCAGCGATCTGATCGGACGCTGCGCCGGATCTGCAGCGCTGCGGCCACCAGAAACAGGTCGACCAGCCCGACGGCGAGCAGGCGGCCGGTCCACTCGTCGTTCCTCGGGATCCGGACACGTCTCGGGTCGGTGCCATCGATCTCCACCTCGAGCTCTCCCGAGGCCGCTGCGTCATAGGTCGCGCGATCCACGTCGAATCGCACGCGCCGCTGCGGACCGTCGGCGCGGACACCGTCGGGCACCAGCACCGTCACCCGGTGGAGGTCGCTGCGCGGCCCGGTCGAGGCTTCTCGGTCGACGACTGCCACGACGAGCCGAACGCCATCGGACCACGGGCGCGTCGCACGCCATCCCGACCAGGCCCACAGGTGCAGAGCGACGACGAGCGCCACGGATAGGACGAGGGCCCCGATCGCGAGCACCCGCTCGCTCCGGCGCACGCCGCTCGAGGCTGCCGTCACCTTGCGACCGTCACGATGCCTCGTGGCACACCACACCCTCCAACGTCAGCTGCCACCGTCCGGGCTGGAACTCGCCCCAGCTCACCACGATGTCGGAGCCGGACCCGCATGCGACGCACGTGACCGGTGCCAGGTACACGGTGAGCCCCGTGCTGCCCCGGAGGTGCGCCACGCCGTCGAAGTACTCGAGCGACAGGCCCGGGAGCCGATCGACCAGCCGGCCGAGTCGCTCGGGGTCGATGCTCCGATCGAGGGCGGCCGCGAACGTCGACGGGATCGAGCGTGCGAGATGCACGACGTCGGTCGAGCGCACGACCCCGCACGACGGACACGCGACCTCGACGACCACCGGGTCGAGGCGGTCCAGGTCGTCGGGCCCGTCGACGAGGCGTCGTCCGTCCACGGCGGCCGCGATCAGCTGGCGCGGGTGCGGCGGGACTTGGCCGGCGGGTGCACCAGCTGGCCGGCCAGGATCGACTGCACCGCACGGATCGCCCGCAGGTGCACGTCCTGGTCGTCGCTCAGCGCGTCGGTCATGCCCGTGATCATCGCGGTGATGAAGACCTGCACGAGCTGACGGTTCTGCGGCGCGATCTCGCCCGATCGAACACCCGCCTCGATGATCCGGTCGAAGAACTCCGACCGGAAGTTGGTGCGGTTCTGCAACGCCGGGAGCAGGTCGGGCCGCCGCTTCATGTCGGTGCGGGCCGACGCGAGGAACTGGGCGAGGGTGGGGTCCTCCTCGTTCAGTTCGTGGGTGGCCATCAGCACGCTGACGAGCTGGTCGGCGAACGTGGCCGTGGGGTCGAGCACCTGTTCGAACCGGCTGTACACGCGATCGCGAGCGTCCTCGTGCACCGCGAGGTAGAGGTCACGCTTCGAGGGGAAGTGGTAGTAGAGCGCCGCGGTCGTCATGTGCGCGAGATCGGCGATCTCTTTGTTGGTGGCGGCCTCGTAGCCCCGCTCGGCGTAGACCCCGCGGGCGATGTCGAGCAGGCGTCGCCGGGTGTCGTGTGCCTTCACCCGCGGTGGGCGCCCGAGCCGGCGGACGGGCTGCGGGGTACCGGCGGGGGCGACGGCGCGCGAGTTGCGTGTCGTCTTTCCCGGGGCGGCCATCGCCCCAGTATGGCCCGCCGCGCCGGGCCGATCCGTTTCGGGCCCTCCGGCTAGCGTCGCCGACGGTGTGCCCGTGACCGTCACCGCCGAACCCAGCCCGACCACCGCCAACGGCCGCTCGCTCGGTCTCGTCGCCGTCCTCACCGCCAGTGTCTTCTGGTCGTTCGGCGGGGTGCTCGGCAAGGCCACCGGTGCCGGTGGGGTGGTGCTGTCGTTCTGGCGGATGTGGACCGCCACGCTCGTGATGCTCGGCGTCTGCAGCGTGATGCGGCGAATGCCGTCGCGCGCCGACGTGCGCGCGGCAGCGCCGCTCGGCACCCTCTTCGGGCTCAACATCTGCGCGTTCTTCATCTCGCTCGAGCACCTCAGCGTCGCGATCGCGCTGATCATCGGCGCGCTCACCCCGGTGGTCGCGTTGCCCGTCGCCACGATCTGGATGGGCGAGCGTTTGACCACCGTGAAGGCGGCGTGCGCACTGGTCGCGGTCGGTGGCGTCATCGTCGCGGTGCTCGCCGCGCCGTCCCCAACGGGCGCCGACGCCAACGACGCGATCGGCTACCTGTGGGCCGTGGTCTCGCTGCTGGTGTGGGTCGCCTACCTGCTGATCAGCAAGCGGGTGCGCGACCGCGTCGAGACCGTCCGGTTCATGTTCGTCATGTCGTTCGTCGGCGCGGTCACCGTGTCGGTGCTGGTGATCGCGACCGCGGCCGACCTCGGCCGCGTGCACGGTGTCGGCTGGCTCTGGATGGTGCTGCTCGCGCTCGGTCCCGGGCTGATGGGGCACGGGTTGATCGCCTGGGCCCAGCCCCGTGTCGACTCGTCGGTGTCGACGCTGCTGATCCAGGCCGAGCCCGTCGGCGCGTCGATCGCCGCATGGGTGTTCCTCGGCGAGCGGGTCGGGTTCGTCCAAGGCCTGGCGATGGCGGCCGTGCTGGTGTCGCTCGCCTACCTGGCCGTGCGGGAAGCACGCGAGGCCCGGCTCGTCATCGACGAGACGCTCCCCTGACCCGGGAACGCCGACGGCCCGGTCCTCGGGAGGACCGGGCCGTCGAGCAGCGCTGACGTCAGCGGGCGATCACTCGCCGCGGACGCGCTTGATGATGTCGGTGGCGATCGCGTTCGGCACTTCCATGTACTGCGCGAACTGCATCGTGTAGGTGGCGCGGCCCTGGGTGCGCGAGCGCAGGTCGGTCGAGTAGCCGAACATCTCCGACAGCGGCACCTGGGCCCGGACGACCTGGGTGTTGCCCCGGGCCTCCATGCCCTCGATGCGGCCACGGCGGCTGCTGAGGTCGCCCATGACGTCGCCCATGTACTCCTCGGGGGTCACGACCTCGACGCCCATGATCGGCTCGAGCAGCACCGGCTTGGCCATCTCGGCGGCCTTCTTGAACGCCATCTGGCCGGCGATCTTGAACGCCATTTCCGACGAGTCGACGTCGTGGTACTGGCCGTCGACGAGCGACGCCTTCACGTCGACCGTCGGGTAGCCGGCGAGCACGCCCGAGTCGAGGGCGCTCTGGATGCCCTGGTTGGTCGGGTTGATGTACTCGCGCGGGATGCGACCGCCGGTGATCTTGTCGACGAACTCGTAGCCCTTGCCCGGGTTCGGCTCGAGCGTGATCTTCACGACCGCGAACTGACCCGAACCACCCGACTGCTTGATGTGGCGGTACTCGACCGACTCGACGGTCTTGGTGATCGTCTCGCGGTAGGCCACCTGCGGCTTGCCCACCGTCGCGTCGACGTTGAACTCGCGCTGCATGCGGTCGACGAGGATCTCGAGGTGGAGCTCGCCCATGCCGGAGATGACGGTCTGGCCGGTCTCCTCGTCGGTGCGCACCCGGAAGGTCGGGTCCTCGTCCGAGAGCGACTTGAGCGCCTTGCCGAGCTTGTCGGAGTCGTCCTTGGTCTTCGGCTCGATCGCGACGTGGATCACCGGCTCCGGGAACTCCATGCGCTCGAGGATGATCGCGTGGTTGCGGTCGCAGAGCGTGTCGCCGGTGGTGGTGTCCTTGAAGCCGAGGCCCGCGACGATGTCGCCGGCCATGGCCACGTCGAGGTCCTCACGCTGGTTCGCGTGCATGAGCAGGATGCGGCCGAGGCGCTCCTTGCGCTCCTTGGTGGAGTTGTAGACCTCGTCGCCCTTGTTGATCTGGCCCGAGTACACGCGGAAGTAGGTGAGCTTGCCGAACGGGTCGGCGACGATCTTGAACGCGAGGGCCGCGAACGGCTCGCTCTCGCTGGCCTTGCGGACCAGCACCTCGTCGTCGTGGCCGGGCTTGGTGCCCTCGGTCGGCGGGATGTCGAGCGGGCTCGGCAGGAAGTCGATGACCGCGTCGAGCATCGGCTGGACGCCCTTGTTCTTGAACGCCGAGCCGCACAGGATCGGCACGAAGTCGAACGCGAGGGTGCCCTTGCGGATCGCCCGCTTGATCTCGGCCTCGGTGAGCTCCTCGCCGCCGAGGTACTTCTCCATCAGCTCGTCGTCGCTCGTGGCGATGGTCTCGAGCAGCTCCTCGCGGTACTGGTTGGCCTCGTCGATCTGGTCGGCCGGGATGTCGACCTCGTCCCACTTCGCGCCGAGCTCCTCGTCGCGCCAGATGAGCGCCTTCATCTTCACGAGGTCGATCAGACCGGCGAAGGGCTTGTTGCTCTCGGGGCCACCGGCGCCGACGGGCAGGTGCAGCACGGCCGGGGTGGCCTCGAGGCGGGTCTTCACCATGTCGACGGTGCGGTAGAAGTTCGCGCCGATGCGGTCCATCTTGTTGACGAAGCACATGCGCGGGACCTTGTACTTGTTGGCCTGACGCCACACGGTCTCGGTCTGCGGCTCGACGCCGGCCACCGAGTCGAACACCGTGACGGCGCCGTCGAGGACGCGCAGTGAGCGCTCGACCTCGATCGTGAAGTCGACGTGGCCAGGGGTGTCGATGATGTTGATGCGGTGGTTGTTCCAGATGCAGGTGGTGGCGGCCGACGTGATCGTGATGCCGCGCTCCTGCTCCTGCGCCATGTGGTCCATGGTCGCCGCACCGTCGTGCACCTCACCGATCTTGTAGCTCTTGCCGGTGTAGTAGAGGATGCGCTCCGTCGTGGTGGTCTTGCCGGCATCGATGTGGGCCATGATGCCGATGTTGCGGGTGCGCTCGAGGGGGAACTCGCGCTTGGCCATGGTGGTCGTCTCTTTCCTCTACTGGCTGCTTCTGCGGGCGTCTTCGTCTGCGGGGCGCGCGAGCCAGATGGCCGCGGGCACAAGGGACGAGCCTACCGGCCGTCGGGCCTCGTCCCACGCACGCCGGGCGCGCGTCCGGCGGGTGCCGGACGCACGTCGCCCCAGCTCAGACGGGGTCAGAGGGTGCGCGGGCGCCGCGCCCGGACGAGCAGCAGGCCGATCATCACCATCGCCGAGGCGAACACCGTCAGCTGCAGCACGTTGCCGCCTGTGACGGGCAGCCCGCGGACCACCGTGACGTCGCTGCCGTTCTCGGTGGGCGGCGGCACGTTCGAGGCGGGTGGCCGGTGGATGCCGGCGTCCCACGTGGGGTCGTCCTCACCGGCTGCCAGCGTGGTGTCGACCGCCCGACCGGTGATCACGTCGACGTCGCTGTCGACCGCGTCGTCGCCGCCCCGGTCGAGCGCCGTGATGATCGCACCGCTCGGCAGGTTCGACACGCCGATCGACCACACGCCCGGCTGGAGCCCGGTGAAGTGGTAGGTGCCGTCCGTCGCCGTGGTGGTGCTGTCGACCGCGATCCCGTCGGCGCCGTACAGCGACACGACGACGCCGGGCACACCGGCCTCGCCGACGTCCTGCACGCCGTCCGCGTCGAGGTCGTCCCAGACCCGGTCACCGATCGCGGCCCGCTGGTACACGCCGGCGTCGATCGTCGGATCGTCCTCGCCCGAGCTCAGCTCGACCAGGGGTGACTGGCCCGTCCGCACGTCGGCGTCGGAGTCGACCTGGTCGGCGTTCGGCAACACCACACCCGCGTCGCGCTGGGTGAAGGTGTGACCGGCCGGCAGGTCGAATTGCACGACGTAGCCGCCGGGGCGCAGGCCGGTGAACCGATAGCCGCCCGATCCGTCGGTGGTGGTGGAGGCGAGGCTCGCCCCACCGGCGGTGAACAGCCGCACGGTCGAGCCCGCCACGGGTGCCTCGTCGGGGTCCTGCACGCCGTCGAGGTCGGCGTCGTACCAGACGTGATCACCGAGCGACGCGAGCTGGTAGAGCCCGAGATCCCAGGTGACGTCGTTCTCGCCGCCGTCGAGGCGGGTCGGCACGGTCCGCCGGGTCGCCGGATCGACATCGCTGTCGACGGCGTCGTCGGTGCCTGCGTCGCGATCGGTGACCAGGTGGTCGGCGGGCGGCACGAACTCGAGCACGTACGTACCCGGATCGAGGTTCGCGAACAGATAGCCGCCGTCGGCGAGCGTGGTGAGCGTGGCGACGACGACGTCGCCGGGGGTGAGCAGCCGCACGGTGACGCCGCCCACGCCGGGCTCGTCGGGGTCCTGCACGCCGTCGACGTCGGTGTCGAGCCAGACCCGGTCGCCGATCGACGCGACCAACGGGGTGTAGCCGGACGGATCGTCGTCGGTGGGCTCGGGCAGGACGCCGGTGCTGGGCGGCAACGGGGTGCCGGTGACCGTGCCGACGTTCACGTAGTCGGCGCCGCCGGGCTGTGCGGTCGCGACGCCGGTCTCGGTGCAGGTGATCGACTGGCCCGGCAGCAGCAGGCTCGGCGAGCCCGGCAGCACCGGACAGCTGATCGCACCCTCGACGTCGTCGACGAGGTTGACCGCGGTGAGCGGCCAGTCGCCGGTGTTGGTCACGACGTAGCGCCACACGACGCCGGCCCCGGCGTCGATCTGCGGCCGGGTGTCCGGCGTGTCGGCGTCCTGGTCGTTGGTGTACTTCTTCAGCGAGATCGCCGGGGTGGGCACGAACACGTGCGTCGGGTCGCTGACCGGGCCGACCGTGACCGGCGCGCTCGGGTTGCTCACCGTGTCGACACCGGTGGCGGTGCCCGTGTTGCCGTACTGGCCGGCCGTCGTGGTCGCCAGGTTCACCACACCCGGGATCACGCACCAACCGGTCGCGCCGGCGGCCAGGGTGACGCCCGAGCAGACGACGCCGACGTGGTCGTCGACCACCTGCACGTCGGTGAGGGTGACGTTGCCGGTGTTGGTGACGGCGTACGCCCACCACACGCCGGTGCCGTCCGGCACGACGTGGTTGGCCACCATGTCGCGGCCACCCGGCAGGTCGGCATCGTCGGTGCCGGTCACGCCGGGTGCCGGGTCGGTGAGGAACCCGCCGGTCGTCGCGCCGGGGTCGGTGAGCAGCGTGTAGGTCTTGATCGCGATGCCGGGCGCCGAACCGAAGTAGTGCGACGGATTCGTCACCGGTCCGACCGTGGCGGTCGTGCCGGGCGTGGTCTCGCCCTGGGCGGTGAGCGTGGCGGTGTTCTCGTACTGGCCCGGGTCGGCGCTGCCGCCCGCGGTGCAGGTGAGCGACGCGCCGACGGCCAGCGAGAAGGGCTGGCCGTTGCCGGCGCTGCCACCGTTGCAGTCGATCGTCGACGCGTCGATCCGGTCGTCGGTGATCGTCGCGTCGGTGAGGGGCACGTTGCCGGTGTTCGTGGCACGGTACGTCCACGTCACCGACCCGCCCGTCGGCACGATCGGGTTGCTGAGGCCGTCACCCGGCGGGCAGCCGCCCGACGGTCCACTGGCGCCCGTGGCCGTGTCGGCGTCGCAGCCGTTGGTCGCTTTCAGGATGGCGAGGTCGGGGCGTGGCTGGAACAGGCCCACGTCGACGCTGAGGTTCGAGCTCGCGTCGCTGTCGCCGTCGTTCACCGGTTCGGTGCCGACGCCGAGGTCGACGTGGCCGGCGAGCACGTCGCCGGTGGCCCGTGCGCCGCCGTTGTTGTCGTGGTCGGTGTCGTCGTTCGCGTCACCCGCATCGGCGACCGACGAGGTGCGCCAGCCGGCGGGCACCGTGACCTGCACCCGGTAGGTGGCCGGACGGAGGTTCGTGAACGAGTAGGTGCCGTTCGCCGCCGTGACGATGCCGCCGGGGGCGTCGTCCGGGGTGCCGAGCACCCCGTCGGGGCCGACCTCGACCTCGGTGGTGCCGTCGGCCTGGAAGAGCTTCACCGGCACGTTCGGGATGCCTGCCTCGCCGACGTCGTGCATGCCGTCGTCGTCGGCGTCGTCCCACACGAGGTCGCCGACGCTGACGGGTCGCCAGAACCCGAAGTCGACGGTGTAGTTGGCGTCGGCGTCGGCCGCCGGATCGGGGACGCCGCTCGGGCGGTCCTGGCCCTCGCCGGCCGGCTCGGCCGTCGGGGTGAGGTCGATCACGCTGGTGCGCACCGCACCGAACGCGGTGGTGCCGTTGTCGTCGTCGTCGTCGATGTCGGCGTCGGGGTCGGGAGCGGGCTCGGACAGGTTGCCGCTCGGCAGTCCGGTCGAGCTCTGGTAGCCGACCGGAGCCGTCACCTCGAGCTCGTACTGGCCGGCGGCCAGCAGCGTGAACAGGTAGTGGCCGTCGAGGTCGGTGGTGGTGCTCGCGATCACGTCGCCGCCCTGTCGCAGCAGGACGGGCACGCCGGGCAGGCCCGGCTCGCCGCTGTCGACCGTGCCGCTGTCGTCGACGTCGTCCCACACGAGGTTCCCGATCGACATCGGGCGGAAGAAGCCGAAGTCGACGGTGGCGTTGCTGCGGGTGTCCTCCGTGGCGTCGGGATGTCCGGGCGTCGCCGGCTCGCCGGTGGGTTCGAACGCGCCGAGGGTGACGGCCCGCGAGCGGACCACCGTGCCGCTCGCGTCGGTGGCGGTGCCGTTGTCGTCGGCGTCGACCGCGACGAGGTCCGGGTCCGGCGTGGCGACACCTTCGTACGGGCCGGTGGCCGACGTCTGCAGGCCGGTGCTCGACCGGTAGCCGGTCGGTGTGGCGACCTCGACGACGTAGGTGCCGGTCGGGAGGTTCGTGAACAGATAGGCACCACCGCTGGACGTGGTCTGCGACGCCAGCGCGGCGCCGTCGGGCAGACCGTTGTCGTCGGCGTCCGCGTACAGGCGCACGGTCACCCCGTCGATGCCGGGCTCGCCCACCTGGAACACGCCGTCGTTGTCTCGGTCGTCCCACACGATGTCGCCGACCGAGTACCGCGAGGCATACCCGGCGTCGTGGGTGTGGTCGTTCTGGCCGGGTCCGCCGATCGTGATCGACACCTCGCCCGTGATCTCGTCGGCGTCGCTGTCGATCGTGTCGCTGACGCCCGACGCGTTCGCGCGGGTGAGCGGACGCGGCACGCCGCCGATCGTGAAGGTGGTGGGGAACGAGATCACCGCGGTGGTGCCCTCGCTCATCTGCGGCACACCGAACTCGGCGCTCGAGGCGTCGGTGGAGCGGGTGTCGCTCGAGAAGCGGTACACGCCGTTCAGGTCGGTCACCACGGTGTAGGTCGACGCGCCGAGCTCCATCGTGACGGGCACGCCGGGCACCGCGGGCTCGCCCGGGTCCTGCACGCCGTTGCCGTTCTCGTCCGACCACACCCGGTTGCCGACCTCGACCGGCGCCATGTCGCACAGGGCCACCACGTCACCGACGCCGTTGACCTTGCCGAAGGTGAGGTTGGTCGACCGCCCGACCGGGCAGTTCATGCCGGAGCTGTCGCACTTGTCGAACACCTGGAAGAAGCCGGTCGCGCGCCCCGTGAGGTTGCTGTTCTTGCGGATGCCGCCGGCGCGCCAGTCGCTGCCGTTCGACGTGTTCGGGTCGAACGCCGAGTGCACCACCTCGGTGAAACCGGGCACCTTCGCCAGACCACCCGACGAGATCTCCTGGTGGTTGCTGCCCGGCCCGACGGTCGTGGCGAAGCCGTCGGTGTAGTACTCCTTGCCACCCGGTCCCTGCGCGGTGCCGGCCGCCTGCGACGTGAGTCCGCCGCAGACGCCGTTGTTCTCGAGCGTCCACCCGCCACCGACGGCGGGGCACGCGCGGAGCAGGTCGCCACCGGCGACGCCTTCGCCGCCGCCGCCGTTCGTTCCGGGCGGCACGTCCTCGCCCGCCTGGTCGCCGAAGCGGTCGCGCAGACCGAGGATCAGCGAGCCGTCGTCGTCGACCTCGATGTCGGACAGCATCGGCTGCGTGTACGCGCAGTAGGTGGGCGAGCTCGAGCCGTCGTACACGTTCGTCGACGTCCACGCGTTCCAGTTGGCCAGACCGCCGTTGGGGCCGCAGCCGTTGCCCGTGACGCCGCGCGTGTATCCGAGGCCGGCCTCGAAGATCGGCGTGGCACCGAACGTGCCGGCCACCGGGTCGAACCGGTACACGTACATCCGCAGGTCGGCTGCGTTCGGGCCGCTGCAGACCGAGCCGACGAGCAGGTCGTCGCCGTCGCGGCCGAGACCCATCGGGCGCACCCGGTCGGCGGCGCAGCTCACCGCCGCACCGG
>WBZL01000653.1_pt1 | contig 38652 bp, 37 predicted proteins | sample 5204291 | NCBI WGS metagenome assembly WBZL01 (sample SAMN12344345, study PRJNA552823) | activated sludge metagenome | biome: Activated sludge suspended growth; feature: Nitrification reactor; material: Wastewater; isolation source: activated sludge from nitrification reactor of wastewater... | reverse complement strand
CCCCGTTCCGCCGCTGAGTGCGGCAACTACTGCACTGGCGGGTGTCCAGAACGGCTCGTAGTAGTACGGGTCGTCGTTGCCCTGCACCTCGTGGGCGACGAGCGTGGGTTGGATGGAATCTCGGGTGGTCAGCTTCGCCAACGCTTTAAAGAAGTTGCTGGCAGAGGTGTAAGGGTCCATGCGGTCGGCCAGGCTGCCCCAGGCGCCGTTGGCGCGCTGTTGGAACAGGCCCCGGCTGTCGGGGCCGGCGGCGTCGCCGTAGTCCAGAACTCTCAGGCCGCTCTCACCGATGGCGGTCATCACGCCGATCCGCTGGTCGCGCAGGCTCAGTCCGAGGTCGGCGGCGGCTTTCATGATGTAGGCGGCGTTGACCAGCTGCTTGTGGTCGAAGCCGGCTACGGGGCCATCCGGGACGTTTCCCGGGTCGACACCAGCCGCGGTGCCAGGTGCGCAGGCGACTGCGGAGCTAACGACGGTGAATCCGATTAGTAGCCCGGCGACCAGCACGGGGGCCATAAGTACCGCACCGACGGTCATCAGCCCGCCCGGTCCCCGTTTGGTCATCAATGCACCCGCTCGGGCGGGATGATGCGCTCGACGACCCACGGCTGTCCTGGTGTGCGGGACAGCAGCACCAGATAGATCCCGGCGTCGGTGGGCACCGCAACGCGGGCTAGCGCCGGCAGACTAGCCGGTGTCACCGTGGCCGGCCCGGTGATCCGACGTGCCGGGATGACGCCAGGGTCGGTCCCGGCGTAGGCGGTCTGGGCGGCCGCGCTCAGATGTGGGCTCACCTCTGCCCACCAGGCATTTGCGCCGACCTCTGGTTGGGCGTAGGCGCGCATGGTTTCGGTGGCTTGCCCCCGCGCCGCGACTTGTTCGGTGTGCCCGAACGCCATGGGGGAGTAGGAGGGTTCGGGCGACGGGTCGGCGGCCTCGGTCGGGGGCGCCGGTGGTGTGCAGGCGGCCAGCAGGATCAGGAGTCCTGCGGCGAGTCGCCCTCGTCGTGCAGATTGCCGCCGGCGGACAGTGCGTCGCGCAGGTCCTCGCGCAGTATGAACCAGGTGTCGCCTAGTTTGTAGGCGCTGAGGGTGCCGGAGTAGATCCACCGCAGCACCCCCTGGTTGCTCTTGTTCAACAGCTTCGCGACCTGGGAAACCCGCAGGGTTTCGGGCAGGTCTGCGAACAGGTCGTCGAGATGACTCACGCTTTTCCCACCCGTCCCACGGACGAGGCACACGATGTCATATGACCATGTAAGGGTCAAGGACATTCAACAAGAAGTCTCCTGATGTGAATAAGTGCTAGAACGCATTATCCGTGCAGTAATGTTGCCGGGTAGTCGCTGAAGCATATAAGGGGATTCGATGGGGGCTGACACAGGGCAGACCTGGCAGGCGTGGGTGCCTGTTGCAGCCCCGGAACCGCTGCCTGCGGTGACCGGTCCTGCGGCTCCATTGCCGATGCTGACCGCCGATCCGGCGCTACCGATCGCACCTACCGAGCGGATTGCGGACCTATGGGTTGTGGGTGCCCACGGCGGCGCGGGGGAGTCCACCCTGGCCGCGCTGGTTGACGGCTGGCTGGCTGCAGAACATGCCTGGCCCGATGCGCCGCAGCCGGCGCCGTGCGTGCTCACCGCGAGGACTTCGGCCGGCGGTCTGCTGGCCGCGCAGGCCGCGTTGCGGCAGTGGGCAGCCGGTGATACCCCGGTGCAGCTGACAGGGCTGGTGCTGCTGGCCGACGCCCCGGGCAGCCTGCCCCGGTCGCTGCGTGACCTTGCCGGTCTGGTGGCCGGTGGCGCTCCACGCTGCTGGTCGATCCCATGGATCGAGCAGTGGCGCCTTGGCCAGGCGCAGGTGACTCGCGACGTGGCCCGACTCATCCGTGATCTGACAGTTGTCACCGACACCACGAGGAGATCGAAGTGAATCAGTTGGCGCACCTTTTGGATGTGCTGGGATCTGTACCCAATCCGGGTGAAGGCGAGGCCCCACCTGGTTTCGGGAAGTTCAACGACATCATGGGCTGGGCCAAGTGGATCGCCTTGGGCATCCTGGTCGTGGCGCTGATGGCCGCCGGGGTGCGCCTGGCGGTGGCCGGGCGCACTGGTGATGGCGGTGAGCACGTCACGCACATCGGCCGCGCGCTGGGCGGTGTGATCGTGGTCAGCGCGGCCTTCGCGCTCGTCTCCTTCTTGGTGAGTTGATGCAAGGCCGCCGCTGGTGGCTAGCCGTCGGCGTGGTCGGGGTGATTGCCGCCCTCGGCCTGATCCTGACCGTTGTCGGTCTGGTGGGCGGGGGGCAGCCGTCGACGCCGGCAGTGGCAGCCCCAAGTGCCGCAGTCGACGCCCAGGACCCCAGCGTGTGTGGGCTGACTGATGTCGTCTTGTCAGGCACCGTCGATGAGCCTCCGCCAGCGCAATGGAGCCTGGTAGGAACGATCGCAGCCCCTACCGTCGAGGGCCAAGGCCCGGGGGTGGTCGACGACGACAACTTCCGGTCGTGCTTTGCGCACACCCCAACCGGCGCGGTCGTGGCGGCGGCGAACCTCGCGGCGATGGGCAGTTACCCTCCGGTGCGCAGCCGGTTCTACCGGGAGGCGATAGCACCGGGGCCCGGCCGTGATGCGCTCGCAGCTAAGCCAGCGCCGCAGGGCGCCAGCGACGGCGTTCGCTTACAGGTGGCCGGGTTCCAGGTGCTGCGCTACACGGGCGAGCAGGCCGATATCGATTTGGCGTTCCGCTCCAACACCGGCCAGCTATTCGGTTTCACGCTCTATCTCTCTTGGGCGGAGGGTGATTGGAAAGCCCGTATGGCCGACGACGGCTCGGACCTAACCTCGATCAGCCCGATCACTGATCTTTCGGGATACGTGGCCTGGAGCGCCGACGGTGGCCAATGAGTGCGGGCTTGACCCGATCTGTAAAGCCAAGGAGTGGGCCACCTCTTCGATTGGGGATGCGATCGGCAACCTGGCCGATGGGGTGATGGAAGCCTTCGGCAAGGCCATCGCGTCTTTGGGAACGATCTGGGTGAAGATCGGCACGCCCAATTTGACGGGTGGCTCCAAGGTGGTGCCGGCCGGGGATCCGCCGGGAACTGCGGGGATCGACACCGTGTTGGGCTATGCCACCTACATCGCCTTTGGGGTGGCGGTCCTGGGTCTGATCGCGGCCGGTGTCCGGCTGGCCTTGGCACGCCCTGGTCAGACCCAGCAGGGGGTGGAACGCATCGGCGTGGTTCTGCTGGCGGTCATACTCATTTCGGCGTCCGTGGGCATCGTCACCGCCCTGCTCGACTCCGGCGGTCGGGCCGCCAGCCCGACAGTCTCCTTCTTGCAGAACTCGCTCTGGTACTACACCTTGGCCGTGGCTGTTCTTGGGGTGATCGTCGCCGGCGCCCGGATGGCCTGGGAGCAGCGCGCCGACCCCGGCAAGCACCTGGTGCAGGGCCTGCTCACCCTGGTGGTGGTCGCCGGTGCTGGCCTGACCGTCGTGGGACTGCTGACCACGGCCGCCGACGAGTTCAGCGTGTGGATCATCAACAACTCGCTGGATTGTGACATCGCCGGCGATAGCGCCTGCTTCGGCGAGAGCATGCTCACCCTGCTGACCCTGTCGACCGGGTCGACCGGCGGGCTGGGCGCGGTCCTGGCGATCATCCTGGGCGTGTTCGCGGTGCTCGCGGCTCTGGCCCAGATCGTGCTCATGGTGGTGCGCGCCGGAGCGTTGGTGATCCTGGCCGGGATGCTGCCTATCTCGGCCGCGGCCAGCCTGGCCGACCCGCAGCGCACGATGTTCCGCAAGACTTCCGGGTGGCTGCTGGGATTCATCCTCTACAAGCCGGCCGCCGCGATCGTGTACGCGACGGCGTTCCGGCTCACCGGAAGCGATCTGTTCGGCAAAGACGGCCTGGTCAGCGTGCTGACAGGCCTGGCCTTGATGGTGCTGGCGCTAGTGGCCCTGCCCGCGCTGATGCGTCTGATCGTGCCGGCAGTGTCCGCGGTGTCAGCGGGCGGCAGTCTGGCCGGGCTGGGGATGGCCGGCGCGGCGGCGGCCCTGCCGACCGGCGCGGCAGCAGCCGGGAAGCTACGCGGTGGCGGGGGAGGGGGAAGCGGCGGCGCTGGACCTGCCGCGCCCACCGGCGCGGCTGGCGGCGGGGGCGGAGCGGCGGGAGGTTCGGCAGCTGGAGCGGCAGCGGCGGGTACTGCTGCGGCGGCCGCGGTGCCGCCGATGGCAGCGGCCAGCGCCGCGATGAGCGCTGTCACCACGGCCGCGCGCACCGCGCAGGCGGCCGGTGAATCGAGTTTGGGAGGACCTGATGGCAGCCGTTAGCGAGACTCCTTCGGCACGCACCTACGGCAACTGGCGCCGCCCACAGTCCGCCGGTCTTTTCGGCCTCGGCTCCCTGGGCACCGGGATCATGATGGCCGGGCTGGTGCTGGTGGTCCTGGTGACCATGATCGCCGGGTTCCTGCGGGGCCTGATCCTGTTCGCGGTGCTGGCAGGGCTGATGGCTGCCGTCGCGGTCAAGGACAAGCACGGCCGTAGCTTGTTGGAGCGCGGCCGCACCCGCATGGCGTGGGCCTCAGCACGCCGGCGTGGCGCGCATCTGTACCGCTCCGGGCCGCTGGGCTTCACCGCGTGGGGAACCCACCAGCTGCCCGGTATCGCCGCCTCGCTGCGGTTGTCGGAGCACCGTGACGCCTATGGTCGGCCTTTCGCGATGATCCACGCGCCGGCTACTAACACCTACACGGTTCCGCTGGCCGCGTCCCCGGACGGGGCATCCCTGGTGGACCGCGAACAGGTCGATGTGTGGGTGTCGGACTGGGGTCACTGGCTGGCCAACTTGGGCGATGAACCGGGCCTGGTGGCCTGCTCAGTGACTGTCGAGACCGCACCGGACTCCGGGCATGAACTGCGTCGCAGCGTGGAAACCGGCATCGACCCGAACGCCCCGACTTTCGCGACGGACATGCTGCGGGAGGTGGTGAGCGCTTACCCGGTCGGGTCCAGCGTCACCCGTGCCTGGGTGGCGCTCACATTCTCGGCAGTTTCACCGGCGACCGGGGAGAAGCGCAGCGCGGAGGTGATGGGTCGCGACTTGGGCACCCGGCTGCCGGGGCTGGTCGACGCGCTGCGCGCCACCGGCGCCGGCGCGGTCCGGCCGCTGTCCGGCCACGAACTGTGCGAGCTGGTGCGCGTTGCGTATGACCCTGCGGCGGCCTCGACGATCGACGATGTACACGCCCAGCGGGAAGGCACCGGACTGCAGTGGGCCGATGTCGGACCGGTGGCGGCGGTGGCCGAATGGGACGGCTACCGTCACGACTCCGGCTATTCGGTGACCTGGGCGATGAGCACCGCGCCTCGTGGCAACGTGCAGTCCTCGGTCCTCGAGCGGTTACTGGCCCCCCACCCGGACATCGACCGCAAACGAGTGACCATCGTGTACCGGCCCATCGATGCCGCCCGCGCCGCGGCAATCGTGGAGGCGGACCTGCGGGCAGCCGAGTTCGTGGCCTCGGCCTCGAAGAAGCCCACCGCCCGTTCTGTGACCGCGGCTCGGGCCGCGGCCGCCACCGCCGCCGAGGAGGCCGGCGGCGCTGGCCTTGTCAACTTCGCGGTGCTGGTGACCGCCACCGTCACCGATCCGCAGCGGGCACCGCAGGCCCGGGCCGCGGTCGACTCGCTAGCAGCTACCGCCCGGCTGCGGCTGCGCCCAGTGCATGGCGGGCAGGCGGCCGCGTTCGCTGCGGCCCTGCCGATCGGACTGATCCTGCCTAAGCATTTGTCGCGTGCCGAGGCGCTGCAGGGGCAGTTGTGAAAACCCGCCGAGCCCACGCCAGCCAAGTGCCGGTGAAACCGCTGCGGCCGGGCCCGCGCGGCTGGCTGGGCCATGGCCGCGGTGAGGACGCTCTCCTCGAAGCCCCGGTGGAGTACCGGGGGACCACTGTGCAGGTGTGCGGGCTGTGGCCGTGGGCGGTCGGCGCTGGCACACCTAACGTCGGGGTGCCGTTCGGCCGGCATCTACAGACCGGTGCGACGTTGTGCTGCGACCCGATCAGTTGGTATCAGCAGGCCGGGCTTATTAGTAACCCGTCGGCGTTCATCCTGGGCCTGCCTGGCCTGGGGAAGACGTCGGCGGTGATGCATATGTGCGTGGGGCTGGCCGGATTCGGGGTGCTGCCGCTGGTGCTCGGGGACACCCGCCCGGACTACCTGTCGATGATCCAGGCCCTGGACGGCCAGGTGATCCCGCTGGGTCGCGGCCGCGGCGCGATCAACGTTCTCGACCCGGGGGAGGCCCCGGCTGCCGCCGAGCGGCTGCGCGCGAACGGGCGGCACAAGGAAGCCGGCGAGCTACTTGCCGACACCCATGGTCTGCGGCTGAACATGCTGTCCTCGCTGATCACGATCTTGCGCAAGAGCCCCCCGGACGTGCGGGAAGAGACCATCCTGGCCCGCGCTCTGACCTGGCTGGACACCCATCACGACGGCCCGGCCACGCTGGTCGACCTGCTGGCTGTCATCCGCCAAGCGCCCGCTGAACTGCGCGAGGTGGCCTTGGACCGCGGCAGCAGCGCCCGCTACCAGGAAGTCACCGAACATCTGGAGGCTTCGCTGGTCGCGTTGTGCCCGGGTGGGCGGTTCGGGGACATCTTCGCTCGCCAGACCACCGCGCCGATGCGCCGCGACCGGGCTGTGGTGTTCGACGTGTCCGCGATCCCGCACAGCGAGTCTGATCTGCGCGCCGCCACGCTGCTGGCGTCGTGGACCGCTGGCTTCGCCACCGTCGGGATCGCGCAGACTCTGGCCGACGCAGGCCTGGAGCCACGCCGTCACTACCTGGTGGTGCTCGACGAGCTGCACCAGGCGCTACGCGCCGGGCCGGGACTGGTCGACCGGGTGGACTACCTCACTCGCCTCAACAGGACTGTGGGCGTGGGCCTGGCGATGATCACCCACACGATGAAGGACCTCGCGGCCCTGCCGCTTCCCGAGGACCGCAGCAAAGCGCTGGGCTTCGTCGAGCGCTCCGGGATCGTGATCTGCGGCGGGCTGCCGCTGGCTGAGTTGGGTGATGACTCCGGCCAGCTCGGGTCGGTGGTGCCGATGAGCGACGCGGAGCGCTCCATGCTGGCCGGCTGGCAGTCCCCGCCGTCGTGGGATGCCCACCCCGGCGACCAGCCACCACCTGGCCGGGGCAAGTTTCTGGTCAAAGTCGGCGGGCGGCCCGGGATCCCGGTCGAGGTTGTGCTCACCGAGGCCGAACGGTCGTTGTCGATGAGCAGCACCCGATGGACTGCCAATTCACGGATCGGGGCGGACACCCGATGAGCCGCGGCGTACACCGGCGCTCCCAGCCGTCCCGGCTCAGCCCGGACGCGGCGCTGCTGTATGTGGGGCTTGCGGTCGCTGCCATCAGCTGCGCTGCGGTCTACGCCGCAACCCACATCGGCGCCTGGCTGGCCGGCACGCCCGCGCCGCCGGCCGATCCATGGGCCACCCTGTTCGGGGTGCTGGACGGCTCCGTGGCCTGGACCACCCAAGCCACCGCCGTGTTGGCCGCCACCACAGCACTGGTCGTGGTTGTGGTGCTGGTGGTCCTCGCGGCGCGCCGTCGCGGCGGGCGCGGCCGGTCCCGGATCGACGACACCGCCCGCTGGCTGGGCCGGGCCGGCGAGATCGCACCGATCAGCACCGGTCATGCCAGCGCCACGGCTGCCCGCCTCGGCGTGGACCGCTCCGGGGTGCGCATCGGCACGGCCGTTGCCACCGGCAAGCCGGTGTGGGGGACCTGGGAGGACATGCACATCGATGTGTGGGGTCCACGCACTGGCAAGACCACGTCCCGGGCGATCCCGGCGATCCTCGACGCGCCCGGGGCGGTGCTGGTCACCTCGAACAAGCGGGATGTTGTTGACGCCACCCGCCGGCCACGCGAAGCCGGTGGGGCGGTGTGGGTGTTCGACCCGCAAGGCCTGGCCGGCGAACCGCCCACCTGGTGGTGGAACCCGCTGAGCTACGTCACCGACGAAGTGAAGGCCGCCCGGCTGGCCGAACACTTCGCCACTGGCTCCCGGCCGGCTGGGGCACGCACCGACGCGTTCTTCGACCCCGCCGGCCAAGACGTTCTAGCCGCGCTGCTGCTGGCCGCCGCGTGCGACAGCCGTCCTATTACTGATGTCTACCGGTGGCTGTCACGGCCTACCGACGACACGGGCGTGGACATCCTGCGCGACGCCGGCTACCCGTTGACTGCCGAGCAGCTCGCCGGCCACATCGCGGCCCCCGACCGCCAGCGCGGCGGCGTGTTCGGCACCGCCCAGCAGATGGCCACCTGCCTGACCAACCGGGAAGCCGCCCAATGGGTCACCCCGGTCGCCTACGAGCGCCGGCCACAGTTCGACCCGGCCGCGTTCGTCGCCGGATCCGAGACGCTGTACATGCTGTCCAAAGAGGGCCGCGGATCCGCCGGGCCGCTGACCACCGCCCTGACGGTTGCGGTGATCGAGGCTGCGGAGGACCGCGCCCGCATCTCACCCGGCGGGCGGCTACCCACACCACTGCTCGGCGTGCTCGACGAGGCCGCCAACGTGTGCCGCTGGCGGGACCTGCCCGAGCTGTACAGCCACTTCGGATCTCGCGGCATCGTGCTAATGACGATCCTGCAGAGCTGGTCCCAAGGCGTGGACGTGTGGGGTGAGTCCGGGATGCGCAAACTCTGGTCCGCGGCAAACGTCGCGGTGTACGGCGGCGGGGTGAAAGACGCCGAGTTCCTGGAGATGCTGTCCAAACTGATCGGTGACTACGACAAGTCCACCCGGTCGGTGTCCACCGGCCGGGGCCACCGCTCGGTCACCGAGCAACTGTCCCGGGAACGCATCATGGACCCCGCCGACCTGGCCGCCCTGCCCCCGGGCCGGGCGGTGGTTCTGGCCTCCGGCGCCCGGCCCACCCTGATCCAGACCGAACCGTGGATGAGCGGCCCCCACGCCGCAGCCGTCCGTGAATCTCTGGCGGTGCATGACCCGGGAGCACGGCGGTGAGCCTGGGCGAGTGGGACGACGACCCCACGCCCGCCGCGCCTGTTGTCATGGCGGGCGCCGCCCCGCTGGTTGTGCAGATCGTCAGAGCCACCCTCGCCGACCGGCTAGCCGAGGTGATCGTCCCAGCTGTCGACGAGGCACTCGCCGGGATCTTCGACGACCCGCACACGAAAACCCAGTTCAAGGCCGGAGCCCGCGCCGCAGTCGTAGAGCTTCTCGCCGCCCCATCAGCGCCGCCAGCCCTGCACTACCGCAGCGTCGACGAATTCGTGCGGGGCATGGTCGTCCCGGTGTTCCGGCGCAACATCGGCCCCCGCGCCGAAGCACGCTGGGCGGCACGCTGGTGGGAATCTGCCGAAGCGATCATCCGCCTAGAGGCCATGTGGCGGTCATGGGAAGCCCTACGTCACAGCCCGGCTACCGGGATCTCAGAATGGCTCCGAGAACACGCCGACCACCACATGGCGGTGTTGATGTCACCGGCGGGACCGTTCGCACGCTCCCTCGACGAAGCCAAAGCCTGCGACCCGCTGCCCTACAGCCCACCGCCAGACGGACTGTTCCCACCTGTGTGAACTACCGCTTGATCTGGACGGCATATGCGGGTCGGCTCCTCCCGAGGCGAACAGTTGCCCGCAGCCAAGAGCGGTCTTGCTGATCAAGGAAGATAGGGTGGTCGGCAACAGGAGCGGGGGAACGGGGACTTTCATGATGCCTTTGGGGATGTCTCTAATCGTGGGATCAGCGCTTATCGCTGGCAATGCCCTTCCTCCCCCCGTCGTAGCGGCGGATTCAAGCGTGGCTGGCTATACCGTCCCAGCCTCCCCAGCAGCAGAGGGGCACCCAGCATCTAGTTCATTTCGAGGAGGTGACGCCTTCGGGAAGGTGTCGTCTGCAGGTGTCCCCGTCTCCAGCGGTAGCGTGCATTTCTTCGCCAATTGCGAGGACTACAAGAATCCCTACCCGTTCCATCACGAGGTTGCCGCAGGGCCGATCACGCAAGGCACGTACTCGGTTTCCCACGTTCCGGCCGGCAATTACCGCGTACTCGTGACAAGCACGGATCCCACCGCCGCCGGCACTTCGTGGAACGGTGCCGCAGCCACGTGTGAACAGTCGCCGCCTGTGTCTGTCAACGGAGATACCGATGCGACAGTCGATATCTTCATCGCAGCTCAGACTCGGCACTTGGTCACCGGAAACGTAAGAGGCATCAGCGGGACGGGGCTGGACGACGTTCTCTTCTACAAATCCTGCGAGGACTACAACGCCGCTCTTCCGCCGGTGGACTCAGACAACGGAGTTGAAACCCAGTACGCGGTGTTCGTGCCGGCTGGCTCGTACCGAGTGGTCTTCAGAACTGAAACCGGAAACGGCGACGTGTACAGGTGGAATGGTTCAAGCTCAGCCTGCGAGACATCCGAGACCGTCGCAGTTCTGGAAGAGGACACCAGCGTCAACATCGCTCTAGCACCCGAATCGGCCGTGACCGGGACAGTATCCCCCGCATCGACTGGCTCGGTGTTCTTCTATGCCACGTGCCAGGATTACGCGCAGCATCATCCGACCAGTGTCGCGTCCGTCGACGCGGGGGGCGCTTACGCAACCCAACTCCCGAACGGCATCTATCGCGTCCGGGTGCAGGGGAACGTAAGTCTCTCGGGTTCCTGGAACGGAGCGAAGCCCTCCTGCGCGGACTCCGAGCCAGTCGCTGTGAACGGATCCACGACAGCGGCGTTGTCGGCAAGTCCCAGGTACGCGGTCAGTGGCACGCTCAAGGCGAACGGAAGTCCCATCACGCAGTACGGACAGATCAAGTTCTACGCAAGTTGCCAGGACTACTACGACGGGAACCAAGCAGCGTGGTCTGGCTACATGGGTGGCTCCACCTACACAGTCAGCCTGGCCAACGGCGCGTACAAGGCCTTGGTCTGGGAAGGTACCGGTACCGCCCGCTCTTGGAACGGGGCAACGACTAAGTGCGAGGATTCCACGAATGTGACCGTCAGCGGCCCAACGACAACTGACATCACAGCCGACGTACCGCGGACAGTAGCTGGTTCAGTGACAGACAGTCGAGGTCAGACAGTCTCCAGTGGAGACGTCTACTTCTTCAGCAACTGTTCAGAGTTCCGCAGCGTGCAGCACTGGATCGAGCAGAACACCAGTCTGCACGCGGACATCAACGCGGGCACCTACAGTCTCAAGTTGGCTAACGGAACCTATCGCGCTCTCCTCTACACGGACACTGCTGCAGAGTTGTCGTGGCACAGCGCCAAGTCGCTGTGCGAGCAGTCCACGACTGTGACGGTGAATGGCAATGCAACGCTCGACCTCATTGCTGCGGCGGGGGCGAACGTAACTGGCTCGGTAAGTCTTGGAACCCCAACTACGCCAACACCGACTCCGCCCGCAACACCGACCCCAACACAGAGCACTCCCACCCCGACGCAATCGACTCCACCTCCGCCGGGCGCGTCTGTCATGAAGCAGACAACAGCAAAATTGGCGGGCCGCCTGCCGAAGGGCAAGTCGGCCAGGTTGCCTAAGAAGACCACGCAGGGTGCGCCTTTGTCGTGGAAGACGACCACGAAGAAGGTGTGCTCGGTGAAGAAACGGAAGGTTAAGGCGCTCAAGAAGGGCACGTGCCGACTCATGAGCACTGCGCCGGCCGTTTCGGGGTTCGCGCCGTTCAACCAGAAGTACTCGATCAAAGTGAAGTGAGAAGGCCCCCTGACCTACAGGTGGAGACGATCACCGCCAAGGGGCCCTCGCACTATCGATCAATGCCCGCCTGCCGAGTCCGAGCCAGTGCCGGTCGCCTCCGTCGCGGCCGCCCGAAGTCGCTGCGGGCGCCCGCGGGCGCTTCCTGCGCGGGCCGGGCCTGGGCAGTCTTTGCTGTGATGGCCGCTTCCTCGCCGACCTGGGCAGCGCGCTGGGTGCGGGTGTCGTCGCCGGCCATCGGGTCCGGTTCGCCAATCGTGTTGCTGGGCTGCTCGATCACCTCTGGGCTCTCGTCACGGCGATCGGCGGCGTCGGCTTCCCCGGCTAGCACGCTCGCCCGCTCAAGGTCGCCAGGGTTGCCCTTGCGGGTGGTGAGTTCGGCGGCTGCGGCCTCTTGCGCCCGTTGCGCTTCCGGCAGCCGTTCCCGCCATGCCTGGGCCTGCCGGGCGACCTCCCGCAATTGGTCGGCGGTAGCAGCGCTGGTGTACTCGGGTCGGGCGGTGACCTCGAAGTATGCGCGGGCGGCCTCGCTGTGTGCATCGAGCTCGCGCTGCGCCTGCTCGGTCTGTCCGGCGGTGCGGGCTTGACGCCCCTGGGCTGCGGCCTGGTTCATGCGGGCGAACTGCTCTCCTGCGCGGGCCGCTGCCAGCATCGCCACACTTACCGCCCGGGTTAGTTCTTCGTCGATCCCGTCGCCGTCCATTGCTGTCATCGCCGCCTCCCTCATTGTCCATATGGTTAGTCCCGGCCCTGATCGCTGCCGCGGCTGGTTGTGGGTGTGGCTGCTGCGCGTCCCCGCCTATCCGGTTCCAGCCGGTTGGGTACCGGTGATCCCAGCCCAGCCTTCGCCTGCCCTTGCTGGGCTGTGCGGGCGGCCTGCACCGCGGTGTCGGCCTGCTCCGGGGCGCCCGGGGTGGGAAGTGAGTTGACAACACCGGCCAGGTCGCGGCGCACGACAGTCTCGATCGCTTCGGCGCGGCGGGCATCACCGCTGGCTCTTGCCGCGTCGTACACCGCTTTGCTCAGGTTCAGCATCTGCCGCAGCAGCAGGGCTTGTGCCATCCGGTTGTCGGTGGCGGCTGCCGCGAGCAGCATGGCGGTGGCCGCTACCGACGGCCCGACTGCGGGGCGGGCTGCCGACGGTTTTGTCTTGGTCTGTGCGGAGCGGGCCAGCGCCGCGGAGGCCGCTGCCAGCGGGCCGGGGGTGGGTTCCACCCGCATCGACCAGGCCGCATACGCGCCGCTGGTCTGGCGGGCCACCCGCGCCCAGGTGTCGACGTCTCCAGGCTGCACGGTGCGCAGCTGCTCGCGCAGTTGGGCCATTTCTCGGGCTGCTTGCTGCCACAGTGCCGGGTCGGCCTCGCGGGTTTCCCGGCCCGGGTTCACCGGCCGCTGGCCGCGCCGGGCGGCGGTCCACTCGGTGGCCGCTTCGCTGGCCGCCTGTGGGGTGTCGGGCCATTCTGCGCGCAGCCGTGGAAGGGTCAGGTCGCGGTCGAGTCGACCTCCGCCGTACCAGATCGGCTTACTGCCGTCGGTGGGCCTCAGCGCCACCGAGTAGCCGGTGATGACGTCTTCACGCCCGGACGCCAGCCGGGGACGGACCAGCAGGCCAGCACGGCGCATCCGGCGCACGAACTCGGCCTCATCAGCCGACGCTGTGGAACAGCCACGGACCGTCCGCGCCAGTTGCAGCCGTGCCGGCTCCACCTGAGGCCGCTGGGCGGCGACCAGCCGGTCCCGCTCCGACCTGCTCAGCGCCTCCCATGGCTGCCCCGTGCCGTGGGCGTTGTCGTAGGTGGCCTTCGCTGCGCGAAGCGCGGCCGTCTCCAACTCAGCGGGCCGGAAGCCCCGCCCGGCCAGCTCGGGGCTTCCCAGCGGGGCCAGGCCATGCTCGGCCTCCAGGGCCCGGCAGGCAGTCTGCGCCCGGGAGAAGTCGTTGTGGACGCTGGCCTTCGTGCCGTCCTCCCGGACCAGATTCACCACCAGGTGAATGTGGTCGTTCCCCCCGGCTGACAGCCCGTGACGTACCGCCGCCCACCGCACCGGGGCCTTCGTGCCCTCGGCGTCGTCCAAACCCATCTTCGCCAAGAAGCCGGCAGCGATTTCACCCCACGCGTTGTCGGACAGCTGGCCCTCGTCGGCGCGCAGCGACAGCGAGCAATGCCACACATGCCCGCCGGCTACGTCCACTCCGAACGCGGTCCTGGGCCGGTCCAGATGCCGGGCCATCGCCAACGCATCGTCCTTGCTCAGCTCGTGATCGTCGTGCCACGCCAGCAGTGCCGGATCGCCGGCCACCAGGTGCGGGTCGTTGTGCTCGTTACGCTTCCCCGGGCCCACCAGATACGTCAGCAGACCGCCCATCCGGTCGCCCTTGGTCACGTTCGGGATCACGTCATTGCCAACTTGTCGATCACCGCGTCCAGGCGCTGCATCGTCGCCCGGGCGGCGCGCAGCACCTGCGATGTCTCCGCGGCCAGCTCGTCGGTGGTGTGCAACTTGCGGGTGATCTGGTTGACGTTGTTCGCCACCCCCGCCACCGCCCGATGCACCGCAAACAACTCCGTGATCAACGCCCGGCGTTCGCTGGCCGTCTCCCCCCGCTCCCCGGCCATCGCCGACTCCACCAACAGCCGCGGCACCGTCACACCCTGCGCCTCGGCCAGCTCCAGCAGCCGGGCCTCCTCCTGCGCGGTGACCTTCACCTGGTGGCGATGCTGCCGGCCACCCGCCGCGTTCTCACGACGCCGTCGGCGCGACGGCCGGCGCGGGCGATCCGCCTGCGCCCCGTCGTCCTCAGCCATCCAGGTCTCCTCTTGGCCCAGCGCAGCGCCCCACCGATCCACCGGTGGGACCAGCCGCCCCGGGCGGTTGCCGTCACCGCGCCCAGCGGAGACGTTACCACTTAGGATACCTAAGTGTATAGCTTGCTCCGTCCACTATCTCAACTGCCTGAACTCGATCTCGTCAAATCAGCCGCCCACGGCCTGCCGACGCGCTTGCCCAACGAGCGGGCCTCGAACCTGACCTGCCGGGCGTACCCCCGGTCACGTTTGGGGTTGATCTTCTTGGTGGCTGCACACCACCTGGGTAGCCTGGTAGCAGGCATCCAACGGAATAGGGGGAAGTCATGTTTCGACGGGTGTTGATCGCGATGGCTGCGTCGGCGTTGGCCGTGGGATTGCCGTTGCCGGCGCAGGCTCAGGACAGCGTCGTTCAGGTCGAGATCAAGGACTGCGCCTCGTGCATGATCTGGGCGTCCACCGCCGACTACAGCTATCCCTACCGAGGGTGGACGCAGAATGTGCGTCTGCGTGCAGGCAAGGGTGTGCTGTCGGTCCCCGACTGGGTGACGAGCATGGAGATCGGTGTGGAGAAGGGTAAGTGGAGCGGCCCGGGCGTCAGCTCCCAGATCGTGTTCCAGTACTGGGGCGAGGCACCCGGGTTGCCGATCTCGTACAAGCGGGCGCGGACCTCCAGGGCGGGTTTCATGTGCATCGCTCCGGCGCCGGACTTGGTGATCCAGGCCAAGGCCGTCCTACGCAAGACGAAGCGGTACAAAGGCTGGAAGAAAGATCCACTATTCGACCGCAAAGAGGTTCTGGTGTGGGCTTCTCCCACCCTGCATGGGCTGGGAACCTACAACAAGTACGGCGAGAACAACGCCATCGCGACGCAGCGCGGACTGATCGGCACCCAGAACACCGTCTGCGGGGACAAGTACCGCTAGCCCCCTTCAACGGGCCGACAGAGCGTCTCACCCCCGGCGTAAACTTGGGTACTGGCGGGGGCGCTTGCTTCCCGCCTTGCTCTAGGTAATGGGGGAGCTTTGAAGAAGCTCGTCGCAGCCGCAGCGATCAGCGGCATTTCACTTTTCGGGATCGCAGCCCCAGCGGGCGCCGTCCAAACGTTCAGGTCCTGTGACGCCCTGCACAAGAAGTTCCCGTATGGCGTGGCGAAGAACGCGAAGGCCGCGAACCGCGCGGTGCGTGAGGGCTACAGCCGACCTTCGACGACCAAGGCCGCGAAGAAGGTCTATCGGTTGCACCACAGCAACCTGGATCGGGACCAGGACGGCACCGCATGCGAGGCGTGACGACGCTGGCGGTGGCCGGTTGTACCGCGCTGCTCATGGCAGGTGTCGCACCTGCCTGGGCTGACGGCGGCTGGCGGTACGCCCGGGCTGTGGACGGTGACACGGTCCAGCTGGGCAACGGCCAGTATGTGCGGCTGCTGGGCTACGACACTCCTGAGGTGGGGCAGTGTGGCTATGCCCAGGCGACGGCGAAGATGCGGGCGTTGCTGCAGGGCGGGGTGAAGTTGGACAACCGTTCCGGGCGAGACCGGTACGGGCGCATCTTGGCCTACATGACCACCAATGAGGGCTGGGACATCGGCACCGCGATGCTGCGCGACGGTTTGGCGATCGCCCGCTACGACTCCCGTGACGGCTACGACTGGCACCCGAAGGAACGCAAATATCACCGGCTGGACGCGGCCAACGGCCGCGTCACCTGCGCCAAGTACCCGAAGACGACCACGCCGACGAAGACCCCGGACAAGAAGGGCACCTACTTCGCGAACTGCGACGCCGCGGAGCGCGCCGGTGCCGCTCCTGTGTACCGGGGCGATCCTGGGTACGGACCGCATCTGGACCGTGACGGCGACGGGGTGGCCTGCGAGTCGTGAACGGCCAGGAGCGCATCGACTCGCTGTGGGCGTTCATTGTGGGCGACGATGACGGCACCGAGGGTCCGGCGATGCGGGTGGGTGATGTGGCGTACCCGACGGCCGTATGCCACCCGAGTTCACGTTGCCTGTCGGACCAGTAAGCCACCATGTCGAGGTGGCTCTCCGCTATCAACCTGTGACTGTCACCACGGACGGCCATTCCTATCCGGGGCTGCTCGTTGGCTGGCGCTGGCTCAGCGAGCAGCAGAAGACCTGGACAGGCTGCGTGCGCTACCGAGGAGCAAGAGGTCTGCAGTACGAGGCCTGGTTCCCAGGCGAGGCAATCACCCGGGATCCCACCTGACCGCAGACACCTCACAACCAAGAAAGCGAACGTTCCAGGGCCGGCCCCCTGACCACGACAACGAACGACTCCACGTCCCCTCCCGCCGTGAGTCTTACACCGCCACCTGCTGAGTAAAGTCCGCTCCAGCGGACCGCTCCCCCGCAACTTTCCGCACGCGCTACAGGCCTGCGGCCTTCCGCTTATTTCGCGCGGAAACTGGCTCCTCCGCGCCCTACGGGTTGACTCACCAGGCGACGCTGTGAAATCGGCGGTTACCAGGGGACGGGCAGAGAATGGCACACCACCCGCCCCCCGAAGGGTTGGGGTCATATGACCCCAAGATGGGTGAGCCACCAGCCCTTCGTAGTCAGCCGGAACTCGGCGGTGAAGGCCCGGCCCGTCAAGCCGCACTCGGCAACCCCGGCGACCCTCACGACCATCTCGCCGCGCTGGAACCGCACGGCCCGGATGCGCGGGTGCAGCAGCTCCCGGCGGCTGCCACCTGCCAACCGAAGGCTGGCCAGCATACGCGGATGGATGCCCTCGACGCGTGGCCTGGACATAAAGCGCTCACCAGCCAGCACCTGAATGCAGCCACCCACCAGCTCGACGGCCCACGTGGCATCGAAGGGCTGCCCCGGGCTGACTTCCTCAAGGTCCTGCAGCAGCGGGTCGGTGGGGTGAACGGTGTAGGAGCTAGGCTGCCCCAAACGTGAATTGAGAAGTGCGGTCATCGTGCGGTCCCTTCCGGTGATCGGTTGCGGGAGGGGCTTCCTCCCGACGCACGCGATCAGGGACACCGGGCAGATGGGGGGCAACTCGACGAACCGTTAGGGCGGCCAAAGATCTTCAAGGAAATGAGCGCAGCGCCGACGAAAGATGTTTGACGACCTGGCGGCGGGCCCCGCCCGGTCGAGTTGCGGCACAGCAGCCCGATGTCCCAGCGTGAAGAAGTCGGGAGAAGCCCCGGACAACCGGCCCCGATGCGGGACAGTGCAAGGCCAGACACCCATCCACAGATCCGCGCAGACCCGAACCCGGATCAACTCAACGGGCGTCTCATAGGGCCATGAGAACCGAACCGCTCTACCAGGTGACCGTGTACGACGTCTGCGACGACGAAGACTGTGGCTGCGAAACCTGCGTAACGCCGTGGGGAATCGAGATTCCCACACTCACTACCTTCCGGAGATAGCCACCTAACCGTGCACCTCTAGGCCTCCAAAAGGGGCGCTGAACACGTCCGCAAACCGCCTAGACCCCGGTGAACGAAGGTGGTTCAGGAGATGCGACGAGCCAGGTTGAATTGTGCGCGGTACGGCACCCAAGGCGAGTGCCCTGCGGCCCGTGCCACAAGTGTGCAGTAGTTGGAGCGCCAGTTAATGCGACCGTCGTGAACAGTGCATCTCGACTTCTTCAGACTTCGCCACGCTACCGCTGTTCCCTGATCGGTCTTCCGGGGCAAGGCCCTGTGCGTACCGGCGTCAGGGCTAGCAATAGTGACGGTTTGCAGCCGTCCGGGAAGCCTCTTCCACGGGATGCGCTTCACATCGACAACGTCGAGTCTGTGTTGGATTTGCCACCAACTCACTCCACCGCTGGTCATGCGTACAGCTGGCCAGAGGAACGGGCCCATCTTGCGGCCCTTCAACATCGAGACGCGGCCCTTGCGATCTGACTTCCACCACGTGAGTCGCTGCTCTATCCCATACCGTGCCCACACATGTTCGCCCCTCACCACGGAATCGCTGAAGGTAAACGTCCCACTTTCTCCTTCAGCTGGGTGCTGGCTGGCAATCCGCCATTCACGTGACCCTGCGCGCCATTCGGCGCTTCCCACTGAAATCAGGCACTGGACTGACCCATTCCCAAGCCCGCAGTCTGCGTCGACGTCCCCGATGTCCCCGGGCACGTTCAGAGTCGTGGCAAAACCAGGGGCCACAATGCGATTCTTAGCTACTCTGACCGACCCATCCCTATTGAGCTCAACGTCAACAGTGTCTCCCTTACCGGTGTAGGTCCTCGAATCAAAGTGGACCCCACCCTGCCGATCTACGCTGACGAGCTGGAATAGGCGGGGCAAAGTGGAGGATTCGTCTCTCTGCCACACGAACCCCCAGAAGCCCCCTACGCCGTCGGGGTACATCATCCATGCGCCATCTGCACGGATAAGAGAGTTACTGACCTTGGAGAAGTCCCCAACGTAGGTCCGACCATCGACCGTCAAGTGGTTCTTGATCAGCCAACGGGCCTTCTTGCCACCCACAAGCACTGCTCGCCGATGATCTTCAGAACCCTTAGTCCGGCACGAGGAAATCGACTTGGCAGACCTCGCCGACCGCGTACTGCGGATATCCGGGTTCCCAGTACCATCCCTCAACGACCGCCCGGTACTCGTCCGCGAATTGGTAGCGACTATGGGTCTGCAGGATCGGACATGGGTCGCCGGCACCGCCTGGCGAGTATTCGCTGACGTACCGATCGACGCGGCTCTGCTGGTCCGAGAAGACCCGGAATCCGATCGGATCCGTGCGCCGGAACAAGTTGATCCAGCGGGGGGAGGCCGCTGAAACCCCCAACCGGGACGCGAGGCTTCCATCGGGCACTGGGGGCTCCAGTGGGTCGTCAGGGCCGCCGGTGTCGGGTGCGTCAGGGGCGGCGCTGCCGAAGTCGGCCCGGTCGGTCAGCGGGTGGCTACCGATCACCTCGGGTCCGAGGACACCGGGGAAGATCCGTCCGTACCAGGTGCGCAGCTGCGAGCCATAGGTCACCAGGCGCAGTCGCTCGATCTCATCGTCGGCCAACTGCGCCGCGGCAGCCACCGCAATGAGCGAACCCTGACTGTGCCCCGACACGATGACGTTCGCACCCAGGCTGCGCGCCCAGCCGATCCTCGAGGTGATTTCCGGCACGACTCGCTCCGCGTAACAGGGCGGACCGAGCGGGTGAGCCACGCGCGGCCAGAATGTGCTGAGGTCCCAGAGCACGCCGACTGCCCTGCGGGCACCCTCGGACTTGCGCAGTCGGGCGGCCACGGCGATCAGTCCGGCAGACACACCAAGGGCCGTCCAGAGACCTATGACTGCCAGGGTCCGCAGGCGCTCGTGGTCCTGCCATGGCGGCGACCCGGTGGAAGCGCCGATCAGCACCGCCACCGCCGCAACCGACGTGATGACGCCGAACAGTCCCAGTAGTCGCTCCGCGCGGTGGGTGAAGCCGGCGGTGAGCCGGGCCTGCGTGCTGTCCCGTCGAAGGACGCCTATCACCGCATCGAACATGGTTTGTTCAACGATGGCCGTCCGGGCATGGCGCCGGAAGTACCAGAAACACACCCCCGCCGACACGACGATCGCGAGCAGCCACAAGGGCATCGACAGGGCGAACCAGACCAGGACCTGGGGAACGATCAATGGCTCCTGCGGGGTGTTGGCCACCGCGACGTGCACCCCGGCAGGCTCCGTGGCCCGGATTTGGATGGCGCCTTTCGGCGTGACCGTACCCGAGGCGACGTATTCGCCGGTCGTAGCCGCGTCCGCACAGCCCGGCGCCTCATCGGAGGCCGTGACGCAACTGTCGACGAGGGTGACCGGCGGCTCCACCACGACAACCCGACCGCCGGTCAGGTCGAGCGCGGGCACCTGATGCCTGACCCCCTCGAACGCGCGGGTGGTCGCCAGGGACTCCACTGCCACGGTCCCAGACCAAACGGTGACCACGCCGTCTGCGTCGACACTGACCGCGGCACGTTCGATGGCGACCTGACCGCCAGCATTGAGAACCGGCTGCCCCAACTGCAACTGCGCGGCGCGCGCCCCAGGCGAAGCTTCGTCGCGGAATCCGGCCTGCAGGTCCGCCACCGACTGGCCACCTCCGTTCAGCCAGTCAGCGGCAAGCACCGTTGTCGACGTGGTGAAGACCGCGGCGATCCAGACCGCAGAGCCGAGCAGAATGGCCGCCCCTGCGCCGTGCCAGGCCCGCGGCTTGCCTGCCTGCGGATCGGAGCGACTGTGCTGGATCCAGAGGCCGAGCCCCAGCACAGCGAGCGCCAGCACGGTCACCAGCGGCCACCATTCCAAGAACGCACCGAGCGCGATTCCGAGCAGTGCCGACGGGAGGAGCAAGGCGAGCCACGGTCTGTCCGAAGCGAGGACGAGCCACGCCACGCATGCCACCAGCAGGAACAGCAATCCGCCGACCACGAGGTTGTGACCCCGTAGCGGCCCGGCCTGCGCTGCGCTCTCCAGCGGACCCGACGTGAAGAGCAGATAGCCGTAGGCCGCGAGTAGTGCCAGCACGACCCAGCCCACGAATTGGGAGATGCGGCAGGCCGTTCGCCTTGCCCAGCCGGCTTGCTCAACCCTGCCGGGGAAGTCGATGCCATCCTCGTAACTCATCCCCACGGCGACGATCGCCAACAGCCCGATGAGCACTGCCGAAATGCCAGTCACCGCCAGACCCAACTGGTGGGAGGTTCCGCCGAACTCGGCCACGGGGAACGCGCCGGATCCCACGACGACCGCCACCCCGCCCGCGAGATGCAGCCGTTGCAGGCGACGGGTGCGGTCGCTGCCGTTCCACATCCGCCTGCGGCTCAGAACCCTGAACTTCTGCGACTGGGCCACCGGTTGAGGTAACACGTCCTCGTACCGGTTCATGGACTGCCGGGATAGAAACCACAGTCCGGCCAGGGCGAGCAGCGGCAGCAGCGATCCGACCAGCACCCGCCGGGTTGTGGTGTCCCACGGAGGTCGGTCCAGGAACTGCAGGACTGACGGCAGCGAGGGGCACACCATCGACCCGCCCCGGAAGCACTGCCATGCCACCAAGTCGATGCCAACCAAACAGAGACCAGCGATCAGCAGCAGGGTCAGCAGCAGAGACGCGACGCGCACGACGATGGCTGTCGCCTTGCGCGTCCCGGCGTCCACGTCGAGTTCCGGCCGGGCCCAGTAGGAGAGATTCCCCAACGCGAACGGAAGCAAGGTCAGCCACGCCGCGCGCCGCACCCACCCCAGAAACCCCGCGGCCCCGGACGTCAATGCGCCCCACGAATAGGCCTCGACGGCGGCGAAGGCCGGGACGGTCACGCCGTACGGGGAGCCCTTGCGGCATCGGAAGAAACCGGTCAGGTGGTCGCCCGCCACTTGCCCGACGTCTGTGGCCCCGACGCCCAGCATCTGGTGTGGCGGGGTGCCGGACACGCCGTGGACGCGTAGTTCGAGCACCCCCGGAACCAGTGGTTCGGACATGGCGACCTCCAACTATGAGGTACGAACACCATGAACACTGACAGACCGGTGCGACATTTGTAAGCCCTGCGCGTGGTTTCGCTCAACCATGCCCTGCCTCATCCGGAGGCGGCGGACGGTCCTACGTCGTCCGGGCAAGGCACGGTGAAACAACTGACCTAAGTCCACGCTCCTGGCCGACCACACGAGGCATCGACTGCTTCATCCCTGTCCGGATAGATGCTGCGAGTCTGTGCGCGCACATATGTCCTGGGAAGCCAGTCTCGAGGGTGGACCTTCGGCAGGATCTTCGCTACCGCAAGTGCCACGTACATGACCGTGTTCACCGCCACGAATGCCGCGAGTACTGAGAACCAGAGGGAACCGAGCGTGTTTTCGGAGAACAACATCCCCGCTTCCAGGACGGTCATGTGAGCACCCTCAAGCCCGCAAAGCATCAGCATCCGCCTTCACCGCGACCCCACCGTTCTCGTTACGGACGACATGACCCCACTGCGCACTCTTGGCGGTCATGATGTCGAAGACGCCCTTCACGTACACCACATTCAGAAACATCGCGTAGACCAACTCCGGGAAGAGCAACGCCGCCAATAGTCGGGCCTGCCAGGTCGATCGCCACACAGCTACGACCCGCTCGACGGCGAACAGGGTGCCGATGCCGATCCAGAACGGGAACCAAACCCACTGATCCAAGGAGAAGATCATGAAGAACAGAAGGGCCAGATAGGCGGTGAGCGCCACCACGCCGTAACCGATGCCCAGTTGCTGAGCCCAGTAACGGGCGGTCTGGGGCGTCACACCGTACGCCCCCAGGTTCTCCAACGCACCACGCTGCCACCGCAGACGCTGATGCCACAGTGCCCGCCAGGTGGGCATCACTTCCGTCACGACCCGGCACCTGTCCGGCGAAATCATCAAGGCACCAAGAGACTTCAAAGCGATCGTCAACTCGTTGTCCTCAGTGAGCGCCTCCGTGTCATACACGTCTGCGTAGTGGCCGGGCAGCAGGGTGCCGCGACTCTCAGCCACCGTCTTCAGCGCTCGGGAGCGGAACATGGACGCCGTCCCGGTGAGGACGAAAACCCGCCCCCGGCGGCGCGCGATCTCTCGGCTGTACCGGGTGTACTCGTTGCGCTGGAACTGCCCCATGATGCCCGCACCATCCTCGCCATAGAACAGTCCGCCGACCGCCATCAAGGCGCGGTCATCGGTCATCCGCTGGCGGGCTGCAGCCAGATAGCCACGGTCGAGAACCGTATCGGCATCCATGATCATCACGGTGTCGTTCTCGTCCAGTTGAGGCAGTAAACGAACAAGCACCTGGTTCAGGGCACCAGCCTTCTTCTTGGTATTGCCCACCGTGGGGACCACTTCGACTCCGGCAGCGCGTGCCACCTGCTCCGTCGAGTCGGTGCAGTTGTCAGCCACGACAATGATCCGATCCGGAGGATCATCGTGCTCCTGCAACGACCGCAGCGTGGCCCCGATCTTGTCCTGTTCGTTGTGTGCCGGAATGAGCACCGTGACCGTGACCGGGCCATGGAATACTCCCCGGGTCCGCTGCATGACGATCTTCGGAGCCAAAGGTGTGACGCCGGGGTTTTCGGAGCGACGGTAGCGATTCGCGATCGTACGCTCCATGGTTGCGACGGCCGCCGCGAAAAGCAGCGCTACAGCCACCGCCATCAGGATCACCCGGGCACTGGGGGCCTGCGTGTCGTAGAGAATCCGCCAGGTCTCGAAGAGGAGTCCGCGTTGCGGCGGGGTCCGTCGAGCGGGGTCCGTCAGCGACAAGGACATCCACAGCATCCCCGCTGCGGCGACCGCGAGCAGAAGGACCACCAGCCCCACCGCCCTGTCCATCCGCAGTCGGGCCATGCGCCGCAGGACGGGCGCTTGCTGCGCACCTTCGTCTGGGGAGTCGCAACGCGCGTCTCGATCCGACCCGGCGTCTTGCACGGTGGTCATCAATGGCGTGATGAATCCCCGGAACCGATGTGTCATCGCCCCGCCTCCTCACCACGAAGATCGGTCTGAACAACTACGACCTTGAGGAATCAGGTGTCATCGCGCATCTGGGCTACCTGAGAACGGACCGTCTTTGCTGCGATCTCCCTGCGGCGACCACTTGCAGCACCCTGCGACTTCTGTGCCCTTACCTCGGCAAGGGGTACTCACCGAAGGAGGGAACCATGGACACCACCGAAGTGACGATCGCGCTGGACACCATCGTGGTGTTCGGGGCGAAGGCCGAGCCGCTGTCCTGCTCCTCGTCTCCGTCGGAGCACTGATCACCTGAGCAGTCGGATCAGCGGCCCCCTACCTGACCTTCGACATTCCGGGAAAGGCCGCCCTGCTGCTCGGTGCTGTGCTGGTGGTTTCAGGCCCCACGGTCGTCGGACCAATTCTGCGGGCATGGCACACACGGCCCAGCCCAGCGCAAGTCCTGCAGTGGGAAGGCACGTCGTCGGACCCGATCGGCGACGTTAGGCATCGTGGTGCTCACTGTCATCACCTCCGAGACCCTCGCCCCGGAAGCCCTCTCGTGGCACCAACTCGATCATGAGCAGGCACAGACCGCGATCAGCAAAAGGTCAGTAGCGAAGACACGACACGCACCACGATGGCTGTCGCCTTGGCTTCCGGCGCGACATCGAGCTCCGCCGTGCCCAGTACGACAGATTGCCGAAGGACTACCCGCGATCAGGAGTCGACGGCCTCCACGATCTTTTCTCCGCCTTCGTTGATCGCCTTGACGACAGCGTCGTAATCGCCCTTGTCGATGGCCTTGTTGGTCTTCTTGACAGCCTTGCCGACAGCCCGATCAACACGGTCCAGATAAAGATCGTCGACAACGGCGACGATTGCGGACGCTCCGTTGGGCAGCCACTGCTCGGCATCGACGCCGATCTGCTTCTCCTCATGGCGCTTGACCAACTTACCGACGCCCGCGCCGATGCCTGCGCCGACTGCCGTGGCCAGCAGCAGCGGGGGCGCGAACAGGCCAGCCACTAGTCCGCCGACGGCGCCCAGGCCCGTGCCGGCCGCTACCAGCCCGCCACCGTGTTCCTTCACGTCAACCTTGCCGTCCGCGTCTCGTTGCAGGACCACGGCAGCGAGCACCGCGGTGTCCCCGATTCCCTCGAGAGCCCTGAAGTCCTCCGCTGCGGCCCCACTGTCATCGCCGTAGGTGGCGACGAACAGGATCAGGTTTGCCTCTGTCATTGTCTGTCTCCCTCTGGTAGGCACTGCCGAGCGCGCAACGCTTCTTACTGGGCTAGCGTGATCGTCCGGCTTGCACCCACCAGCCAAACACCAGTTGCGTAAGGCCACGTCACCCGCGTTGGGTGATTCCGCGAGAGCGGGGCTGGTACTCCCCAGGAGTGACCTGCGCGCCTATCTCCGGAAATGAGGGACTGGCGATTACGCAGTCGCCATCGCGATTCCGCCGCCCGAGTCCTGGCTCCCGGCGACGCGGATCCATCCGAAGAGGCGCGCAAAGACAGAGAGCCCCTTCAACGCGACCACCCGCGTAGTGCCGGAGGGACTTTGGTCGAATCTAGTCAGTGCGAGACCGGATACGTCCAAAGTCCCCGAACACCGGTCAATTGCGGCCATCTTTGTGCAAACGCCGAATCGCTGGCCGGCGAGCGTGGTCTCACGCTCAGCGCCTGACGATCAACTCGACGACGTGACCGAAGGCTTCCGCGCCATCCGGATCGAACGCTATCCGATTTCGACGATGATGCGGGCGGTACTCGACCTGCGCGCGCACTACACCGCCTACGAAGCGGTCTACGTAGTGCTCGCGCAGGCGCTCGCAGCCCCGCTGATCAGCGCCGATGCGAAACTGCTCAAAGCTCGCAAAGTCGGAGTCGATGTGCGGGTGATGCAACCGTCCCCGTAGTTCGCCTCGAGACAGGACTCACCTCGGAGACCATGATTTGGCGGGGCTGCCAGAACCACGATTTGTGGAACAGCCCGCTAGTTGCCCGATAGCCCGAAACTTACGGGTCATTTGGCAAAAAGCGAGCCATCTCACACGCGCGACGTCGACTGGCCGCATCTTTCAGACCAGCTTCCCGGGCGGTGGGTCAAACGACCGGGACGTGCGTCTTGGGTTGATCTTCGGCGTGCCCTTCTCCTTCGAGATCCAACCTGGGCAGCAGTCGGTCAAGCCAGTCCGGGAGCCACCACGCACCGCGTCCGAGCAGGCTCATCACAGCGGGAACCAGCGTCATGCGGACGAGGAACGCGTCGATGAGCACCCCGACGGCCAGAGCGAAGCCGAACTGCTTGATGGTCGGGTCGTCACTGAGCGCGAAGCTGGCGAATACCGACACCATGATGATCGCGGCGGCGGCAACCACGTGGCTAGCGTGCTCGAAGCCGGCCACGATGGCCCGCCGCGGAGCCATGTCCTGCGCATGGACCTCACGCATGGAACTGACGAGGAAGACCTGGTAGTCCATAGCCAGCCCGTACAGGATGCCGGTCACCATGATCGGCAGGAAGCTGAGCAGCGGACCGCCGGTATCGAGGCCGACCAGCCCGATGAACCACCCCCACTGGAACACCGCAGTCGCCACGCCGAAGGTTGCGGCGATGCTGAGCAAGAAGCCGGCGGTGGCCGTGAGCGGGATGGCGACGGAGCGGAATACGAGCAGAAGCAGCAGCAACGACAGTCCGACGATGATCGCGAGGTACTCCGGCACCGCCGCTGCGAGACGGTCAGTGATGTCGATATTGACCGCGGTCAGTCCCGTGACCCCGAATGTCGCTTGCGTCTGCGTGGTCAGGGGGTTGGCGGGGTCCCGGAGCGTTTCGACCAGCTGCGCCGTGCTCTGGTCGTGCGGACCTTCGGCTGGGATGACGGTGAACATGGCCAGGGTCTGGTCGGGGTTGGCTCCCATCAGGCTCGCCGTGGCGACGTTGTCCAATCCGTTCAGCCCGGTTGTGATCGCGCCGAGGTCCGCTGGGTCGAGGGTGGCGCCGCCGTCAGCGTTGGCCACGACGAGCAGTGGGGCGTTGAAGCCCTCGCCGAAGCCGCTGGCAATCGCGTCGTAGCTCTGCCGCGAGGTGCTCCCGCGAGCATCGGACCCTCCGGACGACATGCCGAGATCCATGTCCGAGGCGGGGATGGCGGCCAGCCCAAGGATGACGATCACGCCGGCCACCGCGACCCAGGGGCGTCGGACGAGCAGTTCCACCCAGCGGCTCGTGAGACGTTTCCCGCCCGGGCGCGTGCCGCGGGCGCGTGCCTTGGATGACCAGATCCGTTCGCCGACGATCCCGAGCAGGGCAGGCAGCAGTGTGAGGGCGATGAGCACGGCCAGGGTGACGGTCGTGGCTGCCACCAGCGCCATGGTGGTGAGGAACCCGATGCCGATGACGGTCATCCCGACCAGCGCGATGACGACGGTCGACCCGGCGAAGACGACCGCGCTACCCGCCGTGGCTACTGCTCGCGCGGTGGCGTCGGCGGTGCTGAGCCCTTCGGTGAGGACCAATCGTCGCTGCCGGTGGACGATGAACAAGGCGTAGTCGATCCCCACCGCAAGTCCGACCATGAGCGCCAGGGCTGGGGTCGCGGTCGTCAAGGTGATTGTCGAGGAGAGGGCTAAGGCGCCGCCGACACCGATCGCAACACCGATCAAGGCGGTGAGGATGGGCAGGCCGGCAGCCCACAGCGAACCGAGGGTGATGAGCAGCACCAGCAGTGCGATGACCAGCCCGATCGCCTCATGCCCACCGATCGGCGGATGCATCGATTCCAGGGAGTTGCTGGGAAGGACCGTCACCCCGGTGTCGGCGACCGCCGTCTCTGCGATCTGGACAACATCGTCGGTTGTCCCGCTGGGCAGGGCGTCGACCTGGGTGGTGAACTGCATCTGCAGCATCGCGACGGTGCCGTCCGGGGAGATGAGCACGCCCGGAACCGGCGAGCCGTTGGCGATGAGCGGCCGGGTGGCAGGAGGCGATTCGGGGGTGCCGCCGGACTCGTCACGCGGGGGGCTGGACGGATCGGCAGCCCGCGCTGCGCCGGCGGCAAAGCTGGAACGGTCCACCACCACTGGCAACGCGGCGATCTCGGTGGCGGCCTCAGCGATGGAGCTCGCGCGTGCGGCGGAGTCGAGCCGCTCTCCCTCCGGGACGGTGAACACGAGGGTGCCCTGGCCGCCGCTGGCCACTGGCAGTTCCTTGCGCAGCTGGTCCAGGACCCGCTGACTGGACGTCCCCTCGATGGTCATGCTCGTGGAGATGTGCCCCCCGCTGGTGGCTGCCAGGCCGATGATGCTGGCGAGCACCACGAACCAGGCGAGGACGAAAGCCCAGGGGCGGCGGTAGGCGACAGCGCCGAGCCGGTGCAGGAAGGTGGCCATGAGATGACGCCCTTTCGGGGTTGATCGCGGTGGGCGGGGGTCAGAAGCCTTGACGTAGATAGGTGAACGTGAGGTCGACAAAATCCGTGATCGTCATCTCGCTGCCATTGCCGTCAGCCTTGGCCGGAAGACGGACCGGGATCTGTCCGTCAAGCACGCAGGTCAGGGCGCCATATGCAGCACCGACGAGCAGGTGGGCATGTATCTGGTCACCGTCGATGCGGGATAGGACTGCCTCGCGCGCGGTCTCGCGGATGCATCTTTGGACCTCGAGCAGATGCGGGCGCAGAGGTGGGTGCTGCTCGGCGAGAACCTGCAAGTCCCCCAGCACCATCAGCAGGCCATCGTTCAACTGCTGCCGGGCCACGGCCTGCAACCAGTCGAGCAGGGGCAGATCCTCGTCGGGAGCCGTGTCCAAGCCGTGACGGACTCGTTCAATGGCGACTGCGACGATGGCCTCTTCCTTGCCCGCGTAGTAGTTGGCGAACGTCCGCCTGGAGTACCCGGCCCGGGCTGCGATCTCGTCGATAGTGAATCCGTCGACACCATGTTCTTGGGCCAGATCGAACGCGGCCTGTGCCAGCGCACGAGCAGTGGCGCGTCGTTTGGTCTCTCGCAGGCCTACTTCGGTCACCGTGCAAGAGTTGCATGCTTTTGCTCATTGGGCAACTTTGCCTGTCGGGCAATTCTTGATCGAGCGAGGCGCGCGACGCGATCTGGGGCTGGGCACGGACCCACGCCGAGCCGTCGACCCTGCGTCGCAGCGCCCATCTCCGGCCGCGGGGACTTTGCTCGAATCCGGTCAGTGCGTGACCCCATGTGTCCAAAGTCCCGCGAGCGTCTGCCGCGAACGGACATAAGGTCGTGGCCAAGCACTACCGAGGAGGCCACATGCGCGCAATCGTCCAGGATGAATACGGCCCTTACGCTCAAGTACTGCGGGCCACCCAGATCGCAACCCCGGTCGCCGGGCCAGGCGAGGTCCTCGTTCGGGTGCGGGCGAGGTCGGTGCACGCCGACGTGTGGCACGCCATCACCGGGATTCCCTACGTCCTGCGACTTATGGGCTCCGGACTACCAACCCCGAAGCAACCGGTACCGGGCACGGATCTGGCCGGGGAAGTCGTCCGGGTCGGCCCCGGCGCGACACGTTTCGCCCCCGGCGACCGGGTCTTCGGCGAGATCACGACGACCAACCAGTGGCGCAACGCGGGCGCATTCGCCGAGTTCGCTGCCGTGAACGAGGCATACCTAGAGCCGATCCCGGACGGCATGAACGACCGAGAGGCGGCATCGGTGCCTACCGCCGCACTGATCGCTTTGACGAATCTGCGGGATCAGGGCCAGTTGCGCGAGGGTCAGCGCGTGCTCGTCAACGGAGCCGGTGGCGGGGTGGGCGTGTGGGCGGTGCAGTTGGCCAAAGCCCTCGGCGCCACGGTCACCGCCGTCGATACCTCGGCGAAACTCGACCTGATGCGCGAGCTCGGAGCCGACCACGTCATCGACTACACCAAGCAGGACTTCACCAGACTGGGCGTTCGCTACGACATCGTGTTCGACATCGTGTCCCAAGCGCGGTTCTCCGAGATCCGCGAAGCACTCGAACCGGACGGCACTTTCGTGATCATCGGCCACGACCAGTACGGCCGTTCGGGGCATCGCGTGCTCGGCAGCCTGGGCCGCATGCTGCCGCTGATGGCAATGTCCCCGTTCGTCAAGCAGATCCCGGGCATCCGCAGCGGACCCTCCCGCGCCCAGAACTGGGAGACGATCGTGGGTCTGCTGGCCGAAGATCGCATCCACCCGGTGGTCGACCCCCACATCTTCTCGCTCGAAGAGGCGGTCGAGGCCTTGGACTTCTTGGTCTCAGGCGCCGCCGTGGGCCGCGTGGTCCTGACGGTGTGATCCGTCTCCGCGGGCCACCAGAACCCTCGGCCCCCGCGGGATAGCCTCGAAGAGAATCGACGGCCAGGAGGAGACGGATATGGGTGCCAATGCGGTGAAGGAACAAGCGGCGGAAGCTGTCCGAGAGGCGAAGCAGCGCACAGGAATGACCTGGCGCGAGATCGCCGAAGGCATCGACCGCCCGAAGGAATGGACGGTCTCGGCGCTGCTGGGAATGCACCCGGTGCCGCAAGAGCTGGCCGAGCAGGTGGGCGAGATGCTGAGCCTTGACGATCGGACGGTACTCGCGTTGCAGCGGCAACCCGTCCGCACTGGACTCGGGGACCTGGCCGACGACCCGACCATCTATCGGTTCCTCGAGGCGATCGCCGTCTACGGTCCGGCGATCAAGGAATTGATCCACGAGGAGTTCGGTGACGGAATCATGAGCGCGATCAATTTCAACATCGACGTCTCGAGGCGAGAGGCCGCCGGGGGCGACCGGGTGGTCGTGACCTTCGACGGCAAGTTCCTCGACTACGCCTGGTAGTCCGCCGTCGAATCGGAACAGCCTCGGCCCACCGCACGTCAGCCGGTGCGTGGCTGGGGCGTAGCGTGGGCTGGGAGATCGCGTCCTGAGGAGAGACCGTGACCACTGCCACACATCGCAAGCCGGTACGTCACCTGCGCCATGACCCACGTCAGCGACCGTTCATCGTGATCTGGGAAGTCACCAGGGCATGCCAACTGGCCTGCGTGCATTGCCGCGCCGACGCGATCCCGCTGCGTGACCCACTGGAACTGACCACCGATCAGGGCCGGGGACTGCTCGACGAGATCGCATCGCTTGGCGCTCCTCGGCCGTTGATCGTGCTGACCGGCGGCGACCCGTTCGAGCGCCCGGATCTCGCCGACCTGGTAGCGCACGGAACCGCAGCCGGACTCAGCATGGCGCTGTCCCCGTCGGTGACACCTCGGTTCACCCGCCCCACGCTCACCGCGATGAGCGAGGCCGGCGCGAAAGCGGTCTCGATCTCGTTGGACGGCGCAAGCGTTGTCCCCGACGGATTGCTCGTAGTTGCAGGGGGACTTCAGGCTGTACTGGCGGCCTTGACTCGTCACGCCAATGACGGCATCTGCCTGCGCCTCAAACGGACCAGTAATAACGACACCACCGCTGCCGTCCGGGTCCAACTGCTCGGAGTCCGCCAAGGCACCTGTCACCGTGGTCGCTGTGGGCGTCTTGCGTCCACCCGAGTCCACTCGGACAAGCCTGTGCACGTCGTTTTCCCCTGACAACTCCACGGCCAAGACCCAGAGGCCGCCATTGCCGTCGGGCTCTGCGTCAACGATGTCCTTGAAAGGAACCGACGTCTTCACCCACGGATCACGGACTGATGCCATAGAGGGCGCGCAGAGCCCGCCTATCACGGCCACAGACCCACCTAGCGAGAATGCTGCCAGCGACCCGCGACGAATTCGATCAGAGAATGAGAACACACTCGCCACCCGTCATAAGATTCCCCCCAGGCCCACACATCCGCAGACATGGATCCGGATTCGATCGTAAACCGTCAAGATCACGGAAACGAGAGAACTCCTTGCTTTCAAAGAAGCGCCCTCAAGTCGCTAGATGCATCCACATCCCTACCCGCATCTAGCTGAATTGCTAGCGGATGTCGGCATGAGACGCCATTAGGCCAAGGATTCAGGTTGCCTGATCGTCCAGTGCTCGATACACCGTGGCTCGGCTGACTCGCAAACTCTCAGCAATCTCGGAGACTTTTAGGCCTTGATCGCGCATGTCCAACACAGCACTCTGAGCTCGCGGCGTGAGGGCTTTTGGCCGTCCACCGACCCGGCCGCGGACCCGCGCGGCCTGTAGGCCAGCCTGGGTGCGTTCAGACAATAATCCCCGCTCGAACTCGGCGAGAGCCGCCATCACGTGGAAGATGAGCCGACCGTTTGCGGTCGTGGTATCGAGATCCTCGTTCAAGGACCGCAGACCCACGTCTCGTTGCTCGAGGTCAGCCACAAGGTTGATGAGGTGCTTCATTGAGCGTCCGAGTCGGTCTAGTCGCCACACCATCACCGTGTCGCCTTGTCGCAGGGTCTCCATCATGTGGTCGAACTGCGGTCGAGACGTGGCCGCACCCGATGCGTGGTCCGTATATAGCCGATCGACCCTAGCCGCGTTCAAAGCGTCGATCTGCAGTTGCGGGTCCTGATCCGTGGTGGAGACGCGTGCGTAGCCAATCAGCATTAGCTAGGTGTATCAAAACCCATCGACAAACTCAGCGCTTTAGGACACGGGTTCTGGACGCGTGATGATGCACAACGTTTCGGACGTCTCAGAAACGGTGGTTTGTGGAACACCGGAGCCGAAGGCAGGCGGGTCATTCGCGCGAAGCATTCACCCGGCACCGCCTGAGGAATGGTGCATCGAACGTCAGGCCTGGCGACCTGAGCACGGCGGGGGCCCTCGCGAGGCGACTCCGTCACATCTGCACCCCTATACTGGGCGCGTGAAACGGGGGACAGGTCGGTCAGCCGTCTTGGCATGCACGATCGGCTTCCTCCTGGGAGCAGTCGGTCCTGCAACGGCGGCTCAAGTAGGCGGCTCCCATGACGAGGTAACGTCCACCGAGGCCATCGCCTTCCTGAACGCGCAACGAGCTGCGAACGGACTTCCGGCGGACATCGTGGAGAACGTGGACTGGTCGGATGCGTGCGCGAAGCACGCGCGGTACGTCGAGCTCAACGGCCGAAATCCCTCAAATCCGCATGACGAGGACCCGTCAAAGCCGGGGTACACCCCAGAGGGTCAGCAAGCAGCCCGATCCTCAGTGCTCGGCGGCACGTACAACGACTCTGGCGAGAACCCTTGGGAAGACGCTCCGATCCACCTGATGCAACTGCTCGGTCCCGGACTCGCGGAGACCGGCTACGCGCCAGGGTGCATGTGGACGTGGCCCGGATACACGCGGCTGAAGCCCGCGTCCACGCAGACATACAGTTACCCCGGCCCGGGCACCACGATCTACTACGCGGAGGAGGCGGCCGAGTCACCGTTCGTTCCCGGTGACTTCGTGGGCCTGCCGGAGGGCACCGAGACCGGTCCGCACCTCTTCGTCTTCGCGTTCGGCGAGCAAGCACGTGCCGTCGACATCACCGACGCGAAACTGGTGGGACCGACCGAGCAGGTGGCCGTGCGTACGGTGGACAACCTCACCGACAGAGTTGGCCTTTATCTGCCGCCTGGAGGAATCCTGATCCCCGAACAACCGCTGGCGCCCGATAGCGAATATCACGCGGTCGTGGACGGGACAGTCAACAACCGGACCGAGGACTGGGAGCCGGTAGTCACACCGGTCCATTGGGAGTGGACCTTCCGGACCGAACCGGCGCCGGTCAAGGTGGTACCCGTGTCTTCACCTCGACCGTTGCGTGTGTCGCTGAAGTCCGTGAGCAAGGGTTCGAAGTTGCGTGCGGATGTGAGCCCCAACTGGCGATCGGACAACTACTGGATCACTATTCAGAGGAAGCGTGGGGGGAGTTGGCGTGACTTCCGTGTGACCCGGACTCGTGGGTTCCTCGACAGGCGCACTATCCAAGTCCCGCGGGGCACGTACCGCGTGATTGTCCATGCGCAGCGTTCTCGGAAGGCGGGCCGCAGCGCACCGGTGCGCGTTCTTCGCTAGGGCGGAAACGTCGCCGACGGGACCACAACCCCGGCAAGGAGGCGCGACCGTCCACAAACGGTCGTCTATGGGACGCCCAGCCACCCTTCGAAATCTATGATCGCGGCTCGCCTTAAAGCTGACCACATTCGCGGTCGCCAACGCTGTGAAGGAATTCTCGACCTGGTAGTTACGAATCGACGGCGCTCCTGCTAGGCAGGCTGGGCTCCTCGCTAGGAGCGCCGTCACCGGCTGCACGGGTGCGGTTCTTAGTGGGACGCTCCCCGTACAGGGTGTACGCGACAATCTCGTCGTCAGTTACTTGGGCCAGAGCTTGAACCTCCAGGATTTCCCCCGGCTCTAAGTTCTCGGTACCCCAATTCATGACGGCCGCCACATCCAAATCCTGAAGGTAGAAGTCGTCGCAGGACCACATGGTGTCAGGGTCCGGACCCATCGGCCGCCAGAAGTTCACGCGGTAAATGAGACTCTCGTACTCGCCCGTCTCGCGAATATTCATTCGCTGCACCCTGGGGTTTCTCTGCTCCTTCACTGAGCATCCTTTCCTCGGGACGCAGAACAATCGGAACACGCTACGTTTACGGCCGTGTCTCACGCGATGCCGCAGATGTCCTGGTCACCCTCGCCGAGGGAATCAGAGTCACGGCCTCAGTGGGCAAGGCTACTTTCTGGCATGATGCCCATGGCGACCGCGCCATCGACCGTCCGCGATGAAGGAGACGGGAAGATCCTTCAAAACGCTGCAACTTACACCTGCTAGTAGTAGTTAGGAGACTACCCATGTTCGAGTTGGGCGTGGTGTTCCCCATCGTTGTACTAGCTGTCGTAGCCGTGATCGTAGGCCTGACAGTTGCAGGCTTACGCGGCCTTCGTCGTCGTGACACGGACGTTCCGAACAGTACGTGGGACGAGTCCGTCATCCACAAGGCTCGGCGCCAAGATCGGCCCGTTTAGCCCATCAAGTCCGGGTGCGGCCCGATTCGGTTCAAGTGCCCTGAATCTCACAAACCGTCGTTTGTGCGACGCCCAGGGATGCGCAATTCCTTGCGAGAAGCCGCAAGGAGCCGCCGCGAATAAGGCCGGCGCAGGCGAACTGATCGTCTAAGCGGTCGCCGCCGGCCGCATCTGGTCTTGCCGCGAACATCAAGGGAGCGAGCCTCGGCGACGCTTCTTGCAGCGATCAGAACTCCTACAAGAACGACTAACAGCGCTAGCAATCCTGATACGAACCAGGCCTGGCTCTGTCGCCATATCCCGGCTGACAGCAAAATCGCTGAAGAGACTGTCCCCCCGACTATTGCCATGCCTTGCTTGACTAGCGGGGTGTAGTACTTAGGTCCGGCCTCTCTGCTCCTGCGAAAGAACTCTACGAGGACAAGCCCGAGGAAGTTTACGAAGGCAACGATGGCGACGGCAATGAGGAAGTAGTGCGAGTCTCCTTTGTCGCCGGTCACGACCTCTTTGTAGGCGAGCATTATGCCGCCGAGTCCAATTGCTGTTAGGGCCGTGATGGTACTGGCTTCTTTAACGCCTCCGGAAGGAAGGGCGCCGACGGAGAGGACGCCACCCACCCCAACAAGCAGCGCGGCGAATGTCGAGTAGCTGGTCCAGTTTCCTTCCAAGAGGCTGTTGGTAAGCCAGATAGCGACTACGCAGAACAGGACCAAGACGGTGAGGATGACGACCAGGGAGGGCTTCAGCGACTGGGGTTGTTTCGTCAAGGGCTTACTCTCAGGCATCGGTCTGGCCGGCGGTCTTGAACGCTTTCCAGGCATTGCGTCGCGTTGGTAATGGTTCCTTGCGGGACAGCCCAGTGGCGAAGACGGACCGCCCAAGGGCGATCAGGGCTCCTGCCGCTTTTGCCTCTTCTGTTGGGAACACGTCTCACTGATCCTCGAATTGCAACCAGACCCGGATCTGTGGCTCCAGGTTCGGCTCCGGGCACATGTGAGTCATGAGTTCCTGGCGCTGGACACGCCACGACCTGACGTAATCCCCTGTCAAGGTTGCGGTATCAAGTTGATGGGCCACAGCGGCGAAGTGCTGCCTTCCGTGGACCTCGGCCTTCAGGGCGTGCTGAGCGTCTCTCGCGTTGTTCTTCAGACGGAGCATGTCCAGATCCAGTGCGAACATGTTCAGGCCTTCGTGATCGAAGTGCAGCATGCCCAGGATGGGGTTGAAGGCGCGCAACCCCGCGAAGAGAGGGCCGTCAGGTCCATCGCCCGACATCAGGAAGAAGCCATCAGAAAGGTAGAAGTCCGCGAGGCTATCGGTGTTCTGATCAGCGAATCGCACGTCCAGCCGCTCATCGACGTGCTCCAAGTGGTTCCGCACCTCGTGCATCGTCATGATGGGCGAATCCACTCCATCGAGACCCACGTGGCCCCGAAGTCGTTTAGCACGTGGTTCTGCAAGTTTCTTATCTCGTGCCCCTTCCGACCGCAGGAGCCTGTTGACGATCACGCCAGCGAATAGAGCGGCCTGTAGGTGCCGCCAGACGTCCACCACGTCTTCGCGCTCGACACTTTCCATCGCATCCACGAAGGACCGGTCAAAGACATCGGCCTGTTGAGCCAGCTCCCCGAGATAGAAGAGGTCCTGCAGGAGTTGTCCTTTCACGCTCTGTAAAGGAAGCCGGCGCCTAGTCAACACGAACCATTACTTGAGGGAGACCCGGCAGGCTCTCGACGATCCGCATGGTTTCCAACGACACGGTGACGATTCGTTTGAGCAGGTCGATGATGTAGCGGGGGTCGTCGCCGTAGGTGTTGGGGTCGTTTGTAATGCCGGAGGCTTTGTCGATGCGGACTCGGTAGCGGTCGATGATCCAACCAATGGCGGAGCGGGAGCCGAGCACGTACCGGTATGCGTCTTCGGGAATCCCGGCCAGGGTGAGCTGCGAGTTGTATATCACCCGGCTCAGGTCCGGCCTCCCACCAATCTTGGGGTGGCTCATCTTCGTGACCCGGAACGCTGCCTCGTCTTGCGGGGGCCTAACCCATTCCTCGGTGAGCGGATAGGGCTCGACGGTTTCGTAGCCGAGGTGCAGCGCGGCCAGTTGCTCCCCCGCATCACTGAACGCCCTAAACATCTCCCGATCTGCAGGGACTGGGATGCGGGGCAGCATCTTCTTAAGGTCAGCGGCGTACCTGCTGCGGTAGTCCGGGGAGTGCAGCAACCCGTACACGTAGTAGAAGATCGCGTCCTTCGTGACGTCTTCCCCCGCAGCGGTCTGAAAACTCTCGAGTATGTCGTCCGTGATGTTGTCAATCCGTTGGTAGCCGTCGGTTAGCTCGCCCTCGGCGGCTTCATCGAACAACTGGCCAGCGTCGACTGCAGGCTCGCGGTAGGTGTACCGGGGGAAGAACTGGCACGTGTCCAGCAAATGAAGATCGGGCAGATGATCCGCGATAAAGGGGGTGAAATCGAAGTGCGAACTGACGCCTGTGACAACGATCCCCGTATTGGGGGTAACAGGTGTCGGAAAGATCTCAGGCAACCGCCGCCGATCCTCATTGATAGCTGGGTCAAACCAAACATTCATTCGCGTGAAGGGTCGATATGCGCCTGGGCGGAGGGCAGTTGCGGTGGATGCCAGTTTCAGTGGCTGGCCTAAGCGAAAACGCTGGCGTAGGCGTCGGGACCAACTGATTGCGGCTTTATCGCTGGTCATCCATTCTTCTGGACTGCCGCCATTTGATCGCCAAGCCTCCAGATTCGCGTTATAGGTGGCGTTGATGCGGTCGACTTTCGCGCGGACCGATTCAGCCGTGAATCCGTAGACCCAGTTATCGCGATTGGTCGTGAGACCGAAAGAATTGACAGCGAAGATGCCCGCGCCTCCGCTGGAGTCGAGCGGAACATAATGCGCGAATGATGCGCTTCGCTGGCTGACCCAGTCACCTGCACCGTTGGGCGCGATGGTTTGCCAGTCGATGTTGTCTAGGTCGGCTTTGTCAACAAGGTCTAGCTTCTGTTCTCGGGTGAGGTAATCGCCGATGTCGTGGTAATGGATGTGGGCTGGGCTGGTGCCGGTTTCACCGGTCTTGACTAAGAGCGCGATCGCGACGGTGTTGCGGCTTCCTCCTCCGAATACGTTGCCGGCCTCCTTGGACCGGAGTTCGCCGGCGGTGCGGGCGTTGCCGCGGAGGTTGTAGACGTAGATGTGGTCGAACTCTTCGGCGAGGGTTTTGCGCATGCCGTCTGCGGAGTTCGCCTCAATCCAGCCACCGTTACTTACGTATCCGATGACTCCCTGGTCTTCGATCCGGCTGGAGGCCCATCGGAAGGCGCGGATGTAGGAGTCGTATAGGGATCTGACGCTCTTCGACGAGGAGCGGGCGGCGTAAGTCTGTTCGATGGAGGCGTCGAGGGTGGGGTACTTCAGGTTCTGGTTGGCATCGTTCTCGCTGGTTTGGCCTACGGAGTACGGCGGGTTCCCGACAATGACGCGGATGTCCAGCGCGAGTTGGCGCAGGCCGCGTTCGGTGTTTGTGGAGAAGACGCGGTGGTCGATGACGTCTTCGTCTTCGCTCATCTGGAAGGTGTCGGTGAACACCAGCCCGTCGAACGGCTCGAACTGCGTTGCGTTTGTGAGCTCGTGGTATGTGGCTTCGATGTTGACCGCGGCGATGTAG